>Ga0180436_10000509_pt1 | contig 40013 bp, 35 predicted proteins | sample SS_ome_2_FD_132434 | JGI IMG/M metagenome (GOLD analysis project Ga0180436, IMG submission 132434) | Hypersaline lake sediment archaeal communities from the Salton Sea, California, USA - SS_3_S_2 metaG | ecosystem: Environmental > Aquatic > Non-marine Saline and Alkaline > Hypersaline >... | reverse complement strand
GCGACATGGACGAGACCTTTTCCTTCCGTTTCGATCCGTTGGCCGTTCCGGTGCTTACCGCCCTCGGCGTGTTCCCCGGCAACTCGTTCGTGACGCTGAGCGACGACGACCGCTTCACCGCCAAGTTCGGACGCTGGAAGGCGGACACCACGCTCAGCAACATCGATTGCGTCCAGGTCACCGGGCCTTACCGCCCGTACAAGGCGATCGGTTTGCGCGGCTCGCGGGTCGACCACGGCCTTACCTTCGGGACAACCGCCGCGGGCGGTGTATGCGTCACCTTTGTCGAGCCGATTCGACGCTTGATCCCCGGCATGAACGCCCACCCGGGACTCACCGTGACCGTCGCCGACACCGAGGGTCTGGCTGCGGCCATCGAGTCCCGTCGGTGAGATTCGAGTAACGCCCTACCTCTCGAAGCGGCGCAGCCGGAGCGAATTGCTCACCACCGACACGCTCGACAGCGCCATCGCACTTGCCGCGATCATTGGATGGAGTAGGCCGGCGGCGGCCAGCGGGATCGCTGCGGTGTTGTAGGCGAATGCCCAGAACAGGTTCTGGCGGATCACCTGGAAGGTCCGGGTGGCCAGCGACAGCGCGGTGACCGCCAGCTCCGGGTCGCCGTTCATCAGCACAACGTCTCCGGCTTCGATAGCCACTGCGGTCCCGGTGCCGACCGCCATACCCAGATCGGCCTGCACCAGCGCCGGGGCATCGTTGACTCCGTCGCCAACGAATGCCACCTGTTCGCCTTCAGCCTGCAGGCGCGCAATCTCGGCCGACTTGTCGCCGGGCAGGACCTCAGCCATTACCCGGTCGATGCCGATTTGGCCGGCGATCGTGTCGGCAGTGCGACGGTTATCGCCGGTGAGCATCCCGGTGGTGAGGCCCTTGGAGTGAAGCGATGCAATCGCACGGGCCGATGATTCCCGGACCGTGTCGGCAACTGCGAGCGCAGCCCGCACCTCGCCGTCCCAGGCGGCCAGGAATGCAGTCTCACCGGCAAGTTCCATTTCCGCGATGGCGTCCTCGAACCGCTCGGGCACCAGCAAGCCGAGCTCGGCCATCAGCTTGGCCGACCCAACGGCTACCTCGCGCCCATCGACGGTGCCGCGTACCCCACGCCCGGGGAGGTTCTCGAAGTCCGACGGAAGCACCAGCTCCGCCCCGCGTTCCTCGGCACCGAGCGCCACCGCGCGGGCGATCGGATGCTCGCTTGCCGATTCAGTCGAGCCCACTAGGCGAAGGGCAAGCGGCGCATCGTCGGTGACAATCCGGCTCAGGGTCATTGCCCCACGGGTCAAAGTGCCGGTCTTGTCAAATACGACAGTGGAGACGGCTCGGGTTCGCTCGAAGACCTTGGCGTTCTTGAACAGCACTCCCAACTCGGCGCCGCGGCCGGATCCAACCATGATCGCCGTCGGGGTCGCCAGACCGAGAGCACAGGGACAGGCGATGATGAGCACGGCAACCGCCGCCGAGACGGCCTCGGGCACATTGCCGTTGATCAGTAGCCAGCCGGTCAGGGTGGCAATGGCGATAAGTACAACGATCGGAACAAAGATGCCCGAGATGCGATCGGCGAGTCGCTGGATCGGCGCTTTGCTTGTCTGCGCATCCTCGACCAACCGGACGATCTGGGCTAGGGCGGTCTCCGATCCGACGCGGGTTGCCTCGACGACGACCATCCCGTGCTGGTTGATGGTCGCTCCGAAGACATCGTCACCGGGGCCCTTGTCGACCGGCTTCGATTCGCCTGAGAGCATGCTTTCGTCGAAAGACGACGAGCCCTCGAGCAGCGCTCCATCCGTCGGCACCTTTTCCCCGGGCCGGATCACCATTTTGTCGCCGGGGATCACCTGGTCGATTGGCACGGTTACCTCAGCACCGTCGCGTAGAACCCGCGCCTCCTTCGCCCCGAGTTCGAGCAGCCGGGTGATCGCGCTCGAGGCGCGGCCCTTGCTCCGTGCCTCGAAATACCGGCCGAGCAGAATGAAGGTGATGATCCATGCGGCAGTCTCAAAGAAGATCGGGTCGCCGGAGAAGAACGCCCAGATCGAGTAGAAGTAGGCGGCGAGCGTTCCCATCGAGATGAGCGTGTCCATGTTGGCTCCTCCGCTACGGAGCCGGACGAACGCAGCCCGGTGGAACTGCCACCCGAAGACGAAGACGACAGGGGTGACCAGGAGCCAGATCACCAGCCCCGGCCACGTGGCCCCTTCGTCATGCCCACCCGGTCCGAACATCATCAGCAGGAACGCAGGCACGGTGAGGATCGCCGCGCCGATTGCCATGCGCCGTTGGTAGCGGGTCTCCGAGTCGTAGCGCTCGGCCAGGCTCTCCCGTTCCTCGGTCTCGATGACCTCGGTGGCCCCGTACCCGATCTTCTCGACGGCCGCGGCGAGATCCAGTACATCGATGCCGGGGTGCACCGTGACCTTGGCTTCTTTGCCGGTCAGGTTGACGACGGCCGATTCCACGCCCTCCTGCTTGCCGAGGACGCGCTCGATCCGCATTGCGCATGACGCGCAGGTCATACCCTCGATGTCGAAGGTGACGGTCTCGGTAGTGGGGGTCTCGGCCAAGTTGGGCTACTGAGCTGGGACTTCGTAGCCCTGGTCTTCGATGGCCTCGATGATGCCGTCGACCGATGCCGGGGCATCGAACTCAACGCTCACTGTCCTCTGTTCAACATCGACCGCGGCTGAGGTCACGCCGTCGAGCGCTCCAACCGCACCCTCGATGGAATGCTTGCAGTGGTCGCAGTGGATCTCGGGTACCGACAGGGTCGTTTCAGTCATTCAGCAGCTTCCTTGATCTCGCCGTTTCACAGCCGGCTCATGACAGATGGTCGCCAGTGTGTCACCGATCCCGGCGGTCCGGCTTTCCTAGCGGCAGGGTACCCCGCGCGGGGAGGGGTGGGTGACGGATGGTTGCTAGCTCTCCGGCACCCAGTAGAACAGGCAGAACGGGTGCCCCGCCGGGTCGAGCATGACCGTCACGTCATTCTGCGGCTGCCACTCGGCGACTGTTGCCCCCAGTGCGACGGCCTGCGCAACGGACTTCTCCACGTCGTCGGTAGCGATGTCGAGATGGATCGACATCTGCTGCTGCTGGGTGGTGCTTGGCCATACCGGCCGCACGTAATCCGGCTCGGTCTGGAAGGAAAGGCGCGTCCCGTTGTCCGGCGGCGTCAGCACTACCCAATTCTCCTCGTCCTGGGTACGTGCCCAACCGAGAAAGGCCTCCCAGAAGGCGGCCAGTTCGCGGGCATCGGGCGAATCCAAAACCGTACCGGCGAGGATCATCGATGGGCGGATCATGCTCGACAACCTACATGAAATCCCCATGTCCCCCTCACGCAGTAGCCTCCTGGGGATGAACGTAATTGGATACGTCCTCGTCGACGGAAATCCCGTTGAGCCGGCCGCCGCCACCATCTCGGTCTTCGACATCGCCCTGTTGCGTGGCTTCGGTTGCTTCGAGTCGCTGCGCTCGTATGGCGGAGTGGCCTTCCGGCAAAGACAGCACCTCGACCGGCTCGAGCGATCCGCCGCAGCGCTGGGCCTCGGTCTCCCTCCCCGCGCTGATCAGGACCGGTGGGTCGCCGATCGAGCGGCGGTCGGCGACTGCACGGTGCGGGTTGTGGTTACCGGCGGAACCGACGAAAAGGGGAGTGGGGAAGGCTCCCGGTTCATCGTTTTTGCCGAGCCGCTGCAAGCGATGGACCCGACAACCTCTCTTCTTCCCGTGGAGGCGCCGTGGCACCCCGACGGTGCGGTTTCCGAGCTAACCGGGGCCAAGACCTTGTCCTACGGGCCCAATGTCGCCGCTCGTTTCCACGCCAGGGAAGAGGGATACGGCGACGCCCTCCTTGTTGGACGCAGCGGCAACGTCCTGGAGGGGCCCACCAACACAGTTGCCTGGATCACCGATGGCGTCCTGGAGACTCCGGAGTTGGAACTCGGGATCCTTGCCTCTGTTACCCGGCAGGCCGTGCTCGATGTTGCCGGCAGAATCGGTCTACTCGTCCGCGAAGGTGCTTTCCCGCTCCAGCGGATGCTCGATGCCGACGAAGTAATCGCCCTCTCCACGCTCCGCGAAGTGCAGCCGGTGATCAAGGTCGGGGAGGTAGAGAAGCCGGTCGGTCCGATCACGAGACAATTGATCGCCGGTCTGCGTGAACTGATTCGGGAGGAGACCACGCAGTGAGCGCCGCGATGTTCCTCGGTGCGCTCCGGTCGATCGAGCAGCTGTACGAGTCGGTTGTCGATCACCCTCGAGGTTGGAATGAGCAAGCATTTGTTGATTGGGCCGCCGATACCCTCACCGACGCCAACGAACTGCCTCGAGAGGCACAGCGGGCGATCCGGCGCAGCATGCGGGCGGCGCAGAAACTGCAGGCCTTCTGGTCGAACGATGGCAGCGAAGTCTCGGCTCACGACGACTGGCGCACCAAGGTTGATATTGCCCTTGGCGCCCGAGCATGGCGTCCACTGCTCGACCTGGCAAGGGTCGGTCTCGAAACGGCACCGAGTGAGGAACTCTTCAACCAGGTGAAGAAGAGATTCGCCCTCGTCAACTCGGACAGATGGATGGATGGTGTCTCTTTCGAGCAATGGCGAGAAGACAACTAATCCCCGCAACCGCCGAGCCGATGTAAAGTGTCATGGTGAGATCGAGACGGGCGCTGTTGATTGGTTTGGCGATGGTTCTTGTCGCGTCTTGCTCCAGTGATGATGAGCCGGCTGAAGACCCCCTGACCTCGACTACTGCCACCCCGATAACCACCCTCGCCGAGGCGGGAACGGCAACCGCCCAGCAGTCGACCACAACGACTACCACCACCACTACAACGGCCGCACCGGAGTTGAGTTTTCCGCAGTACAGCATCATCAGTCGCGACGCCTCTGAAGATGGAGACATCGTCGTTGTCCTTCTCGATACCGACACCTACGAGTCGCTATCCGATCTCGACGTGCTCAATGTGATGTCCGATCTCGTCGAGCAGTTTGCTCCGATATTCGAGGCCCACATTGTCGAGACTCAGGCTGCTGCGGATGCGCTGTTTGTCGAAGAGCCGACCGAGGATCAGCAAACGGCGCTTGCCAACGGATACGTTGCCCGGCTCGAAGAGGGCTTCCGGATCGTCTACGCGGGTCCCCTCGAAGACTCCGGCGTTGCCATCCTCGGCTCCTAGCTTGGGAACAATCCACGGAGTCTGGATCGTCCAACCAAAATGAGTCGCGCTCTAGTAACCACGTTCCTAGTCGTTCTCCTTGCCGCTGGCTGCGGTGATGCAGCCCCTGCTGAGCCGCTGGCCGCATCGGCTGGTCTCGAGCGGAGTGCCCCCAACCATGAGGCTCCGGTCTCCCAATTGGTGGTCGGCTTCAACCAGGCCGGCTTTGACCTCTGGCGACGGCAACCCGTTGCAGAGAACCTCGTATTCAGCCCGATGAGCATCGGGCACGCCCTGTTGATGGCTCGCGGCGCGGCCGATGAGGCAACAGGCACCGCCGTCGATACTGCCTTGATGCTGCCCTCGGGCCGTGGCGCCCATGAGGCCTGGAATTGGATCGACCAGCGTTGGAATGCCGGGACACAGGACGAGCCCACGCTGCGGATCGCCGACCGAATCTGGCCACGGCGTGGCCTTGCCCCGGATCAGGAGTGGGTGGATTTGCTGACCGCCGAGCACGGCGTCACGATCCAGCCGCTCGATTTCGCCGGCGATGCCGCTGGAAGCCGGGAGACGATCAACGACTGGGTATCTGAGCAGACCAACGAACTGATTCCGGAGCTGCTTCCTGAAGGGTTCATCGATGCGAACACTGCGCTTGTGCTCACAGACGCCGTCTACTTCGAGGCACGCTGGGAACGGGTCTTTGGCAAGTACGGGCCGGAGCCTGGAGAGTTCACCCGCCTCGACGATTCGAAGGTCACGGTTGACTTCATGGTCGGACTAGAGATGGGTCAGTTTCCCCACGGTCGCGGCGAAAGATTCGACTTCATCCAGTTGCCTTATCAGGGCGGACAGTTCTCGATGTCGCTGATCGTTCCCGATGAGGGACAGTTCGCTCACGTGCGCAGTCAACTCGACCAATACATCCTCGACTTCATCGATGAGAACGGCCGAACCGGGGCCCTCGAGTTATATGTCCCGCGTTGGGCCACCACAACGTCACTGGATCTGATGAGCTGGCTGCGGGACATCGGCGCTGCCCCGGGTTCCTACCCGGGAATCTCGCCAGACGCGTTTCTCGACGCCGCAGTGCACGGCGCCGATATTGTCGTCGACGAACAGGGGACCGTTGCCGCAGCGGCAACAGGATTCGGTTTCCCGGAAAGCGGCCCTCCCGAGCCGGAGATGACTATCCGTGCGGATCGACCGTTTCTCTACGTGATCCGGGACCACGGCAGCGGGATGGTGCTGTTCGCCGGGCAGGTCACCGACCCGAGTCTATAGCCCCAACAGCAATTTGGCGGTGAGCAGGAAGCCTCCGAACCCGACGATGTCGGTCACCGTTGTGAGGAAGATGTTCGAGGCAAGTGCCGGATCCTGGCCGAAACGGCGGAGCAGGATTGGGATCGATGCCCCCACGACTCCGGCCGCGACCAGGTTGGCGAACACGGCGATGGCGATGACGAAGCCGATTCCCGGATCTCCGGACACGACTCCTCCCAGTAGCCCCGAGAGTGTCGCAATCACAACGCCGTTGATGAGCCCAATCGTGGTTTCGCGGCGCACGGCGCGGGTGGCTCGACCCGGCGGCAGCGAGCCGACCGCCATCGCCCTGATCACAACAGCCAGGCTCTGCGCCCCTGAGTTGCCGCCAAGCAGAGCGACCATCGGCATGAATGAGGCAAGCACAGCTTTGTCTTCGATCAGATCCTCGAAGCCGCTGATGACCAGTGCCAATGCCAGGCCGATCAGCAGATTGAGCGTGATCCACGGAATTCTCCGGCGCACCGAGACCGCCACCTCGGTGTAGACCGTTTCCTCCGCACCGGCACCAACCATCTGGGCAATGTCTTCGGTTGCCTCGGTCTGGGCAGCCTCCATTGCCTCGTCCACTTTGACGATGCCGACGAGATGCTGCTGGCCGTCGGTGACCGGCAGGGAGACCAAGCGGTAGCGCTGGATGAGTTCGGCCACGACCTCCCGATCCATATCGACCGTGACCGCGATGGGGTCGTCCACCATGATCTCGTCGAGACCGGTGTGCGGCCTGGCGAACACCAATTCCCGAAACGGAACCACTCCGGCAAGCCTGCCCTGCACATCGACCACGTAGACGTAGGTCAGATTGGAGCCGATCTCCTCATGAAGCCTCCGCAGTGCCTCGATGGCCTCATCACTAGTGATGCCCGAGGGCAACGACGCATAGTCGGTTGTCATCAGGCCGCCGGCGCTGTCTGGTGGGTAGACGAGGAGCCGGCTGATCGCAAGGCGAACGTCCGGATCGAGGGCGGCTATCAACTCATCGCGCCTCGTCTCCTCTTCCAGCGCCGCCAACAAGTCGACCGCTTGGTCGGGCTCCATCTCGCCGATGAGCTCGGCGGCCGATTCCAGCGTCATCTCCTCGATGACATCGGCGGCTGCTGGTGCCCGCATCTCGTCGAGGACATCGGCAGCATCGTCGGCATCGAGGTCCTGCAGCAGATCAGCCGCATCCTCCTCCGGTAGAGCCTCGAGGATGTCGGCAGCTGAGCCGGGGTCGGTTTCGGCGATCTCCTCCCACTCGTCTTGGTGGGTGTCGAGAAACTCCTCAGCCTCGGCGGGTCGGTTGCGTGCAATCTCGCGCAGCCGATGGCTCAACCGGCTCAAACTGGACTGGAAGGGAAGCCTCATGATGACGCCAGACTAGGGGCGCAATGAACGGTCCGGCGATAGCAGTGAAAACGGACCGGGGTTCCAGGACCGGCCGTCACGGTCCCGGCACTCCGGCGAGCTTTCGCCCTGTGGAAGCAACAGGCCCCCCAGGGGGGACGAGGGGGCCTGTTGGAAACCCGGGTGGTGGTGAATCACCCGGCTACCGAATGGTAACTACCGATTATCCGACAGCCAGTCGGGCCCGGTGCCCGCTGCGGTTGTCGACCCAATTCTCGGCGTATGTCGAGCGGCACTGGCCGGAGATAGGCTACGTAGACTGCGAAGTCAAGGAAAGGAGGTGAGCCGTGGAGCGATTGACGTCTTTCTCCCACGGAGCCGGTTGAGCCTGCAAGCTCGGACCTGACGAGCTGGCGCAGGTGCTGCGCCGTGTGAACAACTCGACAGTCAGCCGGCACGACGACCTCCTCGTAGGTATCGGCGGATCGGATGATGCCGGTGTCTACCGCGTCAGCGATGACGTTGCTCTGGTACAGACGGTTGACTTCTTCACCCCAATAGTCGACGAGGCCTATGACTGGGGGCGGATAGCCGCGGCTAATGCACTTTCGGATGTCTATGCGATGGGTGGCACTCCGCTGACTGCGTTGCAGTTGATCGGCTGGCCGCGCGGCAAACTTCCCTTCGATCTGCTTGGGGATGTCCTCGAGGGCGGTGTTGCCGTGCTTGCTGAAGCCGCATGCACCCTGGTTGGCGGCCACAGCATCGATGATGCCGAACCCAAATACGGGTTTGCCGTCACCGGCGTGGTTCATCCCGATGAGGTATTCGGGAACGACGGTGCCCAACCTGGTGATGTCATCGTGCTCACCAAGCCGATCGGTACCGGGCTGATCACCACCGGCATCAAGCGTGGGATTGTCGATGCCGCAACCAGGGATTTGGCGGTGGCGACAATGGCTCGGCTCAATGCCGGAGCCGGCCGCGCCATGCGTCGGGTCGGAGCATCGGCAGCCACCGACGTGACCGGGTTCGGATTGCTGGGTCATCTTGGGGAGGTGATTCGCGCCAGCGAGGTGAGCGCTGTGGTCGATTCGTCTGCGGTTCCGCTTCTCCCCGGTGCTACCGATCTGGCTTCCGACGGCGTTGTCCCGGGCGGTACCGAGCGCAATCTGGCCGCCGTCGAACGATTCACCCGATTCGGGCAGGTGGAGCGCCCGCAGCGGTTGCTTCTGGCAGATGCGCAAACCAGCGGCGGCCTCCTCATCACCATCGCGGCACCCCTGGCCGATGCGCTGCTCCAGGCCCTTTCCGATGAGGGAGAAGACGGCGCCCGCATCGGCCGTATCGTGGAACGTGACTTCGCCGACGGGCCGACCGGTGCCGTCACCGTTGAGTAGGAGTCAGATGTGCCGCGGCCGGCACGGGGTACCATCGGCGATGTGAGCAACCCGACTCTCCTCCACATGATCTGCGACTATGCCCCCGACGGGCTGGAATTTGCTGAGATCCTCACCCGTTTTCGTGTCGCACTCGGCGATCCGAGCCGCGTTTTGATCCATCAGACTTCAACCCCACCACTCGACACGATCGCGGTTGGCTTTGTCACCGCCCAGCTAGGTCTCGGGCCGGCCCCGGGGCGGATGGTGATCTTCGGCAATGCCGCCCCGCGTCGCGATCGAGACGAGGTATCGGTAGAGAACCGGGGTCGGGGGCTGCGCTACGCCCGGCTGGACAACGGGGTCGAGGTGGTGAACGTATCGTCGCAATACGCGTTCAGCTTCATCAAGGAGCACATCGTCGAGTTCCGGGATGTGGCCAGCCCGAGCGCCGGATCCCAATTTCGTTCCCGCGACTACTTCCCAACCTACGTGGCGGCGATCGTCGACGGGGACTACTCGGTGCTCACCGCCACGCTGGATCCGGCCGCTATCGAGGATGTCCCTTCGCACCTGATCGCCTGGACCGACGGCTTCGGGAACATCAAGACCACACTGCGCAAATCTCACCTGCAGGCCGATGGCCTCGGAGCCGGCGACCGCGTCCTCGTCACCCTCAACGGGGTTACTCTCGCCGGAGTCATCTCTGACGGGGGCTTCACCGTCCCTCGCGGAGTGCTTGCCGTCAACGCGGGCTCTTCCGGATACAACAATCCGTTCGTCGAGTTGTTCCTGCGTGTTCATCACATGAGCGAGAAGACGGCGGCGGCCCGGTTCGACTATCCCGAGGGTGGGACTGCTTTTGAGATTGAGCCCCTACCCCCGTTGTGACGAATTCTGTCACTGCCCGGCCGTAGTCTGCCCACCGTGGAGCACGTGACAAAGCTTGGCCGTTCGGTCGTGGTCCCAGCAGCGGCGGAACCGCCGGGCCCCTGGTCCGACGCGCCGCGGGTTGTGGTCGGTGCTGGGGCTCTCGATAACCGGGACCATCTCGAGCAACTCGTTGATGAATTGCATCGAGCCTGGGTCAACCGGAGCCCGCTGGTAGTCGATCTGCAAGTCGATCCGGCGGTGCTGCGCAAGCCTGAGATCACGACTATGGATCCGTGGCGGCTGCGCCGTGGCTTTCTCTTCAATCGGGAAAGGCTTCACCATTTGATCTGGGCGAACAGCTACGACAACCGCACCGATGAGCTGATCTGGTGGTGGGGGCGCAAGGCAACTGCGCTGGGCGGCGAGGAGGGTGGAAGTCGCGACATAGTGCTTCCCGACGGAAGGGAAGTATGGGTCGATGGCGGCCCGCGCGGCCCGATCGCGGGGTTCGCCGAACCGTTGGTTCACTCTGAATCTGTGGTCGGCGGTCGACTTGCCGTCGCTCCGACGGCGATAGGAGGCGGATCTGGAGGCCTTGCCCCGGACCAGCAGTCCGCGGTTTTGCACGGTTCTGGGCCGGCACGGATCATTGCTCCGGCGGGTTCGGGCAAAACACGAACCCTGACCGCCCGCGTGCGCCACCTGATCGAGGATCGAGAAATCGAATCGGAGCTGATCTGCGCACTCGCCTACAACAATCGGGCCGCTTCCGAGATGAGGGAACGTCTTGGCCCGTACCCGGGGCTCGAGGTGAGGACGATCCACTCGCTCGGTTGGGAGATCCTTCGACAGGCCAATGGCGATCTCGTTCTGCTGGACGAGCGTGAGCAGCGCCGGCGTCTGGAAGGAATGGTCGAAGCTCCCCGCAGGCAGAACACAGACATCATCGGTCCCTACCTCGAGGCGCTTGGTGAGGTACGAATCGGATTGCGACCCCCCGACGAGGTCGAGGCCTTCCGCGACGATGTCCCGGGTTTTGCGTCTGTCTTCGACAAATACCGTGCTCTTCTTGCTGCCCGGCGCGAGGCGGATTTCGACGAGCAGGTGTACGGCGCCATCGCCGTCCTTCTCACCATGCCCGACCTCCGTCGCTACTGGCAAGATCGCTGCCGCCACATGGTGGTCGATGAGTTTCAGGATCTCACTCCCGCCTATCTGCTGCTGATCCGGCTACTTGCGTCTCCGGGGCTCAACGTCTTTGGCGTTGGTGATGACGATCAGGTGATCTACGGGTATCTCGGTGCCGATCCGGGCTTTCTCATCGACTACGGGTCTCTGTTTCCCGGCGCGGTCTCGCATCCGCTCGAGATCAACTACCGGTGCCCGCCCCAGGTCGTCACTGCGGCAGCAACCCTGCTCGGCTACAACGAGCGGCGTGTCGACAAAGTCATTCGAGCGGGTGAGCAAGATGAGCAAGACGATGCGCTCGTGATCGATCGGTATCCGGGGAGCGAACTCGGCTTGCGGTGTGCCGTTCGGGTCGGGCAGTGGCTGGCAGAGACAGCCACCGATGAGATTGCCGTCCTGTGCCGGGTCAACTCGGCGCTGCTGCCGGTGCACGCCGCGTTCGCCGAGGCCGGTATTCCGTTTCGCTCCCCGCTGGGAACCGAGGTGTTGGAACGTACCGTGTTGGCGGCGGCCCTTTCCTGGATCCGTATCGCTCTCGAACCAGACGAGATCCGCGCTTCAGATCTCATGCGTGTGGTGCGGCGACCCTCGCGCGGCTTGACCCGGGTAGCCAGCCAGCTGATCGGCCATCGCCGTAGGCTCCGCCGTGACGATCTCTCCGCCCTGGGCAGCGGTCTGGCGAACAAGCAGGCGGATCGGTGGGATGTTTTCTGTGCCGACATCGACCGGGTTGTCGCAGCGGCAGGAAAGGGCGACAGTGTTGCGCTGCTCGATGTGATCAATGGCGAGATCGGACTCAGCGGTGCTGCCGCAGCTCTCGACGCGGGCCGACGTCGCGCCGATCGTTCTGCGCAGTCGGACGACCTCACCGCGCTGCGGCGGGCGGCAGTGCTCCATCGCGACCTGACCGGTTTCGAGCAATGGCTTCGTGACGTGCTTCGCCGACCGCAGGCCGAAGACGGTGTCGAGTTGAGCACGGTCCATCGCGTCAAGGGTATGGAGTGGGATCGGGTGATCGTCTTTGGCGCCGACCGTGGGCTGTTCCCGCATGGGCTGGCTCAAGATGAGGAAGAAGAGCGGCGGGTCTTTCACGTAGCGATTACCCGTGCTCGTCGGCAGGCTGTCGTGCTGGCCGACCGGTCTCGACCATCGCCATTCCTGGCCGAACTCACGGGCGAGGCAAAGCGGGCCGCCGCTACGACGCCGACCGCTGGGACCGTCGGGCCGGAGGGCATCTCCGTCGCAATCGGCGACCGGGTTCGGATCGCCGGCGGCTATTCGGGCGTGGTCGACGGATTTGAGGACGGCGGAGCGTCGGTCGCTCTCGATTCAGGTACGAGCACGATGCTGGTGGAGTGGGGCGAGCGCGTCACTACCGTTGCCGGGAGCGGGCCGCTGACTCGGCCCCTGGACACGGGCGCCGCCGACGGTGACCTAGTTGATGCGTTGAAGTCGTGGCGTTTGGAGACGGCTATGGCCAACTCGGTACCTGCGTACGTGGTGCTGACCGACAAGACGCTGCATGCGATTGCGGCCGGCCGTCCCCGCAACGAGGGCGAGCTGATCATGATCCCCGGTATTGGCCCGGCGAAACTCGACGCCTACGGAGATGACATCCTCGCCATTTGTGCCGGGGAGTAAGGGTGACCCCTATCCGATGCTGCGCTCCCACCATCCGGTGAACTCGGGAATCACCGGGTCATTGTGTCGTTCCGCCCATTTGCCGAGACCAAAGAACCAGTCGAGCATCTCTATCGATTCAGAGACCGACTCGAATCGGTAATCGGTATGAAGGATCGTTTTGCTGAAGCCCCGGGCTTCGATGTGTGAGTGATATTCGGCGAGGAGGGGAGTTGGTGCTGCCGGTTGGTTCACCGCAGTGCCCAGTGTGTCGATGATGATCGCGACTCCACCCGGTATGACCACCCGGCACATCTCATCAATGGCCTTATCCAGGTGAGCTCGCCACGCCCCTGGATGAAACTCTGTGAAGTGTCCGAACACCCATCCGGCCAGGGCAGCGTCTGCCCAGTGATCTTCGATGGGAAGCCTGCGCGCGTCGCCCTTGCTGAGCAGCCACGTACCCGGCGTCGACTCGAGCGCCGCGGCCGCCACGCGCAACATATCCGGCGCAACATCCACGCCGTGCACCCTTTTGCCGGAGCGGCTCAGCTGTATCGCCAGACGTCCGGTTCCGGTGCCGATGTCGACGATGTTGGTTGCCCGCATGGCCACTCGATCAAGGTGCCCGGCGAGTTCTCCATGAGCATCCTCCGCCGCGATGAAGCGATGATACGTTTCCGCCTCGTTGTTGTAGATGCGCTGGAAGTGGTCCATCGGCATTCGGGTCGGGCTCGCGATGATACGTGGAAGCGACGGTGTGGCGCAGGCACGAGAGGCCACTATGTTGGGCAGATGGACGAAACCGGCCGCCAACGACTCGAGAGCATCTCATCCAGTTTGGGGATCGGGTCGCTCGATAGACATATCGTTCTGTGTGCGCAGCAGTCGAATCCTCGCTGTGCGACGTATGAGGACAGCGCCGCGGTCTGGCGCTACCTGAAACGCCGGCTCAAGGAGCTAGGCCTGGCGTCGCCTCCGCCCGCCTGGCGGGGACGTGATCTCCACTTACCTCCGCCCGCCGCAGCGTGTCCCGGAGGCCGGGTGCTGCGGACCAGAGCCGACTGCTTGCGTGTCTGCGAACGGGGGCCGATTGCCGTTGTCTATCCGGACGGTGTTTGGTACCACTCTGTAGACGAAGCGGTGATGGAGCGGATTGTCACCGAACACCTCGTCGGCGGGGTGCCGGTGGCCGACTTCGTGTTTGCCGTTGATTCTATGCGTCTCGGAGAAGCATGAAGGTGGCCCGCTCCGTCAGGTGGTTGGGCTACTCCGCCTTGGGATGGCTGGTTTGGCGTCTCTTCGGGCCTGAGCTGACGCCGCGCTTTCGCGGACGGCAGAAGAACGCAATGCCGTTTCCCGGCCGGACAGTGTTGGTCGGTGAACACGAACTGTTTGTCCGGGAAGTTGGCCCCGACGATGGCCCGGTCCTGGTATTGGTCCACGGTTGGAACCTGGACGGGGCGATGACCTTTCACAGGATCGTTCCGGCGCTCTCCCGCCGTTTCCGCGTCATCGTTCCCGACCTGCGGAATCACGGGAAGAGCGACTGGGTGCGAGGGAGGGTGGAGATAACCGATCTCGCCGACGACCTGGCTGGAGTGCTGGATGCTATCGGGGTAGCCCGATCTCTGGTCCTAGGCTTCTCGATGGGTGGGATGGTGGTTCAGGAACTGGCCCGAAGGCATCCCCGCCACGTGCGAGCGATGATCCTGGCCGGCACCGCGGCCTGTCCCATCGTTGAGATGCGGATTCCCACCCGGATTGCGTTCTGGCTGGCTCGTGGCGGTCTCCGAGTGAGTCTGCACGAGATCGCTCGCGTCACCGGTGAGGTGCTGCACCGTACCGGCGCTGTTCAGGACAATCACCGACGCTGGATGCACGAGGCCCTGATCCGGCGCGATCCGGATCTGTACTACGAGATCGGTGCCTCCGTGTGGCGTTTCGACTCGAGAAGGTGGATAGGTACTCTGCCCCAGCCCAAGATGGTCATTATTCCTACGGCCGACGAGATCGTCCCTCCGGAAACTCAATATGAGATGGCTGCGCTGTTGCCGGATGCTGAGTTGGTGGAACTCGAGGGGGGGCTCCACGAGTCCGTCCTCAACCGTCCGGCGGAGTACATCGAGGCGATTACACGTTTCGCCGGCAGCCTTGCCTGAATCAGTCGACCAGCAGATCGTTGATCACTCCGGCGACTGCTTCGGGAGCCTCGAGGATTACATTGTGGCCGGCACCTTCGACCACGATCGGCGGCTCGTTGCGGGTTGCCGCCATCGTCTTTGCCATTTCGCAGTAGCGCTGGTCCTCACTCCCCGCCACGAAAACCACCGGCATCGGCAGATCGGCGATGCGCTCCCTGGAGTCGGCGACCGCCGCTTGGCCCAACCCACGAAGAGCGGCAGCCAACCCGGCCGCCGCGTTCTCCAGACGTATCGCCCGGTCCGCCGCCCGCCATTCCGGCCCGACAGAGTCTGTGGCGACCAACGGGTTGGCCAACCACTCGGCGATGAAGCGCTCGGTACCGATGCGCTCGATGCGATCGGCTAGTCCCTCGTCTGCAGCTCGCCGCATCCGCCGGGCTCGTTCCGGCAATCCGGGGGAGGCAGAAACGAGAACCATTGGCCCCACGAGATCGCAGCGAGTGAAAGCTACTTGAAGGGCCACTCTTGCGCCCTGGGAATACCCGAGCAGAAGCGGTCGCTCGGCAAAGGTGGCGAGAAGGTCGGAGATCGCATCGACGGCGGTTGCGAGGGTTATCGGGTCGACGGTGGTGCGGCCGTGGCCGGGCAAGTCAGGAGCGGCGATTGCGATGCCGGCGGTCGCGGCAAGATGCTCGAACATGCCCCCGTGCAGGGTGAAGCCGTGTAGGGCCACAACCTGTGCCGGATCTGAGCCGTAGGTGCGAACCCAGAGACCGCCGTGGCGTGTGGCCAACGCGCTCATGGCTGCGGCGGCGGCTGGTACTCCGAGTTGAGCAGCTTGTAGACCATGGTTCCGCCAATTGCAGCGATCACGATCAGGATCAGCTTCTTCATGGCCCAATCATACGTTGCCGGCGGCGGTGTCCTTCAGGATCGAACTAGGGGACAAGGGCGGCAAGCAGGTCGAGCAGCCTCCCGAAACCGATCGGGGTGACTTCGACCTCGTCCCGGGTCAGGGGCTGTAGCCGCCAAAAGCCGCCGTGCCCCGCATCGAGAACGGCAAGTGACGAGGTGGCTCGCATGGTCGCCACCGACACCGACTCGATAGCCCAGCGGTTGCGCTGCAAAAGGAATGCCGCCACCAACCGATCCGACCACTCCGCGCCTACCCCCGCCTCGACCAGCTCCTTTCCGGCTGCTCCCGGCGAGGTTACGGCCCGCCGCCGTGCCGACGAGAGCACATTGCGCGGCACAGTGAACCTGCCCGCATACTGCGGCTGCGCACACGGCACGAGCGAGACCGCCTGCGCCAGGTGAAACGGTAGAAGTTCGGCGGAGACGAGCGAGATGTGAAACTGCCGCCCGGGACCGCTGGAACCCACAACAGCCCGCGACCCGCAGCGCCAGAACGTGACCAGCCTGAGCTCGTCGGACGCCCGGGACTCCACGCTGAGAACCAAGTCCGGATCGGTCATGACATCGAGAAGTGAGGCCACCAACGGATCGAGTCGACCTGAGGAAACCAGGCCGGACGCAGCCAGCTCGGGTGGCGACTCCGGGCGGGTGCTCACCTGGGCAGCGAGCAGCGCCGGCATGAGGGTTCTGGGCACACTTACCGAACCAAGCTCGTAGTCGATAGTGGGGCGATCCGCCGTCATCTTGCCGATGATCCGATCTCAGCGACTCGCCAGCCGGATTCGCTCACCTCGAGTGCCACCAGGTATTCGAGCTCGTGTGTGGCTCCGGTGGCTGTTGTCGCCCGAGCAGCCACGATTACCCGTTCCCGGCCGTCAGCACCGGTTACTTCGGCGCTCACGGATTCGTAGGGCGGGGCGGCAAAGCCGGTCACCGTAGCTGGGTTGGACAGCAGCTGCGTGGCTTCCGGGTCACCGCGAAGATGGAGTTCGATGAACCTCTCGGCTAGCGCCGCCTTCTCTTCGGGCACAAAGCCGCCAACTGTCAACGCAACGACCGGGAGACCGGGGGCCGGCACGCGAGCTGGTGCTCCAACGGCCATTGCCCGGCCTCCTGCGACCGCCATCGGCACGAGGTAGAACGCGAGCGGCACAGGCTGGAAGAGCCCGTCGCGTGCCTCCAGTGAGTCCACCGCAACGGTCACCTCGAAGCGGTCGGAATCGATTTGGTGCACTGCTACGGCTGCGGTGTGGTTGACCCAGGTGTTGCTCGGGGGCGGCGGTTCGCCTGGGTAGACCTGAGTGATTGCCTCTCCGGCTGTACCGGCGAGGTAGAGCGATGTGAACAACTCAGCTGTGCTGGCAATGCTGAGCGACCCCGGTGATTCCGGGTCGAGCGTCGGTGGTTGGAGGGTGATCGTCTTGATGGCCAGCCATGCGAGTAACGCACCGGCGATGAATGCGGCGACCACAACGAGGATCCAGATATGCCGCTGCGGAGCAGCGGACACTGGGAGCTCCTGCCGGGGAGGTGATTCAGCGCAACTTCTTGGCTGCTGCGGAGGTTCTTCCTCGCCATCGTCGACAGGATGGCCGAGCCTATCGAGCACCGTCACGAGGGTGCTCCAGGCGAGGGAAGGATGATCAACTCCCCGGGGTAAATGAGATTCGGATCGCCGGACCGCAGTGTCGAGCGATTGTGCTCGATAACGACACGCCAGTACGCAGCGATGCGGCTGGAGTCCACCGAGGATCCGACCGACGAGGTGAGGTAGTCGGCGGCAATAGTCCACATGTTGTCACCCTCCATCACAACATGTGTGGCTTCCGGGGCGATGGTGGTTTCGTCCTGAGTGGCGGGTTTCGCGACATCTAGCAGTGGTTTCGGGGAGGGAGTGTTATCGGCGACGGTAGGAGGTGGAGTGCTGGCGGGTCCGGCCGGAGGCGGTCCGACAACCCGCACATGCGGCACGGGGATGCCGTCGCCCGAAGCCTCGAAGACGGCCGGGTGCTCGGTTGCGGCGGCGGGGACCAGCGGCGATCCCAACACCGACACCGCCAGCGAGGTGGCAATTGCCCGGTCGACTAGCCGACGGGTGAACGGAAGGGTCAGGAACCGCACCCAGAGTATCGAGTGATCACCAACTCGAGCGACGGCATAGGCAGCGGTGCTCACCAGCACCCAGTAGCCCAGCAGCAATCCCGCTTGACGGAGGATTGCAGCTACGACGACCTCGGGTGACGAGGTTCGCAACCATGCGGTCGGGTCTCCCCAGTCCACGACCAGCCCGGGAGCACTACCCAGTTGGTGTAGCCCAATGACGAGGCCGAGGACGGCGCCGACGATTCCGATCAGGCCCATTCCGGGGTTGCGCTCCATGGCAGCGACGGTACGCGATCCGCTGGATGTTGTCAATATTTAAGTACGATTGACAACTGTTATACATCGCTATAGCTTCATGGAGAACCTATGGGAAGGAAGTGACATGGCAGGCATGTTTGGGGCCAACCTGGCCGATCTCGAGCAGTTGCGGGCGACGCTGGATGACAAGGCCGGGGAGGTGCAGAGCCTGGAGAGCACGCTCTCGGCGAAGGTCGCGCCGGGGGCGACTGCCTGGGAGGGGCCGGGCGCCGATAAGTTCCGGGCCGCATGGGAGCAGGAGTTTGCTCCGGCGTTGCGCAATCTGCGCGAAGCACTGAACCAGGCAGGGATTGCAGTTGCCAAGTACCGCGACAACATCGAGATGGCCACTCGCTGAGTGCCGCGATGACACCCGAACAGCTGCGCAGCCTGGCTGCTCGGAGGAGGGCCGAAGCTGCAGAACTGCATACGGATGCAGCCCGGCTGCGCTCACAGGCTGAGCTGCTCACAGGTCTGCTCGATCCCCTCGTCCCGATCTCCCAACGCGTCTGGAGGGGGCCTGCGGCCATCGAGTTCGAGAATCAGGTGCGAGTCCACGCGGGACGCGTGAACGAGCAGGCGCAGCTGCTCGAGTCGGTTGCCGCCGACTTCGATCGAATCGCCGGGAAGAAGGAACAGGAGGACCGCCAATTACGGGCGCAAGCGGACGCGTTGGAACCGATCGTCGTCCCAGGCGGGGTGATGTGAATGAACGTCATCGTTCGTAGAGCAAATCATGAGTACGAAATCAACATCGAGGCCGACCCGGTCGCATCCGCCGCGGAGCTGGTGACTGCGCTGGGTGGGGAGCCACCGGAAGGCATCGCCGTTGACGGTTCTTCGGTATCCCCGGCGGTTCCGATGGCGGAGTTGGGGCTGCGCTGCGGATCGGTCATCGAGATCGGTGCAACCTCTCGAGGTGCGGTGTCGCAACGAACCAGAGGAGTCTTCAACCGGCCGCCGCGGATAGTCGAGTCGCAACCAGACGTTGTACTGATTCCGCCGGTGCAGCCTGTGGAGACACGGTCGCCGATGCGGTTCGGGTGGGCATCCCTGATCGTGCCGGTCCTGCTGGGACTGATGATGGCCGTCCTCATCCACCCTCGCATGGCTGCTTTCGCCCTGTTCTCCCCGGCGATGCTGCTGGCCAACTGGCTCGAGGACCGCCGTCAGTTTCGCCGCACCCGCCGTGAGTCTGACCGGGAGTATGCAAATGAGTTGCGGAAGTTCCGGGCACAGCTGGCAACGGCCTATGGGGAAGAGGCCGCGCGGCGGAGGGGCGCCGCATGTCTGCCTGACGATCTGGCGGGGCGATGTGGAGACCAGAAGCTCTGGGAGCGGCGCAGGAAGCATGATGACTTCATGCAAATCCCGGTCGGATCAGGCTGCAGTGCGTGGAAAATCCCGATCCGAGATCTGGATTCTGCTGGAACGAATTGTGCGGCCGAATACGCCACCTTGCATGACGTACCGATCACAGTCGATCTGGTAGCCGGTGCGATTGTCGGGGTTGCGGGTGCCCGTTCCCGTACCGTGGCGCTGGCACGACAGATGGTGTTGCAGGCCGCGGTCGCCCATGGCCCGGCCGACCTCGCGATCACGATCATCACCGAACGAGCCGCTGATTGGGACTGGGCAAAATGGTTGCCGCACGTGCTCATCGATACGACCGGAAGGCGAAGGATTGCGATAGACCCGGTCGAGATCGACGCGGTCGTGGCGCAACTGGAAGCCGATGCGGAGGATGGGGTGCTGCAGCTCCTCGTCGTGGATCTTCCCCACCTGGCTTCGGCAGAAAGCACCCCGGTTCGCCGCGCCCTGCAAACCGGGGCGGTGGCGGGGATAGCTCTTGCCGCCCGCACCGCAGATTTGCCTTCCGTCGCGACTACGGTGGTTTTCGCCGGTCGCGGGCCAAGCCAGATCAGGCGGCTCGATGGGTCGGTTGCTCAGATCTCTCAGTGGACGGCAAGCCGGGCACTGGCGCGACGAGTTGCTCGTTCGCTTGCCCAGATCGACGATCCGGAGGCTCCCGTTGCTGGGGCAGGTTTGCCGGCAACGGTTGCCCTGGCTGATGTGCTCGGTCTGGACACTGATCCTGCCGATACGATTCGCTCGCGCTGGCAAGCCATGGGACGATTCGCCGCTCCCATCGGGATGGTCGCCGATGGCCCGCTGATGGTCGACTTGGTCACCGACGGTCCGCATGCGCTACTCAGCGGGACCACCGGTGCCGGGAAATCAGAGCTCCTGCGCTCTTTGGTTGCCGGATTCGCGGTCAACTCGACACCTGAAGAACTCAACTTCGTGCTAGTTGACTACAAGGGGGGCAGCGCGTTCGACGCTTGCGCCGATCTCCCGCACACAGTCGGCGTCGTCACCGACCTGGACGATCACCTGGCGTCGCGGGCACTCGTGTGCCTCGAGGCCGAACTGCGTTTTCGTGAGCAACTCCTGCGCAACCAAGGAGTGTCAGACATTGCCGAGCTCAGTTCTTCCCGCGCCTTGCCGCGGTTGATGGTGATCGTGGACGAATTCGCTGCGCTGGCCAAGGAGCTACCCCACTTCATGTCGGCGCTGGTTGGTGTTGCCCAACGGGGGCGGAGCCTGGGTGTGCATCTCGTCCTGGCGACGCAACGTCCGGCCGGCGTCATCGACGACAACATCAAGGCCAACACAAACCTGCGTATTGCTCTGCGGGTACAGGACGCTGCCGAGTCTGTTGACGTGATCGGACAACCGGCAGCGGCATCCATTCCTCGCTCGCTACCGGGTCGCGGTCTGGCCCGGCTGGGCCCAACCGAGGTTGTGGAGTTTCAGACCGCTCACGTCAGCGGGCGTCGATTGGCGTGTGCAGGGGCACCGATTGCGTTACGTCCATTTATCTTCGCCCACGAGCAACCATCTTTGCGTCCGATTGCCGTCGGCTCGTCGGTCGATCCCAGCGACCTCGAGCAGATAGTCGCCGCATGCCGGCGAGTAGCTGAGGAGATGTTGCTCGCTCGGCCTCGCTCACCGTGGCCCGATCCCCTATCCGCGCGAATCCTCCGAAGCGAAATCGGAGCACCAGGGCCGGTGTTCGCTGTTGCCGACGAGCCCCAGCGGCAGCGACTGGTGCCCATTGAGTGGGATCGAACCATGGGCAACGTGCTCCTGTATGGGCTACCGGGTAGCGGTACGACCACGGCACTCGCTGCCCTGGCGATGGCCGTGGCCGGCTGCCATAGGGCAAGTGAGCTGCACATCTATGTGCTCGATTGCGATGACCAGAACCTGATGCCGCTCTTGCAGCTGCCTCACGTCGGTGCAGTGATCGGATGCGGTGAGAGGGAGCGTCAGCTACGGCTGCTGCGCACGCTGGGCACCGAGCTGGAACGACGAAGGGCTCGGCGGCGCGAGGAATCAGGCATGCGCGACGACCTGCCAACCATCGTCACAATGATCGACAGCTACAGAGGCTTCGCCGATCCGTTTGTGGAGCCGGGTGACCCCGGTGTCCACGACCTGCTAGCCCGGCTCATTGCCGATGGACCGGGCGTTGGCATGTTCACATTTGTGACGGCCAAGCAGGCGGCGGATATCCCCAGCGGCCTCTCGGCTACGGTCCCTACCCGGTACGTCTTCCGGCTCGCCGATAGGTATGAGTACACCGGGTTGGCCCTGCCGGCCCTGGACCCTCCGCGATGTCCCGGACGCGCCTTCGAATCGGGGAGCGGCCGCGAGATTCAAGTCGTGCTTTCTCATGAGGATGGGTTGGCGGCCGCAGTCGCCACAGTGCCATCGCAACACCCCGACCCGGCGCCCTGGGCAATCACGGTGTTGCCTCTACAGGTGCCGCTGGAGGCATTCGTTGCCGCCGGAAGCATCGGCGACGAGGAGTGGTTCTTGCCCTTGGGCATTGGAGATTCCACCCGACAACCGGCTGGTCTGCTGCTGCGAGAGGGCGAGCACGCTCTGATCGCCGGACCGCCGCGTTCGGGCAAGACGACTGCGCTACTCAATGCCGCACGTGCGGCCCGCCTGGCAGCGCCGTCGCTGCGGATCGTTGCGGTCGCTCCGGCTCGCTCGGCGCTGTGCTCGGCAGGGTCGGTCGACGAGGTGGTTGCAGTGGCCGACCTCGACAAGCTGGACACGTCTGGACCGGGGATTCTGATTCTGGTCGACGACGCCGAGTTGATCGATGGAGGAGGTTCACTGATCCGACTCGTCGGGCAGCGCTCCCCGCTGCTCAGGATCGTTGCGGCCGCGTCGTCCGATGCAATCCGCGGTTGCTACGCGCATTGGACCCAAGACCTGCGCCGTTCCCGGATCGGCTGCGCCTTGCGTCCGGTCGGTGTGACCGATGGTGACCTCTGGCACACCCCGCTCCCGCGTAACGCCGGTCACAGCTTCCCTGTTGGTCGCGGCTATCTCGTTGCCAGGGGGCACACCGAACTGGTGCAGCTAGGCCATCCGTGACCCAAACGCTCGGCGGTGATCGGGACGGTCGCGAGTTGGGCGGTCCGACGTCGGTCGCGCCGGCTCTCATTGCCCCGACGTACGTCGGCATTGACCCCGACGGCCTGCGCAGATTGGCCGACATAGCCGATCAGTATGCGCAGCGGCTGTCTTTGGCCGGCACGGCCACCGCCCCTCTACTCGACAGAGTCCCGGCGTTCCGCGAAGCCTTGTCGCAGAACCTGGGCGCAATCCGGAACTCGCTTGACGAGCGGGGCGATGAGCTGCGCTGGCGAGCCGATGTCATTGCGATTGCCCAATCGGTCGACCCTGCTGCTCCCGGTCCGTTGCACCTAGACCGGTGGCTCGTTGGGTTTGCGGCGTTCGGAGTGCTCCCGCTTCCTACCCGGCAGGAGCAATTCGCCGCATGGGCGGGTGTCCGCTGGCTGCGCGCGCTGCGGTCTGCTCCGCCGGGCGAAGTTGCAGAAGCATTTGCCGCCATCGGTCGCGCGCAGGCACGGCAACTCGTGGCCGACCACCCCCGGGCGATCGGCAGTCTCGACGGCGCACCACCAGCGTTGCGCTTTGCTGCCAATCGAGTCCTGATTGCCGCAGAGATTGCCCGTCTCGAGGGGATTGCAGACAAACTCGAGCCGCAGGCAGCAACGCAAGCACCGACCCGTGCTGTACTGCGTCACCTTCGCGCAAGATCGGCCGAGTACCGACGCTGGCTCGCAGAGGAACGGCAGATCCTCCTGTTCGATCCCACCGGTGATGGGCGTGTTGTCGAGGTGTTTGGGGATCTCAGCGCTGCGACCGTAGTGGGCGTCCTGGTTCCCGGCATGGCCAATGACATCACCAACTTCAGCGGTGGCGAAGGTGGCTTCCGGCGCAACGCGGCGAATCTGTATGCTGCCACCGCTCGCAACGGAGTGGCCACCATCGCTTGGCTTGGCTACGACACGCCAGATGGTGTTGATGCAGTGAGCCGTGCTGCGGCCGCGGCGGGCGCGCCGTACCTTGCTCGATTCCTGGAGGGGATTGCCGCCAACGGTGCGTGTCGCATCAGCGTTGTGGCGCACAGCTACGGCTCGGTACTCACCGGGATTGCTGCCGCTGATGGCATCGAAGCTGACGATGTTGTGTTCATAGGCAGCCCGGGCACGACGCTCGAGAACGCTGAAGAAGCCCGGCTTCGCGCGGGGGGAAGGGTATGGGCTGCTCTAGCCGAAAACGACCCAATTGGGTTCGGGGTTGATCCGCTGGAGTCGTATCGCTGGTGGTGGGGGATCCACCCGGCGATTCCGGTGATCGGCGCGCTGGAATCACTGTGTCGGCGGGAGGATCTATGGCACGGGGTCAATCCCGTTGCTGCGGACTTCGGCGCCCTGCGGATCAGCACGGAAGGATCCTCCGGCCACTCTTCGTACTTTCGAGCAGGGGCCCTCGAGAATCTGGCTGCGATCCTCGAGGGCCGCCACTCGTCCGTCGATCTTGCCGATTAGGCAGCTCGCATCTTGGCCAACGCCATGTGAGCAGCATTGATGAGTGGGTGAACCGTGGGCGCGGGACCCAGCAGGGGATGGGTGGCTATTTGCATCATGTCCAGTTCGCGCACGGTGATCTTCTCCTGGATGGCCAGTGCAATCACGTTGATGAGCTCACCGACTGACGGGCCACCCGACACCTGCCCGCCGAGAAGGATGCCGGATTGGTCGGCAAAAATGAGCTTCACCTTCATAGGCGCCGCGCCGGGAAGGACTCCAGGATGACGGTCCGGCGCTTCAGCTGTTGCGGTAATGCAGCGAAACTCTTCTTTTGCACAGGTATCACAAGTCATGCCGGCACTGGCGTAGGCAACGCCACCGATCTGTGTCGAGAACGCAGAGATCGTTCCTTGGATCTGGCGCAATACCTGGATGCCGTAGAGGTTCGTCCCCGCGACTCGCGCTTCCGCTGTTGCCGTCGACGCCAGCCAAACCGGTACGGGCTTTCGCGTGAAGAAGTCACGCTTTTCGGCGCAGTCGCCCACGGCAAACACGCCATCGACACTTGTGCGCAGATAGTCATCGACCCAAATCGAGCCGTTGTCGGTGACCCGAAGGTCCGTGCCTGCTGTCAGCCCTACTGCCGGCTTGGCTCCAATTGACACCAGCACGGCATCGGCGGGAAGCGTTACCCCACTGTCGAGAACCACCGCTTTGACCTGATCGCCGCCATCGAGTTCCACAACCCGGGTGCCGGTTGTGATCGAAACGCCCTTGGCCTCGAGTCCGGCCCGGACCGCGTCGCTGAACTCTTCGTCAAAAGCGCCGGGCAGGAGCCGCGGCATCCATTCGACAAGATGTACTTTGATGCCCTCCATGCTCCCGAGCTCATCGGCAAACTCAGCACCGATGAACCCACCACCGATGATCACAACGTCCCGGCAGTCCCTCAGCTTTTCGCGCAGAGCCGTCATGTCGCTCATGCTCTTGCGGATGGAGAAGACACCACCTTTGTCGATCCCCGGGATAGGTGGCATCACCGGATCGGTTCCCGTCGCGAGTACAAGCCGCTCGTACTCGTGCACCGTCCCGTCGGCCATCATCACGTTGCGGCCATCGGTATCGAGCTGGACGACCTCGCCCACGATGACATCAACGCCTGCCTTGTCGAGGGGCAGGTTGCCCATTGCGTTCTGGCTGGGCTCGGCGATCGTGTCCATCATGTAGGGAATCGCACAAGGAATAACGCCGTCGCCGATCTCCTTGATGACACAAATGCTCTTCTCGGGGTAGACGCTCTTTGCGGTCAGGGCAGTAATGACCCCTGCTGGACCTCCGCCGACGATGACGACATCGTGCTTCATGCTGGCTCCTTTCGCCGTTTGTGTCGCAGTGCGCAACATCTCAAGGCTAGGTACAAACTCAGAATGATCCATATCCGCGAATCTGAATCTGCAGGCTGTTCAGATGAGGTCGCGGTCTTGCGCCCAACGGGTCAGTTCACGACGGTTGGACAGCTGCAGTTTGCGCAGCACCGCCGACATATGATTCTCTACGGTCTTGGCCGAGATGAAGAGCTGCTCGCCGACCTCTTTGTACGTGTAGCCGCGAGCGATGTGCTGCAGCACTTCCCGCTCCCGCTTGGTGAGCTTGTCAAGATCCGGGTCGAGATCCTTGACGTCCATGGCTGAGAACGCATCCAGCACAAACCCAGCGAGTTTCGGCGAGAACACGGCATCACCCTCGACTACGCGACGGATCGCCTCCGCAAGATCCTGTGGCGACACCGTCTTGGTTACATACCCGCGGGCTCCGGCTCGGACCGTCGCCACAACATCCTCCGGGGCGTCCGATGCCGAGATGGCTAGAAACCTGATGTTGGGATGGGTGTCGTGAACCCCAACAATGACGGCGCGCCCGCCACCATCCGGCATGTGGACATCGACCAGGACCAGATCGGGTTGGCGTTCCCGGATCATCTCGATGGCGGGCTGCACCTGCGATGCATCTCCAACTATTTCGAGATCGTCCGGCAGCTCCGCACGAACACCAGAGCGGAATAGATCATGGTCATCGACTATGAAGACAGTGGTCATGATTCTCCAATCGGCAGTTGCAGGCGAATCTCAGTACCTTCCCCCGCCGCTGAGATGACCTCGGCCGCGCCGCCGTGTCGTTCCATGCGATGGACGATAGACTCCCGGATTCCCTGACGGGATTTGGGAACCGAAGCCAAATCGAAGCCGGCGCCGCGGTCCTTGACGAAGACCTGCACCAAATCGTCTCCGACCTCGCCATAGACCGAGACTGTTTCTGCACCGCTGTGCTTGCTGGCATTGAGCACGGCTTCCCGAGCGGCACGCACAATCGGGTCTACCGGAGCAGCAGTGTTGCCAACGACGACCAGCTCGATACGGGCCGATCCGAGGTCCTCCACCTCTGAACACACCGCGACAAGATCCTCGCGGAAACCTCCGGGGCCACCGTTGCTCTCGGCTTGCCCGGGGAAGAGCCATGTCCGCAGCTCCCGTTCCTGGTGCCGAGCTAGACCGCGGATATCGGGAGTCGAATCCGGATCACGCTGGATCAGCGCCAGTGTCTGTAGCACCGAGTCGTGCAGATGGGCAGCCACCTCGGCGTGCTCCTCGGCCCTGATCCGTTCGGTCCGTTCCTTTTCCAAGGCTGCCTCGGCAGCCAGGCGGCGCTGCTCGAACAGGCGAAAAGCGGCGGCCACTCCCCCTACTGCGCCAACCGAGAAGAGATAAGCAATCGAGTTGGCCACATCCTGGGCAATCGGCTCCTCGCCGCCAACAACCCGGCCCATTCCGATGGCAGTGAGCACGATGGCACCGACAATCGCTCCTCCCCAGCCGAACGCATAGATGGCGGCAAAGGCGCCAACGAGCGGATAGCCACCGGCGAACTGGATCGTGCCTGCAACTTCGCCGGCGATCACGGACCAGCAGCTGATCACGAGATCGACTGCAATGAACCACCACGCCACTGCTACCGCGGGGCGGAGAACCCGCAGCACCGTTGCCATACCTGCCCAGGTGAGGACGAGAGCGATAGTCGCCCAGACCACCTGCGGGTTCTGGGATCGTGCGCCGGGGCTGGCGACGGTCGCAATCCCCAGAATGGTCAGCCAGAGTGCGGCGAAGACGCGATAGCCGGTGACGATCCAAAGCAGAGTTGGTTCCAGCGGCGTCAGGCGTGGCTCCATAACCCGAGGCTACCCGGTTCGATCCGCATGGCTTCGCCGCGTATCATCGAGCGCATGACGCATCCAACTGTGGCCATTCTCGGCGCTGGCTCGATGGGTGAGATCCTCGCGGAGGGTCTGGTCCGGGCCGGCTGGGCAACGGAGAACATCATCTTGCTGGTGCGGCGCGAAGAGCGAGCCCGCGAGGCAGAGCGGCTTACCGCGATCCGAGCGACACTGGATCCGGCCGCAGCGGTCGCCGACCGCAACGTCCTGGTTATCGCCGTCAAGCCGAAGGATATTGGCTATCTGCTTGATCAGATTCGCGAGGTGGTCAAGCCTGGCCAGGTTGTGGTCAGTCTCGCCGCCGGCGTTCCAGTCGAGGTATTGGAAGAGAAGCTGGAGGGCGTGGCGGTTGTGCGGGCGATGCCCAACACCCCGGCCGCAGTGGATGAAGGGATGACCGCCTATTGCGCGGGCAATCACGCCGATTCCGATTCTCTGGCGCTGGCCAATATGGTGTTGTCGGCCGTCGGTGAGACCATCCAACTGTCGGAGGACCTCCTCGACGCCGTGACTGCGGTGTCCGGCACAGGCCCTGCCTACGTATTCCTGCTGGCGGAGGCCCTCACCGAGGCTGCAATTCGGGAAGGCTTGCCCCACCATGCCGCGGAGAAACTAGTCATCCAGACGTTGCGCGGCGCCGGTGCCCTGCTTTCGGTTTCCGACAAGAGCGCGTTCCGTTTGCGTGCGGAGGTCACGTCCCCGGGCGGCACCACCGCGGCTGCCATGCATATGCTCGAAGACGGCGGCTTCCGCGCTCTGATGGAACGGGCAGTCCGAGCTGCAGCACAGCGTTCCCGCGAACTCGGCGATCTTGCTCGGGGGAGGGACGCCCGGTGAACGTCCTGGGTCGTGCCCTCCTGGCCGTTACCAACCGCAGTACTGTTCGCAAGTTGATCACGGGGACCCGCCCCGGTCGTGCCCTCTCCACGAGGTTTGTTGCTGGAGAGACGCTCGAGCAGGCAATCGCCGTCGCCAAGGAGATGAATGCCAAGCGGGCTTCGGTCTCGCTTGACCATCTCGGTGAGCACGTCACGGACCGGGCTCAGGCAGAAGCGGCTCGTGATGACTACCTCGCCTGCCTTGACGCGATCGGCGCGCACAGCATCAACGGCAACATCTCGGTCAAGCTGTCCCAACTCGGGATGGGGTTCGACGATGAACTGGCTGGAGCATCCCTCGACGCCCTGGCTGCCCGCGCCATGGATGCAGGAACAACTGTCTCCATCGACATGGAGGAAAGCGCAGTAACTGATGTCACGATCGACCTTTACTCGGCGGCGCAACGCAAGCACGGTAACCTGGGCTTGGCCGTTCAGGCCTATCTGCACCGCACCCGGGACGACCTCGACAAGATCATGCCTCTGCGCGGTCACATCCGTTTGTGCAAGGGCGCTTATGCGGAGCCCAACGAGATTGCCTATCAGTCACGCAACGAGGTCAACGAGGCTTTCGACCGGCTGACCAATTTGCTGATGTCCGATGACGGTGTCAAGCCCGCCATCGCCTCCCACGACACAGAGCGGCTCGACGTCACCGCTGCTCTTGCCCCGAATCGTTCCGGGCCATACGAGTATCAGATGCTCTACGGGGTGCGCCCGGGGCTCCAGGACAAGATGCTCGCCGCGAGTGATCCGCTCCGCATCTATGTTCCGTACGGGGTTGCCTGGTATCCCTACCTGACCCGGCGAATGGCAGAGCGCCCTGCCAACATCGCGTTCTTCATTCGGGCGGCGCTGTCCCGAAGCTGACCGCCACCGGCAAGAGCCCCGGATGTACGATTGCGTCATGAATTGGATTCGCCGAACCGGCACTCTTGCCGTCGTCGTGTTGGTGTCACTGGCGCTCGTCGCCACCACTGCCTCCGCTGCAACCATCAGCGAAGTCGTCGATGACGTTTCCGCAACCGGCTTCTACCTGGATAGAGGCGTCTCGATCAGCGAGGACGACGCCACCCAGATCGTCTCTGCTGCCCGCAACAACGGATCTCGGTTCTATCTCGTGGTCCTCGATGACACCCCGCTCGGAGGTAACACTGCCTTTGCCGAGTCAGTCTTCGATGACCTCAACGTAGATTCCGGAACCATCCTGGTGCTGTCCACCGAGGACGTGGGATGGGTGACCGACAACGAGGGGTTCACCTCCGATGATCTCGATGCGGCCTTTGAGTTCGCTAATAGCGAAGGCGGCAGCGATGCTGAATTCGCGGCCAACTTCGTGATCGGCCTGTTCGGCGATATCAGCTTGACCCAGGAGCCGATGCCGGCATCCGCTACGACGGCGGCGCCTTCTCCGGCGACGGAGTCATCCGGCGGCGGTGGCGGATCCGGTTTGCTGGTCTTCTTTGTCATCATCGTCGGAGGCGGGTTACTTCTGTTCTGGCTGATGCGACGCGGGAAGAAGCAGTCCGTCAATGCGGCAGCTGAGCAAATGGCCAAAGCGCGCGGTGTCGTACAAAAGCAGATTGATGCAGTCGCCAACGACATCCTCGACCTGGAGGACGAGGTCCGTGTGGCGAACAACGCCGAAGTCGATGAGTTCTACAACGCAGCCAGTGCGACCTACCGCACGCTCACCGAGCGCCTCCAACAGGCCGACACACCTGACGAGCTGGTCGATCTGTCGAACGACCTCGATGTAGCCATCTGGCAGCTGGACTGCGCCGAAGCGCTGTTGGACGGCAAGCCCAAACCGCCGCGGCCCGAACGCAAGCAACTCGCGCCCTCTCGGCCGGCCGGTGATCGGGTCACCATTCCGGCTCCGCGGGATGGGTATCAGCGGCGCCCGGGCCGACGCAGCTCGTATTTGGGTCCCGGGCTGACGGAGATACTCATCGGCGTCGCCGGACAGGTTCTTGCCGGTGCAGGGCGGAGTCGTCGTGGTGGCCTCGGTGGAGGTCTCGGGAGTATGTTGGGACGGCGCCCGGCGCGTCGTGAAACGCCCCAGGCACCCAGCGGCGGCGGCGTAGTTCCCGGGCCGGGATCCCCGGTGCCGCGCAGCAGCCGGCGCACTTCTCGCCCAAGCGGGTCGCGTCGAAGTCGCCGTGGTGGCGGTCGAGTAAGGGGTGGTGGGAAACGTCGTCGTGGGTGACTTCCGCCCGACCTACGCTGCCGGCAAACATCTACACTCTGTGACGAACTAAGGAAGGAATCAGATGAGTTTCTTGAAGCGCCTCTGGGGCTATATCACGACGCTGTTCAAGGGCGGCGCCGAGAAGATGATGAAGCCTGAGGTCGAGATCGAACAGGCTATCAATGAGGCGAAGAAGCGTGATCAAGAGTTGCGCAATCAGGCAGCCAAAGTCGTTGCCCATCGCACTCAGCTCGAATCGAAGATGGAGAGCGCAGCCGATGACGTTGGTGAGGCTCGGGAGATGGCGAAGCAGGCCATCCTGAAAGCTGAAGAGGCCAAGGCTTCCGGTGACGCTGCCGGTCAGGAGAAGTGGACCAAGGCGGCTCAGTCGATCGCGATGAAGTTGCAGGCCTCGGAGAACAACCTCGCCACTCTGAAGACCCAGTACGAGAATGCCTCGAGCCAAGCCGACAAGGCGAAGCAGGCCGTTCAGCAGAATGCGATGCGGGTCTCTGAGCTGGCAGCCAAGCGAATGGAGCTACTCGGTTCGCTCGAGGCGGCCAAGATGCAGGAGTCGGTCAACGAGGCCGTCGATGCAATGTCCAACATGTCGGACTACGAAGCAGTCTCGCTCGAGAAGGTCGAAGAGAAGATCGAAAAGCGCAAGGCAGAGGCTATGGCTAAGGCCGAATTGCGTGAGGCAACTCCTGAGGGCTCCGAGATGGAACTCAAGGAAGCCATCAATATGGCGCAAGCAGACGCCAAGCTCGAGGAGCTGAAGGCGGAGTTGGGGCTCAACTGAACCAACCAGGAATCGATTGGACCCCCGGTTTGCGACGGGGGTCCAATCGCGCCCAGAGCGGATCGTGCGGTTGGGGCGCAACAGGAGTGGCGGCAACGGTGCGGCCGGGACCGAGGAAGAGCCTCTTCAGTCGCACCGCATTCCCGCTACGCTGGAACGTACGACGTGCGCCCATTCGCGCACAACGCCTGCTCCATCAGCTCGATCCGTCTGGTGGAGAGACCGCAGGACTTGCTTTCCCATGGCTCTGGCTACTGGTTCTTCGAGCAGATTGTGCGGGGCGTCAGCCCTGACGGTTCAAGCTCAAAGGAGCAGACAAGTATGTCAACCAACATCTACGTAGGGAACCTTGCGTTCTCCACCAACAGTGCAGATCTCGAAGCGCTCTTCGCCGAGCACGGAGAGGTTTCGCGGGCTCAGGTCATCACCGACCGCGACACCGGCCGCTCCCGCGGCTTTGGGTTCGTGGAAATGGCATCTGCCGACGAGGCCAACGCCGCGATGCGTGCGTTGAACGGCCGCAACGTTGACGGGCGCGATCTCAAGGTGAACCAGGCCAAAGAGCGTTCCTAATGTCGTCCGGCCGGCCCAGGCCGATCGATGGCGGCAGGCAGCGATGTGTTGCCTGCGGCCATCCTCGAGTGGAACACCGGTACGGCCTCGGTTGCACAGTGCCCAAATGCGCCTGCAACGACTATCAGTTGCCGGACGAGAGCGACAAGAAGCGTCCGAAGAGCTAGGCAGGAGCTACGTCGAGATAGAAGAAGCCTATTTGCGCGAAGAGCAGACGGCGCTCTCGATGTCAGATTCATGCCGATGCCGGAGGAATGCCACTGCGTTGCGAGCGGACGAGTTGGGTTAGCTACGGTCGATCCGCAACCGCGTTTGGTGGTGGTCGTTGCGAAGCCGCGCCAACCGAGCCTCCTGGGCCGTAGCGCTGCAGCCCCGTGCTCTCATTCGCTTCACCTCCGCCGCCAACATGCGGATTTCCCCCTCGAGCTGGTGCTTGCGCTCGATGAGATCGGCCCGGGACGGTTTCCTTCGTCGCCGCATGATGCGGAGCGTAGGCGGTCGTTCGGATGGTCGCAGCACCTAGTCTTGTTACGCTGCGCCAACGCAACAGGAGGGTCCGAGTGGCTCAGTCCGAGACAACAGCAAGCGAGGCCTGCAATGGCGGATCTGACTTCATCTGCGACTGGGTGTACGACCTAACGGAGAACGAGACATTGGCCGAGGCGCTCGGCTGGATTGTTGAGCGACCCCTCAAGGTCGTCCTCATCCTGGTCGTTGCCTACTTCTTCAACCGCATCATTCGTCGTGCCATCGCCCGCGGCGAGGAGCGCATGATCCAGGACCGCGAGCGCAAGCTGCTCGAACGGCAAGCGGAAGAGGTCGAAGACGGGCGTTTCGAGGACCAGGAGCTACGTGCTCGCCAGAAGGCCCAGGAGCTCACTATTGCGACGGAGCAGGCGAAGCAGCGGGCACGGACGATTGGTTCGATCATGCGCAGCGCCGCCACCGTTGCCATCCTCACCTTTGCCATCTTGATGTCCCTTGGGGAGTTCGACATCAATCTCGGGCCACTGATTGCCGGTGCCGGGATCGCCGGGATTGCTCTTGGTTTCGGGGCCCAGTCGATTGTGCAGGACTTCCTGGCCGGGTTCTTCATGCTCATCGAGGATCAGTACGCAGTGGGCGACATCGTCGACGTTGGCGAAGCGTCGGGGGTAGTCGAGGGAATCGGGCTGCGCACGACTCGCCTCCGCGACGTGAACGGCACGTTGTGGCATGTACCGAACGGTCAGATCCAACGAGTGGCCAACAAGTCGCAGCAGTGGGCGCGTGCTGTACTTGACATTGGAGTGGCGTACGACACCGATATCGAGAAGGCAAGCCGCGTGATCAAGGCGGCGGCCGACGAGGTGTGGCACGAGCACATCCCCAGTGCCACCATCATCGAGGAGCCGGAGATCTGGGGTGTTGAGATGTTCGGCGACAATGCGATTTCCATCCGTCTCGTCTGCAAGGTTGAGCCGGGCGAGCAGTGGATGACCAGCCGCATCGTTCGGCGCAGGATCAAGGAAGCGTTCGACCGAGAGAACATCGAGATTCCGTTCCCGCAACGTGTCGTTTGGACGCGAGACAAATCGACGTAGCTAGCGTGTTGCCTCGATTGGAGGTCGTGTGACCCAACCTGCAGTCTCGGGGGGCCGCTTCAACTGGTTTTCCGGCGTTTTCACCCCGAGCATCCTCACCGTCCTCGGCGTAGTCATGTACCTGCTGCTCGGCTGGACCACCGGATCGGTCGGCTTGGGGATGATGCTGATCATCGTTGTGATCACCCATCTGATTACCGGTGCCACTGCGTTGTCGGTGTCTTCGATTGCCACCAACCGCACGGTTGGCACGGGTGGCGCCTACTTCATGATCAGCCGGTCGCTGGGGCCTTCGGTCGGCTCAGCCGTCGGTATTCCCCTCTTTCTCGCTCAGGCCCTCAGCGTCACGTTCTACGTGGTTGGCTTCGCCGAAGCGCTCCATCAGCTCTTGCCGGATATCCCAATCGTCGTAATGGGCACGGTCGTCAATCTGGTTGTGCTTGGCCTCGCGTATTGGAACGCAGAGCTTGCCATCAAGGCGCAGTACTTCGTGATGGCAGCGATCGGTCTGTCGCTGCTTTCGTTCTTCACCGGAACCACCGGCGACTTTCCGATGAGCATCGAGTGGTTCAACAGGGACGGGGCCAGCTTCATCGAGGTGTTCGCCGTGTTCTTCCCGGCTGCCACCGGAATCATGGCCGGGGTGTCGATGTCGGGCGATCTGCAAAACCCGCGCAAGGATATTCCCAAAGGCATCATGCTCGTGGTGGCAACGAGCCTCATCGTCTATGTCGCGTTCCCGATTTGGCTCTCGCTCAACTTCAGCAATAGCGAGCTGGTCAACAATCTCGATGCAGTCTTCGTCGTAGCGTCGATTCCAGCACTCATCTACGTCGGCGTTTTCGGCGCAACCCTGTCGAGTGCCCTGGGCTCGATTCTGTCGGCCCCGCGAACGCTGCAGGCCCTGGCCAACGACGGGCACGTTCCTCGCTTCTTTGCGCGTGGCTACGGCAATGACAATGAACCTCGGATGGGAACGATGCTCACCTTCATCCTGGCCCAACTTGGCGTGCTGGTGGGAAGCCTGGAAGCGATCGCACCGATACTGACGATGTTCTTCCTTGCCACCTACGGGGCGATCAACCTGGCCTCCGGGCTGGAGACATGGGCGGCCAATCCGAGCTTCCGGCCGACTTTCCGGGTTCCGGCCATGGTGAGCCTGGCCGCCGCGGTTGCCTGCTTCTATGTGATGAGCATCATCAATCTGCCGGCCATGCTGCTCGCCGCCGTCATCCTCGTCGGGCTCTTCGCCTTCACGCAGCGGCGAACCCTGGACACAACCTTTGGCGACGCTAGGCACGGCATCTGGTCGGCACTGGTGCTTGCGGGTTTGCGCAACGTACATCTCGCCGAGGAGCACCCGGTCAACTGGCGTCCCAATCTCGTAGTCATGGGCGGCGACATCGGGGAACGGGCGCACCTCTTGCAGACGAGCACCGCGCTCGTGCAATCGCGCGGGTTGGTCACGTTTGTCCATCTTCTCGACGGTGAAGTCGAGGACCGGGCCGACGAGCGCCGGATTCTCAATGAGATGTATCGGGCGAAACTCGCCGAAAAATTCCCCAACGTCTTCTATCGGGCAGAGATAGTCGGCGACATCTACCGGGGAGCCGTCACTGCAGCGCAGACGTACGGCATCGGCAACTTCCAGGCCAATGCGGTAATGCTGGGGTGGCCGAAGAGCGACGAGCGCATCGGCGGGTACATGCGGATGCTGCGTGACTTCCACCTGTTGGAGCGGACCCTCTTGCTGGTGCGGGAAGCTCCCGGTGGTGGCGGTCCGGTGTTGAATGGGAGGATTCATGTTTGGTGGACGGGAGCCACCGCCAACGGGTCCTTGATGCTGTTACTTGCTCACCTGGTTACCCAGCACGCCGCGTGGTCGGGGAGCACAATTACTGTGCTCACCGCTGTAGACCATGCCGACGAGGTGGTCGATGCGACGGTTCGGATTCGCAAGATGCTCGGCGCCGCCCGCATTGATGCCGATATCGATGTCGTGCTCACCGCCGGGCGGCCTCTCTATCAGGTGTTTGCCGAAGAGTCGGGGGGTGCCGATTTGGTGTTTCTTGGTTTCCTGCTCCCGACAGACCTGCGTCAGGCACCGGGCTTCTATCGTCGCATGGAGCGAATCACCAGTGGTCTACCGCGAACGGTGCTCGTGTCCAGCGCCCGCGGGCATGATTTCGAGCAGGTTGTCTTCGATCAGACCGGCGAGATGGACAAGGTCGAGATGCAGGAGGACTAGACCTCGATGATCAATCCTTCGTGCGGCCGTAGCCGCGCTGCCGTTGCCGCATCATCGAGGTAGGTGCTCAGCACAACTTCTCCGGTCAGGCCCAACGCAAGGTCATCGCTGGTGAAGTTCAAGGCGACCGTCAGTTCGCCTCGCTTGTAGGCAAGACATCCATCCGGTGCGGCGATCTGTGCGTAGTCGCCGGCCTGCAGAGAGAGCGATGACTTTCGATAGCTCAATAGCGCCCGGTACAGGTTGAGCAGCGATTGCGGATCGGCGAGATGCCGGGCGACGTTGCGCTCGACCCAATCGTCGGACAGGGGCAGCCAGGGAGCATCGGCGCCGGAGGGCGAGAACCCTGCCGAGAACGAGTCGTCCCATTGCATCGGTGTGCGACAACCATCCCTTCCTGAGCCGGGCAAGTTGCGGCCGTGTGGGTCGAGTTGCTGCTCGGCGGGAATGAAGCGCTCGGGCAGTGCCAGTTCGTCCCCGTAGTACAGCGTGGGTACACCGCGCAGGGTCAGCAGCAGCATGGCTGCTATCGGCATTTGCTCACTTCCAAAGCGAGTCGCGGTGCGGGGGTCGTCGTGGGTGCCGAGGACGTAGCTGGGCCATCCTCCGGGAGGGATGGCTGCCTCGGCAGCACCAACGCGTTTCGCAATGTCGTTCGGCGTCCAGGGCGAGTGGACCAGCGAGAAGTTGAAGGGCAGGTGCAATTCATCGAGGTCGCCGTAGTAGCCGGCCCATTCCTCCCAGTCTGCGAGGTGGATTTCGCCTACTGAGAACCGCTCCGGTCGGTAGCTGTCGAGGAGAGCTCTGACATCCCGATAGAGGGCGTGGTTGTCGGGATGGCCCTTGTCGTAGAGGTGTTCATACTCGTCGTACTCTCCGTGGTTCCTGGAGAGAGTTGTGCGGGTGCCGGTTGCCCGTGGGTTGTCCCGCAGTTCCGGGTCTTTCATGACGAAATGGGCGACATCAACGCGGATACCGTCTACGCCGCGGTCGAGCCAGAATCTGAGATCGTCCAGCATCGCTTCCTGCACTTCGGGATTGCGCCAGTTGAGATCGGCCTGCTTCGGCGTGAATGTGCACAGGTAGTACTGGCCGGTGTTCTCGTCGAAGGTCCAGGCAGGCCCCGTAAAGGCGCTAATCCAGTTGTTGGGCGGCGAGCCATCCGGCTTGGGATCTCGCCATACGTACCAGTCGCGCTTGGGGTTGTCACGGCTAGAGCGAGATTCGACAAACCAGGGGTGTTCGTCGGAGCTGTGATTGGGCACCCAGTCGATGATGAGCTTCATGCTTCTTGCGTGCACTGCGTCGAGCAGCACGTCGAAGTCGTCGATTGTGCCAAATAGCGGGTCAACGCTGACGTAGTCGGCAACGTCGTAGCCGAAGTCCGCCATCGGCGATCGGTAAAAGGGGGAGATCCAGATTGCACCGATGCCGAGGGTATCGGCGAGATAGTCGAGACGGCTGGTGATGCCGGGGAGGTCGCCGATACCGTTGCCGGTGGTGTCCTGGAAGCTGCGCGGGTAGATCTGGTAAATGACGGTGGTTTGCCACCAAGGCTGGGTGCTCATCGCACGAGGCTACCGCGGTCCCGGACGAGTCCGGCGCTTGTGACGACAACGTGTTGCCTCCAGAGACGTCAGGCACAGATAGAGGCGGGGGAAAGTGTCCCGTTAGAATTCCGTGATCCGCTCCGGGAGGATCGATTGGCTGGGAGTAAGTCGAAGGGTCGGAACGTCGGCACCTTGCTGATGACGCTGGTGCCCGCAACGGTGGCTGGGGTGCTGGTGGCTTGGTGGCTGGGCACACTGTCCGCCAAAGCCGATCCCGCAGTTGGGCGGAGGGTGTTTGGCAACATCCCGTCACCGATCGTGGCTCTCTTCTACGTCACTGTCGCAGTCTTCCTCGGTCTCACGGTCTACCTGTTCGCCCTTCGCTCCCGCAATTGGGAGAGGGGCGCGTTCGAAAAGCGCTCCCGCCTCTTCAAGAAGCGAGTAATCCAGCTGCGCCGGGGCTTGTCGATGCACACCCTCCTGCAGGACAAAGGTGCGGGCATCCCCCATGCGGCGCTCTACTACGGATTCGTAGTCCTCTTCATCGGCACCGTGACCGTAGAGATCGATCACCTGCTCCCGAACAACCTCAAGTTCCTCGAGGGTGGCTTCTATCAGGGCTTCTCTTTCGTGCTCGATCTCTTCTCTGTTGTGTTCCTGGTCGGTCTGGTGTGGCTGGCCATTCGCCGCTACGGAATGAAGCCGTGGAGGTTACGGAGCAAGACAAAGCCAGAGGACTTCTGGATTTTGGTGACGCTCGGCGCAATCGGTATCACCGGGATCGCAGTCGAAGCGGCCCGGATCGCCGATGTGGGGAGGCCGGCCTTCGAGCAGTGGTCGTTCCTCGGCTATGCGGCCAGCTACCTGATCCCGGGCGCCGCCGCCGGCACTCATCAGGTGTTGTGGGTCGCACACGTGGCGAGTTTCGTTGCCTTCCTCGTTGTACTTCCGACCACGAAGCTCCGCCACATGTTTACCTCGCCGGTCAACATGTATCTGTCGCCTAAGGAGAGACCGGTTGGCGCTATGCGCGAGATACCGAATCTCATGGAGGCCGAGGACATCGAAACGGTTGGAGCGTCGGTCGTCGGCGAATTCACCTGGAAGCAACTCCTCGATACGGATGCGTGCACGGTGTGCGGCCGGTGCACCTCGGTGTGCCCCGCCCATGCGACGGGCAAGCCGCTCGACCCCCGCGAGATCGTGCTCAAGCTGGGCGAAGTGGCCGCGCTCACCGCTGCGACCAAGCAGTCGCCGACGGTCGGTATGGATACCGAGATCACGATCTCCTCCGACAGTGTCTTCGAGAGGATCACGCCGGAGGAGCTGTGGGCGTGCACGACATGTCGCGCTTGTGACGACATCTGCCCGGTCAATATCGAGATTCTGGACAAGATCCTCGACATGCGTCGCTACCTCTCGCTGATGGAGTCCGACTTCCCGGCAGAGCTGGGCAGGGCGTACATCTCGATGGAGAATTCATCGAATGTCTACGGCATGGACCAGAGCACTCGCGGCGACTGGGCCAAGGAGCTCGACTTCGAGGTAAAGGTGCTTGGCGAACCCGGAGTAACCGCCGAATACCTCTACTGGGTGGGATGCGCCGGCTCCTTTGACGATCGCAATCGCAAGGTCACCATGTCGACCGCCCGTCTGCTCCACAAGGCCGGGGTCGACTTTGCCATCCTGGGCTCCGCCGAGCTGTGCACCGGCGACCCGGCCCGCCGCACCGGCAACGAGTACGTGTTCCAGGGATTGGCGTTGCAGAACATCGAGACTCTCAACGATCTCGGTGTTACCAAGGTGATCAGCCAGTGCCCGCATTGCTTCAACACTCTTCAGAACGAGTACCCGCAATTCGGGGGCAACTACGAGGTCATTCATCACAGCGAATTGCTGATGCAGCTGATCAACGAGGGCAGGCTCACCCCGCAGTCGAACGGACAATCGGTGACATTCCACGACCCCTGTTACCTCGGCCGACACAACGACGTATTTGTTGCCCCCCGCGAGGTCATCGAGGCAGTTGGTACCCGAGTAGAAATGTCGCGCAACGGGACCAAGTCTTTCTGCTGCGGTGCCGGTGGCGGCAAGATGTGGTTCGAGGAGCAGACCGGCAAGAAGATCAACATCGAGCGAACCGAAGAAGCCGTCGGCAGCGATCCCGATGTCATCGCCACCGGATGTCCCTTTTGTTACATCATGATGGACGACGGTGTGAAGGAAATCGGCTACGACGAGCAGGTCATCGTCAAAGATATCGCCGTCCTGCTCGCCGAGAGCACCCTGGACGATTAGAGGGGCCGTATATGGTCGGTGTCACTCACCGTGCCTACGAGGGAGACGCCGACTTCCGCGGCGTCCGCGATTTCCTCGTCCGCACCTACTCCGCCTTTGGTTGGATGTACAACTGGGGTCAGGAGCGCTGGGACATTCAGCGTTTCGGGATCAACAACGGACAAGAACTGGCTGGGGCGAGATTCTGGGAGGACTACGTCCACCTTTGAGAGGCGGGAGGGGACATAGTGGGTGTCGTGCATCCCGAGGAGGGCGGTGATCTCTGGCTCGAGATCGATCCTGGCTATCGCGATCTCGAAGATGAGATGGTCGCCTGGGGCGAAGCCAATCGTTCTCCGGCATCGCAGCCCG
>Ga0180436_10000506_pt1 | contig 40363 bp, 39 predicted proteins | sample SS_ome_2_FD_132434 | JGI IMG/M metagenome (GOLD analysis project Ga0180436, IMG submission 132434) | Hypersaline lake sediment archaeal communities from the Salton Sea, California, USA - SS_3_S_2 metaG | ecosystem: Environmental > Aquatic > Non-marine Saline and Alkaline > Hypersaline >... | reverse complement strand
TACCGGCATATCCCGATCGCATGGGAGCAGCCGACCGAGGCCGACCTCGAGGCATTCTTCGCGGCCATGCAGGCGTTCCGGGGCAAACGCGTCCTCGTCCACTGCTATGCCAACGCGCGGGCATCGGCTTTTGTCTACCTGTGGCGCTTGAGGCATGGCGGCGACGCCGCGGGTGCAGCGCGCGCCGACGCCTGGGACACCCTGGTGCGCATCTGGGACTGGAACGAGGGTTACGAACTCGGCAACGTGCCGACCTGGTCGGCGTTCATTTCGCGTGCCAGCAGCGTGCCCTGAACGCCCGGCACCAGCGCCGCACGGCCCGGGCGTACGCACCATTGCCGCCGGCGGCCGTTCATGGCCAGAATGTGCTCTTCAATGACACCGGGAAGGTCCCGAGGGAGGAAACAGCACCATGGACATGGCCGCTCTGGAGAAACGCATCACGCGCCTCGAAGACATCGAGGCGATCAAACAACTCAAGGCACGCTACTGCCACATCTGCGACGACGACCACAACCCCGAGACCGTCAAGACGGTATTTGCCGAGGATGGCATCTGGGAAAGCGCCGACTTCGGCACCGCGCGCGGCCATGCGGAGATCAGCGAACTGTTCGCGAACTTCCGTAAGATGTTCAACTTCTCGCAGCACAACATCATGAACCCGGTCATCGAGGTCGATGGCGACCGCGCGACCGGCATCTGGTACATCATGGGTCCGTGGACCTACCGCGAGAACAACGACGAGAAATGGCTCGCCCTGCGCTACGACGACGATTACGTGAAGATCGACGGCGAGTGGAAGTACCAGCACCTGCGCGTGGCCCTGCGCATGGTGGCCGATCGCTGAACGACGACGGGCGGCCCGCCGGTGCCCGCGATGGGCCGCTGGCGGGCCCGTGCCGCGGCCGCTATGCTTGGCGGTGCGCTCGCCGCGTCCGCACCCGCGGCACCTGCAAGCACCCGGCTGGAGAAATCAATGGACGAATTCCCGGCATATCGCCAACCCTGGCGAATCGAGCGCATGCTCGATCGCATTCGCATCCTGCTCATCGATCGCGGCATCGCCAGCCGCCATCACTACGTACTCGAAGTACGCGGGCGTCGCAGTGGATTGCCAAGACGCACCCCCGTCTTCCTGTTCAGCATCGAAGACACGCCGTACCTGGTTTCACCACGCGGCGAAACCCATTGGGCACGCAACCTGCGCGCGAGCCGCGAACTCGGACTGCGGCGCGGCAAGGAGGAACTCTGCTTCCATGCGCAGGAAATTGGCGGCGCGGAGAAGCGCTTCGTGTTGCACAACTACCTGCATCACTTCGGCAACGTGGTCGAGCGTCTGTTTCTCATCGATCGCGGCGGCGATCCGAACCTGTTCTGGGCCAGTGCCTGCCTGCATCCGACCTTCCGCCTGTTGCCCGCAACGCCGCCACCGACCCTGTCCGATGACGGGCGCCGGCGCCGCGCCGAACCGGCGCCCGTGACGGGCGCCTAGCGCTTTGCCGTGACCAGGCCGCAGGCCTCGCCGCGGCGTGGCTTCAGGTGCGGTGTGCGCTCAGAGGAAGTTTTCTTCGGTGTGCAGGCGCGTGAGGTGAATCTTCTTCATCCGCCACACGCCGCCATCCTTGACGTACTCCTCGTGGTAGTGGCCCCAGCCCTTGAAATGGCAGGTCGGTAGCATGACGTAGTCGAACATGGCCCAGATGCCGCGTGCGGTGGTGGCGCCGGTCAGTTCCAGTTCGGGCATGAAGCCCTGGTGAATCGACTGCGCACCGGTCATCAGCGCGCTCACGCCGTCGACCAGCGCGGGGCGCCCCTCGCAGCCGATATCCAGGGGCAGGTCGGCGCTCGCACGCGGCACGCCCTCGTAGAAGGCATGCACGTCTTCCGTGAAGCATTCGCGCCACGGTTCCCACTGCTGTGTGTCCATGAGACGGAAGTAGCGGGCCTTCAACTGGCGGATCGCCTCAAACTCGTTCATCTCGTCTATCGTCATGTCGCGCTCCCCACGCTGGTTACCGGTATCGGCGCCCCGACGATAGGCCAGGAGCGCGCCGCCGGGCAAGCACCTCAGCGCCGCGACAGGTAAGGGCGCGAGCGCGGCAGCCTGCCGAGCAGTTCGTTGAACAGGTGTTGCCCGCCGTCAGAGAGCTGCGCCTCGGGGTGTTCGGCACAGTACTCGTCCATCCACGCGAACACGGCCTCCGCATCGGTGATGGCGAGCACGTCGACGCGCAGCGCCGTGGCAAGGGCGGTCATGAAACCGCTCAGCCACATCTGCGGAGGATGCACGTCGCGGCCGCTGGCGCGGCGTGCCGCCCACTCGCCGCAGGAAAAGTCGGCGATGCTCGTGATCGCCTGCGCGGCCGGCGCGCCCGTGGTGAGAAGCAGGACGAGACAGAGATGGCGCATGGGCACGGGCTCCGCGGAGACAGCAATGCGAGTGCGAGCGCGAACCGACCCATCCGGGAACAACACTCGCACTCGTCGCAGGACGCAGTCTATACGGGATGAGCACGCCGCGCAGGAGCGCACTCAGGGGCGCGTGATCAGCCAGCAGCGATGCGGCTGCCGTCGTTTGAAATCCTCGGGTAGCGTGCGCGTGGTAATCTCCTCGCAGCGCCAGTCGCGTTCGAGTGCGGCATCGAGACGAAATCCCTGGCGGTTGTTGGAGAAGTAGAGGCGTCCGCCCGGCGTGAGCAGCGCTGCGCTGTGCGAGACCAGCGGCACCTGGTCGCGCTGCACGTCGAAGCTCGCACGCATGCGCTTGGAGTTGGAGAAACTCGGCGGGTCGAGCACGATCACATCGTAGCGCGCGGTCTCGCGCACGGCGCTTTCGAGCCATGCGGTGACATCGGTTCGCAACAGGCGATGGCGCGCGCCGTCGTCGAAGCCGTTGAGCGCCAGATTGCGCCGGGTCCACTCCTGGTAAGTCTGCGACATGTCGAGGGTGAGCGTGCTCGACGCGCCGCCGGCGGCGGCATAGACGGTGAAGCTGCCGGTGTAGGCGAACAGGTTGAGAAACCGCGCCCCCGCCGCCGCTGCGCCTACCTGCGCACGCGTATCGCGGTGATCGAGGAACAAGCCGGTGTCCAGGTAGGCCGTGAGATTGACCTCGAAACGCAGGCCGCGCTCAGCCACGACGAACGACTCGCCGCGCGTATCGAGCTTTTCGTATTGCGAGGTTCCGCGCTGGCGGCGCCTGAGCTTGAACGCACAGTACGCCGGGTCGACTTCCAGCGCGTCGGCAATCGCGGCAAGGTGCGCGCCGATGTCTGCGTCGCTGAACGGCCGTTTGCCTTCGAACAACTGCACGTGGAGCCAGCGCCCGTAGCGATCGACGGCGTAGGGGAACTCCGGCATGTCGCGATCGTAGACACGCCACGCCTCGAGTCCCTCGCGCCGCGCCCAGCGTCCGAGATGCCGGGCGTTCTTGCGCAAGCGATTGGCCAGCGCATCGGCCGCCGCCGTTGTCGTCATCGCACCATCAGCGTCACGTCGCCGATACCGTCGACGACGAAGCGGCACTCCTCGGGCACGCTCGGAAAACGGGTCGTCGCGATACTGCCGGTGGAGACGATGTCGCCCGCGCGCAGACCCTGGCCGCGCGCCGCGAGATGATTGGCGAGCCAGGTCAGCGGCTCGAACGGGTGCCCCAGCACGTCCGCGCCGGTGCCGCGATCGATCTCCTCGCCATCGCGCAGCACGCGCGCGCTGACGCTGCCGAGATCAGGCCACTCGCTGCGGAACTCGCCCAGCACGACCCCCTCGTTCCAGCTGTTGTCCGCGACCAGCGAGCCGATGTCGGTGACGGCATAGTCGGCGGCGCGGTCGTCGACCAGCTCGATGGCCGCGCACACCGCCTCGACCGATGCCGCGACCGCCGCCCGCGTGTAGGGCGCCCCCGCCGCCGGCAGGTCGCGACCGAGCCGGACGGCGATCTCGGTCTCGAGCCCCAGATGCACGTAGTCCGCACGCGCCACCGCGGCACCGCTGTCCAGGACCTGCGAATCGAGGATGGCGCCGGCGATGGGACTGTCGATGCCCAGCAGGGCCTGCATGCGTTGCGACGTCAGACCGATCTTCCAGCCGGCGACCTTGCTGCCCTCGTAGGCGCGGCGCAGCGCGACGTAGGACTCCTGCACGGCGTACGCGGCCGCCAGGTCGGGCAGGGCGAGGCCGCCGGCGAACGGCACGAAACGTTCGCGCGAACGGTGCTGTGCGAAGAGTTCCTTGGCGCGACGGCGGATATCGTCGGACATGATGATGCGCTCCCGGGGCAGACGGCTGCCCTATTCTAGAGCGGGTCCGGACCGGCCGCAGGAGGTGTGCCGGGCACACCGGCGTCCGTGGCGGCCGCGCGCATCACCTCGACCACCACGCTACACTGCGGCCACGCGCCGCCCCGGGGCGGCCGCGCGACGAATTCGGGAGGAACATCCGTCATGAACGCCGCCAGTCACGCCGACACCCGCACTATCTACCGCACCTGCCCCCTGTGCGAAGCGACCTGCGGCCTTGCCATCAGCGTCAGCGACGAACGCGTAGTGCGCATACGCGGCGACCGCGAAGACGTCCTCAGTGGCGGCTACCTGTGTCCCAAGGGTGTCGCGCTCGGCGATCTGCATGCCGATCCGGATCGCCTGCGCCGACCGCTGGTGCGACGCGACGGACGACTGCAGGAAGCGACCTGGGAAGAAGCCTGGGAACGCGTGGCCGATGGCCTCGCGCCCTGGCTCGCCGACGGTGAGCGCGCCGGCATCGGCGTCTATGTCGGCAACCCGACCGTGCACAATCTCGCCGGCTCGCTGTTCCTGCGTCCGCTGCTGAAAGCGCTCAACACGCGCAACCTGTTCACCGCCTCGACCGTCGACCAGATCCCCAAGCACGTCGCCAGCGGCCTGATGTTCGGCGATCCCTTCGCCCTGCCCGTGCCCGACATCGATCGTACCGACTACCTGCTCCTGCTCGGCGCCAACCCGTGGGAGTCGAACGGTTCGCTGTGGACCGCGCCCGACCTGCCCGGACGCATCCGGCGCCTGCGACGCCGCGGGGGGCGCTTCGTTGTGGTCGACCCGCGGCGCACGCGCACCGCCGAACACGCCGATCTGCACCTGCCGATCCGCCCCGGCAGCGACGCCCACTGGCTGCTCGCGCTGGCCCAGGTCATCGTCAGCGAAGACCGTGCCGACCCCGGGCGCCTGGCAGCGTTCACCGACGGCCTCGACACGCTGGCCACGCGGCTCGCCGCGTTCACGCCCGAAGCGGTTGCCGCGACCTGTGACATCGACGCCGCGACGACGCGGCGCATCGCGCGCGAGCTCGCCGGGGCGCCACGCGCGGCGGTCTACGCACGCATCGGCAGCCATGCCAACCGCCACGGCACGCTCGCTGCGTGGGCGACCGAACTGCTCAATGTGCTCACGGGCAATCTCGATCGCGAGGGCGGCGTGATGTTCCCGCGCGCGCCGCACGATCGCGTGCACGACGGCACGCCCGGCGGGCGCGGCTTCGCGACCGGTCGCTGGCACTCACGCGTCGCCGGCCATCCCGAGGTCATGGGGGAATTGCCGGTGGCCTGCCTCGCCGAGGAGATCGAAACACCCGGCGACGGCCAGATACGGGCGCTCGTCACCATCGCCGGCAACCCGGTGCTGTCGACACCCGACGGCAGCCGCCTCGACCGCGCGCTCGGCGGCCTCGATTTCATGCTCAGCGTGGACATCTATCTCAACGAAACGACGCGCCACGCCGACGTCGTGCTGCCACCGCCCTCGGCGCTCGAGCGCGCGCACTACGACATCCTGTTTCTGCGTTTCGCGGTCCGTTCGGTGGCCAACTACTCGCCGCAGGTGTTCGCGACTCAGGGCCCCGCGGAGGAAGACATCCTGCTACGGCTGGCGATGATTGCGGCGGGCGAAGGCGTCGATGGCGACGTCGGCGCACGCGCCGAGGCCTACCTCGCCGAACAGGTCGCGCGCGAAGTGGCGAACCCGGCGTCACCCATCGCCGGGGCTGCCATCGACGACATCCTCGCCCGTGTCGACGGCGAGGATCCCTGCGATCGCATGCTCGATTTTCTGGTGCGCACGGGTCCTTTCGGCGACGGCTTCGCCGACGATGTCGACGGCCTCAAGCTCGCGCGCCTGCGCGCGGCGCCGCACGGCATCGATCTCGGGCCGATGCAAGCGCAGCTGCCCGGCCGGCTGCGCACGCGCGACGGCCGCCTGGCGCTGGCCGACGCCGCCATCGACGGCGAACTCGCCGCCGCCGCCGGAGAACTCGCGCACCCGCCCCCCAGCGACCGGCTGCTGCTCATCGGGCGCCGCGAGTTCCATTCCAACAACTCGTGGATGCACAACCTGCCCTCGTTGATCGAGCGGCCCGAACGCTGCACCTTGCGCATGCACGCGGGCGATGCCGCGGCGCGCGGGCTCGCCGACGGCAGCCGCGTCACGCTGCGATCGGCAGCCGGCGCCGTCGTGGTACCACTCGAGATCCACGACGAGATGCGTCCCGGCGTGGTCAGCCTGCCGCACGGTTACGGGCACCGCTTCGACGACACCCGCCTGCAGCGCGCCCGCGCGCACGCCGGCGCGAGCGCCAACGACGTCGTCCTCGCCGACATCGACCCGCTGTCCGGCAATGCCGTGCTGAACGGCGTCGAAGTCCGCGTGGACCCCGCCTGAGCCGCCCCGCTGCTCCTCCGCGTGCCGCGCATTCGTTACCATGGGCGCCGCGCAACCGCGCCACAGGGGAGTACCGATTCGATGACATCAAGCCTGCCCATCGTGGGCCCCGAGGGCGTCACGCCCGCCTGGATCACCGCTGCGCTCGCCGCCAACGGGATCGACGCGACGGTCGAGGCGATCCGCACCGAGACGGTCGGCACCGGCCAGCTCGGCGAGACGCGCCGCTTTGTGCTCGACTACGCCGGCACGCCGCCAGCCGAGGCACCGCGGACGCTGGTCGGCAAATTCCCGTCGGACAACGAAACCGCGGCCAACACCGGCAAGCAGATGGGTTTCTACCGCTCGGAACTGATGTTCTACCGCGAACTGGCCGGCCGTACCGCGATCAACACGCCCGCGGTCTACGTCGCGGAGCTCGGGCCGGACAATGACTTCGTGCTGCTGCTGGAAGACCTCGCACCGGCCGTGCAGGGCGACCACATGCAGGGCTGCTCGGTCGACGAAGCGCGGCTCGCGCTCGACGAAGCGGCGCTGCTGCACGCGGCCTTCTGGGACGATGCCGAGCTCGCCGCGCAGCCCTGGCTGTACGTGCCGGAGGGCGCGCAGGGCTTCTACACGACCGAGCTGGTGGAAAGTTCCTGGGCACATTTCGAACGCACCTACGCGCACCGCATGGACCCCGAGGTGATCGCGGTGTGCGACAAGTTCGTGCGCCGGCACGCCGCCTGGAACGCCCCGCGTGCGGCCCCGAAGTGCTTCTCGCACAACGACTTCCGCGTCGACAACATGCTCTTCGGCGGACCGCGCATCGCCATCGTGGACTGGCAGACGAGCGCCTACCTGGGTACCGGCATGGATGTCGCCTACTTCCTCGGCGGCGCCTTCGACCGCGACACGCGCCGCACCGTCGAGCAGGACCTGTTGCGTGACTACCACGAGCGCCTGCTCGCCCAGGGCGTGCGCGACTACGATTTCGATCACCTCCTGGCCGACTACCGGCATTACAGCTTCGCCGTGCTGGTCGTCGCCATCGCGGCGACCGTGATCGTCAAGCCGACCGAGCGCGGCGATCGCCTGTTCATGAAGATGGTCACCGACGGCGCCTACCAGGCGCTCGACAACGATGCCGTGGATGCGCTCGACGCGCTTTGAGCACGCCACGCGTCCGACCGACCGACCGACCCGCAGCTTACCGAGGAGACGTCCATGCGCCTCGCCAAACCCCATATCGACATCGGCCTGTTCACCACCGACATCGACGCGCATACCCGGTTCTGGGGCGAGACCGCCGGGCTGCGGCTCGATCACCGCCTCGAGCTCGGCATCGAGGGCATCGTGCAGCATCGCTACGATGCCCACGACTCGGTGATCAAGGTCAACCATCATCCCGGACCACTCGCCGCACTGCCGCCGACCGGCTACGTCGGCCTGACCATCGCACGTGACGGCGCGCCGGCCTGGAACGGCCAGCATCCGGGTGGCGACAGCGTGCGCCTGGTGCCGCCCGGCACCGATGGCGTGGTCGGCATCGGCGTGACCGTGGCCACGCCCGATCCCGATCGCATGATGGCTTTCTACGCCGAAGCCATGGAATTCGAGCGCGTCGGCGCGCGCAGCGTGCGCTGTGGCGACAGCGTGCTGTTCGTCGTCGAAGGTGCTGGCGGCAGTCCGGCTGAAACCTTCATCGGCCCCGGTTTCCGCTACCTGACGGTGCAGATCTTCGACGCCGACGCTGCCTGCACGCAGATCGCGGACCGCGGCGGCGCCGTGGTCCAGGAGCCGATCACGCTCGGTGACGTTGCGCGCTACGCCTTTGTCAGCGATCCGGACGGCAATTGGATCGAAATATCGGCGCGATTCTCCCTGCCCGGGGTGCAGCGTCCGACGACGGGATGAACCCGCGGGGCCAGCCGCGCGGCGCAGTGATCCGGCGGGGGACGGACGACGTAGATGTCATGTGAACGACATTCGTCGAGTCCCCTCAGCAGGTCGCCGTGGCCCGGGCCGCGCACCCCTCCTCCCCCACGTGCAGCTCATGGGCCGCGGTGACCTGCGCCTTTCTCGCCACCGCTGCGCCGCCCTACTGCTGGCCTGGCTGCTGACAGCCTGGCTGTTGCTGGCCTTCTCAATCCGCACCGCGACGGCGTGCACCGAGAGCACCGATCTGGCCGCCTTCATCGCCAGCCGCTACGGCGACACGATCGAGTTCGACGTGTTGCGTAACGGCAAGCGGGTGGGCGAGCACGTCACGCGTTTCGAGCGTGATGGTGCGGGCATCCGGGTCGACTCGCGCATGCGCCTCGACATCCGCATCCTGCTCGTACCGGTCTACGACTTCACCTACGAATCGCGCGCGCGCTGGTGCGGGGACGGCCTGCTCGAACTCGATGCCCGCGTCGACGACAACGGCGAGGAGCGCCGCACGCTCGCCCGGCGCGAAGCCGGTGCGCTGGTCGTACGCCATGGCGACCACGTGGTCCGCGCCGGCACCGGCCTGCTGCCGACCAATCACTGGAACCCGCGCGTGGTGGCCGAGCGCGAGGTGCTCAACACCCTGACCGGCAACGTCAACACCGTCTCGATCGGGCCCTGCGCGCGGGGCGAACCGACCATCGAGCAGGCGGCCCCGGGCAGCGTCTGCTACGCCTACTCGGGCGATCTCGAGACCCGCGTCTGGTACGACGTCGAGGGGCGCTGGAGCGGCCTGGCCTTCAGTGGCGGCGACGGCTCGGAAATCATCTACGTCTGCCGCAGCTGCGGTGCCCCGGCCATCTGATATGGCCGCCACCACCGAGCGCGTCTGGATCACGGGCGCGAGCAGCGGGCTGGGCGCGGCGCTCGCGGAAGAGTACGCCGCGACCGGGGCACAGGTGCTGCTCACCGCGCGCCGCCGCGAGACGCTGGCCGAAGTCGCCGCGCGCTGTGGTCCACGCGCGGCCATCCACCCGGCCGACGTGACCCGGCCGGACGAACTCGCCGCGGCACTCGCGGCCATCGAGCGCGGCGGCGCCACGCCCGGGCTGGTCATTCTCAATGCCGGCACTTACCAGCCAATGGGCCTGGACGAGCTCGACACCGACGCGATCGCCGCGTTGTTCGCGCTCAACGTGTTCGCTTTCACGCGTGCCGTGGAGCTGCTTGCCCCGCGTCTGCGCGCGCGTGGCGGCGGCCATATCGCGGTCACCGGCTCGGTCGCAGGCGACATCGGCCTGCCCTACGCAGGGCCCTATAGTGCGAGCAAGGCCGCGCTGGTCCGCCTGTGCCAGGCGCTGCGCCCGGAACTCGCGGCGAACGGCATCGACCTGTCGCTGATCGAGCCCGGTTTCGTACGTACCCCGCTGACGGCGAAGAACGATTTCCCGATGCCGTTCCTGGTCGATGCGGACGTCGCTGCACGCGCCATACGCCGGGGACTCGAGCGCCGCCGCTTCCGCATCCGTTTCCCGCGTCGCATGAGCCTGGCGATGCGCCTGTTCGCCGCTCTGCCCGAGGCATTGTCCTACCCGTTGCGGCAGCGCATGCTGCGTCCATGAACGCGGCCAAGTCCCTCGACGCCTACCTCGACCAGCTCTCCCGTCTCGATGCCGCGCATCTCGACGCGCTCGTCGCGCTATGTGCCGACGACGTGCGCTTTCGTGATCCGTTCAACGACGTACGCGGCAGTGCCGCGTTTCGCGCGGTGTTCGCGGACATGCTGGAGAACCTCGAGGACATCGAGTTCCGCGTCGACGCTCGCGCGCTGGAAGCCGCGCCGCGCGCCGACGGCCTGCACGTCGCACTCGTCGCCTGGCGCCTGAGCGCACGCCTGCCGCGCCTCGGCGGCGCTGCCTGGAAGGTCGCGGGCTGTTCCGAGATCCACCTCGATCAAGGCGGCCGCGTCTGCGCGCATATCGACTACTGGGACGCCGCGAGCGGCCTCTACGAGCGCCTACCCGTGCTGGGTCGCCTGCTGCGTTACCTGCGTGGACGCCTCGCCGTCAGCACGTGAACGACGCGCCAGCGGCGCGCGCAGCATGACCAGCACCACGAGCTTGAGCAGCACCGGCACCACGACATAACCGATCAGCAGGTGCTGCGAATCGACCGGGCCGGCGTCCGTGGCCCCGGGCTCCTGCACGCCCAACCCGACGAAGGCCGCCGCGACGGCGAGCGCGAGAGCGAGCTTGGTCGCCATCGTCCACAGGGCGAACGCACTCGCGGTACGCCGCCGGCCGCTGGCGAGGCGATCGTCGGCAAGCACGTCGGCCTGGATCGACGGCGGCAGCACCAGGTCGGCCCCGAGCGAGATCCCCGACAGCAGGCACACCGGGTAGAACCACATCGCGCTGGCGGGGCCGAGCCAGGCGACTTGCGCGAAGACGACCACGTTGAGCATGATCGCAGCGCGCCACGCGCCCTGCTTGCCGCGCCGCCGGGCGAGCGCGAGCCACAGCGGCGCGCCCGCGACCGCGGCGCCGAAATAGCAGGCCAGCAGGAAAAAGGTGTCGCGCTCGCCGAGCGCCAGCCAGTCGCTGACGACCAGCGGAAACAACACGGCAGGAAGGCCGTTGGCGATACCGTTGAGGAACCAGCATGCGAGCGTGCGGCGACAGGCCGTTACGCGCAGCAATTCACGCAAGTCACGCCAGGTCACCGGCGCGTGATGCAATTCGCGCGGCGGCTCGGGCACCAGGCACAACAGGGCCGCAATGGCAGGGATGCCGAGCACCCCGGCGGCGATGGCCAGCGCGACGAAGGGCGCGGGCGCCGCGCCGTCGCTGCCGCCGGCGAGCAGCCAGGCCGGCAAGGCGAGCGCGACGAGCATGCCGACGAGGCCGGCCACTTCGCGACTCGCGGCGATTCGAGAACGTTCGTGCACGTCGTCCGAGAGTTCCGCACCCCAGGCGGTATACGGGATGGTGAACAGGCTCCACCCGCCGAACAGCAGCAGTGCCCCGCAGCCCAGGTGGAACGGCTCCGCGGGCGCCGGCGGCAGCGCCAGCATGGCCATGCCGATCGCCGCGAGCAAAGCCCCGGCCAGCGTCCACGGCTTGTAACGCAGCCCGCGCCAGCCTACGCGGTCGGTGAGCAGGCCGACGAACGGGTCGGCGAGAAAATCCAGCACGCGCGCGCAGGCCAGCACCAGCCCGGTGAGTGCGAAGCCGAGGCCGAGGTCGCGTGCGTACCAGGTCGGCAGCAGTACCGCGACGGGGATCACCGGCAGCGCCGCGGCCAACCCTGGCGCGCCGTAGGCGATCAGTGTGAGGCGACGCAGGCCGCCCGGCCGTTTCATCGCGCGTGTTCGACCCGGATCTGGACCACGTCGGTCGCGCCCGTGCGGAAACCGGCCTCGCAGTAAGCCAGGTAGAAATGCCACAAGCGCCGGAACCGCGCATCGAAGCCCAGCGTGCCGATCGCCGGCCAATTGGCGTCGAAGCGCTCGCGCCAGCATGCCAGCGTGCGCGCGTAATCGAGTGCGCAGGTATGCCGCGCAGTGATACGCAGACCGGCGCGCGCGAGCGTCGCGGCAAGCGCGCTATCGCTCGGCAACATGCCGCCCGGAAACACGTAGCGCTGGATGAAGTCCGGGTTGCGCCGGTAGTTCTCGAAACGATCCTCGGCGATGGTGATGAGCTGCAGCGCCGCCGCGCCGCCCGGCGCGAGGCGCGCGGCGAGCTGTCGCGCGTAGGTGTCCCAGTACGCCTCGCCGACCGCTTCGAACATCTCGATCGAAACGATGCGCGGATAGCGGCCGCCCAGGTCGCGGTAGTCGCACTGCTCGACGCGGGCGCGCGTCGCGAGGCCGGCGGCGGCGAGGCGCTCGCGCGCGTAGCCGCACTGCGCCGGCGAGATGGACACGCCGGTCACGTCCGCGCCACGCGTACCGGCGGCATACTCCAGGAAGCCGCCCCAGCCGCATCCGATCTCGAGCACGCGGTCACCGGCGGATACGCCGGCAAGATCGGCCAGGCGCGCATACTTGCGCAGCTGGGCGCTCTCGAGCGGCTCATCGGCGCCATCGAACAGCGCCGCCGAGTAGGTCATGCTCGGGTCCAGCCACTGCGCGTAGAAATCGTTGCCGAGGTCGTAATGGAAGGCAATGTTGCGCGCGGCCTGCCGGCGCGAATTCGCGTGCAGGCGGTGCCACAGTCGATCGGGCAAGGTGAGCCACGCACTGCCGGCAGCGGCACTGCCGAGATCGCGCTCGTTGCGCGCGGCCAGGGTCAACAGGGCGGTGAGATCGGGGCTGTCCCAGTCTCCGGACAGGTAGCTCTCGGCGAGACCCAGGGCCCCGCGCGTGGCGAGCGCCCACAGTGGCCGGTAGCTGTGCAACTGCCAGATCCCGCGTCCGCCATCAGTGCGAGCGCCGTCGTCGCGACCGAAGGCCAGCACCTCGCCGCCGGGCGTCTCGACGACGAGCTCGCCGTGCCGGATGCGACGGCCGAGGGAACAGACGAAGCCCAGGGCCGGGTTACGCCATGCGGCGCGCGGGCTCGAGGCGATAGTTGCGCTCTGCTTCATGTAGCTTTTCCTGTCGAGATGGAACGGTCACCCACGGTGACATGACGAATCACGGGTACGCCCTTGAGCCACAGCTTGAGGGCTTCGTAGTGGATCGCGGCGATGACCTTGAGCGTCGCCGCCGGGTAGCGCCAGGCCAGCGCGCGCAGCGTCCGCGCGCTGAACGGCCGCCGCCGGCCAGCGAACACCGCGCGCAGGCGCAACGCCGCCTCCTCGCGATAATCGATGCCGAGCGTGAGGCGCGTGCCGGGCTCGCGCACGGCGAAATCGTAATGGCCTTGCATATCGAAAAACGGCGAGACGAACAGCGCCTTGTCACAGCGTTGTCGGATCACGCCGCCCGCAGCGTGGGCGGCGACCGGCACGACGTAACTCAGGCGCTCACCGAAGGTGTTGTTGACCTCGTAGAGCATGGCGACGAGGTGTCCCGCACCGTCGTGACAGTAGACCACCGTGATCGGGTTGAAGACATAGCCCAGCACGCGCGGCATGCACAGCACGCGGAAGCGCCAGTCGTCGCGCGCCAGTCCCGCCGTGGCCAGGGCGTCCACCAGCCAGGCGCGAAACGGACGGCCGTCGCCGCTGCCGTGATCGGCATCGAAGAACGAGAACCATGCCGCGCGGTTGTAACCGAACAAGCGCGAGCGGCGCTCGAGTGCGGGCAGTTCGTCGAGGTCGAGCAGGAGGTAGAAAACGCCGTAGCGCAGCGCATGGGCGCGCGGTTCGAGGCGCCGGTGAAACACCGTGCCGAGATAGACCGCGGAAGCCTCCTGCGTTGGTACGGCGCGCGCGCCTGAACTCACCGGCGTAGGCATCGCGTTCACGCTGCGCGCGAACGCTCGGGCGCGTAACTGTCCGGCAGGCGATCGAATGCCGCGGCGTCGCGCCACGGCACCGCCGCGCCGAGCTGCTCGGCGACCCACAGCCCGGATTGCAGTCCGTCCTCGTGGAAGCCATGGCCGAGCCACGCGCCGCAATACCAGGTTCGCCGGCGCCCCTGCAGCCCCACGGAGCGTTGCTGCGCGGCGGCGGTCTCGCGGGTGAAGATCGGATGCGTGTACTCGAACCGACCGTGCACCGCGCGTGGCGCGGTCACGGGATTGAGGGTGACGAGCAGGTCGCGCGACGTGTCGAGCGGCTGCAGCCGGTTCATCCAGTAGCTGACACTCAGCGGACGTGCTTCGCCGAGGCGCGCATCGTGCATGTAGTTCCAACTCGACCACGCCGCGCGACGGCGTGGCATGTGAGCAGCGTCCTCGTGCAGCCAGGCGACGTTGTCGCTGTATTGCACGGCACCGAGTACGGCGCGCTCGTCCGCATCGGCGTCGCCGAGCAGCGCCAGCGCCTGGTCGGCGTGGGTGGCGATCACGGCGTCGTCGAAGTGCTGCACATGACCCTGCGCATCACTCACGTGCACCGCGTCGCCGGCGCGCTCGAGGCGTACGACGCGCGCGTCGAGACGCGCCTCCAGCCGTGCATCGGCGAGCAGTCGCGCGACGTACTCGCGGCTGCCGCCCTCGACGGTGCGCCACTGTGGGCGCTGCGTGAGCGTGAGCAGGCCGTGGTTGTCGAAGAAACGGATGAAGGCATCCGCCGGGTATTCGCGGATGTCCGCGCGCGAAGCCGACCAGATCGCGGCCGCCATCGGCACCAGGTGGTCCTCGACGAAAGGGGCCGAGTAGCCTTCCGCATCGAGCAGCGCGCCGATGCTCACACCGGCCAGCCCGCGTTCGAGGTAGCGCGGCGCATGCCGGTAGAAGCGCTGGATGTCGCGGAGCATGCGCCAGAAGCGCGGGCGCAGGGTATTGCGGCGTTGCGCGAACAAGCCGTTGAGGTCGGAGCCGGCATACTCGACGCGGCCGCCGTCCAGCGAGACAGCGAAAGACATGTCGCTGGGCGCGGTCGGCACCGCCAGGTGATCGAACAGCGCCACGAGGTGGGGATAATTCCGCGCGTTGTAGACGATGAAGCCGGTATCGACCGCCAACGGGCGGCCATCGAGCTCGATTTCGACGGTGTTCGCATGTCCGCCGCAGCGCTCGGCCTGTTCATACAGCGTCACCGCGTGCCGCCGCGACAAGGCCCAGGCCGCGCCCAGGCCCGCGATCCCTGCACCGATCACGGCGATGCGCTTACGGCCCGTCTCGTGTCCCACCATGTAATTTCACCGATTCGGATTATCACGTGCGGATACGACGGCCGCAGCGGGCGGGATCACCTTCGGTGCCCGACCGCCTGCGGGCGTGATCCGGCCCGCGTGATGATGCGTAGAATGCGCATGACCAGAGCCACCCACGCCCGCAGCCGCCCCATGCCCAACATCATCAACCTGGGCGACGCCGCGCCCGACAAGGCCGCAGCCGAGCGCGCCGCGGAAACGCGCCTGCTCGAGCGCGTCCGCGACGATGGCGACCGCGCCGCCTTCGAGCGATTGTTCGCGTTGTTCACGCCCCGCCTCACCGCCTGGATCACCGCCCAGGGCTGCGAAGCCTCGACCGCCGAGAGCGTCGTCCAGGACGTCATGGTCACCGCGTGGACCCGTGCCCACTTGTTCGATGGCGCCAAGGCGTCGGCACGCACCTGGATGTACACGCTGGCGCGAAACCGTATGATCGATCATTTCCGCGCCGGCGAACGGCGTAACCGCGCTCACGACGGTTTCGCCACGCTCGAACCGCTCACGCGCGAAGGCAGCGAGGCGCCCGAGCGCGACGCCAATCGCGCGCAGGTCGCCGCGCTGCTCGAAGAACTGCCCGCGGAGCAGCGACGTATCCTGCTCCTCGTATACGTCGAAGGGCGCTCGCACCGGGAAATCGCCGAAATGCTGAGTCTGCCCATCGGCACGGTCAAATCACGCACGCGGCTTGCCTTCAACCGCCTGCGCAAGCTGATGGAGGGAGATGCCTGATGGGTATCGTGCATCACCCCAGCGAAGCCTGGCTGCTGGATTACGCGCTCGGGAACCTCAACGCACCGTTCGAAACAGTGCTGCGCGCACACGTCGGCGTGTGCGCGCAGTGCCGCAAGAGCATCGAGTTCGCCGAGCGCCTGGGCGGCGAGCTGCTGCAGGCATTGCCGGCGGCCGCCGCGCCCGGCGGCGCACGCGAGATCTGCGACGAGTACGAGCAAGGCCACGGCGGCGTGAGCGCCGTCTCGCGGGCGCACGGTCTGGGTGCTAACGACGATATCGAGCAGTTCGTACAGGTGTACCTGAACTCGAGTCTGGATGCGTTGCCCTGGCGCCAGATCGGGCGCGGCCTGCGGCTGTGCCGGCTGTCGGAGCAGGACGGTGCACGAATGTGGATGCTGCGCGGCCAGCCGGGCACGGTGCTGCCGGTACATGGTCACGCCGGCAGCGAACTCACGCTGGTACTCAAGGGCGCCTATTTCTGCGGCTCGGAGATTTTCCGCGCGGGGGACATCGAAGACGCCGACGAGACCACCGAGCACCGTCCCGTCATCACCCGCGACGGCGAATGCGTCTGTCTCGCGGTGACCGAGGGACGGCTGCACTTCCGTGAGCTGGCACCGCGGCTGGTGCAACCGTTCGTGGGTATCTGAGCCGGCCTTCACCGCCCCTCCCGCTCCAGGCGCGCGAGCCAAGCGATGCCACCGAGGTTGCGCATCTGGCGCAGGATCCATGCCTGCCGCGCGAGCATCGTCTGATCGGGTGCCTCGAGACGGTGCCGCCGCGGATTCGGCAGGGCCGTCGCGAGCAGCGCCGCCTGGCGTCGGTCGAGCGCGCTGGCGCCGCGCCCGAAATAGTGCTGGGCGGCCGCCTCGACGCCGTAGATGCCGGGGCCGAATTCGGCGATATTCAGATGCAGCTCGAGGATGCGCCGCTTGTCCAGCAGTGCCTCGAGCAGCACCGTGTAGCCGACCTCGAGGCCTTTACGCAGCCAGCTGCGTCCGGACCACAGGAACAGGTTCTTCGCGACCTGCTGACTCAGCGTGCTGGCGCCGCGCAGGCGGTCGCCGTCCCGATGCGCCTCGATAGCCTCGCCGATCGCATCGAGGTCGAAGCCGTGGTGGTCGGGAAATTTCTGGTCCTCCGCCGCGATTACCGCGAGCGCGACCCACGGCGAGATGGCGCCGAGGCGCCGCGGCCGGTAGTCGAGCACGAACTCCGCGTCGCCCTGCTGCCAGGCAGCGACCCGGGCGGCGAGCATGAACGCGGTCACGGGCGGGTCGACGACGCGCAGCACGGCGACCGGCAGAACCGTGAGCAGGCCGAGGCCGAGCAACAGCACGGCGAGCAGGCGTGGCCAGGTCCGCGGCCGCCGGCGTCGACGGCTGCGCGCCGGCGGCCGATGCGCGGGCCGGCGTCTGGCACGCCCCCGAACCGCCACCGCGCCGCGTCGCTCAGCCGCGGGTGCCGTGCATGATGCTGTAACCGCCGGCCAGCGGAATGCGTCCGACATCGGCCAGCCCGGCCTGCTCGAACCAGGCGCGATACTCGGACTCCGTGTACGCCTGGCCGTGCTCGTAGACGTTGAGAAACATCACGTTCACGGCGACGGCGTCGAGCGGCGCAAGACGCGAGTCGTCGAGCATACGACCGACCACGAAACACTCGCCACCGGGTGCGAGCGTCGCGCTCGCATGGCGCAGGACGGCGGCCGCCTGCGCCGCCGAGAGCACCTGCAGCACCGATCGCAGTACGACTGCATCGTAGGTCCCCGACGGCGGCGCCGCGCTCAGGTCGGCATCGATGACGGTGACGCGATCGGCCATGCCGTCCTCGGCCACGCATTCGCGCGTGATGACCGCGACGTTGGGCAACTCGGCCACCGTCGCCCGCAGCTGCGGACACAGGCGAGCCAGCGCCATGGCGAGGCCGCCGGATCCGCCGCCGGCATCGAGCAGGCGATCGAAGCGCCCCATGTCGAAGGTCTTGTGCAGCCGTCGCGCGGTGGCGCCGGCGCCCGCATCGAGACCGCGCACGAAAGCACGCAGATCGGCGTGCGACATGGCGGAGAAATCGTGTCGCGCCTGCGGTACACCGGTGCGGATCGACGCGGCGGTGTGCATCGTCGATGACCACAGGTCGGAATACGCCTGGTGCGCGCCGCCGAGATAGCGTGGACGCCCCTTGACGAGGAACTCGGCGGCCTCGGGGGTGTTGCTGAACTGCTCGTCGTGGACTTCCAGCAGGCCTGCAGTGACCAGGGCGTAGAGCAAGGGGCGCAGCTTGTCCGTCGCCACACCGAGTCGCTCGGCGGCGGTCGCGGCGTCGAATGCCTCGTCCCCCAGCGCCGTGAAGACCTCGAGCTGCATGCCGGCGAGCATGGCCAGCGCCGGGTAAACGTTGTTGATGTGGCGATTGATGGTGTCTGGCTTGAGCGCCGGGCGCGATGCCTCACTCATAAACGCTGAACTCCTCGAAACGGGGCGCGATCATGCCGCGGCCCGCACCGGCAGCTTCGAATAGCCGGACACGTGCGTGTTGGCGATCCGCGTCGCACCGACCGCGAGTTCCATGCGCGGCAACAGGGGAATCAGCGCCTTGAGCATGGCCGACAGCTCGGCACGCGCGAGGTTGGTGCCGAGACAGAAATGGGCGCCGTAGCCAAAGCTCAGGTAGTCATTGGGCGTGCGTCCAACGTCGAAACGGTAGGGATCGGCGAAGCGCGCTTCATCGCGATTGCCCGAAGGGTAGAACATGCACACGGTGTCTCCGGCCGCGATGCGCGTGCCGGCGAGATCGAACTCACGCGTCGCGGTGCGCAGAAAACTGATCACCGGCGAGGTCCAGCGCAGCACCTCGTCGACCGTGCTGCCGAGCAGCGTCGGGTCGGCGCACAGGCGGTCGCGCTCCGCGGGGTGCTCGAGCAGCGCGGCGAGGCCGCCCGCAGTGGCGTTGCGCGTGGTGTCGTTGCCGGCGCCGATGAGTACGAACAGGTAACCGATGAGTTGCTGGTCGTTCATCTTCCTGCCTTGCACCTCGGCCTCGACCAGCCGGTTGATGAACGCCGACGGCCCGCCGCCCGGCTGGCGATGCTCGTGGACCAGGCCTTCGAGATAGGCCCGGAACTCGTTCATGTTGCGTTCCGCGGCTTCGTTCAGGGTTTCACCGGGCCGGATATGCTCGGGCGGCACCTCGCCGATGATCGCCTCCGACCACAGCAGGAGTTTCTTCCAGTCGCCGTCGGGCAGTCCCATGATCTCGCCGACCGCGGCGAGGGGCAGCTTGGCCGCGAACGCGTGTACGAAGTCGACGCTCTCCCCGCGTGCCGTCGCCGCCTGCAGATCGTGCATGAACTCCTCGGCGAAGCCGGCGGCGAGTTCGTCGAAGTGCGCGGCGAGCCCGCGCATGCAGCCCTGCGTGAACGCCCAGCTCGAAGCTTTGCGCACGTGGCGGTGGCGCGGGTCGTCCATGAAAGTCAGGTCGGGTGGCTCGTCCGGATCCCAGCCGCGCGAACGCCCGAACTCGTCGAGTCCGCCGCGCAGCAGCTCGGTTTCGTCCTTGAGCGCGAGGCGCAGGCGCGGGCCGCCGTTGATGAACACGTCCGGGTGACCGGACACGGTCATGATGTCCACGTAGCGCGTCACCGCCCAGAAGGGCTCGATGTCATCGCGCTCGTACCAGAATACCGGCGCCTCGCGGCGCAGCAGATCCCATTCCTGCCACGGATAGCCCTGTTCGGCGTAACGCCGTGGCCGATGGATGTCGATGTCGCCCAGCTCGAGTGTCACAGCCGCCCTCCCCCGAGAATCGGTGATGTGTCGTGGTCCCCACATCATTGGACTCGCAAAGCGGGCGCAGGACAAGCCGTGCCGGGGCCGGATGCGGCGCAGCGCGATGCTGCGCCGCATCGATGCGTGCACTCAGAACGACACGTCCCACTGGAAACGGACGCGGTCGTCGGAGACGTCGCGATTGAGGAACGAATCCTCCAGGGTCAGGTGCGAGTAGTCGAGCGTCAGCTTGTTGTTGTGCCCGGCAAAGAACCAGTTGGCGCCGACGGTGTACTCTTCGCGATGATTGTCGAGCGCGCGGTCGAAGCGGTTGGGCTCGTCGACGAAGGCATAGCGAAACGCGAGTTCCAGCGGCGCCGGCACCGCCGGCAGCAGGTAATGGAAGAAATAGCCGGCCTGCGCGTAGGCGCCGACGAAATCGTTCTTCGTGCGCGCCACCGCGTCGGCAACGGTCTTCCAGTGGAACTCTTCCTGCACCGACAGGCCACGCCATTTGAAGGCAAACTCCTGCACCATCTGGTCAACGTCGAACTGGCCGTCGAGGGCATTACCCACCCGCGCGTAGCCGTCGAGGTTGCCGCAGCCGCCCGAGGACCAGCGCGTGCAACGCCCCTTGTGCGTGGCGGCGGCGAAAGCGATGCTGCCGGTCGGCTGCTCGGTGAACTCGACGTCGGTCTGGCGCCAGTCGAGATCGCGGCCGAGGAAGTTCCACTGCAAGCGGCCCATGTACATCATGTTCTCGTCGGTGTTGAGCACGCCGCGTCCCTCGCCGGTGAACACGCCCGCCCAGTAGCGCATGTCGGCCGGCGTGCCCTCGAACAGGTGACCGCGCAACTGCACGCCGACCTGGCGATCGATGGTGAAGATGCGGTTGACGATGGAACGCTCGACGAACTGCTGGCGCCCCGAGGAGTCGACGCGCTCGCGGTTGAAATCGATCTTCCACTGACCGACGCGCAGTTCGGCCCACGGAAACTTGGCAATGTCGATACGCCAATCGATGACGCGCGCGCTGGCCGCCTCCGAATCATCGTCGACATCGCGGCTCGGCTGCAGGTCGACCTCGAAGTAGTACTTCAACCACGGCTGGTAGCCGTGGCCACCGATCTTCATGCGCAGCCGGCGCGCCTCGAACGAGCTCTCGTCCTCGCTGGTGAAGGCGGAGACCTGCCGCGGATCGCCGTTGTAGGGATTGGTGTAGCGCAGCTGCGCGCGCCACTGCAGGTTGGTCTGCCACTTGCCGTCACGCGATTCGAGACGAAAACCCTTCGAACCGTAGCTTGCCTTGACCGGGAAATCCTCTTCGAGACGCTGGGCGACCTTGTCGACGACGCGCGCCTCGGCCTGCTCGTCGAGGTGCTTGTCGACGGCACGCGCGACGGCGGCATCGACCTTGTCGTCGAGCGCGGAGTCGGCGGCGGGCGGCGCCGGTTCGCCGCCGCCCAGGATGTCCTTGCTGGTGAGGCTGTCCTTCTTCATCAAACGGTCATACTGCGCCTGCGTGATGACGCCGTTGCCGAGCAGGATGTCGAGCAACTCCTGGTCCGCGGCCATCGCCGCGGCGCTTCCGCCAGCCAGCGCGGCGGCCAGGGAATAACTGGCTAACCGATTGAAAACAGGAAACAACTTCATCAGGCCTCGCTCCTCTCGTGGTGTGCAAATACGGTCGTACCCACGGCCATGCGGGGCTCGGTCTACGAGCCCCGCATGGCCGCGGGGACGACGGTGAATGTGACGATCGGGCGAGGATTGTGTGACGGTTTTGTTGCAGTTTTGTGACAGGCCGGCAGGACGCGTGGCCTGGTCAGGCGCCGCAGGGGCTACGCGCGCGGCGTACGGCGCAGGCAACCGCCGCGCCAGCACGGGAGCAACGGGCGCCCGACGACGGGCGCGTCAGTGACCACACCCGTGAGGGAGGACGACGAAGCGGAAGTGGTACGGAACGAGCACCACGTGCTGCCGCGGACCGTTGCAGTCCCGCGACAGCAAGGCTGCCCGACTCAGCCGGCGGCAGTCCGCTCCGCCGCACCGGACGCGGCGGCCGCTTCGGCCGCGGCAGCGCGCAGGGCGTCGACGCGATTCTCGTAAGCAGTGTCCGGAGGCAGGCAGTGATCGGCATCGAGACCGCTGAGCACGCTGCGTATGCGGTCGCTCAGGCCAACCACGTAAACCCGCTTGCCGGACTGGCGTGCGTCGCAACCGATGGTCTCCACGGCCCGGGCGGCGGAGACGTCCATGAACTCGAGTCCGCTGAAATCGAGCACGATGGCGCTCGCGTGATCCTTGACCCGTTCGCGCACGTGGTGGCCGAGATCGGCCGCCGCGCCGAAGCTCAGCGGTGCGGTGAAGTCGAACAGCGTGACGCGGCCACCGGCGGACTCGAGCAGAGCGCGCTCCTCCGGCGACAGGCTCTGTCCGGTGGTGCGGCCGAACGCGGCGAGCTGCACATCGGCCATCTGCTTGGCGAAGGCCAGCGCGGCCAGCACCACGCCCACGGCAACCGCCGTGATGAGGTCCACGAACACCGTCAGGCCGAGCACCAGCACCATCAGCGCGAGATCCCAGCGCGGCCCCTTGTGGGCGCGCAACAGGTAGGAGAAATCGATGATGTCGTAGCCCACCTTGAGCAGGATGCCCGCAAGCACCGCGTGCGGGATCTGCTGGGCCAGCGGCGAGAGCACCAGGACCACCGCAAGCAGCAGCATCGAGTGGACCATGCCCGAGATGCGCGTGCGCCCGCCGGTGCGGATATTGACGACGGTGCGCATCGTGGCGCCGGCACCCGGGATGGCGCCGAACAGGCCGGCCACCGTGTTACCGATACCCTGTCCGATCAGCTCGCGATCCGAGTTGTGCCGCGTGCGCGTCATGTTGTCGGCGACGAGCGAGGTGAGCAGGCTGTCGATCGCACCGAGCAGGGCGAGGATGAAGGCCGCTTCGAGCACGATGAGGAAGGTGTCGTGCGAGAACGCCGGCAGCACGAAGGACGGCAGGCCGGTCGGAATGTCTCCCAGGATCGGCGCGCCCTGGTAGACCGTGCTGAGCAGGGTGCCGATGATCAGCGCGGCGAGCGGTCCGGGCACGAACCTCGCGAACGCCTTGGGCCAGTAGAACACGATGGCGAGCGTGAGGCCGCCGATGACGAGCGCCGGCCAGACCGGGTCCATTACCGCCGCGGGCACGGCGGTGAGCGCCGGGATGGTGCCGCTGCTCTCCGGTTCGTGGCCGAACAGGCGCGAGAGCTGCAGCGCGATGATGATGCAGCCAATGCCGCTCATGAAGCCGGAGACCACCGGATAGGGCACCAGCCGGATGTACTGGCCGAGGCGGAACGTACCGAACACGACCTGCAGCACCCCGGCCAGCACGACGGCCGCGAACACCAGGCCCGGACTGCCTTCGAGCGCGGCGTAGACGCCGGCGAAGACCACCACCATCGGCCCGGTCGGACCGGATACCTGGGACTCGGTTCCGCCGAACACGGCGGCGAAGAAGCCGACGAAGATGGCCCCCCACAGGCCGGCTATGGGGCCGGCCCCGGACGCCTCGCCGAAGGCGAGCGCCAGGGGCAGCGCGACCACGCCGGCGGTGAGTCCGCCGAACAGGTCCCCGCGCAGGTTGGACAGATCGAAATACGAGCGCGCCCGGGCCGCCGCCGATGCACCGGTCATCGCTGAAGTGCCTGACGCCGTTCGCTCATGCGGCGCAGTTGTGGCCGTCGCCGGTCACCCGTTCGGCGAGTTCGACGGCATAACGCTCGTCGACCGGCAGGAAGCGTTCGGTCGCCGCGTCGTAGGCGGTCACCGTGCCGTCCTTGATGTCGTATACCCAGCCATGCAATGACACCTTCTTCTTCGCCAGCGCCGCGGCGACACTCGGATGCGTGCGCAGATGGTTGAGCTGCAGAACAACGTTCTGTTCGGTCAGCATGAGCATGCGTTGGCGCTCGTCGAGATCGGCGCCCATTTCGCGCACGACTTCGACCGCGGCACGCGAGAACCCCAGCCAGTCACGCACGTGGGGCAGGCCCGCGACCATCTCGGGATTCATTGCGCCTTTCATGGCACCGCACTCCGAATGACCGCAGATCACGATGTTCGGGACTTCGAGCACGGCCACCGCAAACTCGATGGAGGCCGTCATCGCGCCGGTGTTGAGCCCATGCGGCGGGACGATATTGCCGGCGTTGCGGCAGATGAACAGTTCACCCGGATCGGTCTGCGTGATCATGGCCGTCTCGATTCGCGAGTCGGAACAGGTGATGAACAGGGCTTCCGGCGATTGGCCGAGGCTCAGGCGCTCGAACAATTCCTTCTTCTGCGGGAAGATTTCCTTTTGAAAGCGAATGACACCTTTGACGAAGTTGGGCATGGCGAATTCCTGGATGCTGAACTGTTCACGTTGGCCCGCGGCGCACGGGTGTGCGGCACTGGCGTGCGCTCGCACAGGAGCGGTGCGCCGGCGTGCTCCCTCGGCAACATTAGACATCGAGAGGGTGGTCGCCTACTGACCAAGCCAGCGAAAATAAGTGATAGAGTTTAAGTATCACATTTCTCGTTTATGGGATAGAAACCGTGCCACGCAATAGTGCAACCGGGTGCGCGACGAATCGCGGTGCGAGCCGGTCGCCGCACCATATCGGTCCCGGCTCGCACCAACCTGGTGCGAAATCTGTCCGGGGAGTGAGACGGTTTTTGTTATTAATCATGCGGTTAGGCCCTGGCCCCGGAATTGCAGTTGTCCCGGTGAGTAATCGAACTCGCCGGGGAGCCCCGCACCATGGCCAGGATGCAAAAGACGCTGACGCTGCTCGCCCTCGGACTGCTGAGTCTCGCAGCCGGTGCCGCCGATTTCGACACCGAAGTGCCGATGACGCGCGCCAAGTCCGGCAACTTCTATATCGAGGGCCAGCTCAACGACCAGGTCGCGGCCAGTTTCCTGGTCGACACCGGCTCGGGGCTGGTCACGGTCAGTGGCGATGTGCTCGACGAACTCGAACGCCACGGCAAAGTCACCCGCAGCGGGCGCATGGCGGCGCGGCTGGCCAATGGCCGCCTGCAGGCGGTCAATCTGTATCGCGTCGAACGTTTCGTGATCGGCGGCCACTGTGACCTGGGCGCGGTCGACGTCGCCGTCATGCCCGGCTCTGACAGCAACATCCTCGGGCTCAACCTCCTGCAGCGCGCCGCCCCGTTCGCGATGCACGTCGCGCCGCCCAAGCTCGCGCTCAGCGCGTGTGGCCTGGTTGCCGAGACGCTCGCGGCGCGCTGAACACCGCCCTACGCGCAGGCCGTCAATCGGTCACCGTCGTCACGACCTGCGGCAGGCGTCGCGCGAGGATAGACTGCATATCCCCGGCGAGGCGCTGAAAGAAGGCGCGCGATGGCGACGCCGCGCGCCACACCAGCGCATGCACGCGCACCACCGGTTCGCCGTCAATCTCGGTGACCACGAGCTGACTCTGTTCGTGGATTTCCGACTTCACGTACAGCGCCGGCAGGAATGCGTGCCCCATTCCCATCACCACCATGTGGCGTAACGCGTCGAGACTGGTGCCCTGGTAGTCGCGCGACAGGCGCGCGCCGAGGCGCTGACACAGTTGCTCGACCTGGCGATAGAACCGATGGTGCTCCTCGATGCTGAGAATGTCGGCGTTCTCGAGGTCCGCCGCCGCGACCCGCTCGCGGCTCGCGAGTTCATGATCCTCGTGCACCACCAGCTTGACCGGTTCGCGGAACAACGGCTTGACGACGAACTCGTTGGAATCGAGAGGCAGTGGGCACAGCACGAGATCATGGCGGCCGCTGGCCAGGCCGGTCTCGAGGTCGCGCTGGGTGTCCTCGCGCACGTACAGGCGCAGATTCGCGTACAGGCGATGCAGATCGGGCAGCAGGTAGGGCAGCAGGTAGGGGCCGAGCGTCGGCGGCACACCGAGGCGGAAGGTGCCCCCCGGTCCGTTGCGTACCGTGTCGGCAACTTCGACGAAGCCATCGACCTCCTCGAGCACGCGCCGCGCGTTGGCGAGCAGTTCGCGGCCGACCGGCGCGAGCCGCGTGCCGCTGCGCGAGCGCTCGAACAAGCGCACGCCGAGCAGCTTCTCCAGCGCCGAGATCTGCGCGGTCAGCGTCGGCTGGCTGACTCCCAGGCGTTCGGCGGCGCGGCGAAAACTTGCACAATCGGCCACCGCGAGAAAATACTCGAGCTGGCGCAGCGACGGTTTGCCCTGCGGCATGACGGCGGCCGACCCGGGTCCCGGAACTCAGTCGCGTCGATCGGCGCCGTTGGCGTTGGCCGCCCACAAGCGTCGCACGGCGCGCACTTTAGATTTGTCCAGGTTGTGCATGCGCCCCTCGATGAAATCCAGACCGACGACGATCCAGCCCGCCATTTCCGGCTGCTGCAGATGATAATACCGATGACGCCCCTCGCGTCGCTCGTCGACGATACGATGCGCGCGCAGCAGCGACAGGTGCTGCGAGACGCGCGTGCTGGGGAGTGCCATCGCCTCGGCCAGCGTATTGACGTCCTTCTCGCCCGCACCGAGTTCCTCGATGAGGCGGACCCGGTCCGGGTGCGCCAACAGCTTGAAGATATCGGCGAGCTCCTTGGCGACGATGGTGCGACTGGGCATCGTGGTTCTCCCGCTGGCGGGCGGCGTTTGATTACCCTCAAGATTACTATTTACTTTCCGAGATTAATAGCTTCAAATATTTGCAGATATGGAATTGTTAACATGAAGTCCAGCGCCGCCACGGCAAGCGCCCCGCGCGGAGGCGGGACGTGAGCGAGAACGCTTCCCGACGCAGCGCCTTCGAGCTGTTCCGCCTGATACTGCGCCCCGAGCGTCGCTTCTACGTGCTCATGCTCGTCTACGGCATCGCACTCAGCGCGCTGTCGCTGTCGGTACCGCTGTCGGTCCAGGTCTTGATCGGTACGGTCGTCAATGCGGCCCTGGTCAACCAGGTCATCGTGCTCGCCCTCGTCCTGCTCGGGCTGCTCGCGCTATCGGGCCTGTTCGCCGCGGTGCAGGCCTACCTGATGGAGTTGTTCCAGCGGCGCTTTTTCTCGCGCATCGTCTCCGAGGTCGCGCTGCGCCTGATTTACGCCGAGCCGACGCACATGGAGAGCATCAACCGCGACGAACTCGTGAACCGCTACTTCGACATCATGACGGTGCAGAAGAGCCTGCCGCCGCTGCTCACCAGCGGTCTCGCGACCGCGCTGCAGACCATCGTCGGCATCGCCGTGACCTCCTTCTACCACCCACTGTTCATCCTGTTCAATGTCGTCGTCGTTCTCACCGCGTATCTCGTCTTCCGCCTCTTCGACCCGGGAGCCGCGCGCTCGTCAATCGACGTTTCCACCGCCAAGTACGATACCGCCAACTGGCTCGAGACCCTGTCGCGCTCGAACAGCTTTTTCAAGTCGCGCCGCACCATCGACTACGCTTTCGCACGTACCGCGCAGGTGCGTGCAGCCTATGTCCAGGAGCACCGGCGCCATTTCCACTTCACCTTCGCACAGATCGTCGGCTTTCTGCTGCTCTACGCCCTGGCCAGCGCCGCGCTGCTCGGTTTCGGCGGCTGGCTGACCATCATCGGTCAGCTCACTATCGGGCAGCTCGTCGCCGCCGAGCTGATTCTCACCGCGATCTTCTACGGCCTCACGCGGATGGGCTATTACCTCAAGCTCTACTACGACCTCTACGCTGCCATGGCCAAGCTGCTGCACCTGTACGTGCTGCCGCCCGAGACGCCGCGCGAGGATCGCATCGACGACGACTGGGAACCCGAGATCCGCTTCGAGCACGTCACCTGCACATTGCCCAGCGGCCCCTTCGAGCTCGACCTCACCCTGCCGCCGCGCAGCCTGATCCAGATGGCGACGCGTTCGAGCACACAGATCAAGGCCATCACCGACCTGCTGCTCGGCAACCGCCGGCCTGACAGCGGCCGCGTGCTGCTCGGTCCACACGAGGTCGAGGACTTCAATCTCCATCACCTGCGCGACCGCGTTCTGTTCATCGATGCCACGCCGCTGCCGGAATGCTCCATCGCCGAATTTCTCGACATCGCCGAGTCCGGCATCACGCGCGCACGGATGCGCGAACTGCTCGCCGTGGTCGGCCTCTACAGCGAGATGGGAACCGTCGATGGCCTGCTCGACCAGCCGCTCACGCCCTACGGGCACCCGCTGTCGGTGGCCGGCGTAATCAAGCTCAAGACCGCTTTCGCGCTGGCCGCGCGCCCCGCCCTGCTGGTACTCGGACCGGCTTTCGACATGCTCAGCCGCGAGGCGCGCCGGGGCACGCTGACACACCTGCGCGAAACGCGCGAAATGACCGTGCTGTGCTTCTCACACCGTCACGATCTGCCGGTTTTCGATCAATACGTGCTGTGTGACTTCACGCAGCAGGAAGCCTTCGACGATATCGACGCCATGTTCAGGGCGAGCGACGGCATGGTCTCAACGGAGGCCGCCCGCACGCACGCGCAACCGCCGGAGCGCACGCCATGAGCCCGCGGGCGAACCACGAGGTGCGCGCGCTGGACAGCTTCGCCGCACAACGGCACCGCGAGCGCCTGCTCGGCAGCCTGCCGGCATCCCCTCCTTCCATCGTGCGCGTGCTGGCAGGGCTCGTGCTGCTGCTGCTCATCGTGATCGGCGCGATGCTGTGGTTCGTGCCCTGGGTGCAGACCGCCGCCGGCAGCGGCCAGATCGTCGCGCTCGATCCGGCCGATCGCGTTCAGGCGATCAACGCGCTGGTCGAAGGCCGCATCAACCGCTGGTACGTGCGCGACGGGAGCGTGGTCGCGGCGGGCGATCCGATTGTCGAGATCTCCGACATCGACCCGCGCTTCATCGAACGCCTGGAAGCCGAACGCGCGGCGCTCGCCCACCGGCTGGAGGCAGCCCGCGTGGCGACCGAGACGGCCAAGCTCGACTATACGCGCCAGGAGGGTCTGTTCGAGAGCGGCCTCAGTTCGCGCAAAGATTTCGAAGGCGCGAAGATCAAGTATCAGGAGATGCTCGCCAACGAGGCCAGCGCGCGCGCGGCCCTGAGCAAGGCGGACATCGGCGTGTCCCGCCAATCCTCGCAGGTCGTGAGGGCACCGCAGGACGGGCGTATCGTGCACATCGTCGCCGGCAACACCGCCACCGTGGTCAAGGCTGGCGACGCCATCGCGACGTTCGCCCCGGCCCATGTCGAGCGCGCGGTGGAAGTCTTCCTGAGCGGTCTCGATGCACCGCTGGTCGAAACCGAACTGCCCGCGCGCATCATGTTCGAAGGCTGGCCGGCGGTGCAGTTCAGCGGCTGGCCGCGCGCCGCGCTCGGCACCTTCCCCGGCATTGTGTGGATGGTCGACCCGATGGCGCAGGCGGACGGGCGCTTCCGCGTCCTCATCCGCGAGGATCCCGACATGCCGTGGCCGCCGGATCGTTACCTGCGCCTGGGTGGCCAGGCGCGTGCGTGGATCCAGCTGAGCGAAGTGCGCCTCGGCTACGAGCTGTGGCGCCAGCTCAACCGCTTCCCACCCAACCCGCCGCGGCCAACGCCAATCAGCGACCCGGGAGCGGTACGGTGACGCCCATGCTGCGTGCGCTGGCGATTACCTGTGGGCTCTTTGCGACGGCGCCGTCGGCACGCGCCGAGCTCACGCTCGACGCCGTGCTCGCGTCGTCGCTGCGGCATTTCCCCGCGATCCAGTCCGCGGTACAGGAAACGCTCGCGCGCGAGGGCCGCGTGACCGGTGCCCTGGGCGCATTCGACCTCGCGCTCGAGCAGGATGCGAAACTACGCACCGGCTACTACGACGGACGCACGCTCTCCAGCCGCGTGGTCAAACCGCTGCCGCTGGCGAACGCCAGGGCCTATGCCGGCTATCGTCTCAGTAACGACGACTTCCCGGTCTACGAGGATGAATACGTCACCACCGACGGCGGCGAGTTCAATCTCGGCGTGGTACTGTCGCTGTGGCGCGACCGCGCCATCGATCCGCGCCGTTTCGAGCTCGCCACCGCGCGACTCGGCGTACGCGAAGCCGAGCTCGACCTGCTCCTCGCGCGCATCACCACCCAGCGAAATGCCAGCCGCGCCTACTGGTCGTGGGTGATGGCCGGCAAGCGCCTGCAGGTCTACCGCGAGCTGGTCGCGCTCGCCGAACGGCGCATGAGTGCGTTCGAACAACGCGTGGCCGCGGGTGACATCGCCGATATCTTCATCGTCGAGAACCGGCAGAATCTGCTGCGACGCCAGGCGCTCGCGACCGACGCGCGGCGCGAGTTCCAAGCACGCGCCATCGAGCTGTCACTGTACCTGCGCGACGCCGATGGCGAGCCCATGCTGCCCGATCCGTCGTCCTTGCCCACGACGCTGCCCACCGCCGACCTGGTCGTCGCCGATACCGAGGCCCTGGTCGGCGAAGTGATCGATATCCGGCCCGAGCTTGCCCGCCTCGAAACGCGCCTGGCGATCGAGCGACAGCGGCTACGCCTGGCAGAGAACGAACTCATGCCGCGCGTCGACCTGGGACTCAAGGGCGCCCATGATGTCGGCGCCGGGCCGCGCTCGCGCCAGGGCCTGGAGACGATCGTCGACCTGACCGTCTCGATACCGCTCGAGACGCGGCGCGGGCGCGGGCAGATCTCGGAGGCGCGGGCGCGCATGAATCAGCTCGAAATCGACCGCACCCTGCTCGAGCAACGGCTCGGTAACGAGGTGCGCAAACTCGGCACCAATATCGAAGCAATGCGTGAATTCGTCGCGTTGACCGGCGACGAGGCCGTTCAAGCCGAGCTGATGGAGGATGCCGAGCGCAAACGCTTTGCTGCGGGCGCGAGCGATTTCTTCCTCGTCAACCTGCGCGAGGAACGCAGCGCCGACGCACATATCCGCAATCTCGACGCGCGCCTGCGCTACCTGCACGGCGTGGCCGATCTGCACGCCATCACCATCGATCGCGACGCGTTGGGGCTGTAGCCGGGATGCCGAATTGCGACGCCCGTCGCTTTGCCTTTTGCAGGGTAGCGGGCGATGATAACGCCATGCACCTGCCACGGAGATTTGTCACCTTGTCGACCCGCACCCTTCCACTGCCCATCACTGCCGCGGCGATCCTGCTCGTGGCTTCCACCCCGGCCGCCACGGAAGAGGTGAGCGCCGAGTGCCGGGGCGTCGCGGCCGGCGTCGTCGCCGCCATGCGCGCCTCCGGCGAACTCAGCGGTGATGCGGCGGTGGCCAGCGCGATCGTTGCCGCGCGGCGTGCCTGCGCCGCGGCGCGCGATGGCCTGCCGCCGGCCGCCAGGGTCGGCGATGACGCGGGGGCCGGCGAAGCCGCGCAGGAGGCCGCGGCAGCCGGCGCGGCAGCGGAGGAAGAGAAATCGAGCGGCGCGAAGCTGTGGGACCTGTTCACCGGCGATCGCGACCTCAAGCCGGGCAACGAACGCCTGCGACGGTTGAAGACGCAATAGCGCAGCCCCTTCCCCGCGCATCGGCGCGCCGCCGCATGGCGTGCGCTGTCCGCCCCCGACCGTCCGCCCCGTCGGGCGCATGCAAAAACGCCCCGGCACCGCAATGATGCCGGGGCGTTGTTTGTCTGAAACGTGGCGCGTTGAGCGCCGTGCGGATCAGAGGTCGAAGTCGACCGTGTAGGAGACGACGAACTTCACGCTGCCATTCTGCAGGCCGATGTCGCCGGAGTCGTCGAGGTCGGTGTGGCTGACGACGAAACCGAAGCCGCCCTTGGACAGCGACACGTTGTAGTCGACGTAGTCGAACGTGCCGTTGGCGAAGTTGAACGAGTCGACGAAGTCACCGTCGTGATAACCGACGTGCAGGCCGAGTTCGAGGCCGTCCTTGATCTCGAAAGCGTAGTCGGCCGAGATGTAGTAGGTCGAACCGAAGCCGAGGTCGTAGGCCTGTCCGGCATTGGCGATACCGTCGGACTCGTCGGCCTCAGTGTGCGTCAGCAAGTAGGCGGTGACGCTGAAGCCCATGTAGCCGAGGCTGCCGTAGAGTTCGCCGAAGTCGAAGTTCGCTTCCTCGTCGTAATTGTAGAAGAGGAAACCGAAGTCGTAGCTGATGCCGTTGTACTCGCCCGCGTAGCCGATGTACCAGTCGTTCTCGTAGGAGAAGGCGTCACCGGAGGAATCTGTACCACTGGCGTACTCGACGTTGGATACCCAGGTGCCGACGTAGACGCCGGATTCGTGCGCGTAGTCGATACCGCCCGAGACGGCCGGCTTGTTCTCCGACTGCGTGAGGCCGCGCCACAGGTAGTTGTTGGAAACCGAGACGTTGGCCGTCCAATCACCGGCGTGGGCCGCGCTGGCCGCGCCGGCGAGCGCGAGCGCCGCGGTGGTCGAAATGAACTTGTTCATGGGTGGTCTTCTCCTGATTGAATGCTTCGAATGCTTCACGTGCGACGCCTCAGACCTCGCTGACGTATGCCCGGGTATTGCAATCGACAGGCCAGCTTTGAAGCGAAATCACCACGCGCTGTTGCGTCGGCGACGGCAAATCATCGATATGCTTTACAATCAATCAGTTAAGAAAACCCACCCTCACGACTCTGAATTCGTTTAGTGCCTATATCATTGATTTAACGCCACGTCCTCGAGGAACATGCGCGCGTCGTTTCGCCCCGCAACGAAGCATTGTTGCGAAAATGAAACGAATTTTGCCCGCCATTGGTGCGCGCCAAAACAGCGCACGGGGGCTTCAGGAGGCGCCTGTCGGGGCTGCGCACGCGGCACGACGCGGGGCACGGCGGCGTCGCGCCGCGCGAACGTCCCATCGCCCGTCTGTCCGGGCGCGGCCCGCGAAGCTGCAAGCCGGCGGCGCGACCGTACCCTGCCGGCACGGTGCGCCGTGGCGTAGCGAGCGCGCCTCAGCCGGCGAGGTGGGCGCGGATCGCGTTCATGAGCGCGCGTCGCTCGGCGCGCGCGGCGAGCGCTTCGTCCATCGTCACGCGCGCGAAACGCGTTGGCATGTTCGGCTGCATCTGAGCGATGAGATCCATGTCGGCCGAGATGACTACACCAATGGTGAAGTAGCCACCCGCCGAGACGGCATCTCGGTGCAGCACGATGGGCTCCAGGCCGCCCGGGACCTGGATGCAGCCGTAGGCGTAGCTCGCATCGGTGATGTTCGACGGATCGGTGCCGGCTCCGAACGGCTGGCGACGCGGCACGAGGTCCACCGGCCGGCCGCCGCGGAAACGATAGCCCATGCGATCGGCCTCGGGGGCAACCTTCCATTCGTCGGCATAGAAATGCTCGGTGGCGTCGCGTGTCACGCGGTGATCGTAGATGCCGGGCAGGACGCGCAGCGCGACGGGCGCGGCGAGCTCGCGCCGCAGCGCGGCGGGCACTTCGCGCACGACAGGCGCCGACCGCGCAACGCCCAGCGCCAGGCGGTCGCCCGCGGCCAGGGCACGGCCCTCGTGCCCGCCCATGGCACCGACCAGGTAGGTCGAACGGCTGCCCAGTACCAGCGGGACGTCGATGCCACCGGAGATGCCAATGTAGACCCGCGCGCCTGCCGTCAGGTAGCCGAAGCGCAGTACCTGGCCGGCGCGCACATCGAGTGCGGTCCAGCCCGGCTGCTCCACGTCGTCGATGAAGATGGGCAGCGTCGCCCCCGTCACCGCGACGAGGGCATCGCGTTCGAAGGCGATCTCGGGCCCCATGAACGTGGCCTCCAGCCCGGCTGCGCCTTCGTCGTTGCCGACCAGCAGGTTCGCCGCGCGCAAGGCGATGCGATCCATCGCACCGCTCTGCGGGATGCCCAGGTGGTAATGCCCCGGCCGTCCGAGGTCCTGCACGGTGGTCGCGAGACCAGGCTTGCGTATTTCAATCATGGCCGAGCACCTCGATCAATCGCGCGTTGTAGCTATCCATGTCGGCTTCGAACTCGGCACGGTCGAAGCGTACCGGGCGGATGCGTGGCTCGTAGCGGTCGGCTTCGACATCCGCCGCGATGGCATCGTAGGCGGCCCGATCGATCGGCGCGAACTTGACGATATCACCGGGCCTGAGCAGCACCATCTCCTCGCGCAGGTAGGACACCTTGCCGGCCGGCTCGAAGATCGGCATCGGCGTGATGCCGAACATCTGGTAGCCGCCGGCGCCGCGCACGGCGTAAATCGCCGTGAAGCAGCCGCCGTAGCCGATCGTGTGGCGTGGCGTATCGGTGCGCGGGCGGACGTACTTGGGCGCCTCGATCTGGCGCTCCCGTTCGACCATCTGGTAGAGCCACGGCACCCCGCAGACGAATCCGACCATCGACACGAACCAGGGCGAGCCATGATGCGCGGCGATGAAGTCGGCGACGCTGCCGTAGCCGTTGATGCGGGCGCAGTACTCGAGATCGGTCGCCTCGGGATCCTGGTGCCGCTCGCGGAAGCGCATCATCGTCTCGTGCGTCCACGGGTCTTCGTAGTAGACCGGGATCTCGATGATGCGCGTGTCGAGCACGTGGTCGCCGCGCTCTGCTGCCTCGTCCAGGGCACGCACCTCGCGCAGGAGCTCGTCGGGGTGCATGCGATCCGGATCGAAGCGGACCTGGTAGGACGCGTTGCCCGGACAGATCTCGCTGACACCCGGAAAATCCGCCGCGCGGATGGCGCGGGTCACGGCGAGACTCTTGAAGAAGGCGTCGAAGGTCATCTCCTCGTCGCACTCGACGAACAGGTGCTCGTCGCCACCGAAGCTGAAACGACTGCTCATGAAGCGGCTCCCGGGGTGCTGGTAGAAGGTTTGAAGTGCTGCTCGAGCCACGGCTCGAGGAAGCGCGTGTCGATACGCCCCTGCCTGACGTCGGCGTCGACGGCGAGCGCCCGATGCAGCGGCACGGTCGTCGGCACACCGACCACCTCGAGGCCGTCGAGCGCACTGCACAGCTTGTCCAGGCAGTCGGCGCGATCGGCGCCATGGACGATCAGCTTGCCGAGCAGCGAATCGTAGAAGGGTGGCACGGTGTAGCCCTCGTAGAGCAGCGAATCGAAACGCACGTGCGCGCCCTGCGGCACGTGCAGCGTCTCGATCGTGCCGGGGCCGGGCATGAAGTTGCGCGCGGGGTCCTCCGCGTTGATGCGGCACTCGATGGCGTGGCCGTGGATGCGCACGTCGTCCTGCCCGAGCGCGAGCGGCTCGCCGCCCGCGACGCGGATCATCTGCTCGACGAGGTCGACGCCGGTGACCATCTCGGTGACCGGGTGCTCGACCTGGATGCGCGTGTTGACCTCGATGAAATAGAACTCGCGAGTCGCCGCGTCGTACAGGTACTCGACGGTACCTGCGCCGCGATAGCCGACCGAGGCGGCGAGCGCGACCGCGCTGTCGCACAGCGCCTGGCGTACCGTCGCGTCGAGCTCGAACGCGGGCGCCTCCTCCCACACCTTCTGACGCCGGCGCTGCAACGAGCACTCGCGCTCGTAGCAGTGCACGAAGCGCTCACCATCACCGAGGATCTGCACCTCGACGTGACGCGCGCGCTCGATCACCTTCTCGACGTACAGACCGCCATCGCCGAACGCGGCGCTGGCTTCGCCGGAGGCCTGCGGAAAGAAACGCGCGAACTCCTCGGCGTCATGGGCGATACGGATGCCGCGCCCGCCGCCGCCGGCGGCTGCCTTGATCATGACGGGGAAACCGATCTCGGCGGCCAGCGCGGTGGCGCGCGCAACGTCGGCGATGCGCCCATCGCTGCCCGGCACGACCGGCACCCCGGCCCGCGCGGCCACTTCGCGCGCAGCGACCTTGTCGCCGAGCAGGCGGATGGCGTCGCCGGACGGTCCGATGAAACGCATGCCGGCGGCGACCACGGCGTCGGCGAAATCAGCGTTCTCGGCGAGAAAGCCGTAACCGGGATGCACCGCGTCGCAGCCCGCTTCACGTGCCGCGGCGACCATGCGCTCGACGTCGAGATAGGACTTCGCCGCCGGCGGCGGTCCGATTTCGACCACCGCATCGGCCAGGCGCGCAGCGAGCGAATCGAGGTCCGCCGCGCTCGCCGCCTGCACCGCGCGCAGTCCGAGCTTGCGGCAGGCGTGGTTGATGCGCACCGCGATCTCGCCGCGGTTGGCGATGAAAACCGAGGAAATGCTCACGGCTCGATTTCGGCGATGAGCTGGCCGGCCATGATGGCGTCGCCGTCGTCGACGGCGAAGCGGATCGCGCTGCCCGCGACCTCGGCCACCACCTCCTGGAAATTCTTCATTACCTCGACCAGGCCGATGACGTCACCGACGGCGACCGCGTCACCGTCTTCCTTGAACGGCGGACTCTCGGGCGACGGCCGGCGGTAGAACGTACCCGGGAGAGGCGATACGACCTGCTGTGTGCTCATCTGATGCTCCTGCGTGGCTTGCTAAGGCGAAGGAAGCTCCGAACGAGTGGCTGCGCCCCCCCGGCAGTGTTGCACGTCGTTCGGCGATGCCCGTTCATCCCGCATGAACTGCGCTTCTCGAACGACGCGCGCCTGCCCCCCGGGGCGGGCTCGCTCACTGCTTCAGAACGTCCCTGGGTTCGGTGCGCGCGGCCGCGCTGTGGCCAGCCGCAACCGAGAGTTTACAACGATCGGCCCGGGCGACACCGTCCGCACCCTTGACAGGCCGCGCGCGGCAGCGGCTTCATGCCCAACGGGGCCAGTGCCCTGCGACGAAATCACGGAGAGACGCATGCGATTCGGCCTCATGTACAGCTTCATCGTGCCGCCCGGGCACGCCATGACGCACCTCGATACCTTCCGCGAGATGGACAGCCTGCTGCCGCTCGCCGAAACGCTCGGCTTCGATGCCTTCCACACCACCGAGCACCACTGCCAGGACAATGGCTGGGCGCCGAGCCCGCTGCTGGTGCTGGCCCGCGCAGCCGGGCTGACGCGGCACATGCGCCTGGTCACCAACGTGCTGCTGCTGCCGCTCTACCAGCCGCTGCGCCTGGTCGAAGACGTCGCCACGCTGGACAATCTCTGCGCGGGGCGCCTCACGCTCGGCGTCTCGCCCGGCTACGTGTCCGAGGAGTTCGCCGCCTACGACGTGCCCCATGCCGAGCGCTTCGCGCGCAGCGAGGAGATGCTCGACATCCTCGAGGCTTCCTGGGCCGACGAAGTGCTCGCGCACGTGGGCCGCTACTACCGGGTGCCGCCGACGCGCGTGGTGCCGCGCCCGGTGCAGGATCGCATTCCGCTGTGGTATGGCGTGTCAGGGCCGAAACTGCTCGAGCGCGCGGCGCGGCGCCGTTGCCCGGTGACGGCGTCGCCGCGCCACACCAACGCCGAGCTCGCCGCGCATTACGCGCGCTACGATGCCGCCGCCGCGCGGGTCGGCTTCGCCACCCGCGAACGCCCGATCATCCGCGAAGTCTTCGTCGCGCCGACCCTGGCCGAGGCCGAGGCGCTCGCCGCACCGGCAATCGTGCACCTGTTCGGACTCTACGGGCGCAAGTCCGCCGCCGGCGAACGCGAACTGCGCAACGACCGCGGCGAGTTGGTGCGCGACGAGGCCGAGGTCGACTTCCGCACGTTCGCCTCGCGCTACATCGTCGGCGACCCGGCCATGGTGCGCGATGCGCTCGCCGAGCTCGACGCCGAGCTGGCGCCGAGCGAAGTGATCTGCCGCATGCAGCTGCCGGGCATCCCGACGGACAAGTTCGAGCAGTCGCTGCGCCTGTTCGGCGATGAGGTGATCGCACGCATGCGCTGAATGCGGCAGACCGCAGCGGTGACCGAATGGTCCGGTATCAACGATGTCGACGCGCGCAGGCGTCGCCCGGTCCGTACTCCCCGTTCGGCCCACAGCGCCTCAGGCAGGCTGCGCCCGTGCTCCTCGGGCGCGGACGCCACGCGTGGTGTGCCAGCTGGTCACCGCCAGGAGTCGGAACTGCTAGCGTTATACTCGCAAACTTGAAGCTCCGCGGAGCCGGCGGTGCAGCCTCGCCACGACGACAACAGTGCGCGGCACGCGCTGCCGGGCACCAGAACTCACAAGGGAAGGGCAAGATGGGATATCCACTCGCATGCAGCCTGGTCTGTTGTGCCATGCTCGTGCTGCCCGCGGCGTGCGCCGTGGACGGCGCCGACTGCAGCGCGCGCGACGGCTTCACCCCGATCTGCGGCTTCCAGCGCCCGGAGGACATCGAGGTGCTGCCGGGCAACACCCTGCTGGTCAGCGAGTACGGCGGCCTGGCCGGGGCACATACCGGCGTCCTGTCGCTCTACTCGCCCACCGACGGCACGCGGCGCGCGCTCTATCCGGGCCCGACGGCAAGCGACGGCGTGCCCGACTGGGGCGCACCGGACTGCCCCGGCCCACCCGGCGCCGAGCTCGATCCGCACGGCATCCACCACGATCCGGGCGGCGGTGAGGGGCGCGTGCTGGTGGTCAACCACCGCGGCCGCGAAGCGGTCGAGTTGTTCGAACTCGTCGCCGCCGCGGAACCCGCCGCGACGCGGCTGGTGTGGCGCGGTTGCGTGCCGGCGCCCGCCGAGGTGTGGATGAACGACGTCGTCGGCCTGCCCGGCGGCGGCTTCGCCGTCAGCCACATGGTCACGCGCGGTACCGGCGGGGCGGCTTTGTTCGACGCGGAGCGCGCACGCAACGACAGCGGCTACGTGCTGACCTGGGACGCGGCGGCCGGCTGGCGGAAGCTCCCCGGCAGCGACGGTGCCCTGCCCAACGGGCTGGAGATCAGCGCCGACGGCAGCGTGCTCTACGTCAACGAGTACTTCGGCGACCGCGTCGTCGCGCTCGAACGCGCCAGCGGCGAGCGCCTGTGGACGACTGCGGTAGACGCGCCGGATAACTCGAGCTGGGGCCTCGATGGCCGCCTCCTGGTCGCTTCCCACCATGCGGATCTCGCCGCCGTCATGGCCTGCGATCATGAGCCCCTGACGCTGTGCACGCTGCCGTTCTCCATCGTCGCCATCGACCCGGCGAATGGCAATCGCGTGACCGTGGTCGAGGGCGGCGGCCCGGGCGCGCCCATGGGTGCGGCAACGGTCGCCGCTGAATTCGGCGGCAAGCTGTGGCTCGGTTCCTATGTCGGCGATCGCATGGCAACGACGACGCGGGGCACCGGCGTCACCGACTAACAGCCTGTCCGATCCGGGCTCACTGGCCGTGGCGATGATCGCGGTCCGACAGGCTGACAGGCTCAACAGACCAGGGAAGAAACCAATCGGGCATACCAAGCCAGGGACCGCACCATGAAACCCGCCTCGCCTCACGACGCGCGACTGACCGCCATCGCGCGCGCGCTCACGGCGCTCGTCATCGCGACCGGCGCGCTGGTGCTGGCGGCCTGGCTGTTCGGTCTCGACTCGCTGAAGTCCCTGCATGCCGGGCTCGCGCTGATGCAGCCGAGCACGGCGCTGTGCTTCGTGCTCTGCGGGTGGGCGGCGCGCGGCCTGCCCGGACTGCGCGCCGCCCGCGCGGCGAGCGCGACCGCATGGCCGCGTCGGTTGCGCGTGCTCTGCGCGGCGGTCGGCGCACTGGCCGTCACGAACCTCGCCTTCCACCTGCAGCACAGCGTGCCGGCCCTCGGGCTGCTGGCCAGTCTTGCACGGCCGTTCGGCATCATGTCCGCGGCGACGGCGTTCTGTTTCCTGCTCAGCGCCGGCAGCATCACGCTGCTGCCTTCGACGCGTCACGCGGCAGGCCACCTGGCCCAGATCCTGTCATCGGCAGTGCTGGCCATCGCCTACGTCGCCCTGTGCGGCTACCTGCTGGAGGTCCGCGCGCTCTACGCGTTCGCGCCGTTCGCCACCATGGCACTGCACACCGCGCTTGGCTTCGGCCTGCTGGCCGCCGCCCTGCTCTACGCCGGACGCCATAGCGGCGGGCCGCCCGTCTTCACGGTCGATTCGCCGTCGGCCCAGCTCGCTCGCTGGCTGCTGCTCGGCATTGCGCTCTGTGCACCGTTGCTCGGGTACCTGCGCCTCGCCGGACAACGCGCCGGACTCTACCGCGCGGAGTTCGGCATCGCCCTGATGCTGCTCGCCTTCGTCGCCGTCACCGTGGCGCTGCTGTGGTGGGCCACGCGCAGGGCCAACGTCGCCGAACGTGAGATTCAGCGCCTGCAACGGCTTTACGCGATGCTGTCGCAGACCAACCAGATGATCGTGCGCGAGCACTCGCTCGAATCCCTGCTCGCAAAGTCGTGCTCGGTCGCCGTCGAGTTCGGTGATTTTGACTATGCGTGGGTCGCCTGGCGTGATCCGGAACGTGGCGAGACCCGGCTGGTCGCGGATGCCGGCGATCGCTGGGCTGCGGGGCCGCCGTTCGCCGCGTGGACCGGCCAGGGCGCCGCGCCGGCATGGCCCGACACCACCGCGCTGGCCGGCGATCGCATGCTCACGGCGCCACCGCACGCGAGCGCCGCCGCGCTCCCCTGGTGGCCGGCCGCAAGCGCCGCGGGGCTCGCCGTCGCGGCATTGCCGCTGCGACGGAACGGCACGGTCGTCGGCGCCC
>Ga0180436_10000502_pt1 | contig 40502 bp, 38 predicted proteins | sample SS_ome_2_FD_132434 | JGI IMG/M metagenome (GOLD analysis project Ga0180436, IMG submission 132434) | Hypersaline lake sediment archaeal communities from the Salton Sea, California, USA - SS_3_S_2 metaG | ecosystem: Environmental > Aquatic > Non-marine Saline and Alkaline > Hypersaline >... | reverse complement strand
CCGAAGATCTAACAGGGGCTTGCGCGGTTTGGCGGTGGTGCCACCAGGAATCGAACCAGGGACACCAGGATTTTCAGTCCTGTGCTCTACCAACTGAGCTATGGCACCGATGCTGTAAAAAGCGAGGCAAATTTAATATATTTTTTTGAATTTTTCTATTTTGATCCCAGGTGATAGAGTTTTTATACTTTTGTGCGGGAAATGTCCTCACTTTTACACACATACCAGCTAAGAAACGGGATCAGGCTCATCCACAGACCCAATCAGTCCGACGTGGCTCATTTTGGGCTTATCGTGCATACCGGCACGAGGGATGAGAATCCCAATGAGCACGGTCTGGCCCATTTCATGGAACATATGTTCTTCAAAGGAACCCATAAGAGATCGGCCTACCAGATTATTTCCCGCCTGGAAGATGTGGGAGGTGAAATCAATGCTTATACCACCAAGGAGGAGACAGCGCTGTATGCTTCCTTTTTAAAGCAGGACCACCAGCGTGCCGTTGAGCTGATCCAGGATATTTTCCTGCATTCCCGTTTTCCGGAAAAAGAAAGGGAAAAGGAGGCTGAGGTAATACTCAGCGAGATTCAGGGATATGACGATTCCCCTGCCGAATTGATTTTTGACCGTGCCGAAGAGCTATTGTTTCCTGAGCATTCCATTGGCAGGAATATTCTGGGAAGTGAAGAATCGTTGGGGCGTTTCAGGAACGGGGTTCTGGAAAGTTTCCAGGAAGAGAATTATGCCACAGATGAAATAGTTCTTTCATGCGTGGGAGATATACCCGGTGAAAGAGTCCTTAATGTGGCGGAAAAGTATTTTGGTGGCATCGCTGAAAAAACCCGGACCAGGAAACGCATCCAACCCCAAACTGTATCTGCCAAAAAAGTGGTGGAGAAAAGGAACACCTATCAGAAGCACTGCATGATCGTTGGACAAGCTTATGCACTGCCAGATCAAAAACGGCTGCAGTTATACCTGCTGAACAATATTCTTGGAGGGCCCGGTATGAATTCCCGGCTGAATATGGCTCTTCGTGAACGCCGGGGCTATTCTTACAGTGCAGAATCTCACTATGCACCCTATAGCGATACCGGGGCCATGATGATTTATTTTAGTAGCGATGCTGACAAATTTGACCTGGCTATGAAAGTGGTAAAAGATGAGGTTAAAAAGCTCAGCAATCAGTTAATTCCTGATAACAGGTTAAAACACGCCCGCAAACAGCTGATGGGACAGCTGGCCATCTCTCATGAAAACAATGAGCATCGTATGCTCACTTCGGGTAAAAGCTTTTTGGTATTTAATAGGGTGGACAGTCACGATGTCATACGAAAGAAACTGGAAACAATTTCTCCCCAAAACCTGAGGGAAACGGCCAATGAAATCCTGGATCTTTCCCTCATGAATACTTTGATCTTTGAATGATGGAACTATTTACAGATTCTGAAATCCTCGATCGCTATCTGCAGGAACACTCCAGCGAAGAAGACCCGGTCTTGAAAGAACTGGCCCGGCATACCTACCTCAATGAAGTACATCCCAGGATGTTGTCGGGTCATGTTATGGGAAGCTTTCTTAGCTTATTTTCAAGTTTATTGGCTCCCCGAAGGATCCTTGAGATTGGGACCTATACCGGTTATTCGGCCATTTGCCTTGCCCGCGGTCTGAAGGAAGGGGGCTCACTTACCACCATAGAGGTCAATGACGAATTACGCGAAACCTCCGTGGGCTTCTTTAAAAAGGCCGGGCTGGTAAAGCAGATCGAGTTGATCAACGGAGACGCCCTGGAGGTGATCCCATCCCTGAAGGGTAGTTTTGACCTGGTGTTCATAGATGCCCATAAGGATCACTATCCGGACTATTATAAGCTTGTGATAGACAGAGTGGAGCCGGGCGGATATATCCTTGCAGATAATGTATTGTGGGGAGGCAAGGTACTCGATACTCCTTTGAATGATATCACTACCCGCATCATAGATCGGTTCAACAAAATGTTGAACGGTGATCCCCGCGTGCAAAACCTTCTCCTGCCTCTAAGAGACGGGATTATGGTGATAAAAAAACTCTAGTTGTTTAATATTTTTTATCTTAATACTAAACAAATCTTCTGCTTTTGTTGTTTATTGCCTGAACCCGCACAGAAGTCAAGTTTGCATGGCAGTATATTCTATCAAAGAGCTGGAGACCCTCTCAGGTATAAAAGCCCACACCATCAGGATTTGGGAAAAAAGGTATAACCTTATCGATCCCCATCGCACCAATACCAATATCAGGTATTATACGGACGAGGATCTGAAGAAAATCCTAAATGTGGCAGTGCTTAACCGGCATGGAATCAAAATATCCAATATTGCCAAGTTAAGCGAGCTCGAATTGAAGGAGGAAATCCTCCGGGTTTCGGGAGATCCCAATTCAAGCGATGCCTTTGTGGATTCTCTGATCATGGCCATGATCGATTTTGATGAATACAAACTGGAGGCCCTGCTTGAGAAATCCATAAGAAAAAAGGGTCTGCTATCTACGGTTACAGAAGTAATATATCCCTTTATTGTGAAGGTTGGAATCCTCTGGCTATCCGGAGATGTATATCCGGCCCAGGAGCATTTCGTCTCCTTTCTGATTCGTCAGAAGATCATATCTGCCACCAATGCTGTATCCCACACCTTCAATGCCAACAGTAAAAAATTCCTTATGCTGCTTCCTGAGGGAGAGTGGCACGAACTCGGTCTTTTGATTGCCCAGTATCTTGTTAAAGAAGCTAACCACGAAGTAATTTATCTGGGACAGTCGGTGCCCTACACAGATGTGCTGGCCATTGGAGCTGCCAAAAAGTTTGACGCCATAGTGGTATCGAGCACAGCATCACAAGCCGATTTTGATTGGAATCTTTACCTGAAAGACCTTGGTGGGGCCTTCCCCGATAAGAAAATTCTTTATATGACCCACCTCCCGGAAGAACATTTCCAGGGCTTATCGCCTAATCATATCCAATTATCCAAAATAAACGATTTAAGCGATTATTTAAGTTCGCTATTGTAGCGTATTCCTTCCCTTTCTCTTTGCGTACTATATACTATAAGTAAGGGCTTCTAGCCCGCTCATGTTTAATAATAACATGCGATCGATCAACAATTTTTCCGTTTTCTGCAATTTAGATTGATGGATAATAAAATACCTTGTAGTCCTTTATTACAGGGCAAATCCTAATAATATCTTATTTGGAATAGTGTTATTTTCAGGGCCTTAATTCAACTCAAAACTTGACAGCTGTTTAATTGATTCGTATATTTGTTAAACAAATAATCGAGTACGCAATAAAACTAAGATATCATGACAACAATGGAGTTCAACAGCCGACTGATAAACATGGAACAAAGGCTTGAAAGGTTCGCCCTGAGTCTGACAGCTAACCGTGAAGCAGCAAAGGATCTGGTACAGGAAACTTACCTGAAAGCACTATCCTCAAAAGATAAATTCATCGAATTTACCAATTTCGAAGCCTGGGCTTATACCATTATGAAGAATACCTTCATTAATAATTACAGGAAAGCTGTAAGGCAAAACACGATTGTAGATACCACCAAAGATCTGTATTACCTGAACAATTCAAAAGAGTCTAACTTCATTAAGCCCGACTCAAGCATGCAGCACAAAGAGATCAACAAGCACATCGATAAGCTGCAGGATGAATTGAAGGTGCCTTTCCTGATGCACACGGAAGGATTTAAGTACAAAGAAATTGCCGACAAGCTTGACCTTAAAATCGGTACTGTGAAGAGTCGTATTTTCTTCACCAGAAAAAAACTAATGGAATCTCTGGAAGATTACCAGTAGATCTAAATTGTTTAGGATTGGAAGAAAGGGCGCCTGAAAAAGGCGCCTTTTTTTTATCCCTGAAACTGGGCGTCTACGACAGCAAAGGCTGCCATGTCCACAATCTCCCTGACTTCGCTTTCCATCTGCAGAATATGAATGGGTTTTCCCAGACCCAGCAGGATGGGCCCGGTTACCTCGGCACCCCCTATTTCCTGCATCATTTTGTACGCGATGTTTCCTGAACTCAGGTTAGGAAATACAATGGTGTTTACTTTCCTTTCTCCCAATTTGCTGAAGGGGAATTTCTGCCTCCTTAACTCCGTGTTTAATGCATAGTTCATCTGCATTTCGCCATCCACAATAAGTTCTGGATGCTCGCGATGCAGTATTTCAACCGCTTCCTTGGCCCGCAAAGAGCTGGCCCCCTTGATTGCACCAAAGTTTGAGTAAGCAACCAGGGCAATAACAGGTTCTATATTAAAATGAGCCACCTGCTTGGCCACCATAACCGTGGTGTCAACCAAAGTTCTGGGGCTGGGCTGAACATTTACCGTGGTGTCGGCAAAGAAATATGGGCCTTTTTTGGAGTGAACGATATACATTCCCGCAACGTGTCTTTGCGGATTGTTTATACCGGCTATCTGAATGGCCGGCCTGATCACATCTGCATATTTGCTTGAGAATCCCGACAGGAATGCATCCGCATCCCCTTCCGTTACCATCATCATCCCAAAATCGTTGTGCAGCATCATTTGTTTCGATGCGTCTGCTTTCGTCATCCCTTTGCGCTGCCTGATCTTATAAAGTTTCTCTGCATATTTCTCCCGCACCTTAGCCATTTCAGGACTGGTTGGATCCAGGATTTCAATTCCATTTAGTTCCAGGTGATACTCTTCGATCAGTTTTTCAATGAGCTTTTTATCTCCCAGCAGCACAGGGTTTGCGATTTTTTCCTGAATAATGGTCTGTATGGCTTTCAGCATTTTAAAGCTTGCTGCCTCACTGAAAACAAGTCTTTTGGGATTTTGCTGGGCCTTCACTCGCACTTCATGAATCAAGCGGTTCTCTATGCCCATTCTCTCCTTAAGTGCTTCCTTGTATGCCTCCCAGTCTTCAATGGAATCTCTGGCCACACCGCTATCCATGGCAGCCTTGGCAACGGCCGGAGCCACATGGTATATAAGACGTGGATCCAGGGGTTTGGGAATAATATAATCCCTCCCGAAATGCAGGTTTTCCACTTTATAGGCCTTATTCACCACCTCAGGAACATCGGTTTTCGTCAGAGATGCCAGGGCTTTTACGGCTGCAATCTTCATCTCTTCATTTATGGCAGAAGCTCTTACGTCCAGCGCACCCCTGAAAATAAATGGAAATCCAAGTACATTGTTGACCTGGTTTGGATAATCGGACCTGCCTGTGGCAAAGATTATATCCTTTCTGGCCGCAACAGCCTTTTCATAAGATATTTCCGGATTGGGGTTGGCCATGGCAAAGACGATGGGATCCCGCTTCATGGATTGAAGCATCTCTGCAGTCAGTACATCGGCCACGGAAAGGCCCAGAAATACATCTGCGTCTTTCATGGCATCTTCCAGTGAATCGGCATCCGTTTCTCTGACAAATTCCATTTTGTATTTATTCAAGCCCTCGCGGCGGGTATTCAGCACACCCCTCGAGTCGAGCATAAACACATTTTCGGCCTTTACCCCCATGGCTATATAAAGCTTTGCACAGGAAATGGCTGAGGCGCCCGCTCCATTCACCACCACTTTCAGATCCTCTATACGCTTATCTACCAGCTCCAGAGCATTTAATAGTCCGGCTGCAGAAATAATAGCAGTGCCGTGCTGATCGTCATGGAAAACCGGAATATCCAACTCCTCCTTCAGGCGCTCTTCAATTTCAAAACACTCGGGTGCCTTGATGTCTTCCAGGTTGATCCCCCCAAATGTGGGAGCAATGGCTTTTGCCACTTCCACAAATTCGTCGATGTTTTTACGGTCTATTTCAATATCAAATACATCCACATCTGCAAAGATCTTAAAGAGCAAACCTTTCCCTTCCATCACAGGCTTGCCCTGCACAGCTCCTATATCACCCAAACCCAGTACGGCCGTACCGTTAGACATAACAGCCACCAGGTTCCCTTTGGCGGTATACTTGTAGGCATCTTCCGGATTCTCCTTTATGGCCAGACAGGGTTCTGCCACTCCGGGCGAATAGGCAAGAGAAAGGTCTCTTTGCGAGGAATGGGGTTTGGTGGGAATTACTTCAATTTTGCCTGGTCTATCGCCGATATGATAGTTCAGGGCATCTTCACGGGTGATTTTCGACATAATGCATGGATTTTAGTAAACTGCCCAAATTTACGAAGTCTGAGATGCCGTTGTTCTCCAACCTGACTAATAACATCATGTTCTTGAACAGCACAAAAACAGGAGGGAGCACCCATGGGCTACCGGATTATAAAGCCATCTTTCAAGGGATCTGAGGGATCAAACCAGAAGTTGTTTTTCCCAATAAAAGATGCTGTCCCGCTAACATTTGGAACTACTGCCTTATGTGGCCCAAAGGTAGTAATGGCTGAGAGTTCCACGCTCATGGTGGTGCCAATTATGCTCTCAATCAGCATGCTTTCCCCAACTTTCAACTCGCCCCGGGCATGATGCAGGGCTGCCCTGGCGCTTACACCTGAACCGGTGGCCGATCGATCCACCTCACCATTGGCAAACACACAAACATTCCGGCTGTGCCTGGCAGGATTGGCAGATTTGCCGGTAAATATGGTGCCGTAAAGGAAGCTAAGGTCTTTCTCATAGGGGTGATTGATCTGTTGTTTGATCATTACGCTTTTTTTAATGCGCATGCCCAGGTCAATAAGTTTGGAGACCGACTGGGGTTCCAGGGAAAGTTTCAGCTTATCTGCATCGACAATGGCATAAAATGCGCCGCCAAAGGCCACATCATACGAAACCCTTCCAAGGCCGGGCACTTCCACCTGCTGGTCGCGGAACAAAACAAAGGAGGGAACATTCCTGAATGAAACGGACTGGATCACTCCATCTTCACGGTAAGCAGTGGATATAATCTGTCCCGGCGGGGCGTCAATTGTTAATACGGGCTCGTTTCCTCTTTTCCTTATCAATCCTGTATCCAGTACAAATTTGGTCAATGCTATAATGGCATGGCCACACATGGTGCTGTATCCTTCGTTGTGAAGAAAAAAAGTCCCGAAATCAGAATCCTTGGAACAGGGTTCCGTGACTACCGCTCCATACATGTCGGCATGCCCCCTTGGCTCCCACATAAGACCTTTGCGAATGTAGTCGAGCTTGTCCCTGAAAAATTTTCTCTTCTCAAGAATGGTCTTTCCCTTCACTACGGGATATCCATCCAGCAGAATTCGCAGAGGTTCACCCCCCGTATGCATATCCAGGGTGCTTAGCTTGGTCCAGCCAGCCGGGGCTTTCCAGTTCAGGTCTTTCAGCTTCTTATACATTCGTATACAAGTTTTGCGCCGTAGAGATCAAATGCTGCCATTCCAACCGATTTGAAGTAGCGTGTATCTCCCTGTATATCTGTCTTTTCCAGAATCAGGTCTGCCAATGAAATCACGTTACTCTCCTGAATAAGTCCCTTGCGAAGGGGTTTTACCAGATCTCCAGCTTCGGCCTTCGCATGCAGGGTATCCACAAATACCTGACTAAGATCCTTGAATATTTCGTCCGGATACTCTTTCATTTCGGGTTTATAGGATCCAATTCCGATCAGGGTTTTTCCCTTCCACCATTCACCTGTGTCAGGAACCACTGGTTGCTGGGATGAGGTGGCTGTAATGATAATATCTGATGCCTGGCACAGGTCTTTGGAGGAGTTGCATTTTACTACCTTGATGTTGGGATAAAATGCCTTGAACCTGGAAGCGAATCTTTGTACAATTTCTTTGGATCGGTCAAATATACGGAGTTCTTTTATGGCCCTTTGCTGACAGGCAAAAAGAGCCTGGTGGAATCCCTGTATTCCCAGTCCAACTATGCCCAGCCGTACGGCGTTTTCCGGGGCCAGGTATTTTATCCCTACTGCACCCACCGCCGCGGTCCGCATCGCAGTCAATTTACTGCCATCCAAAACCGCTAAAGGTTTGCCGGTTTGACCGTCATTTAATACCACCGAACCATAAATAACCGGTTCCTTTTTAAGTAGGTTCTGGGGAAACATGGAAACCAGCTTGGTAGAAAAATATTCCTCCCCAAAACAAGGCATCAACAGCAGGGTATTGGGTCCCCTGTCTATATGCCATCTTTGGGGGACTTCTATCACGCCGTTGGCCGTATCCTTCATCGCCTCCTCCATGGCCATAACCCACTTCTGGATGGGCGCTGCTTTTCCAATGGTATTGCTATCAATTTGCTTCATGCTTCTTCTCTGAGCATATGAAGTTAAGGGCTTTTTATGTCATTAAAAAAACAAAGCCCCCCAAAAATGAGAGGCTTTGTACCCGGAGCCGGGATCGAACCGGCACGGCCATTACTGGCCACTGGATTTTAAGTCCAGCGCGTCTACCAATTCCGCCATCCGGGCATCAAGTAGACCTTTCCTACCAAAATGTTCTTATCAGTTCTTTTAAAACTCTTGCCCATTACACCGATGGCGAAATTGTCCTTCGCTCATGCTGGCTCCTCCCTAAAATGCTCCACCGGAGCATTTCTTTACGGTCGGCCCTGCCATCCGGGCATCTGGCAGACTACTGCGATGCAAATTTAACAAAAAGCTTTAATCTGTTTCAAAAAGCCCCTTCATTGCATCCTCAACATCTCCCGGAGAACTCATAATCTTGGTGAAAGTCTTCATGGTAAGCTCCGGCCAGTGAAGAGCAAAGCGGTAGCGACCATGTAACAGGCTTACTTTGTTGTCTTGAAGAATGATCTCATAAGGCATAGCAGCCACGTGGCTTTCACCAATGATGGGTAGAAAGTGGGCTTCGCCTTTTTCCTCATCCATCAGACCCACTCCGAAAAGGGCTATTTCTGCAGACTCATTAAGGATCTCATATACCTTTGCTGTACTTCCACTGGCTGTAATTCCTTTACGAATGGCTGCCACACCCTGGTCAAAATTGGCAAACTCTGCCACTTCAACCGCTTTCCCAAATTTTGGCATCCCGGCCATATAACGGTATTTTATTAAATCCTCAGCCTTTTGTTCTCCACCGAAGGGCTCCATATCTGTTCCTACTTTCATCAGGGAGCTCTTTACTTCTGAGGATATCTGAAGGGCCTTATTACTGAAGTCCTTATCATTCATTAATTCTCCGAAATACGCATAAAACAGATATTCGGGATTCATCAGGGAAACAGATATTTTTCCGTCCTTCTGCTGAAAACCCACTTTCATAGCAGCGGCAAGCATTCCCCTGTCGGCCGACTTTAGAGCGAATTCCTGGAGGGCCTTGTTGCTAAAAACCGTAACAAACAGGGAGGGATTATTTCCGGGTTGGTACTGACCCAGCACCTCATAACCGCCCTCAACCAAAACAGCGTTGACTTCATTTACTACTGCTTCCATGGAACCGGATACATCAGCTACACGCAGATAGGGAGAAATGGCAGAGGCTGTAAGCCATCCCATGAGCAGCAGTGACGAGCAAATCAGAAATTTCTTCATAATCATAGGTTTAAGTGAATTGTATTTCCCTACAAATAAAAAACATTGAGCCTCATATGGAACGAAGGGCGTGCTGATATATATCATCCTGACCTTTGTTGAAGAGCATAAAAAAAGGGCGGCTGTTCAGCCACCCTTCTTCCTTTTGAGCGGGAAACGGGACTCGGACCCGCGACCCCGACCTTGGCAAGGTCGTGCTCTACCAACTGAGCTATTCCCGCAAATGGATTGCAAATATAGTATGCAAAAACCAATCCTGCAAACTCACACCCTCAAATTTTGTTGCCAAAACAGATTCAAAGGGCTGATTATAATCCTGATAGCTTTTGTATCTCGTGAAGCTTGTTGAGCGCTTCAACCGGGGTCAGGTTATCCACATCCAGGCCTGCAATTTGATCGCGTATCTGCTTCAATACGGGATCATCGAGCTGGAAAAAGCTCATCTGCAGACCCTCACGGCCACTGGCAATTTCTCCCACAGGTTTGCTGAGGTTTTTCTCCCCTCCGGTCCTTTCCAATTCCTTCAGGATTTCATTGGCCCTTTTTACCACACTGCGAGGCATGCCTGCCATCTGGGCCACGTGGATCCCAAAGCTGTGTTCGCTTCCTCCCGGGATGAGCTTTCTTAGAAAGATTACCCGATCGTTTAGTTCCTTGATGGAAACATTGTAATTCCGCACCCGGGGAAAAGAGGAAGCCATCTCGTTGAGTTCATGATAGTGAGTGGCAAAAAGTGTTTTTGCCTTTCCTTCAGGGTGTTCATGGATATATTCTACCATGGCCCAGGCAATGGAGATCCCGTCGTAAGTGCTGGTGCCCCGGCCAATTTCATCCAGGATCACAAGACTTCTTTCCGACAGATTATTCAATATGCTGGCAGCTTCCAGCATTTCAACCATAAAAGTCGACTCCCCGAGAGATATGTTGTCGGAGGCTCCAACTCTGGTAAAGATTTTATCCACCCATCCAATGCTCGCCGACTGGGCCGGGACAAAGCTTCCCACTTGCGCCATCAGGGTTATCAAAGCCGTTTGCCGAAGAAAGGCCGACTTACCTGACATGTTCGGACCGGTAAGAATTACCACCTGTTGTTCCTCGTCATCCAGCCGGACACTGTTGGATACATATACTTCGTCTGCCGGAAGTTGTTTTTCAATGACCGGGTGTCTGCCTTCCTGAATATCAATGGTGGTAGATTCGTTTACCTCCGGCCGGCAGTAATCATTGGTCAGGGCCGAAACGGCAAATGATAAAAGACAATCCAGACGCGCTACCAAAGAAGCATTCAGCTGAATGGCTTCCACCCACTTTGAAATATCCTTTACCAGTTCCTGGTAAAGCCTGGCTTCCAGGACCAGAATTTTTTCCTCAGCCCCCAGAATTTTCTCTTCGTAGCTTTTTAGCTCTTCGGTGATATATCGTTCAGCACTTACCAGAGTTTGCTTTCTGATCCATTCTTCCGGAACCTTGTCCTTATGGGTATTCCGTACTTCAATGTAATAGCCAAAAACGTTGTTATAACTTATCTTTAAGCTGCTTATCCCGGTGCGCTCCATTTCTCTCTGCTGCAGCTGGTTCAGGTAATCTTTACCGGAATGCATGATTTGTCTGAGCTCGTCCAGCTCTTCGGAGACTCCATCTGCAATCACTCCTCCCTTGTTTATCAGGGCGGGGGGATCGCTTTCTATTTCCTTTTCAATGCGCTCTTTTACCTCCTTACAGGGATCCAGCTGGCTGGCCAGCCGTTGAAGTGACTCCTCAGAAGAATTCGCACATTGCTCTTTAAGGGGTTTAATGGAAGCCAGGGCGTTCCTTAATTGCACAAGCTCTCTGGGGCTTACCCTTCCCACCGCCACTTTGGAAATAATCCTTTCCAGATCTCCAATCTGACGGATCTGTTCGGCCAGAAACTCTCTGAATTCTTCCTCCCTGGTGATGTGCTCTACCATATTATGCCTCTCACGAATCAACAGAACATCCTTAAGGGGGAGGGAAAGCCATCGCTTTAAGAGTCTGGATCCCATGGGAGTGGAAGTCCGGTCCATAACATCCAGCAGGGTGTGTGCCCCTTCATATAGAGACTGGAATATTTCCAGGTTCCTGATGGTGAAACGGTCCAGCCACACATAATGATCCTGTTCTATACGTGACAGGCTGGTGATGTGTCCCGTGCGGGAATGTTGTGTCAAGTCCAGGTATTGCAAAATGGCTCCGGCTGCAATGATCCCGAAATTCAGGTCCTGCATTCCAAATCCTTTCAGGGACTGGGTTCCAAACTGCTGCTGAAGCTTATCTCTGGCATTCTCTTCTGTGTAAACCCACTCGTCGAGCAAGAAGGTATAAAATCCCTCACCGAAAGACTCCTGGAAAAGATCCCGATGACTCTTTTGTACAAGGACCTCCTTAGGTTTGAAGCTGCTTAGTAATTTATCGATGAAGGCCGCATCACCCTGCGAGGCCATAAATTCGCCGGTAGAAATATCCAGAAAAGCAATACCCAAGATCCGATTGTCCATGAAGACAGAGGCCAGAAAATTGTTTTCTCTGTTGTCCAGTACATTTTCGTTGTAGGTGACACCCGGGGTTACCAATTCGGTAATGCCCCGTTTGACAATCTTCTTGGTCAGCTTGGGGTCCTCCAGCTGTTCACAAATGGCTACTCTTTCTCCGGCCCTGACCAGTTTGGGTAAATAGTTATCCAGGGCGTGATGTGGGAAGCCTGCCAACTCGACCGAGGAGGCCGCCCCGTTTGCTCGTTTGGTCAGGGTAATTCCCAGGATGTTTGAGGTACGTATGGCGTCTTCTCCAAAGGTCTCATAGAAATCTCCCACCCTGAACAGCAAGACTGCATCGGGATGTTTGGCCTTCACAGCATAATACTGCTTCATAAGCGGCGTTTCTACGATATGTTTAGGCGTGGTCATAATGAGCCTCTAGCACCCCAAAAATAAAGCTTATACAAGGATTATCGAAGCTTTGTTGAAAAGTAAGCGCTTTTATTTCTCCCGTATTTTTCCTTTATTGATTGTATGCGTTCCGGACGTTACACTCTCACCTACCTGATTTTTGCCGGTTTCTTCCTGGGAATACTCTTTGGCTGGCTTATTGGAGAGCCCATTTTAGTGGTCGCAGAACCCATGAAAGAGCTCTTCCTCAGATTACTCCGAATGGCGATTATGCCACTGGTCATTACTTCCATTGTAAGTGCGGTGATCCAGGTGGGCAGCAGCCGGGGCCTGGGGAGGATTACCCTTCGCACTTTTGCCTACTACATTAGTACAAGCCTTCTGGCCATACTTACGGGTCAGGTTTTGGTGAATATTTTCAAACCCGGGAAGGGGGGCTCCATTGGCCTGCTGGAAAAACCCGAAGGCATCGGAGTGGTAGACCAGGGATTTGGCGAGTTGCTGCTAAATATGATTCCCGAGAATCCCTTTGAAGCCATGGCCAATGGGGATGTGCTTCCGGTCATTTTCTTTTCGCTGCTTTTTGGATTTTTTGTTACCCGCCTTAAAACAGACCAGCGCAGTTTGATGGGGAACTTTTTCAGAGCTGCCTTTGAGGCCATGATGAAACTCACCTCCTTCGTAATCTGGACTGCACCCATTGGGGTTTTCGGAATCATAGCCGGGATCGTGGCTTCTACCGGATTTGAAGCCTTTGCCTCACTGGGGAAGTTCTTCCTGGTGGTTATGGCCGGTTTATCCATTCATTTCTTTTTTACCCTGCCTCTTTTACTGAAATATTTGGGTAAGTTGAGCCCCATCAAGCATTTCCGCGGAATGCTTTCGGCGCTGCTTACAGGCTTTTCCACCTGCTCCACCATCGTAACCCTTCCTTTGACCCTGAAAGCGGTCACAGAAAATTCCGGAGCGTCCGAGAAAGCTGCAGGTTTTGTCCTGCCCATCGGGGCCACCATCAACATGGACGGTACAGCCCTCTATGAGTGTGTGGCAACGATATTTATTGCCCAGGTTTACGGCTTTGACCTGAGCCTGGCCCAGCAAGGGATCATTGTGGTGACCGCAGTGCTTGCCTCCATAGGGGCGGCCAGCATTCCCATGAGCGGTCTGGTCATGCTCAGCATCATATTAAATGCAGTGGGACTTCCCCTGGAAGGGGTGGCCATGATCCTTGCTGTGGACCGTATCCTGGATATGTTCCGCACCACCGTCAATGTGTTTTCAGATAGTGTGGGTGCTGTGATCATCAGCCGGCTGGAGGGTGATTCATAAAAAAACCGGGACTGCCAAAGGCTAATCCCGGTCCAAAGTTTTTCACTAAAAAGCTTTAGAGGCTGATATCTACCCCAACAGCTACAATCATGGTGTTTTTTCCATAGGTATCGGTAAAAGGCACAGCCTGTGGGAAACCCATGGGTGTATAAGAATGAGTCTTGGCGTAATCGTCATACGTGGTAAAAGATACACCTGCGTTGATGGTCAGCATTTCTCCCACTTCCACAAAAACTCCACCACCAAAGGTCTGGCTTTTAAGCGCCTGGCCAAAGTCTGACTGGTAGCTGTCATTCACTCCATTGTTGCCTGTGGAATAACCTGCACTGACACCAAGCATGCCCAGCAGTTTGTATTCCAGGCTGGCAGAGAATATATAGCCGTTTTCATCTACGGTGGTTTCGTTGTTAATCTGCTCACCTGCTTCATTTACGCTGCCGTAGAAAGCCGACTTATCCAAAAAGTAAGAGAAACTTGCAGAAGCTGTAAGTTTATTCAGCGGCTTAAGCTGCGCTCCCAGTGCAATCATTCCGGGAAGGTCTCCCCTGGTTTTCTCGCCATCGGGGAACATATTTACATCGTCCACCTCGGTTTCGTTGGTTAGTTCAATTTTGGTGTGATGCTCATACCTGGCTGAAAGGTTCAACATGTCGCTCAGGTGAATGTTTACACCCACGATGGGGGTAAAACCGGTTCCTTTCTGGACGGCATCGAGATTTGCATCTGCAGTGGCTCCATCCAGTGCGGCAGCTGTTCCGTTAAGCAAACCTACCGTGGCTGGATCCAATCCGGGTGTTCCGGCTACGGTCCTCAGGTAAGTTCCTGGAGTCTGGGTTCCGCCATAGGCTGCAGGAGCATCAATGGTAATCCCGCCGAGCGATCCTTCGTAGGTATTGGTGGCCATCACCATTCTTCCGCCAATTGCAACGGAAATCATATTGTTAATGGCATAGGTAGCACCCACCTGGTAACCCATGTAGGTGGAAGATCCATTAAAAGCTGCACTCATGTTGTATCCGGTAATATTGCGGAATCCCGGATCACCGGCGCCCGCATCTATGAATCCCTGGTCGATGGGAGCCAAAGATCCTTGAAGCATGGGTACCAGCGATGCAACAGGCATTTCCAGGGAAGGAAGCCCGGTGGTATAATCGGCGCTTCCGCCTCCTCCAATGATGTTGAAGCCAGCCGAGAAGGTCCATTTGTCCATCTGATAGGCAGCATAGATGTTCGGAAAGAAGGGGGCGGTTAATTCTGCCTCATATTTTACAGGGGTGCCCGTAAGGTAGGGGTAAGAGCTGGTAATGCTTCTGGTCTGGAAAATAGACTGGTTTGAGAGTGAGAGGTGCAAACCGTTGCCCAACTGGGCAAGGCCGGCCGGATTGAAGTAAACTGCATCCACGCCCAGCGTTGCGTTTCTGGATAGGGTCCGGACCCAGGCAGCACTTCCGTTTGTGTTGGTAACCAATCCCCCCGCAAGCAACAGCTGCGAAGAAATGAGCATACCAATGAACAATAAGTTCAATTTTTTCATGAGAAAGTTTTTACGTTTAGCGAACACAAGAAACTAAATATTTTTGAAACTCAACATTTTTCGACCTATTTGGTTATCTCTATACTATGAAGAAAAGAGTAACAGGACTGGGGGGTGTATTCTTTAAATCCGCCCGCCCGGAAGCACTAAAAAAGTGGTATAAGGAGCATCTGGAGATTGACAGCGGTGAACATGGAGCCATGTTTAACTGGCGTCATCACGATGATCCCGATAAGGAAGGCAATACGGTCTGGAGCATATTTCCCGACGATACGACTTACTTTCAGCCCGGCAAGAGGGAGTTTATGTTCAACTACAGGGTGGAAAACCTGGTGGAGCTATTGAAGGAACTCAAAAATGAAGGGGTTGAAATTGTTGGTGAAATCGAGGAATATCCCTATGGGAAATTTGGCTGGATCATGGATCCGGAAGGGAACAAGATCGAGCTCTGGGAACCCTTGAATGAGAATACACTCTAAACACAGCTAATTACATGAAACAATTATGGGACGACAGGTACTCTACCCAGGAGTATGTATATGGGAAAGAGCCCAATGGCTTTTTATCCTCAGAACTTGAAAAACTAAAACCGGGGCGCATGCTCTTGCCCGGAGAAGGAGAGGGCCGGAACGCAGTTTTTGCTGCCCTGTCAGGATGGGAAGTTGTTGCCTTTGACCAGAGTCAGGTGGGCCGAAAGAAAGCCCTGGACCTGGCGGCTGAAGCAGGGGTAAAAATCAACTATGAGCTTTCCGGCCTGGAGGAATTTACCTTTAATCCGGAGAGCTATGATGCAGTGGCCCTTATATATTTTCATGCACCTCCTGCTCAAAGAGAATACCTGCATCATAAGGTGCTGGAGTCCCTTAGACCAGGGGGGCATATTATTCTCGAAGGGTTCCACAAGGAACAGCTGGGAAGAAATACCGGGGGACCGGGATCCTTGGAGATGCTGTTTGACGAGGACACGATCCTTTCGGATTTTCGCGGGGCAGAGACCCTCTTTCTGGAAAAACACCTGCTGGAACTGAATGAAGGGGCCTTCCACCAGGGAGAAGCATCAGTAATTCGTTTTTCAGGCCGAAAATCAATTTAAAGCATTTGACATGGATCTTGGATTAAAGGATAAAGTAGTATTGGTGGCCGCATCGAGCAAAGGACTCGGATTTGGAATTGCACGGCAGGCTGCCTTGGAGGGTGCGGTAGTGAGTATGGGAAGCCGACATATGAATAATCTGAAAGCAGCCGAAGCCGCCATCAAAGAAGAACTTCCTGAAGCACAGATCCTGAGCCATTCACTGGATGTCTCTGATCCTGACTCCATTCACCTCTGGGTAAAAAACAGTCTCGGTGAGTTGGGCTCGGTGGATGCCCTGGTAGTCAACGGCGGCGGACCTCCTGCAGGAACCTTCGATGAAATTGATGATCAAACCTGGCTGGCCGGATACGAAAACACTCTGATGAGTGCGGTTCGCCTGATCCGGGAGGTGTTGCCCGCTATGCGAAGCAATAACAGCGGTTCTATACTTACGGTTACTTCCAGTTCGGTAAAGGAACCCATCGACAATCTCTTACTTTCCAACGTCTATCGTTCCGGGGTCACCAGTTTGGTGAAAAGTCTGTCTATTCTGGAGGCAAAACATGGCATCAGGATCAATAACCTGGTTCCTGGATTCTTCGACACAGACAGGCTCAGAGAATTGGATCTGCGAAATTCCGGGGAATGGCGATTGAGCCTTGAAAACGTACGAAAAATCAATTTTGAAAAAATACCCATGGGCAGGTATGGAGATCCTGAGGAATTTGGCAAAGCTGCCATGTTCCTGCTTTCCGAAGCCGCCTCCTATGTCACAGGGGAGACTTTCGTTATTGACGGAGGTAAAATGCGTACAGTATGGTAAGTAATGATGGCCACCAGGTAAGGCCGGTCAAACTGACTTATAACGAAGAGCTCTCAACAGGAATATTTCTTTTTGGATTTAACAGGGACTTCCAATTCAAGGCTGGTCAGGTCATTGGTATAGCCATGGAAGAGAATGGTCCCCGCCGGCTTTACAGCATATGCTCCGGAGAGGAGGAAGAGGAAATCCGGATACTTTATAAGGTCGTGGATGAGGGCTACCTAAGCCCTCAGTTATCCGACCTGGATACCGGCGATACCATTTGGATCACCGTCCCCGGAGGGGAGTTTACCGGCGACAAGGATCCGGCAGTCTGGATTGCCACGGGGACCGGAATAGCTCCCTTTTATTCCATGTTTAGAAGTGGATTGGCCGAACAGAAAAAGCTTATTCTGGGCAACCGTTACCTGGAACAATTTCATTTTTTCGATGAGTTTGCTTCCTTGCTGGGAGAGAATTATATCCGCTGCTGTACAGGCGAAAGTGATCCGGAGGTTTATTCCGGAAGGGTTACCCAATTCCTGCAAGACGAGGCCGAGCTGGATCCAAACATAATGTACTACCTTTGTGGAGGTGCAGAGATGGTGGTCGAAACCCGGGACATCCTGATCAGCAAAGGAATTCCTTTTGACCGCATCGTCTCAGAAATCTATTTCTGACCTATGCAGGATACGCTATTTGGGAAAACTCTTGAGGAGCTGAAGGAGCTAAGTCTCAATTTGGGATTGCCTTCTTTCACCGCTCAGCAACTGTGCGATTGGCTTTATAAAAAGGACGCCACTTCCTTTGAGGAAATGACCAACCTGAGTCTCAAAGCCAGGGCAAAATTATCTGAGCATTTCCAGCTGGGCCTGCAAATTCCCACAGATGAGCAGGAATCGGTAGATGGTACCAAAAAGTATCTCTTCCCTTCCGGTTTGGGCAAGTTTATTGAAACCGCTTACATCCCCGAGGCTAAAAGGAGTACGATTTGTGTCTCCTCCCAGGTTGGATGCAAAATGGGTTGCCTGTTTTGCATGACAGGGAAGCAGGGTTTTCAAGGGAACCTCAGCGCTGCTGAAATACTCAATCAGTTCAGGAGTCTGCCCGAGCGTAGAAAGCTCACCAACATTGTCTACATGGGGATGGGAGAACCTCTGGATAATCTCCCTGCCGTACTGAGAAGCCTGGAGGTTTTTACCGCTGACTGGGGTTTTGCTTTGAGTCCCCGAAGGATCACCGTATCCACCATAGGAATTACACCGGCCATGCTGGAATTCCTTAACAAAAGTGAAGCTCATCTGGCCATCAGCCTTCATTCACCCTTTGATGAGGAAAGGAGAAAGCTAATGCCCGTCCAACAAGTATATCCGCTCAAGGAAGTGCTTAAGGAGATTCTGTCGTGGGATTTTGGCCGGCAGCGGCGGATATCCTTCGAATACATCCTCTTTAAAGGTTATAATGATTCTTCGGCTCACGTGAATGAACTTTCTCGCATTCTGCACGGTATCAAGTGCCGCATTAACCTGATTCGCTTCCATCCCATCCCAGATACTCCTCTGGAATCGCCAAGTCAAAAAGCCATTGAGCTATTCCGTGATAAACTGAATGCCAAGGGTATAACCACCACTATCAGGGCCAGTCGGGGCGAAGATATCTGGGCCGCATGCGGCCTCCTGTCCACCAAGCGATTGCAAAATACTTAACTCCCTTCGTCGATCCGGTCTTGCTTCAACTCATACATGCATAAAAAGCATGTACCAATGTTTGCTGGAATTGTGGCTTTTTTTCTTCCCATCCTGCTGTCTGGTATGCGGAGTCAGGCTCTCTTCTCCCGGGGAGGTATTGTGTTTAACCTGCGAATATCTGATGCCCTTTACCCGCTTTAGCGATGGGGCGGATAATCCGGTCAGCACAACCTTCTGGGGCAGAGTTCCGGTGGAGGCCGGCTTCTCCTTATTCCACTTTGAAAAAGGTTCCGCTTATCAGGTCCTTTTGCATGATCTGAAATACAGGGGAAATCGTAAAGCTGGATACTACCTGGGACGTTTGATGGGACAGGCGCTTTTGCACGCCTCCTTTCCCCCTTGTGATCTTTTGATCCCGGTTCCCTTGCACCCCGGACGATTGAGAAAGAGAGGATACAACCAGAGTGAAATCATCGCTCGGGGATGCTCCGAGATTTTAAAAATCCCGGTGGAAACCCGGCTGCTTGTTCGCTCTGGTCGCCACAGATCTCAGACGGGTAAAAACCGGCAGGAAAGATTTGAAAATGTAAGTGAAGAGTTTTCCGCGGGCAAAAGTTCCATCAATCTCGATGGCCTTAAAGTATTGCTTCTGGATGATGTAATAACTACTGGGGCCACACTGGAGGCATGTTGTCGGGCTTTGCTGTCTGAACACAACTGCCAGATATGCGTGGCCGCTGTATCCAGAGCCTGATTATCTGGGTCGGATCCGATAGGCCAGCGACAAACTCATGACGTTGTGAAAATAGCCTCTGTATTGCGGGTGGTTCCACTCCTGGGGATCGCGAAAGGGAATGGCCGAGTTGGTGTATCGCAAGCCAAGCATCATGCGTTCGCTGAACCAATAGCCCACTCCTGCAAATACGCTGAGCCCAAGCCTTCGGATCTCCGGATATCCTTCCGGATTTAGAATCCCGTTCTCATCCTCATAGGCTACCCCTACGAGTACCTCGGGCGAGGTTCCAAGCTCAAGAATGAACTTCTCCTGCACCCGGTAATGAACCGACAGAGGGATTTCCACATAGTGGTAGGTGCTTCTGTAAAGCGTTTGATCGTTATCGGAGGGTCCTTTGTATACCCCCCTGCTTACATATTTAAATTCTGCTTGCCAGTAAATGTTATATTCGATGTGCTTGTTGAAGAAAAGCCCGGCCGTTCCTCCCAGCTTATTAAAGCCCCTGAACGCATCACCGTCGACCTGGGATGCAGTTACCCCCGCGTAGATCCCAAAGTTCAGCTCTTGTCCCTTTGCCGCAAAAGTCCACAAGCACACCACCAAGATCATGCACAATGCCTTCGGCCTATTATTTAATTTATCTTTCATGTATGTTCTCCTGCATAAATAAACGCACACCTTCTCCCGCTTTTTTCTGTATTACCTTCACCCTTGAATGGCCGGCCACGGGCACCTCATTGGGATCAATGATATAAATGGGTGCATGTTCGGGTACATAATTTATCAGTCCCGCTGCCGGATATACGTTCATGGATGTCCCGATAATCATAAACACATCGGCGCTGCCTACCTCAATGGCTGCCTCCTCAATAGCAGGTACAGCTTCTCCAAACCAAACCACATGGGGGCGTAATTGAGATCCCAGCTCACAGAGGTCCCCTTCTTTTAGTTCCCAGCCGTCAATATCATAAACCAGGTTCGGATCTTTCGTGCTCCTCGATTTTCTCAGCTCTCCATGCAGATGCAGTATCCTGCCGGAACCTGCCCGCTCATGCAGATCGTCCACGTTTTGGGTTACTATGCTAACGTGGTAGGTCTTTTCCAGTTCTACCAGGTCCAGGTGACCCTGATTGGGCGAAGTTTCAAGCAATTGTTTCCTTCTCTCGTTGTAGAATCTGAGAACCATGGATCTATCCCGCTGCCATCCTCCCGGGCTGGCTACTTCATATACATCATGTTCTTCCCATAAGCCCCCCATTTCGCGGAAAGTTCTCAATCCGCTTTCGGCACTCATTCCGGCACCGCTTAGTACCACCAGCTTTTTCATACTTATCGCTTTATTTACTGGGCTTCGGCTTCAAGCCTCATGGATTCTTCTACCTCCCAATGCTCATTTACATAGAGTCCCACGTAGGTGATTTCGGTGCCAAAAGAGCGCTGTAGGTAATCCAGGGATTCGTCCATCTGTGCCTCCTGAAAAGCCCTGTCGCCTGGATTATCTGTGCAATCGTAATGCCCTACCAGAGCGATAAATTTGGAGTTGTGCTCCTCCAGAGAGGTCCTAATCTGCTCCTTCAGGGTGATCAGTCGGCATTTATCGCTGTTTTTGGTCAGGGTTCTTAATGGGCCGGCCTCATTGGCAGAATCAAAAAAGTCGATATTTGTGTTCTTTTTGAGGTAATCCAGGACCGGATACTGGACCCGTCCATCGGTGCAATTAACCAATGTTCCAAACTTCATCTTTCCCAGGCTTTGTTTTTTGCTAGTCCTGTAAATATAAGATTTTGGCTGAACAATTTCTTTCTTTACTTTTAAGCAAAATGATTGATCAACAGACCATAAATCAAATCTTCGACACTGCCGATATCGTAGAGGTGATTTCCGATTTTGTGACCCTCAAGAAAAGCGGGGCCAACTATAAGGGACTGAGCCCTTTCTCCAACGAGAAAACCCCTTCATTCATGGTTTCTCCCGCCAAAGGCATCTTTAAGGATTTTAGTTCCGGCAAAGGGGGGAATGTGGTCGGCTTCCTTATGGAACATGAAAAGCTCTCCTACCCGGAAGCTCTTCGCTATCTGGCCAACAAATACAACATTGCCATCGAAGAGAAGGAGCTGACGGCAGAAGAGATCCAGCACAGGAATGAGCGTGAAAGCCTGATGGCGGTGACTACTTATGCTTCAGGCTATTTTGAGTCCCAGCTTCAGACCGAAGAAGGTAAGGCCGTGGGGCATGCCTATTTCAGAAAGCGGGGTTTCCGGGACGATATTCTGAAGAAATTTCAGCTGGGATACAGTCCGGAAAAGCGCACAGCCTTCACCGAAGAAGCAAGCAAGAACGAATACAAGAAAGAATACTTGCTTAAGACAGGCCTGTCCATTCAGGGAGATCAAAACATGTTTGATCGTTTTTACGGCAGAGTGATCTTCCCCATACATTCCCTATCCGGAAATGTCATTGGTTTTGGGGGTCGTACGCTTAGATCAGATAAGAAAATTGCCAAATACCTGAATTCGCCCGAATCGGATATCTACCACAAGAGCCGGGTATTATATGGTCTTTTCCAGGCAAAAAAAACCATCGTATCTGAAGAAAGGTGTTTTTTGGTTGAGGGTTATACCGATGTCATTGCCATGCATCAGGCAGGCATTGAAAACGTGGTGGCATCGTCCGGGACCGCCCTAACCAAGGAGCAAATCCGGCTCATAAAACGTTTCACAGAAAACATCACCATTCTGTACGATGGAGATGAGGCAGGCATCAGGGCTTCCTTTCGTGGCATCGATATGATCCTGGAAGAAGGCTTGAATGTAAAAGTGGTAATGCTGCCGGCCGGAGAAGATCCCGACTCCTATGCACATTCCCACTCTTCCTCAGAATTCCTGGAATTTATTCAAAGCAGCGAAAGAGATTTTATCTCCTTTAAAACCGAGTTGTTGCTGGCAGAGGCCCAAAACGATCCCATCAGGCGCGCAAAGTTGATTACAGATATAGTCAGGTCTGTGGCGGTCATCCCGGATGGAATCATGCGGAGCGTATTTCTGAAAGAGAGCAGCCTCATTCTTGGCGTCGAAGAGCAGGTACTATACAACGAGGTTAATAAGATCCGGCATAAAAAGCAGGAGCAACAGTGGCGTCGTGAACAATCGGGACAACAGTACAGGCAGGTCCGCCCGACGACCGAGCTGCCAAAACAGCCAGTGGTTCCCGGTTTCGTGGAAAACGTATACTCGGAGGTGGAAGAGCGGGAAATCATCTATTTCCTGCTTAAATTCGGAAACCAGGTCCTGCACCTGAGCGATGAGGAACATACGCAAATCAGCGTGGCTCATTACATCATTCGTGAAATACAAAACGATGAGCTGGAATTCACCAATCTCATTTACAAACAAATATTCGAAGATGTAAAAGATCTCATCGACCGGGGAGAGGAGGTGGCAGAACGCTATTTTGTGTACCACGAGCATCCGGGTGTGAGGGAGCTGGCGGTAGATATATTTACCTCAAGGTATGAACTGAGTAAGGTCTGGAAACGTAAAGAAGCCTACGTGGAATTGCCCGGGGAAAATCTGGGCTTTGAGGTGCCTAAAACCCTGCTATCCTACAAAATGATGGTGGTCGAAAAAGCCTTATCCCAGCTCAGGTCCTCTCTCGAGAGTACTGAAAAAAACAGCGATGTGGAGTCTTTGAATCAGGTAATTATTAGAATTCAGAGCCTGGAAGGTGTAAAGCGGGAGCTTTCGGTCGGACTGGGTGGGCGAACCATCATTCGTTAGCTAAGCCTGCTTCAGGAGCTCTTTCTGCACAAGCTCAAAGCCTTTCAAGATCCCTTTTTCTATTTCCTTAAAATCCCTGATGTCCTTCTGCGTATATTGTATGAGAAGGTTTAGCTTCAGGTTTCTTTCCCTGAGAATCTCCTGCATAGGATGCTTATTCAAACGATAGGCTTCCCTTATGCGCCTTTTCAGGAGATTACGATCCACAGCCCTTTTAAACAGTCGTTTGGGAACAGAAACTGCCACAGACACCGGATATATACCTGTGTCGATCTCTTTATAGAGCATTCTTAGCGGGGGAGCATATACTGAGCTTCCCTCTTCAAAAAGGGAGGAAATGGCTTTCCGGCTGGAAAGCCTTTCGTTCTTAGAAAGTGAAAATTGCTTTACGATTTCCCGTTACTCTTATTGTAATCCTTGATAAAATTCTCCAGAGCCATGGTCATGGAGGGGGCCTGTGGTTGCGGAGCAGTAATGTCAAGACGCAATCCTGCTTCTTCAGCTGCTTTTGCTGTCTTGGCTCCAAAAGAGGCTATTTTGGTGTTGTTCTGCTTAAAATCCGGAAAGTTTTGAAAAAGGGACTTAATGCCTGAAGGGCTGTAAAACACCAGTATATCGTAATTGACATCGGCCAGGTCTGACAGATCGCTGCATTCGGTCCTGTAAAGCACAGCCTTTGAAAAGTCAAAGCTGTTAGTCTTCAGAAGTTCGGGGATTTCTTCTTTATGGGCAGCCGATAAAGGAAGCAGGAATTTTTCATCCTTATGCTTCTTCATGATCTCCACAAGGTTGGTAATTTTCCCGTTGCCATAGAAAATCTTCCTCTTCCGGTACACAATGTATTTTTGCAGGTAGTAAGCCGTAGCCTCGGAAACGCAAAAATACTTCATGGTGTCAGGAATGGTGGTCCGGGTCTCCTCGGCCATCCGGAAATAATGATCTATGGAGGTTTTGCTGGTGAAAATTACAGCGGTATGAGAACCCAAATCTACTTTCTCCTGCCTGAAATCCCTGGCTGTTACTCCTTCAACATGAATGAATGGCCTGAAATCAACTTTCAGGTTGTGCTTGCTTGCCAAATCAAAGTAGGGTGATTTATTATTCTCAGGCTCAGGCTGAGAAACAAGGATTTTCCTTATTCTTCCCATTGTACTAGTCGGTTTTAGATTTCTCTGCTTAAAGGACACCTTCTAACCACCTGTATAATAATACAAGAGGTGCTATTTCAAGGGCACAAAGGTACAAAAACATATAGAATATTAAAACTTCTTTCCGGTAAGAAAAAACCACACCTCTGATCAGCCTCATAAGAAACACCCCACAAACAAGGGCCAGTGTGAGCCATAATATTATTTCCTGTAGAATCCCCGTGGTATAAACCAGAAGGAAGACCATGGGAAGTACTGCCATACCGATGAGCTTATTAAAAATGAAAATGTTGTATAGATATTCTTTTAATACCCGGCCCCGGTTAAATAAAAATCCAGCGGTGTTGAGCAGCAGAAGCCTTCCCAGGAAAACGCCGGTCAACAAGCCCAGATTAAACAGAAACAACCATATTCCTTCCAAATTATAGGGTCTCAATCCAAGTCTTGACTCTGCATAATAGAGCAAGAATCCCATACTCAGGAAATAAAAAAGATAGAGAATTCTGTCTAACTGATTCTGTAACAGGCTATTATCTTTAAACATTCTGTTGGCAACCTGGAAATTCACAGAGGCCTGGATAGTTTGTAGAATAAGGTTACCGTAATAGACCCTGATCCAGGCAAAAAAGCCTGCAAGAAGGAAAAGGTAAATAAAATACCATGTGGGTTGATGAATCACAGTACGTAAAAGGATCTCCTGGCCCGGCATTTGCAGTGGATTTGCCCACAAATATACTTATCGCTCATTCTTAAAAAAAGTTAATATGTGGGAAGTTTCGATTTCTTTGTAGTTCCTTTATACCCATAAAAATAGCATGCTATGAAAACCAAGAAGCGCTTCATATACCTGGGAGGATTCCTCATTGTTCTTTTTAGTGTAGGATTTTCTACCCTGCGAAACAAGGATCTTGATCTGGTAAAGAACCTGGATATCTATTATACCCTCTTCCAGGAACTCAATATGTTTTATGTGGATGAGACAGATCCGGAAAAGCTGGTCAGCACCAGCATTGATGCTATGCTTTCCTCCCTGGATCCCTATACTACCTACATCCCTGAATCGGACATGGATGATTTTCAGTTTCAAACCACAGGTGAATACGGTGGGATTGGCTCGCTCATTCGCAGATCCGGGTCTACGGTAATGATCGCTGAACCCTACGATGGATTTCCTGCCGCCAAAGCAGGAATCAGGGCAGGAGACAAGATTCTGAAAGTAGACGGAGTAAACACCCAGTCTATGCCGATCGAATCTGTAAGTGACAAATTGAAGGGGAAGCCCGGGACTGAGCTCGTGCTTAGTGTTGAGCGCTATGGTGAAGAAAAGCCCATGGATTTCAAACTGGTAAGGGAAAAGATTAGCATTAAAAATGTGCCCTATTATGGTATGCTGGATCAGCACACCGGATATATCTACATTTCAAATTTCACCAGCGGTGCCGGCAAAGAGGTGGAAGAGGCTTACCGGTCTCTGAAAAAAGAACACAACTTAAAATCCCTTGTGCTTGATTTGAGGGCTAATCCCGGTGGACTGCTTATTGAAGCTGTTCGAATTTGCAATCTTTTTGTGGATAAGGGCGAGCTGATTGTCAGTACCAGGGGGAAGATGAAACAGTGGGATTCGGATTACTCCACAACCAAAGCCCCACTGGACACGGAAATTCCCATAGTGGTCATGGTTAATCGCGGGTCTGCCTCGGCTTCCGAAATCGTTGCCGGTGCTCTTCAGGATCTGGACCGTGCTGTGGTGGTGGGTCAGCGAACCTTTGGAAAAGGCCTTGTGCAAACTTCCCGACCTTTGAATTATAATGCGCAGCTTAAGGTCACTACCGCAAAATACTATATTCCCAGTGGCAGGTGCATTCAAGCCCTGGACTACTCTCACCGGAACGAAGATGGCAGCGTAGGATTTATACCCGACTCTCTGATTTCCAAATACACAACCCGGAATGGCCGTCTGGTTTATGACGGTGGTGGAATACAGCCCGATTTTGCTGTGATTGCGGAACCATACTCCGAAATTACTGTTCAACTTTTTACCCAGAGCATGTTTTTTGATTTTGCCACACGCTACCACAATACAGTAAATCAAATAACTACGCCTGAAAAATTCTCATTATCAGAGAGTGACTACGATCTTTTTAAAGCTTTTATTCAAGAACAGAACTTCGAATTTAAAACGGCCAGCGAAAAAGCCTTCGCTGAGTTGCTGAGTAAGGCAAAAAGGGAAAAGTACTATTCGCTTGCTGAGGCGGAGTTTGCTGCACTGGAAGAAAAGCTTATTCATAACAACCTTCAGGACCTGGAAACTTTTGAAAAAGAGATTCGCCAGGTTTTACGGGAAGAAATTATTGGCCGGTACCACTACCGGGCCGGCCGTATCTTATCCCAGACCAGAGAAGATGTTCAACTGGAAAAAGCGCTGGAAATAGTAAATACGCCGGGAATGCTTAAAAAAGTATTGTCTGGTGAGCAGGGAGCACTTGCCAGGGGAGATCAAATGGAGAGTGTAAATTAGTGTGCCTCCAGCCAGTTGGCCCCTTCGCCCCAGTCAACGGTGATGGGAACCTGTAAGGAGGTAGCATTCTCCATTTCCTTAACGACCATGGTTTTCAGCCTGTCCAATTCTTCGGGAATCACATCGAAGTTCAATTCATCGTGCACCTGTAGAATCATGGAAGAATGAAATTGTTCCTTGTCCAGGAATTCCTGAATCCTGATCATGGCTATCTTGATAATGTCGGCAGCTGAGCCCTGAATGGGTGAATTGATGGCGTTTCTTTCAGCATTACCCCTGACCACCGAATTTCTGGAAAGGATGTCGGGCAGGTATCTTCTCCTGCCAAACATAGTCTCCACAAAACCCTGCTCTCTGGCCATGCTGATGGATTTATTCATGTATTCCCGAACACCAGGGTAGTTTTCAAAATAGCCATCTATCAAGCTGCGGGCCTCACTTCTTGAAATGCGCATTCTCTGTGCAAGTCCAAAGGCGGAAATGCCGTAAATAATGCCAAAATTGGCGGTTTTGGCTTTGCTTCTCATTTCCTTGCTAACATCCTTAGGGTCAAGCTTATAGATTTTTGCAGCCGTCGCCGTGTGAATATCTTCATTCCTGACAAATGCTTCAATCATTTGCTTGTCCCCGCTGAGATGGGCCATGAGCCGCAATTCAATTTGCGAATAGTCGGCAGAAAAGAAAATATTTCCTTTCTTCTCCGGAATAAAAGCCTTTCTTATCTCGCGACCCCTCTCCTCTCTTACCGGAATGTTTTGAAGGTTTGGGTTCACAGAGCTTAGCCTTCCCGTGGTAACCAGGGCCTGGTTAAAGGAGGTGTGGATTTTCCCTGTTCCCGGCTTCACCAGCTTGGGTAAAGCACTTACATAAGTAGTGAGCAGCTTCTTCAACGATCTGTGCTCCAGGATTTTAGACACAACCGGGTGCTTGTCCTTCAATTCAGTTAATATCTCCTCTCCGGTTGCATATTGCTTGGTCTTAGTGCGTTTAGGGTCCGAAATAATTTTAAGCCTGTCAAACAGCACTTCACCCAGCTGCCTGGGGGAACTAATGTTAAATTCTGTACCTGCCAGCGAAAAAATATCTGCTTCGGTTCGTATAATATCCTCCCTCAATTCCTCTGCGAAAATGTTCAATGCGTCCACATCAAGCTTTACACCCTGGTGCTCCATTTTCATCAACACAGGAATCAGAGGCATTTCAATATGCTTATAAAGTTCGCTAAATCCTTCCCGGTCCAGTTCCTCTTTTAAAAGCCCAGTCAGTTGCCAGGTGATATCCGCATCCTCCCCTGCATACTCTTTGGCCTTCTCGATTGGAACGGATCTAAAGGATGATTGCTTTTTTCCCTTATCCCCGATTAGTTCCTCAATCTTTACCATGGAATACTCCAGGTACTGCTCTGCCAGCATATTCAGATTATGCTTCTGTTCAGGTTTAAGAATAAAATGTGCAACCATGGTGTCAAATAAAGTGCCCTTAACTTCAAATCCATAATTCTTTAAGATATGGAGATCATACTTAAGGTTTTGACCCGTCTTCTCAATACTCTCGTCCATAAACGGCCCTTTGATCGTATCCAGCCATGCTTTAATTTCATCCGCATCCTGGGGAAAACTAACGTATACGGCTTCTTGGGCCTTCCAGCTAAAGGCAATGCCTACCAATTCGGCCTCCATGGTATCCAGGCCGGTGGTTTCTGTATCAAAACAGAAGCTCTTTAGCTGGGCGAGTTCCTGAGCAAGTGCTTTTAAATCAGGTTCTTGATCAATCAGCCGATAGCTATGTGGCACGCTATCTATGTTTTTAAGAGTGCTCTTTTCCTGGGATGTAACTTCCGCTGGGCTATCTCCGAATAGACTGGTTTGACCTCCACTGGGTGTTGCTTTAGCCGGTTCGGTAGCCTCTGCCAGAATTCTTTGAGCTATATTTTTAAACTCCAGCTCTTCAAACAGGCCCTGCAGGGCATTCTTATCTAATTCTCGACGTTTCAGCTTTTCGGGAGAAAAATCCACCGGGACATCCAGTGCAATAGTAGCCAACTTCTTGGACAGAATTACCTGATCTTTAAAATTAACCAAATTCTCCTTTTGCTTGCCTTTCAGCGTCTCAATGTTCTCGTACACTCCTTCCACCGATCCAAACTGACCAATTAACTTCTTAGCCGTTTTTTCTCCGATGCCGGGAGCTCCCGGAATGTTGTCGGAGGAATCACCCCATAATGCCAGAATATCTATCACCTGTTCCGGGTGTTCCACGAGGAACTTTTCCTTCACTTCATCCGGACCAAGTACCTCGGCAGCTGCACCTCCGCGACCGGGCTTATACATGAGCACCCGCTCGGATACCAACTGAGCATAATCCTTATCCGGGGTCATCATATATACGGTAAATCCTTCTTTATCAGCATTTTTAGCCATGGTTCCAATGACATCATCTGCCTCATAACCTGTGACTTCCACCACGGGAATATTAAACCCTTCGATCAATCTTTTAATGAATGGAACTGCTTTGATTATATCCTCGGGGGTTGCATCCCGGTTGGCCTTATATTGTGGAAACATCTCATGACGAAAGTTGGGTCCGGGAGGATCAAATACCACCCCAATATGGGTGGGCTCTTCTTTGCGCAGTATTTCTTCCAGGGCAAGAGTAAAGCCAAAGACCGTTGATGTTGGCATCCCCTTGGAATTGGTCATGGGATTGCTTATGAATGCATAGTAGGCCCGGAAAATGAGAGCATAGGCATCCAGCAGAAATAGTTTTTTCTCCACAATAATAATGTTATCTATTGATTATCAACCATGTACCATTCTGCAAAAGAGCTGGCCGTTTCATATAAGCGAACAGAATAAAGCTCAATTTCACTGGGTAGGGTGGGTTTTAATTTATCGACTATATACAGTACCAGGTTTTCACAGGTAGGCTGAAAATCAAAAATGTGCACCTTGCTGTACATTTGATTGGATTCGTCTGGTATTTTATCTTCTGCCTCTTTGTTTAAGACCAGTGAATGATCCAGTTTATCCACAATGGGCCCTTTAACCAGCTTTTTAAGATCCGAAAAATCCAAAACCATACCCTGCTTGATATCTTTGGGATCCTGTATGGGTTTCCCCACTATGGTAACAAATAGTTTATAAGAGTGTCCGTGAATATGCTTACAAACACCATCGTAATTCCACAAAGCATGAGCCATCTCAAAATGGAATTCCTTAGTAACCCTGATTTTATTCATATCTTCTTCATTCACAAGCACATTCGCTAATACAGCGCACAAGTGTGCTTAGGTTCTTTCTTTTTAAATAGTAATAGGTATTCTTTCCATTTCTCATGGAGCTAAGAATGCCTTTGTCCTTGAGAATGCCCAGGTGGTGAGATGCAGTAGATTGTTCTATTCCCAGCATATTATGAATTTCGGTTACATTCAACTGTTTACCATCCCCCAAATGGCCCAAAATTGCCAGGCGCATTGGGTGGGAGATGGCTTTGATCATGTTAGATGCCCTTTCTACTTCTTCAGGTTTCAAGTCTGAAAATTCCATGATTCAGGACTGGGTTTAATTCATACATATTGAACAAATACAAATATATCAATATTTAGTGCATCGCATCCGAATCTTTCACTTGCCCGGGGAAACTGTCCGATTCGGTTTTCTTTTTCTACCTTTGACACTTCTAGGAATAAACGATGATCAGTTTAGAGGACATCCGTCGGCCCGTTAAGAGTGAAATGAAGGAGTTTAATACTCGCTTCAAAACAGAAGCATCCAGCCACATCCCCCTGCTGAATGTGGTTACGCGTTATGTCTTGCGACGAAAAGGAAAACAAATGCGTCCCCTTTTTGTTTTTCTTTCTTCCAGTTTAATTGGAAAAATTACTGAATCCACTTATACGGCTGCTTCTTTGGTTGAGCTAATGCATACGGCTACTCTGGTTCATGACGATGTGGTAGACGAGTCAAATGAACGTAGAGGCGCCTTTTCCATCAATGCACTCTGGAAATCAAAAGTGGCGGTTTTATTTGGAGATTATCTGCTCGCCAAGGGTCTGCAACTTGCCGTTGAAAAAAAGGAGTTTGACTTGCTTGAAATCGTATCAAACACTTCCAGGGAAATGAGTGAGGGGGAGTTGCTGCAACTCCAAAAATCCCGAAGCCTGAACATCGACATGGAAACCTATTACGAGGTAATCCGCAAGAAAACAGCCAGTCTAATAGCCTCCTGTACCGCAAGTGGTGCACGGGCGGCAGGTGCTGATGAAAACCAGGTCCATCGCATTCACAAAATGGGGATTGAAATAGGAATGGCCTTTCAAATAAAGGATGATCTCTTTGATTATCAGCCACATGGCCTGATTGGAAAACCCACCGGGAACGACATTAAAGAGAAAAAGTTCACTTTACCTTTGATTTATGCTTTGAACCAGGCAGATTCTGCCCAAAGGAAGGCCATGATCAGGAAAATTAAGAATGGAAGCCGAAGTCAAAAAGTAGTAAACGAGGTTGTGCAATTTGTACATGACCTTGGGGGAATAGATTTTGCCAATAACAAAATGAATGAGTATAAATCCAGTGCTATGGAAATTCTTCATTCTTTCCCCGAATCCCCATCCAGAGATTCACTTCGTGATCTTGTCGAATATACTGTAACCCGGAAAAAGTAGATAATACTTAATCGTGCTCTAAGTGTTGCCTAAGCTTCTTGGCTCGGGCATGGCCAAGTTCTTCTGCCAGATCATCCAACGAAGCCTCTTTTATTCCTTCCACTGATTTAAACCTAACAAACAGTTTTTCTATGGATTTTTTGCCTACTCCAGGTATTTCTTCAAGCAGGGACCTGGTCATGGTGCCTGAACGTTTGAGCCGGTGAAACTCGATTCCAAAGCGATGAGCTTCATTTCTTAAGAATTGCACCAGTTTTAAGGATTCGGAATTCTTATCTATGTACAGAGGAACAGGATCGTCCGGGAAATAGATTTCTTCCAGTTTTTTAGCAATGCCTATAATTGCCACCCTGCCCCTGAGTTCAAGTTTATCCAGGCTCTTTAGCGCGGCATTTAGCTGGCCCTTTCCCCCATCAATAACCACCAGCTGAGGCAGGCCTTTTTTTTCTTCCAACAACCTTCTGTATCTTCTATAAACTACTTCCTCCATGGAAGCAAAATCATCGATGCCCTTAACCTCTTTGATGTTGTAATGGCGGTACTCTTTTTTAGCAGGAACGCCATTCTTAAAGACAACACAGGCCGCCACCGGTTCACTGCCCTGAATGTTGCTGTTGTCAAAACATTCAATATGTACCGGCTTATCTTTTAACCTCAAGTCCTTCTGCAGGGTTTGCAATATTCTGTCACTGGAACCGGCTTCCTTCCTGGCAGAGTTTCTTTTAAATTTTTCCATTTTATAGGAGAAGGCATTTCTCCGGCTTAGCTCAAGTAGTTTAAGCTTATCCCCTCGCTTGGGAACGGTGAGCTTCGCTTCGGGGAAATAGCCTTCCAGATCCAGGGGAAGGATCAGTTCTTTCGACGAACTCTCCATTCTGTTTCTTAGATCAGTGATGGCAAAAGCAAGTAAATCTTTGTCCTCCTCATCCAGCCTTTTTTTGATCTCTACCGTATGGGCCTGGATCACCGCACCCTTTACCACCTTGAGATAATTTACATATGCTTCCTTTTCATCACTCACAATGCTGTAAACTTCTACATCGTGAATGGAGGTATTTACAATGGTTGACTTGCTCTGGTAACGAGAAAGAATCTCTATTTTCTCCTTAAACAGGTTGGCTTCTTCAAAAAGGAAAGCATCGGCTTTATCTTTCATTTCCTGTTTGAGATGGCCGATTACCTCGCTCAGGTTTCCTTTGATTATTTCACGAATCTGCGAAATGGTCTTATCGTAATCCTCTTCGCTTTGTTTACCTACACAGGGAGCCTTGCAGTTACCAATGTGGTATTCCAGACATACTTTGAACTTTCGGCTATGGATGTTTTCCTGGGTAAGTGAGAGTTTACAGTTGCGTAATTGATAAAGTTGCTTGATGAGTGTGAGCAATATCTTTACGGCATAGGCAGAAGTAAATGGTCCAAAATATTTAGATCCATCATTTATCACATTTCGGGTAGAGAACACTCGGGGGAAAGGTTCTTTCTTAATACATATCCACGGAAAGGTTTTGTCGTCCTTCAAGAGGATGTTATATCTGGGCTGGTGTTTTTTGATTAGAGTGTTTTCGAGGAGAAGTGCGTCCGATTCACTTTCAACTACGATACATTTTACATCGCTAACTCTTCCAACAAGGATCTTCAATTTATAAGAATCAAATTTCTGTCTGTTGAAATATGAACTTACCCTCTTCTTGAGATTTTTGGCTTTACCCACATAAATGATGGTCCCGTGCTTATCGTAGAATTGATATACACCAGGCTGTCCCGGAAGGTTCTTGCTTAAAGCTGACAAATCAATTTTATTCATCATTTTAGGCCAATTGGGGGAAGGTATTCCCCCCTGAGGTACGGTAATATATAAAATAAGCGATTCTCAGAGGCTTAAATCTAGCCCTCGGCGTGGCAGTTTACTGTCTAAGTGCTTAATCATCAAACTACTTTGATCTAACGAGTAACCTTCTTTCGCAGTAATTGATTTTTCGCAACCAGAGCAATTAATGGCCTTCGAAGCTAATAATCGATTCCACATCGTATGACGAAAGCTTTTGTCGTCCATTTAGCTCCGGAAGCTCCACCAGAAATAAAACCTTAACAATTTCTCCACCCAATTCTTCAACTAGCTTGCAACCGGCCTCAGCCGTTCCTCCTGTTGCAAGCAAATCATCTATCACTACAACTTTTTCTCCTGGCTGGATCGCATCCTTATGAACCTCCAGGGCATCTTCTCCATATTCCAGCTTGTATTCGACTCTCTTTTTCTCATAGGGAAGCTTGCCGGGTTTTCGCAAAAGAACAACACCCCCTCCGATTTTCCCAGCCAATGCACCGGATAAAACAAAGCCCCTTGCCTCAATTCCCACCAATTTATCAAAGCCTAAGACCTCTCCATCCTTTCGCCTTAGCTTTTCAACGAGCAACTCAAGGGCCAGGGAAAAAGCTTCCCCGTCCTGGAAAATGGTTGTCAGGTCCCGGAAAATAATTCCCTGCTTCGGATAATCGGGGATGGATCTCGTTGCCTCTTTTAATTTCTCTTTTGCTTTGTCGTATTCCATTTCTCAAATTTTACGAAAAACGTTCCACGTGGAACTATCTACCCATATATATGAGCAGAACACTAACGTCGCTCGGCGATACACCTGAGATTCTTGAAGCCTGCCCTATGGAACCGGGTCTGACCTTTGCTAATTTTTGCCTCGCTTCTGTGGATATACTTTTCAATCGTTCGTAATCAAAATCGGGATCCAGCTTTATCTTCTCCAGCCGTTTAATCTTATCAGCCATCAATCGCTCTCTTACAATATAGCCTTCGTATTTAATGGATATCTCAGCAGCTTCAATTATCTCCCCTGCTCTTCGGCCAAACTGCGTTTTCATTTCCCTCAATTCCTGAAACTGTTCCATCAATTCATCCAGATATACCTGGGGTCTTTTAGCCACCTCGAAAAGCTTCACCTTCTGTTTTAATGCGGAAGTACCCACTTTCTCTAGAAAGTCATTTAGCGTTTCCGGGGCCACACTATGTTTTTTAAGAAAATCGATGAGTTGTCTCGTATGCTGCCGCTTGCTTTTTAAGAGCTCCATTCTATCATCTCCGACCATGCCCAAAGTGAGTGCCAACTCCGTAAGCCTTTCGTCGGCATTGTCCTGTCTAAGCAGGATCCTGTATTCGGCTCTCGAAGTAAACATACGGTAAGGCTCGTCCACCCCCTTTGTTACCAGGTCGTCAATGAGTACACCTATATAAGCCTGATCTCTACCCAAAACAAATTCCTGATCGCCCTGAATTTTCAGACTCGCATTGATACCGGCAATGATGCCCTGGGCGCCGGCCTCTTCATAACCTGTGGTACCATTAATCTGTCCGGCGAAATACAAATTTGCCAGTTGCTTCGTTTCCAGGGTGTGGTACAACTGGGTAGGCGGGTAGTAGTCATACTCTATGGCATAACCCGGCCTGAAAATCTTAACATTCTCCAGACCCTCAATTTGCAACATGGCTTTATACTGTACTTCCCAGGGCAGGGAAGAAGAAAAACCATTTATGTAATATTCTATCGTATCCAGACCTTCCGGTTCCAGAAACAACTGGTGTTTTTCTTTTTCGGAAAAGGTTACGATTTTGTCTTCAATGCTGGGGCAGTACCTGGGACCAATACTTTCTATGGTGCCATCAAACATGGGGCTCTCCTCAAATCCCTTTTCAAGTTCTGAATGAACAGTCAAATTAGTGTAGGCAATGTAGCAGCTTCTGTGTTGTGAATAATCCATTTCATTATCCAGGAAACTGAACTTTCGTAATTCCGTGTCCCCGGGCTGCTCCTGTAGCTTGGTAAAATCTATACTTCTTCCATCAATCCTGGCTGGGGTTCCAGTCTTCATTCTACCAACTTCGAAACCATAATTCTCAAGTTGTTCGCTGATTCCATAAGCAGGCGCTTCGCCCATTCTCCCCCCCTTCATTTTTACTTTCCCCACATGCATCAATCCATTGATGAAAGTCCCCGCAGTAAGAATCACTTTCTTAGCACGAAATTTAATCCCCATCAAAGTTTCCACACCTGCTACAGCGTCCCCGTCAATCAACAGACTGGTAACTTTGTCCTGCCAAAACTCCAGATGTTCAATGCTTTCCAGGATTTTACGCCATTCAAGAGTAAAAATGGCTCTGTCGCATTGTGCCCTTGGGCTCCACATGGCGGGCCCCTTGCTCCTGTTAAGCATTCTGAATTGGATCATAGATCGATCAGTAACCACGCCAGAATAGCCCCCTAAAGCATCTATCTCTCTGACTATCTGCCCTTTAGCTACTCCCCCCATGGCGGGATTACACGACATCTGAGCATATTTCGTCATGTCCATGGTGATCAGGAGGGTTCTCGAACCCATGTTTGCTGCTGCAGCGGCCGCCTCACATCCAGCATGCCCCGCGCCTACCACTATTACGTCATATTGAGAATTCATTCTAAACCAGTTTCATCCACAAATGTAATGCTTCATTTTCCTTTTTACGCATGATTGCTTTTTCTTCCTCGCTTCCATCAGCAAAACCCAGCAAATGAGTTACACCATGAATCATAACCCTTCGAAGCTCCTCCTCCGGGTCTGCGCCGTAAAACTTAGCATTCTTTTTAACTTCCTCCACACTGATAAAAATATCGCCGGACACCTGGTCCTTTTCAGTGTAGTCAAAGCTTATAACATCTGTAAAGTAATTGTGGTTTAAATATTCCTGGTTGATGAGCTTGATGCGCTCGTTGGAAGTAAAGACAAACGAAATGTTTCCAGGAGACTTATTGTGGGCAAGAATCCATTCCTTAACCCACTGTTTATGAAGAATTTTACGTTTTAAATCGTAGTTTAGACCTTCGCTATGAAAGGATACGGACACTACAGCTTAAACTTAAGCTCTACCACTCTGCCGTCTTCCAAATAAAGAATCTCATCGGATAAGCGTTCCATGAGAAAGATACCCCGCCCGTTGATCTTTTCCAGATTTTCGGGTGCTGTGGGATCAGGAATGCTTGCAAAATCGAATCCGCCGCCCTGGTCCTCGATATGCACCTTCAGCTGCGCCTTATCAAGTTGTATTTCTATTTTAACATTCTTTTCAGGGTCGGAATTATTACCATGAATTATGGCATTATTGGTGGCCTCCATGGTAGCAACCAGGACATTGCCATATACCTCATCGCTTAAATCCAATTCTATCGACAATTCATCAATGGCCTTTTCTACCAAGCGAAGGTTTCCAATTTCAGATGGGATGTTCAAATCTTTTCTCATAATTATTCCGATGGACGCTTCAGTATACGGTGCCTTTTACCTAAAGGTTCCAAAAAAAACCTATTTACTTATCCACTCTTCAGGGTTCAAAATATTCCTTTCCTGCCACACTTCAAAATGAAAGCTTGCAACCTTCTCATTTTCGTCTGTAAAAGCCACCCCCAATTTCTCTTTTGTGAGAACCTTATCGCCGGTTTTAACTCTTACATTGACCAGGTTCTGGTAAACCGAAAGGTACTCTCCGTGCCGCACCAGAACCGTATAATTGGCTCCTAATATACCAAATACCTTGGTTACTTCACCTTCAAACACTGCTCTAACTTCCGTACCCGGAGAGCTGGTTATATCAATCCCATTGTTTTTAACGCTTGAACCCCTTAGTCCGGGAACCTCATGATTCCCATAACCAATGGTTATTATTCCCTTCTCAACAGGCCAGGGAAGTTTACCCTTATTCTTTCGAAAATCGCTACCCACCAGTTCCTGTTCGGGGGTGAGCGCGCCATAAATATTGTTCGAATTAAGCCGCCTCGCCTCTTCTTCAATAATCTCCCGAATCCTGGCTTCCACTTCCCTGGCAATCCTTTCCTTATCCGCAATTTCGCGTCTTAATTGCGATTCTTTTCTTTTCAGGTTGTTAACCAGCGCAGCTTCTCTGCTTCTTTGGTTGACAAGTTTACGTTGTTCGCTTTCTTTATCCTCCATCAAACCCAGCTTTTCAGTCTTCAGAAGGTTCAGGCTGTTTTGTTGCTCAGCAAGCTCTATGATGGTACGTTCAATTTCTTCGGCCTTTCTTACCCTGTACTCACTCAAATATTTAAGATACTTATAGCGCTGGTAAGACTGCGAAATGGTACTGCCCGCAAGAATGTACATCAGCTTTTCATAATCGGTATGGTTCCTGTAAGCATAGTAGATCATCCTCGCATACTCTTCCTTGTTCCTTTCATTTTCTGCCCTAAGCTTTTCTATGCTTGATTGTGTATCGTTTATGCTCTGGTCATAGAGGTTGACTTCGCTTTCCAGGGTTGAAATTACGCGCGATCTGGAATTAATTCCCCGCTGCAGAATTCTAAGCTGCTGGACAGAACTGGATCGTTGTTCTGCGGTTTTTTCCATTAACTCCCTGGCCAGCTTAATATCATCAAAGGCCTTTTGCTTCTGTCTCTCAAGTTCTTCTTTGGATTGGGAGAACAGCATACTTCCGCCTACAAAACAGCATAATATGAAAGTGAACAGGCTTCTCATCTCAGCTCTGTAAATGTATATCTACGGGGATTAACATCCATTTTTATTCGTATGTCACGGTTATATGTTCGCTGTCCTCCGCTGGCGGTGATTTCAAATTCTGTAATCATAAAATTTGAAAAGATTTTGAAAGAGTTTTCTCGTCGCTCGCCCATCAGGTACTTATTTGTCCGTTGGTGATAGAACTCGAAGGTATTCATGAGCAGTCCACTGCGGTCCAGTAGTATTCTTTTCTTCACCTGAGGTTCATCAAAATCAAAAACCAGGTGATCCATATGATCATCGTGAGCCTTTAGCTTATCATTACAAAGATATAGCCTGGAAACCAGATTCTGAAGATCGTCGAAATTTACCGGATATTGATAGCCAAATCTTCTTTGTAATGGAGATCTGTAAACAATTTTATCCAATCGATTTATAACTCGAATGGAGTCTTTCATAACCGAAGCGCGTAGTATTTCGTATCCGCTGTTAACGGCAGAGAGGTAGATGATTGAATCCTTCCTGGAGTAAAGAGTTAAGCTTACCTCATAACGCTCATTATCAAAAGTGAGAATGGCTTCGGCCTTACTGATTAAAATGCTCCAGATGGTGTCGGCAGAATGGCAGCTCTCCTCCAGTCCCGACATACCCTCCAGTACAGGAAAATTCTCCTGACTCAGGTTTTTAATTGAGCCACACTCCTGGATCAGAACCAGTGCCAGCAATAATAAAATCCAGCGGATCTTATTCATTCTTTCTTACTTTGGTGATTTCAATCTTTTCTTCCAGTTTTTCCTTGTCACCCCCAAGTAGTATAGCTTTTAAATAGTAGGACTGGGCAATCTCATAGCTTTTTAATGCCAGTTGTATATCCCCTGCATGCTCGTTAACTTCAGGATCATTGTCCCCTCCTTTATCCAAAGCGTTTAGTATATATTTTTCTGCTTCCTCGAAATCCTTCAGCTTGTACAGCACCCAGGCATAGGTGTCAAGAAAAGTAGAATTATCCGGATTGTTTTTAACTGTCTTGTGGCTCCATTCTTTGGCCTTCTGGAGCTGCTCTCCCCGTTCCGCTAAGTAATAACTGTAATTATTCAGGACCATATAATTGTCCGGGTCCTCCAAAATCAAGGATTCAAACAGGGAATCCGACAGGGTAAAATCTTCCAGTCTGTAGTGGGCTTCTGCGACCAACATTTTAGCCTGCGCTGCATATTCCTGGTTGGAGAACCGATCCCAGCCAACACCCTTGAAATTTTCTACCAGTTCTTCGTGCTCCTCGGTTTGGTAGAGGCCTATTCCCCGGAAAAAGCGTATATCTGCACTATCCGGATAGTTCTCCATGGCCCTGGAGCTGATCTCAATCAGTTCCTCATCCAGAGAGGAGGCATTGGCCAGCATAATGGTTTGCATATAAATATTATAGGTGCCCCTGTTGGATTCCAAATACTTCTTTAAATGAAAATAAGCCCTGTCATAGACCCTGTTTTGAATATAAAAATCCGCCGCCAGGAGCCTAAGGTCGCTTTCATCAGGATGTGTTTTTGCAAATTCCTCTATAACCCTTGATAACTCATCGGAGTAGGAGTTGGTGTATTTTTCTTCGGACAGGTAGTAAGACAGGATCGCCATCTTCCTTTTTGCATCTATCTGCTTGCTACTGAACGATTTAGCTAGGTATGTAAGACTCTTCCCATAATCCTCCTGCTTACGATAGAAGTCCGTAAGATTCGTAAGGGCAAAAATATTCATGCTGTCCACTTCCAGGATTTGCTCATAATAGCCGGCGGCTTCATCTTCTTTGCCGCTTTTCATACATAGCTCAGCAGCCACTATCCTGAACTGAATGGCCTCCGGGAAAATCTGCATGACCTTTTCAATCTCTTCTCTTGCAAGATCATATTTCTCCTCGCTTTCGTAAACCGAGGCTTTTAGCAGTGTGATTTTTTCACTAAAACCCTTTTCCTTTTCTATTTTCTCCAGGGTTCTGATGGACTTTGCCCATTTACCCATGGCAAAATAAGCCGAGGCCAACTGGTATTCCCATTCCACATTCTCAGGATCGCTCTTCCTTTTTTCCTTTAAAATCTCAACGACTTCATCAAACTCTTCAGACGCGCCAAGTGCATTGATGTATGCGATGGTATACCACTGATTATCAGGATCTAAGGCATATGCTTTTGCCAGATTCTTCCGTGCCAGGCTTAACTGATTTGTCATCAGATATATGGACCCTGCTTCAAAATAAGCCACGTCGCAGTCCGGCTTATCTTCAATGACCTTATTATATAGATGTACGGCCTTGGCCAGCTGACCCAGGTTCTT
>Ga0180436_10000501_pt1 | contig 40561 bp, 36 predicted proteins | sample SS_ome_2_FD_132434 | JGI IMG/M metagenome (GOLD analysis project Ga0180436, IMG submission 132434) | Hypersaline lake sediment archaeal communities from the Salton Sea, California, USA - SS_3_S_2 metaG | ecosystem: Environmental > Aquatic > Non-marine Saline and Alkaline > Hypersaline >... | reverse complement strand
GGTAAATTCATTGCGTGACATGGGGTTGATTTCACTGCGTGCCCTGACGGAAAGCAAAGCGCTGGAAAAATCAGTCGAGACCATGGCGGTGGTACTGGCAGAACCATTATTCAGGCAGGAAGCACTGGATAGAAACCTGGAGGCAATGAAAATTTCCTTGCGTTCTGATTTGCAGTCACCTTCAACCATCGCCAGTAAGGCATTTTTCCGGGCAATGTATGACGACCATCCTTACGCGCATCCATCTTCCGGTACTGAGGAAAGTCTCGAACGCTTCAACCGTGCGCTGCTGCGTGATTTCCATGAACAATACTATGTTGCTGCCAATGCCGTGGTTGCCATTGTAGGTGCAGTAGATCGCCAGCATGCTGAAAAGCTTGCTGAACAGGTGATAGGTAGATTGCCGCGTGGAGAACATGCTGCACCACTCCCCCAGGTCGATCTGCAAAAGTCTTTGCTGCGCAAGCAGATTCATTTTCCTTCCCAGCAGGCGCACCTGTTTATCGGTATGCCGGTATTAAGTCGCGGTGATCCAGATTATTTCTCTTTGTATGTTGGTAACCATGTACTTGGTGGCAGTGGGCTGGTATCAATGATTTCACAGGAAATCCGTGAAAAGCGTGGACTGGCTTACAGTGCCTATAGTCATTTTTCACCCATGCGCGGTCAGGGGCCTTTTATCATTGGTCTGCAAACCAAAAACAGCCAGGTCGAAAAAGCAGAAAAAGTCGTGTTGGAAACATTGACTGACTATATAAAAACCGGCCCATCTGCTAAAGAACTGGAAAAGTCCAAGCAAAATATTACCGGTGGTTTTCCATTGCGGGTCGCCAGCAACAGTAAAATTGTCGAATACCTGGCGATGATCGGTTTTTACCGGCTGCCACTGGATTACCTGGATACCTTTGTCAGCAAGGTTAATGCTGTTAGCATCGAAGATATACAGGATGCATTCGAGCGACGGGTGCTGACCAACAGGCTGTCCACAGTCGTAGTAGGGCAAGTCGCAGAAAAATAATGGCGAGGCGTCCTGCCAGCAGTAACACGGTCAGGCTTATAGCCGGTGAACTCGGAGGGCGAAAAATCCGTTTTCCGGATGCGCGGGGGCTGCGGCCAACAGCAGACCGTACCAGAGAAACCCTGTTTAACTGGCTGCTCAACGATATTCAAGGCAGTCATTGTCTTGATTTGTTTGCAGGCAGTGGTGCCTTAGGATTTGAAGCCATTTCACGGGGTGCAGATCATGTCACCATGATTGATGCGTCGGGCCAGGTAGTTCGTCAGTTGCAGGAAAATGCCCGTATACTGAACGTGGATAAGCGGGTAACGGTTCAATGCGTAAAAGCCACAAACTATCTATCGGCATACGAACATCAGCATCAAAAAACACTCTACGATATCGTTTTTCTGGATCCACCTTTTGCAGATAACCAGTTACAGCAAGTAGTTGATCTGCTGTTTTCAGTGAATTGTCTTGCAGACAGGGCAAAACTCTATTTAGAACGCGATCTAAAGCAGAATATGCCGGTATTACCGGAAAACTGTATGGTTATGCGTGATAAAAAAGCAGGACAGGTGGCCTTTAGTCTGCTTGAATATTGTCGATGAACAACATATTGTCATGCATCAATGATTTTGCATAACTTTATGATTAACATTCGAGCCCGAAATGGTAACTGTCGTCTATCCGGGAACATTTGATCCTATTACACATGGTCACACAGATTTGGTGCGACGCGCGTCCAATCTCTTTGACAAGGTGATTGTCGCTGTTGCAATGAATGCCGGAAAACAACCGGTCTGCAATGTAGATGAGCGTCAAAAGCTGGCGCAAACGGTTTTGCAGGATATTGACAATGTTGAGGTAGTGACATTTGACAATCTGCTAGTAGAATTCGTGCAACAACAGAATGCTTCGGTGGTGTTGCGTGGATTGCGAGCCGTTTCGGATTTTGAATACGAATTTCAGCTGGCGGGTATGAACCGCAAACTGGCACCAGAAATTGAAACCATGTTTCTGACACCGGCGGAAAAATATACCTTTATTTCTTCCAGCCTGATTCGGGAAGTGGCAAAACTTGGCGGTGATGTCAGTGAGTTTGTACACCCTGCGGTGGTTGAAGCATTAAAAACTAAATTTTGTAGTTAACTGATTTGAATTGTTTTATAAGGTGGCTCGCTGAAGGCATGGGTCATACACAGGAGATAAAAAATGGCTTTGATGATTACTGACGAATGCATTAACTGTGATGTATGCGAGCCTGAATGCCCGAATGGTGCAATTTCACAAGGTGATGAAATCTATGAGATTGATCCGGACCTGTGTACTGAATGCGTAGGTCATTACGAAACCTCGCAGTGTGTTGAAGTCTGCCCGGTAGACTGTATACCAAAAGACCCTGATCACGAAGAAACTGAAGAAGAGCTGATGGAAAAATATCATCGTATAACAGCCGAATCCTGACCGGACATGCCTGTTTCAACAATGTTTTCAAAGGCCCCTTTACGGGGCCTTTTTGTTTTTGTACTACTGCTCGGTTTTACCGTTTCCTCCAAGGCCGGTGAATTTGCAGTAGCCAGTGCCCATCCTGCAGCAACAAAAGCCGGTATTGAGATTTTGCGCAATGGCGGTAATGCATTTGATGCTGCTGTCACTGTGTCAGCGGTATTGGCTGTTGTCGAACCTTACAGTTCAGGTATGGGCGGCGGTGGTTTCTGGTTGTTGCATGATGAGAAAAATAATAAACAGGTCATGATCGACGGGCGCGAAAAAGCCCCTTTTGCCGCTCACCGTGATATGTACCTGGACAGTCAGGGCAGGTTTGATAACAGCTTATCCATTGATGGAGCGTTGGCCGCGGGTATTCCGGGACAGGCTGCTGCACTTGTACATCTGGCAGACAATTATGGGCAGTTATCCCTGACTCAAACATTGCGACCTGCCATTGAACTGGCGAGGAATGGGTTTGGTGTCGATGAGTACTATCAAAAAATGGCAGGCTGGCGTTTAGCGGCATTGCAGGATTCGATGGCTGCCAGTGAGATATTCCTACAGGAGGACCAGGTTCCCGAGAAAGGCTACCTGATTAAACAGCCGGACCTGGCCAATACCCTGGAACAACTGGCAAAACAGGGGTTTGATGGTTTTTATAAGGGGCCAATAGCCGAGGCGCTTGTCAGGGGTGTGCGTGATGCCGGCGGTATCTGGACGATGGAAGACCTTGCTGAATATAAGGTGGTAGAACGTGAGCCAGTACGTTTTAGCTATAAAGATAAAACCATTACGTCTGCAGCGCTGCCATCATCGGGCGGTATCGTCATGGCGCAGATACTGAATATGCTCTCCGGCTACGACCTGGAACAACTGGATGCAGTACAGCGTATACACCTTGTCGTGGAAACCATGCGTCGTGCCTATCGTGATCGAGCTGACTACCTGGGCGACAGTGATTTTATTGATGTGCCGGTTGAGCATTTGTTGAGCAAGCGGCATGCAGCTTATCTGGCATCTGATATTAACCTTAATGCAGCCAGTAGTAACGATACACTCGTACCTAGATCGCAGGGTATGGATACCACGCATTTTTCAATTCTGGACAAGCAGGGTAACAGGGTTTCAGCGACGCTGAGCATCAATTACCCATTTGGTTCAGGTTTTGTTCCGCAAACTACCGGTGTGCTGCTGAATGATGAGATCGATGACTTTTCGGCCAGTCCGGGAGAACCTAATGTTTACGGGTTGGTTGGTAGTGAAGCCAATGCCATTGAGCCCGGAAAGCGCATGCTTTCCAGCATGAGTCCAACAATGGTCGAAGATGAGCAGGGTATTGCGATTTTGGGCACCCCCGGCGGATCCCGTATTATCACCATGGTGCTACTGGCGATTCTGGAAATGCAAAAGACTTCTGATCCTCAGGCATGGGTTGATCTTCCCCGGTTTCATCATCAGTATCTTCCCGATGTTATTCAGTATGAAGCTGAAGCATTTACCAAGGATGAGCTGGCTGAGTTAGAGAGCATGGGGCATAAGCTTAAACGCCTGGAGAATGCCTATGGCAATATGCATGCAATTTACCTGGATAGAAAAACGGGAAAAATCCGTGCGGCCAGTGACAAACGGGGGATTGGTCTGGCGATTGCAGTAGATTAGTCCCCATTACTGTGAATCTATTTGATTTGCAGCAATCAGGCATGAGATTTATGGGTCTAGTACAATAAAAATATTAGCGGAGTCTTATATAATTTATCCAGGTGTTGCTGTTTTTTGAAATTAATCAGCACTGTCATTTAGTTCGGTATCTGGTGGATTTTAATGAGTATTGATCATCAAATTTCAGCAATTAATGAGGTTCTAGAGGCGGAAAAAAGCAACCTTCAAAAGATTGCTGACTGTAAGACAGAGGCAGAACAAATAATTGAGGCTGGACGTTTGAAAGCCCGATCAATTATTAACCGGGGAGATGAAAGAATATCATCCCTGCAAGCCAGAGCCGAATTGAGTATCGAGCGTCGTCTTGCTGAACTCAAACAGGAGATGGCTTCACTATCCGCGCACGCCGAAATTGACGAAAACGACCGGCAAAAATTACACCTGGCGGTCAGTCTGCTGACCGATGAACTGGTCGGGATAACTAAATGAATACCAATTTTGGTTATTTGCAGGCAAGGTTGCAGGCACGATATGCAACATTGCCGGATGAAAACCAGTGGTTGCATCTCGCAGGATTAAAGGAATTCGCTAGTTTCCTGGAAGAGTTGCGTAACTCACCTATGTCCGGGTGGATAACCGGCTTGTCTGGTAGCAGTTCTCCAGAAGATATCGAAAAACATTTACGCAGTTATCTTCTAGATACCATGCACGAGATTGCGGGCTGGTTTAACAGTCCATGGTCATTCACATTTAATTCGCTTGAAACACTTCTGGAATTACCAACAATCGATTATTTGGTTCGATATGGTTCCGCCGCCGCTGAAAGCATTGATGACCCAGAAATACTCGAGTTGTTGCACACAGGCAAGCAAAGTGATGATTTACTTAATGCGTGGATTGTTAGCTGGATGTCCCAATGGCCGCAAATGTCTGATCGACACTACCAGGCTATTGAGTCACTCATTGAGCTATTGAAACAGCATCGAGTTCAATTTACTGAACGCTCAGTAAAGTCAGCATGGGAGTATCGCCAAGAGCTTGAAAATAAGTTGCGCTTTTTTTTTCGTCGTAACGGACTGCAGCCGGTTGCCGCTTTTGCTTATCTGGTTCTTGTTGTTCTTGTGCTTGAGCGCTTGCGAGCTGAGTTATTGCAAAGAGCGCTTTTCAGTGAGGCAGTGGCAGTCCCTAATGGTGATGTATGACAATGCTGCGATCCTCTTCTACACAGTGGTTTGAAATACTTGCACCAAAAATCGATTGTTCCAAAACGCTGGGTAATCTTGGTAGAACAGGAGCAGTGGAAATCGAGGTCAGGCCTCACGAAAAAGAATTGTTAAATATTGAGGAGCTGGCTGGAGGATTGGATCAATTTCGTCAGCTTTCAAAGCAATACCAACGTTACTGGGCACGCGGACTGTTGCGTCATGCACCTTCAGCTAACGCCCCCAAAGTTATTTTAAAAAAAGCGCTTGCGGCAATAGAAGTTTGGCGGAAGGTGGCTGATCCTGTGATCGCCGCACTGCAAAGCATGGAAGAAGAGTATACTAGTCTCGGCTTTTGTGAAAGATTCCTTACTGGCATTATTAACAATGACATAGATTTGAATCTGACTTTTACTACCAGTCCGGTCATCAATGTAGTGAATGCTATCTTGCCTTTGGATGCAAAATTCTCCTCTGACCTGACGCAATTGTATATCAATGTGAAACATGAGGACGATGCCTGCTTTCTGGGTATAGTCAAATCCGAGGACAGTGAAAACCTGCAAAGGGAAATCAAGGCGGCCCATGGAAGAATCGTAGAGCGTCCTTCCTGGATTGAAGGGAATGCAACGAATGCGTTGGCCAAGGTGATAAACAGAAGGCAATGGCTGCAACAGCAGGTAACAGAACATTATGTGAAGCTTGACAATCTCTATGTCGAATACGGCATGGCAGATGTATTGGGCGATGTCACTTGCCTGCAATGGTTTATGGAACAGGTTGGCACCTTGGAACCGGTTGGGATGAACCTTGTCTGGATTACTGGCTGGGTTTCCCCTGAAAGCAAGCATGAACTCAACCAGGCGCTGGTAGATGCTGACGTTCCTGCCCTGGTTAGTTTTCCCAAACCGCCTGCAGACTCTAAGCCTCCGCAGTTATATCAAAATCCCTGGTGGTCAAAACCGTTTGAGCTGTTTGCCCGTGCGTTTGGCACTCCCGCTGAGGATGAAGTTGATCCCAGTCCTCTGCTGGCAGTAATTGTTCCGCTGCTTTTTGGATATATGTTTGCCGATGTCGGCCAGGGTCTGGTGTTGTTTCTGGCGGGTTTCTGGTTGCAGCAGCGCTGGGAAAGCGCCAGGCTTTTAATTGCTGCCGGTGCTTCAGCCATGGTTTTCGGTTTTCTGTTTGGCAGTATATTCAGTAATGAAAGTCTAATTCCTGCTTTAGTGTTGCATCCACTCGATGATCCGCTTCTGACCTTGTCGATTCCTATCATATTTGGTGCACTGTTGCTGGTACTTGCACAGCTGTTGAATGCTATTGATGCCCTGTGGGGTGGCCAGTTTGACTCATGGTTGAAAACAGATGCCGGTTTACTGGTTATTTATGTCGGTGCATTGGCGGGTTTGCTGAAGTCAGAGCTTTTCATTTTTGCCTTGCTTGGTATTACCTGGTTCGTGGGTGGGCACATGCTTTTAAAGCCCCGTTGGTACAGCGTTTTTACCGCAATTGGAAATCTGCTGGAAGATGGTGTTCGTTTGTTGGTAAACACCGTTTCTTTTTCTCGCGTGGGGGCGTTTGCACTGGCTCATGCTGGTTTGTCGTCAGCCTTGATGGCATTAGCTGAGAGCACAACTTCGGTATTTGGTAGCCTGCTGATCCTGCTGTTTGGTAACCTGCTGGTCATTTTACTGGAAGGCCTGGTTGTCTCGATTCAGACCACGCGCCTGGTTCTGTTTGAGTTTTTTGTCCGGTTCTTTAAAGGGACAGGAAGACCTTTCCGGCCCCTGGCTCCACCGCCGGATGTTCTAAATGCGCCACCGTCTAATATTCATTAATGGGAGATCACCATGAAACAACGATTTTTGCTATCAATTATGCTGACAGCCCTGGTCGCCATATTTTCTATTGTCGGAAGTGTTTTTCTATGGGTTCCGGACGTCATGGCGGCCATTGAGGCGACTCCACCTGTGATGTCGCCCGAGATATGGACCTGGGGCCTAGTGAGTGCAGCACTTGCCACGGGAGTGTCATCGCTGGGGGCAGCTTACGCGGTTGGCCATGTAGGGGCTGCAGCCATGGGGACTTTAGCCGAAAAGCCTGAGTTGTTCGGGCGCCTGCTCATATTCGTTGGCCTAGCAGAAGGAATTGCCATCTATGGCGTAATCGTTTCTGTTCTGATCCTTAACAAGCTGGTTTGATGTTCAGGTCGCTGTTTATAGGAGATCGTGTTAGTGCTGCCGGTTTTCGGCTGGGCGGCATGGCTGTGAGCATTCCTGAGTCTGGTACTGAAGCCAGGCTCTTTCAGGAGGCACTTGAAAACAACGACCTGATCATTATCACAGCCGAATTTGCATCACACTTATCCGAGTCTTTAATTAAATCGGTACAAGTAGCCGGTTCATCCCAGTTACTGATTATTCCTGATGTACGCCATCAGCAAGAAGTGCCGGATATTGCGGTTGAATTACGTCGTCAGCTGGGAATGGTTGAGAGGCAGGCATGAGCATTGAACAGCAAAAACAGGCTTTGATTGCTCTGGTTAAAGAATACAGGGAGCGTGAGTGCCAGGACCTGCTTGGTAAGGCTCATGTAAAAAGCCTTGAAATGATTGACAAAGCTTACAAGGATGTCCGCAGTCTTGTGCATAAGGTGGCAGAACGAGAACGTTCTCGGGCCAGTGTTCAGATTCGAGGTGTTGAAGCTGAATTGCATACAAAAGTTCGCGCCCTGCAACAGCGGGTTGCCGAATCACTGCTTGAAGAAGGCTGGGTGTTGCTCAATGCAAGCCTGTTATCAAGTTGGCATAACGCTGAGAGTCGTCTTTTATGGATAAAAAAATGTGCGCATGAAGCCTGTGTCCGGCTCAATAGTGGGCAGTGGCAAGTGTTGCACCCTGTAGACACTTCACCAGAAGAGCTTGATCAATTTGTTACATGGGTATCTGGGGAAATGCCGGATGTGCAGGTAGCAGTGCAAGTGAATGAAGATATCAAGGCCGGCCTGATTATTAATTCCCAGGGAATAATACTGGATATGAGTATAGATGGTCTGTTGATGGATCGTACAGCCATTGAAGGGCGCATGCTGGCATTGATGCGCAAGGTAGGACAAGAATGAGTATTGCTGTAACAGAATGGATTAGTGGACCAGTTATACGTGCGCGTCCAGAAGGTCCTTTCGTGATGAGGGAATCTGTTCGCGTGGGTGAGAAAGGATTGCTTGGTGAAGTTATACGCATCAAGGAATCTGAAATTGTTATCCAGGTTTATGAGGATACGACCGGTATACGCCCGGGCACACGGATTGAAGGCGATGGCCTACCTCTGTCAGTCAGGCTCGGACCAGGAATTCTTGGAGGCACATTTGATGGCCTGTTACGCCCAATCAAAGACATCAGTGTTGATGGTCCATGGGTACAACCAGGCACATTCAATGTTCAACCAGACAAATTTTATTTTATTCCAAAGGCTGCCGAAGGAGAGGAGTTGAAGGCAGGTGCCGTTGTCGGCCAAGTCAAGCCCAAACATGGCATCATGCAACAGATACTGGTGCCACCTGGTATGAGCGGTGTAGTTGAAGAGCTTGTTGCAGAGGGTGAATATCCTGATGATGAACAACTGTGCGTCTTGACGGAAGAAAATGGAAACAGGTACAGGATAACAATGACCCAGGTATGGCCTGCGCGACAGCCGCGCCCGGCAGCGGCACGGCTGCCATCCAATGAGCCGATGTTAACGGGGCAGCGTATTATCGATTGTCTCTTTCCAGTTGCCCGTGGGGGGAAAGCGGCTATTCCGGGGGGCTTTGGAACAGGCAAAACCGTTTTGCTGGAGACCTTGGCCAAGTGGTGTAATGCAGATGTTATCGTCTATGTCGGTTGTGGTGAAAGAGGTAATGAACTAGCTGGCCTGCTGGAAGAGTTTTCACAGTTGGAAGATCCTCGCACGGGTCGCCCATTGATGGAGCGCACCGTATTGATAGCCAATACATCCAATATGCCGGTAGCTGCACGCGAGGCCAGTATCTATACAGGGGTTACGGTTGCAGAATATTTTCGTGATCAGGGGCTGGATGTTGCATTGATGGCAGATTCAACCAGCCGTTGGGCCGAGGCCCTGCGTGAAGTGTCTGGGCGTCTTGGTGAACTGCCTGGTGAAGGTGGTTATCCAGCTTATTTAAGCAGTCGCCTTGCTGACTTTTATGAGCGTGCGGCAAAAGTCAGGACCTTAAGCGGAGAGACAGGGTCGGTAACGCTGATGGGGGCGGTAAGTCCTCCATCTGGGGATTTTTCTGAGCCGGTCACAAGTCATACCAGGCGTTATATCAGGAGTTTGTGGGCACTGGATACACATCGGGCTCATGCTCGTTTTTATCCTGCTATCCATCCATTGCATTCCTACAGTATGGATGCAGAAGAACTTTCCCGTTGGTGGCATGCCGAGGGTTGTACCCGTTGGCAGGAATTGCGCCTGCGTTTCCTGTCTTTACTTGATGAGCAGGCTCATCTTGAACGTATGGCGCGAATTATTGGTAAGGATGCCATGCCACCGCGACAACGTTTCATCCTTATGTGTGCCGAACTGGTAAATGAAGGTTTTCTCAGGCAGTCGGCTTTTTCACCTATCGACCGAAGTGCTTCTCCGGCTCGGCAAGCGCAGATGATGCGTATTATCGGTAATTTCATTGAGCAGGCTGAAGAGGCTGTCTCCAGGGGTGTGTTACCGGAGTCTATTTCTGCTTTACCTCTCTTCAGACGCCTGATGCGCATGAGTGAAGAAATTCCCGAAGGACGCTGGGAGGTCTTTGCGGAACTTGCAGATGCTTTGCATAAAGCGCTACATGATTTGATGGAAGCTGATAACCAGGCACAGGAGGTATAGCCATGTATGCGAGATTGATTGCAGAAGATGCCGTAACTCAGGTGGAAGGTCCGCTACTGTTTTTACGTCGTACCCTTGATGTTGGTTATAACGAGGCGGTAGAGGTTGAGGGCTCTGATGGCATCACGCGGCTGGGAAGGGTCGCTACAGTTGACGAGAATATCATTGTTGTTGAGGTTTTGGATGAGACTGCGGGAGTCGCCCTGTCTGGCACCCGGGTACGCTTTAAAGGTGAACCTCTTCAGTTCCAGGTTGGACATGGCATCCTGGATCGTGTTTTTAATGGTGTCGGACAAGTGATCGATGGCGGTGCACCAATCGCAGCAGAACAAAAACTGAGCATCGATGGCTTGCCTATCAAGCCTATTGCGCGTGAAGCGCCAAGAGATTTTCTTGAGACCGGCATCACTGCTATTGATTTAATGAACAGTTTGGTGCGTGGTCAAAAACTGCCACTGTTTTCTGGTGGCGGACTGCCTCACGATCAAATTGCGGTTTCTATTGCTGCCAATGCACGGCTGCCTGCAGCAGAATCTCAGGAGTTTGCTATTGTGTTTGCGGGTATTGGCGTGCCGCATGAAACGGCTGAATATTTTCAGCGGGAAATGGAACGCAGTGGTGCCCTGGAAAGAACCGTGCTGTTTTTGAATCTTGCCAGTGATTCCAGTGCGCAGCGCCTGCTGACGCCTCGTTATGCATTGACTGCAGCTGAATACCTGGCTTTTCATGAAGGCAAACATGTGCTGGTTATCATGTCGGATATGACCAATTACTGTGAAGCCCTGCGTGAAGTATCCGCCAGCAGAGGTGAAGTGCCCAGTCGTAAGGGGTATCCGGGTTATATGTATTCTGACCTGGCCACCCTGTTTGAGCGGGCTGGAAGAATCAGGGGCTTGCCCGGTACCTTGACTCAACTGCCAATCCTCACCATGCCTAATGATGATATAGGTCATCCCATACCCGATTTGTCAGGCTATATTACGGAAGGCCAGATCGTGCTTGATCGTGATTTACACCGACGTGGTATCTACCCTCCGGTAAAAGTATTACCTTCACTATCACGACTCATGAAAGATGGTATTGGCGAAGGTATGACTCATCCTGATCATGCGGCATTGGCGGCGCAACTTTATGCTGCCTATGCAAGAGCTCAGCAGGCCCGGGTTCTTTCCAGTGTAGTTGGTGAAGAGGGGTTGACATTAGTCGACAGAAAATTTCTGCAGTTTGGTAATCATTTTGAAACCAGTATTGTGGGACATGCCAATCCGCGTACGCTCGAAGACAGTATGGCAGCAGGTTGGCAGGGTCTGAAGCAGTTACCCATAGGGGAACTTCATCGCTTGAGCGATGCCCAGATTGAAGAGCACCTGGCCAATCCTGAGATCACAGGAGACTAGCGATGACCGAAATTACACCTACCCGAAGTGCTTACCTGGATTTACAGGAAGAACAGGTGGGTATGCAGGAAGGTTATCGCTTTCTTGATGAAAAACGACTGGTACTTGCAGCGGAAACCTTAAAGGAGTTAGAGCATTACGAAGCAGTCAAACAGGATTTCATGGATTTATACCATCATGCAGGGAGCCTGTTACAGGCTGCAGTTATGCGTCACGGGATCTCCGGCCTTGAAATATACCCGGTAAATAACAATCGATGGAATAACCTGCAGAAAAGCACGTATTCGGTACTGGGGCTGCCAGTAAATAAATTGTCATTGCAGGAGAATACGATGCAAAGTGCCATTGCAACCGCACTTAATGCTTCACCCGAAGCCAATGAGACGGCTGAGCTTTTCTCCAGGCTGGTGGAGAAAGCTGTTGTACTTGCTGCCAGTAATGCCAATCTGGTGAGGCTGTATGAAGAATACAGGCAGACTTCACGCCGGGCCAGAGCCCTGGAAGATGTGTTGTTGCCCGAAATCAAACAGACTCTTGCTCATATTGATGCTTCACTGGAGGAAATGGATACAGAGGAAATTGTCAGGGTAAGACACAGTATCAGTGCGCTGAAGACAGTGTAGAGAGGAATGTAATAGCAAGCCGTAAAAGTATCAATGTACTAAATCAATTAACTGCGTTTTAAAATCTATGCATACCCTCGAATATTAAGGTGGGTTAAGCATGCTAAGTTATTGTTACCAATGAAAGTTACATAACTGGACCTTGATAGGGTGATTTTTTTACCTTGGATTTACTTTTATCAGTCTCGGAGGCAATAGGATTTTCTTTTGAGACTCTGGTAAATGCATACAACTGCTTTTCATTCATGGCAAGTATTTCGGCCAGGTATGTATAAGCTTGTCCCCATGCTTCGAGGATTTCCGGTGTCGCCTTATCGGCTAACACCTCTTTCATCGCCATTATTAAGGCATCGCCTACCATGGGATAGTGTTCTTCAAGCACATGGCTTTTGACATGAGTATTGGCAATATACATTAAATTGTCATGCAACTTTTCTATCTGCTCTATGTTACTGGCATAGGCTTCGATTGCCGCTGTAAGGATTTTAGGCTGCTTTTCAATCGATTCCGGGAATAATGCTTTTGTTTGCGGGTATTTTTCAAAAAGAATCTCATACATTCTTGATGAAATTTCCAACCCATGCACTTGGATTAGGGGTAGAGATGCCTTGACGGCAACGATAGTTTGTTGAGAAAGCTCCATGTGGTGCTCCGCTAAAATGAGAATTTAAGCTAAACAGTTTTTATATTGTCTATTTTTTTTAAAGCAATATGACATTAAAAAGTTGTGTTTATTTAAGTTGACTGAGTACGATTTTAATCTCCGCACGTACCTCGTCAATTGAATTGGATAATTGATCCACTATCGATCGATCAGCAGCGATTAAGGCCCAGCTATTTGACCAGTTTGCCTTCAGACTTTCTGCTTTAGCATTAACTTGCGGACTAATCAGCATGCTTAAATCGAGTATCAGGCCAATTTTTACCCATCCAATTCGCGGGTTGCCCTTTTGAATGTCTTTATCGTAATGCCGGGTAAAAATGATTTGCTCTAATTCGGCTAACTCCTTCAGTACTTCAAATGAGGCTGTACGGATATTCGAATTATCTTCTGAAACTTCCAGTCTCCATGCGTTATAGGAGAATCCCACGACAGCGAATATCACACTGAATATCGCGGTCAGGTAATAACGTTTGAGCTTTTGTTCCAATTCCATGAAACAAACTATAGCTGATCATGTAAAAAACTGTCCGTTTTGCTGACGGTTGTACTCGGTGGTGAATTATCACAGGCTGATAAAATCAGCAGCATAAATGTGGTTAGCCATGTTCTGTTCATATTCGACCCTTTTAAAGTTTGAGTTGTGTTTTTTTCCACATCAGGTAAATCACCGGCAGTACGAACAGCGATAGTACCGGTGCTGTTATCATGCCTCCGATCATTGGCGCCGCAATGCGGCTCATGACTTCGGAACCCGTGCCGGTACCGATAAAAATGGGTATCAAGCCGGCAACAATCACTGCCACGGTCATGGCTTTCGGACGCACCCTCATGACGGCGCCTTCCATGATGGCTTGCTGTAATGTCTGCAGGTCGACCGGGCCTTCTTTCTCCCGTTCCTTAAGCGCGTTATCAAGATAGATCAGCATGACAACACCGAACTCGGCAGCTACACCTGCAAGGGCGATGAAGCCAACGCCTACGGCAACGGAGAGGTTGTATTCCAGTAAATAGATCAGCCAGAATCCGCCCACCAGCGCAAATGGCAGAGACAACATGACCATGGTTGCTTTTCCGGCGTGTCGAAAGGTCAGGTATAACAGTATAAAAATTATCACCAGTGTCAGGGGTATCACCTGGGAGAGGCGTTCTTGGGCCCGTAGCATGTATTCATATTGACCCGACCAGGTGATCGAGTAGCCAGGCGGGAGCGTAACCTGGTCGCGTACCACCTGTTGCGCAGCAGACACATAGCTACCCAGGTCAACATCACGGATATCGACAAACGTCCAGCCATTGAGCCGGCCGTTTTCACTTTTTAACATGGGAGGCCCGTCAACAATTTTAATTTCAGCAATCTGGCCGAGTACTACTTGTGCACCTGTCGGTGTAACAATGGCCAGTTCCTTCAGGCTTTCGATATCGTTTCGTTGTTCCCGTGGAAAGCGCAGATTGATGGGATATCGTTGCAGCCCTTCAACTGTCTGGCTGATGTTGATGCCACCCACCGCAGCTGAAATCACCTGGTTAATGTCTTCGATATTCAGCCCATACCTGGCCGCGGTCGTTCTGTCAGGCACAATATCGATGTAACGGCCACCTGCCACTCGTTCAGAATAAGCCGAGGCTGTTCCTGTGACTGTCATGACAGCTTTTTCAATATCCTGCCCAATCTGCTCAATGGTTTTGATATCGGGTCCTGAGACCTTGATACCGACCGGTGTTTTGATGCCTGTTGCCAGCATATCGATACGGGTCTTGATTGGCATAACCCAGGCATTCGTTACCCCGGGATAGTTAACCGTGCTGTCCAGCTCGGCAATAATATCCTGGGTGGTAAAGCCTTCTCGCCACTGTTCCCTGGGCTTGAGCTGAATGAGTGTTTCAATCATGGTCAGAGGTGCCGGGTCTGTTGCTGTATCCGCCCTGCCAATTTTACCGAACACCTGTTTGACTTCGGGTATGGTCATGATTAATCGATCGGTTTGCTGAAGCAGTTCCTGGGCCTTTCCAATCGATAGTCCGGGCAATGTTGTTGGCATGTACATCAAGTCGCCTTCATCCAGTTGAGGCATAAACTCTGAGCCAATTCCCCGCGAAAAGCGGGCAAGCCAGGGCGCATCCTGGAACGTCTTTTTCCAGTTTTTGCTGAAGCTGTTTTGAGCTTGTTCAATTTCTTCAACCATGGCTTGAGGTTTGCCGGTAACCTGTTCAATGACCTGGAACGGCCATTTTGCCGGCGTGAGCAGACTGCTGACTCCACCCAATGGCACTGCCAAGCTGAGCACGGTTAAAAAGGCAATGAAGAGGGTGAAACGCGGGGAGCGCATGACAAAAGTCAGTAAGGGGCGATAAAGCCAGATGAGCAGGCGATTTAAAGGGTTGGAGCGTTCTGATGGGATTCGTCCGCGAATAAAATAACCCATCAAGACCGGTACCAGAGTTACCGCCAGCCCGGCTGAAGCAGCCATGGCATAGGTTTTGGTAAAAGCCAAAGGTGAAAAAAGGCGTCCTTCCTGGGCTTCCAGGGTAAATACGGGAAAAAAGCTGAAGGTAATAATGAGTAAAGAGAAAAACAACGCAGGTCCAACTTCATCAGATGCCCGGGCTATGACACGCCAATGTTCCTTGCCCTTGGGCATATGGCCATACTTGTGCTTATAGCTTTCGAGGTGCTTATGTGCGTTTTCAATCATGACAATTGCAGCATCCACCATGGCACCGATAGCGATAGCAATGCCGCCCAGCGACATGATGTTGGCGTTGATTCCCTGGTGTTGCATGACAATGAAAGATGCCAGTACACCCAGGGGTAAAGTGACGATAGCCACAAATGATGAGCGCAGGTGGAAAAGAAAAACGATACAAACCAGCGCAACAACGATGAATTCTTCAATCAGTTTGTCTTCAAGGTTGTTAACCGCGCTGTTGATGAGGACTGAACGGTCATAGGTTTCTATGATTTCAACACCTTCAGGTAGCCCTGCCTTGAGATCCTCAATTTTTTTCTTGACGTTTTCAATGGTCTTCAGGGCATTTTCACCGTAACGCATAACCACGATACCGCCAGTCACTTCACCCTGACCATCCAGGTCGGCAATACCACGCCGCATTTCCGGACCAATCTGAATTTTTGCGACATCACGCAGTAATACCGGGGTGCCTTTGGCGGTGACTTTCAGGGGGACCTGCTCGATATCTGATAGTCCTTTCAGGTAACCGCGGTTTCTGATCATGTATTCCGCTTCGGCAATTTCAATAACAGAGCCTCCGATATCACGGTTTGAATTTTTTATAGCCTGGGATACTTTCGATAATGGAATGTCAAAAGCCCTGAGTTTTTCGGGATCAATGACGACCTGGTATTGTTTTACCATGCCGCCGATAGTGGCCACTTCCGAAACCCCGGGTACTGCCTGTAATTCAAATTTCAGAAACCAGTCCTGCAGGCTGCGCAATTGTGCGAGATCATGTTTGCCCGTTTTATCAACCAGCGCATAGTTGTATATCCAGCCAACACCAGTGGCATCCGGTCCAAGTCGGGGTTGGACCCCTTCCGGCAAATCCGCAGCAGCCTGGTTCAGGTATTCAAGAACCCTTGATCTGGCCCAGTAGGTGTCGGTACCGTCTTTGAATATGACATAGACATAGGAGTCACCAAAGAATGAATAGCCTCTGACAACCTCGGCGCCAGGCACGGAAAGCATGGTTGTGGTAATGGGATAGGTCACCTGTTCTTCGACAACCCTGGGTGACTGTCCGGGAAAGCTCGTTTTTATAATGACTTGAGCATCTGATAAGTCCGGTATGGCATCGAGGGGTATTTTCTGTAAAGCAACCCAGCCCCAGCCGGTGACAACTATGGTCATCACAAGCACAAGAAAGCGGTTGGCAATTGACCAGTGAATCAGTTTTTTTAACATGTCTATTCTCCTTCAGACATGCGCATGAAACTGGCCTGTAGACTTGATTCAGAGTCCAGTAAAAACTGACCTGAAACAACAATTTCATCGCCGGCTTTTAAGCCGCTGAGTATTTCGCTTTTACCATTACGCTGTATACCCAGGACCACATCTACCGGCTGAAAGCGGCCATTGCCTAGTGCTTTGACGACCGCTGTCCGCTCTCCAGTCTCTATAACGGCTTCTGTAGGAACAACCAGAATGCCGCGTTTTGGTCCGCCATAGATGGTCACTTCGGCAAACATATTGGCTTTTAAGAGTTGCTCGGGGTTGTCAAAAACCAGGCGAGCCCTGAGTGTTCTGGAAACCGGGTCAAGTTCCGGATAGATATAGTCAACCTTCCCTTCCCAGCTTTTACCGGGAAAAGCCGGTACGCTGATTTCTGCTGTCAGGCTTTCCTGCATCCAGCTAATCTGGTGCTCAAAAATGTCGACCCAGACCCAGACCTTCGATAAATCTGCAATAGTCAGAAATTCCATTTCAGGTTTCAGGTACATGCCTTCCCGGGCTGCCAGCATGGTAATGATGCCGCTTGACGGGGCATGAACCGGGATAAGGTTCTGGCTTTTGCCGGATTTCTCAATACGATTGATTGTTGCTTCTTTAACACCCAGCAGTCTTAGACGGTTTCTGGCTTTGAGGGCGCGCTTGGGGCCTGTCTGCTGGATGGCGACCAGGTAATCCAGCTGTGCTGAAAGGATTTCAGGTGAGTAAAACTCGCCAATTTTTTCACCTTCGCTGATAGGCTCGCCTTCAGCACGGATATGCAGTTTTTCCATCCAGCCTTCTGCTTTGGGATGGAGGTGGGTTAAGCTGGTCTCATCGTAATCGATACGTCCAACCGTTTTGATGAATTTCCAGATGGTATCGACCTGAGCTGTGGTTGTACGTACTCCCATGTTTTGTATGACAGCGTTCTGAACTTCGATTACGGGGTACTTGTCAGCACTGGAGTCGATGATTTTCTCAACCAGATCCATGCCACATATCGGACAACTTCCTGGGTCATCCTTTACGATCTGCGGATGCATGGGGCAGACATACTTTGGGTCAAGATGCTTAAGTGCATGTTCCATTGCAGTATCGTCAAGCACATCCTTTAATTCTTCGCTTGGATGGTCATGTGGTAGATCACTGCAGGCAATGATAAAAACAGGTAACAGAACAAATATTATTTTGTTTCTAAAACGCATATCGATAGACAACATCGGCCTACTCCAGGCATAAAAAAATGAAAAACATTCACAATCCGTATCGCGAATGCAATTTAGGTGGTTATGCGAAGAAGCGGGGAGGTCTGAATGGCGGTGTTGTAGATTGCGAGATATAGGATTCCAGGTAGTTATCCTGGACTATTGAGTTTGCATGGAGGATCAGATGGGATAGGGGGGGGGTGTAGGAAATGACGGCTGTGCTTGTAAAGTCACAACACTGACACTGGGCAGTGCCGGTTTCGGGGCAATGATCCTCAGGTACAACACTGTTCTGCTGATGGCAGGGTTGTGCATGTTCTGTCTGTTGGTTGGCTGAGATATCGGCTAACGAGATATCTGAAAAGGGCAATACCAACACCAGTACAGAAAGGACAAGCGATAGAAATTTTGTGCCGCTGATAAACATATACTATCGATATTAGGCGATAGCCTTTGAAAAAACTACCATAGTCAGGCAGTGGAATATTCACTATGTTTGACAGCGTGGGCAAAAATAGCTGGATCGTTGCCCCTGTGTTATCTGCTGAATCGGGGCATCACACTGGTTGCAGGCTTCCCCGCGACGGCCGTACACATTAAGTTGCTGTGCGAAATAACCTGGTTTGCCCTCGGCGTTGGAAAAGTCCTGCAGGGTGGTACCGCCTTCCCTGATAGCTTTGGATAATACGGTTTTGATTGCCTCAACCAGTTTTTCATAACGCTTTCTGGAAATATTACCGGCCTTACGTTTCGGATGGATGCCCGCCAGGAACAGCGATTCGCTGGCGTAGATATTGCCGACACCCACAACGATGTGCGAATTCATGATGAAAGTTTTGATATTGACCTGTCGTTTACGACTTATTTCGTAGAGGTAGTCGCTATCAAAGTTATTGCTCAGGGGTTCAGGGCCAAGTGACTTGATCAGTGTGTGTTGCTCTACGGGTTGCGTTGTCCAAAGAACAGCGCCAAAGCGGCGAGGATCCCGCAGACGCAGGCATTGATCATTAAATACCAGGTCAAAATGATCATGTGCCATAGCCGGCAAACTGGAAGACAGTATGCGCAGGCTGCCGGACATGCCGAGGTGCATGATCAGTGTGCCCTTGCCTGTTTCAAGCAGCAGGTATTTGGCACGTCGACTGACGCTGATGATTTTTTCTCCGGCTAGTTTTTTGTTTAATCCCCTGGGGATTGGCCAGCGTAGTTTTGGCTGGCGCACAATCACACCGGTGATTTTTTTGCCAGTGATATGAGGCGATATACCTCTACAGGTGGTTTCGACTTCTGGCAGTTCAGGCATGATTATTTTTCGAGTGGATTTTTGGGGAAAAAGAAGGGTGCATCTGCCAGAAAAAATTGCAGGTAGAGGTCATTGATGAGGTGTATTTTGTCATTCAGCATGACATAGCGGTGCTGCTGCACGGGGTCAGTGGTGCCAAACAGGATGGTGAGATCATCCAGTTTTAACTGGTAAAGCGGTGCATTCAGCTCAAAAGTGGAAAGATTGTTTGCGGTGTTTTCGAATTGCCGGTAGCTGTGGGTTTTTAAAATACCAAGTAGTTTTGTAATGGTTACTGTATCAATGGCCTGTTCAGGAGAAGACACTAATTGCCAGAGTGAATTCTGGTGTAAATTTTGGTGTGAATCCTGATGTGAATCCAGGCGCTTGAAAGCCAGTTGCCTTTGCTGGCTGCTGATGGTGATGGTCTGGATCGTATCCGGCGCAATGGATGTTAGTGGGTGGTATTCAGTATCCGTTGGCAGGAAATTCAGTGCGGCCAGGACTGCAATAATGATGACGAGCAGCAGGTTGAGTCGATTGATGCTGCTCATTTTCGATTCCTGCGTCTACGCACAATCAGCAAGCCGGCAATGATCAACAGGGCTGGCAGTAAAAACAGATAGAATAGTCCGTAGACTGCTCGTGCAGTGTTGGGTAGTTCGACAAGCTGGTCAGCAGGCCTGCTTGTGGCTTGTTGTGGTTTGCTGTCTTTATCGGTTAGCCAGTGGAACAGGTTCAGTGTGAGTTGCAGGTTATCGCCCCGACCCAGTAGCTGGTTTCTGATAAAGTCGCTGTCTCCAAAAAAGGCGACTTTCTGCTTATGATTTTCTTTTTGCCGTGACAGCAGTATCGCCAAGGGCAATGGACCCTGTTCTTCAAACAGTATCGGGTCACGTTCAACATCGCCCTTGATGGCGCCGGTTTCATTCCAGCTGGCAGCATTGGTTGACAGGCGTGTCTCCTGTGTCCAGCCGCGAAAATCGTTGACTCTAAGAGCAGCTGCCTGGGGAAACAGGGTGTAGCGTGACAGGCTATGGGTGAGAGCATGGTCAGAATATTGCGTGATAACGGCATTGTCAGGCGATGATAAATCCAGCTTGGCTGCCGTGGCATCAACGATAACACCGGGCAGTGAAGCAATGTCGGGCAGGTTGTTATAGTCCCTGGTTTTAAAATCAAGATCGGCATCAGTAAGCCACAGCAGATTGCCACCGTTTTCGATGTAGGTCTCCAGCAGGGCAGTTTCTGCCTGGCTGAAAGCATCTTGAGGAGCGCCAACAATAACCAGTTCAGTGTTGTCCGGCAGTTGGCCCTGTTTCAGCAGGTTGAAGTCACGCAGCTGGTAACCGCGTGCCCGCAGGTTCTGCGTTAGCTGTGAGGCACCATAAAGACCCTTATCAAACAGGCTGGCTTCCTTATGGCCCTGCAGGTTAAGTATCCAGCCCTGCTTGCGACTGGAGAGATGATAAATGGTCTTGCGGATTTCCTCTTCATTGAGTTTTTTGACCAGTTGCTGGCGTTCATTGTAACGCACCAGTAATTCCCCGTTCTGGGTAATACCCAGGGTACGTGCCGCTTCAGGATTGTTTTGCGGGTCAACGAAGCTGATCGCTATTTGTGGGCGTTCTCTTTTAAAGCGGTTGAGTAGTTGCAGTATCTGTTTTTTCAGTACCGCGTTGGTGTCGTTGATATAAACGGTGAAGCTTAATGGTTTATCCAGCGATTGCATCATCTCCTGTGAGGCTGCTGACAAGGTGTTATTTTGATTGGATGACAGGTCATGGGTGAATTCATGCTGGTTTAAAACAGGCCATGAAAGCACCAGACAGGTCAGAATCAGTATGATGCTGAAACGTGATGACCAGCGCTCCCGGCTATGGCGCAGTTTGAGTAATTGTGTCCAGCCCAGTATCAGGAACAGGGCGATGATCATCAAAAAATAAATCAGGTCTGTGCTGCTGAACAGGCCCAGTTGTGCAGCCTGGAGATGCGAGGTGATAGAGAACCAGTGCAACAGGCTGCCGTCGTCATTCTGCCCAGTAAAGCGCAGCAGAATCAGCACGCCATAAGTGGTAATGGCGGCGACCAGTGGAATCCGGGCAATGCCTGAGAGCCATATGCCAGCGGTCACGAAGGTGGCAATGACAAACAGTCCCGCTGTCCATAACAGCAACACGCGTCCGAGGTCGAGACCGGTTGCCAGTTGCAATGTCATAACCTGTAGCAGGAGGATCAGCCAGAAAATTCCGAGTACGGTAAAGACAGCGAGAGTTTTACTGAACAGCAATTGAGCGGCGCTCAGTGGACTGGCCAGCAGTAAATCGAGGCGGCGGCTTTGCCATTCATCTGCAATGCTGCGCATGGTCAGTAACGGAGTCATCAGCATGATGATATTCAGGCCATTGAGTAAGGCCGGCACAACAACCAGAGAGGTGACGCCCAGAGAGGTTTCCTTTGCAGCGAGTTGTGCCTGGATGTTTTCGTAGTATTCAAGCTCACTGAAAAAAGCCCAGGCCAGTATCAGTTGGGAAACCGCAATAACCACCCATGCCAGTGGCGTGGCAAAAAAGCGTTTCAACTCGGTTTTCAGCATGGCGCTGGTTATGGAACTGCTCATGTTGGCTTGCCCCCGGTAATCTCGGCAAACAGGTTTTCCAGGTTGTGTCCGTCATCCACATCAGCAACCATGACATCATGGGCAATTTTGCCATTGTGAAGAATGGCAATGCGCTGGCATAAACGGTCTATTTCATCCAGGCGGTGACTGGAGATAATAATGCAGCAGTTTTGCGAAAGGCTGCTGATCAGGCTATGGGTTTCCTGAATCTGTTGTGGGTCAAGACCATCAGTGGGTTCATCAAGTAACAACAACTCGGGTTTGTGAACAATCGCCATCGCCAGTCCCAGTCGTTGCTGATAACCCTTGGAAAGCGCTCCTGACAGTTGCTGTTGTCTGTCTTCAAGGCGTGTCAGTTTGAGTGCTTCATTGATGTAGGCTGTTTGCTGATGCTTGCCAATACCGTAAAGGCTGGCGGCAAATGCCATGTTTTCGTTAACGGTCAACTCGGGATAAAACGCCGGGCGTTCCGGCAGGTAACCTACGGGGTGCCAGTCAGAGGATACCTCGGGTTTGAATGTGACGCTGTCAGCGGCGGGCAGGATGCCGGCGATAATTTTCAGCAGTGTGGATTTTCCTTCGCCGTTGAGACCCAGTAATCCGATAATGCCGTTCTCAGTAGCAGTAAAAGACAGATCGTCGATTACCGGACTTTTATTGAAAGCAAAGCGCAGGTTTTTTATTTCAAGCTGACAGGGCATTAATTAATCGCGCAGACTGATGATTGGCCATTGATTATTGTGAGCATGGTCGTTGAGTTTGACATCTGGGTCAACAGCAACCGGATGTTCGACCTTTTCCAGTAACGGAATATCATTGTGGGAATCGCTGTAAAACCAGCTTCCTGCCAGCGTTTCATTATTTTCGTCCAGCCAGCGGTGCAGGCGTTTCACCTTGCCATGCTGGAAGCTGGGTTCGCCGGCAACCTTGCCGGTGTAGGCGCCATCGACTATTTCGGGATTGGTAGCAATCAGGTGGGGGATATCATAGAGCTTGGCAATCGGGCTGGTGACGAAGGCATTGGTTGCCGTGATGATCATCAGGGTATCCCCCTGCTGGCGGTGCTTTTCCACCAGCTCCAGTGATTTTTGAGAAATCAGCGGGCGGATCTTGTCGTCAATAAACTGTTCGCGCCAGTTGTGCAGATCCCGGGTTGGGTGTTCGCTCAGTGGTTTGAGTGAGAATTGCAGAAACTCCATGATATCGAGCTTGCCATCCTTGTATGCCTGGTAGAAGCGTTCGTTTTCCTTCTCATAATAGTCAGCATCCACGATGCCCTGTTCACCCAGAAAAACCCCCCATAAATAGTCAGAGTCACCGCTTAATAGCGTATTGTCCAGGTCAAAAATTGCCAGTGCCAATGTTGTATCCCAAAGCTGAGTGTTTGCAACGTAATATACAGAATTTGTTTTATTAGCAATACCTTATGTAGACATTATTTTTTACGTGAAGAACGTTTTGTGGAAGAATCAGAAACAGTCAAAGAATAATTATATGAATGTAATGTGATAGATTCTGAAGGTTTTAGAGCCAACGTTGGCATTATTATCTGTAACGACAAGCGTGAACTCTTCTGGGGCAGGCGTGTCGGGCAGGATGCCTGGCAGTTTCCGCAGGGTGGTATCAACGAGGATGAAACGCCTGAACAGGCAATGTTCCGCGAACTGCGTGAAGAAGTCGGACTTGAAGAGGAGCATGTTGAAATCCTCGGATCAACCAAGCGCTGGCTGCGCTATCGATTGCCCAAACGTTTTATTCGCAAACACAGTACACCATTGTGCATAGGTCAGAAACAGCGCTGGTTTTTGCTGAAAGTAAAATGTCAGGAATCTGATTTCTGTCTCGACAAGTTCGACAAACCGGAATTTGATCACTGGCGCTGGGTTGATTACTGGCAGCCGGTAAAAGAGGTGGTTTTTTTCAAACGCAATGTTTATTCCAGGGCGTTAAAGGAGCTGGCCCCCATTCTGTTTCCTGAAGGAGCGCCAGCTAATCACTACCGACCGAAAAACCGTCATCCCTATCGTAGTCGCAGGTAGCCGCAGGTCATGCTGGAAACACTGCGTCGCATCATCCATGAGGTCAACGGGGCACCCAACCTGGGGGAGGCGCTCAAGATCATCGTAGAGCGCGCACGTGAAGCCATTGATGCCAATGTCTGTTCAGTCTACCTGACTGATTTTGATACCCAGTCACATATTTTGCGCGCTACTGTCGGGCTCAACGAAGATGCTGTCGGCAAGGTGAAATTGCCCTTGCACCGTGGTTTGGTCGGCCTGGTAGCCGAGCGCGCCGAACCGGTTAACGTGGATGAGGCTGCAAGCCATCCGCGTTATCTTTTCATCACCGAAACAGGTGAGACGCATTACCACGGTTTTCTGGGAGTCCCCATTATTCACAACCGCAAGGTGTTAGGTGTACTGGTGGCGCGTCAGAAAGAGCCGCGAAAATTTGATGATGAGGAAGTGACTTTTCTGTTCACGCTGGCTGCCCAGCTGGCAGGCGCCATTATTCACGCTGAGTCCAGTGGGGAGCTGGAAGAAATCCAGTTGGCAAGTCAGAAACAGCGACGTTTTCATCGTGGTCGGCCGGGTTCTCCCGGAGTTGCCATAGGCCAGGTCGTAGTGGCCTATAAAATGGCTGATCTGGATGTGGTACCTGAACGCCAGTCCATCGATATTACCAATGACATCAAGATATTCCAGCAGGCCGTCGACAAGGTCATCGATGACCTGAATCGTTTGAAGGGAAACCTGGGCGACAAGCTTCCTTCAGAAGACCAGGCATTGTTCGATGCCCTGATGATGATGCTCAGTTCCGATACGCTGGTGACACGCACTATTGAACTGATCAAGCTAGGTCACTGGGCTCAGGGAGCACTGCGCATCAGTATCGAAGAACATGCGCGTGTTTTTGACGAGATGGATGATGTCTACTTGCGTGAGCGTGCCTCGGATGTGCGTGACCTGGGACGTCGTATCCTCATGCATCTGCAAAGTGATACCCCGCTAGAAATTGATTATCCCGAAAATACCGTGCTGGTCGGTGATGATGTCAGTGCCGTACAGCTGGCAGAAGTGCCATTCGCAAAACTGGCCGCTATCGTGTCAACAACCGGCTCCAGTTCTTCCCATGTTGCCATCCTGGCACGCGCCTTTGGCATTCCGGCTGTGATGGGGGTCAGTGACCTGCTGGTAGGTCGCATGGAAAACCAGACTGTCATTGCCGATGGCTACCGTGGTCGTGTCTATCTTTCGCCTGAGCCTGTAGTACTGGATGAATACCGGCGTATGCTGGATGAAGATCGGGCGCTCAATGATGAGCTGTCTGAGCTGCAGGGGGTGCCTTGCGAAAGTACCGATGGTATCGAAGTGCCTCTCTTCCTGAATACCGGGCTGGTATCGGATATTGGTGAATTTGGCGTGCAGGAATCGGCTGGAGTAGGACTCTACCGTACCGAACTGCCTTTCATGATACGTGACCGTTTCCCGGCGGAGATGATTCAGATATCCAACTACCGCCGGGTGATTCAAGCCTTTCATCCGCGACCGGTGGTGTTGCGTACCCTGGATATCGGGGGTGACAAGCCTTTGCCGTATTTCCCGATTGAAGAGTCAAATCCCTTTTTGGGGTGGCGTGGCTTAAGGGTTTCGCTGGATCATCCCGAGATATTTCTGACGCAGATCAGGGCTATTCTGAGAGCCGATATCGGCTTTCATTCGGTCAAGATCCTGTTGCCCATGGTGTCAAATGTCAATGAAGTTGATGAAAGCCTGTTATTAATACAGCGAGCGCTTGATGAACTGGAAGAAGAAGGTTTCGCCGTGAAGATGCCCGAAGTAGGTGTCATGATCGAGGTGCCTTCGGCTGTCTACCAGGTTGAAGCCCTGGCGCGCCGTGTCGATTTCCTGTCAATCGGTACCAATGACCTGACCCAGTATCTGCTGGCAGTAGACCGTAACAATTCCCGTGTCGCTGATATTTACAACGATATGCACCCGGTCGTTCTGCGTGCTATTCAACAAGTGGTTGATACCGCAAAGGATACACGTTGTCCGGTGAGTGTCTGCGGTGAGCTTGCGGGTAACCCGTTAGCCGCGCCACTGATGCTGGGGCTGGGTGTCGATAGCCTGAGTATGAGTTCGGGCAGTCTGCTCAAGGTGAAATGGGTGTTGCGTAGCTTTGCCCGCAGTAATGCCCGTCAGCTCACCAAGTTGGCACTGAAGATGGAAGATTCCCGCCAGGTGATTAATTTCATGCAGGGTGCACTGGATGATATGGGGCTGGGCCGACTGATTCGACCGGGAATGTAAGCCCCGTTTAAAAAGTTTGGGAAAAGTTCAGGAAAAGTCTAGGAAAAGCTTAAACTGTAACCCACCTGTTTCAGGTACTTTGCTTCCTGATCAAGTTCCACGACAGTCAGAGGATGTTCATCCAGCCAGTCCTCGGGAAAATCGAGATGAATCTGTTTGTCTTCCACCCTGATTTTCAACTTTGGCTTGTTGTCGTTGCTGCGTCCACGGTGCAGTAAAACTGCTATTCTGAGAATGATCGATAAGCGTAAAATGTATTCACGGATGTCTTGCGGCTGTGCTTCAAAGATGTCCGTTTGCAGTTTGCGTCGATGATTACGAACCAGCACCGCCAATAGGCGTTGCTGCTGCCGGGAAAAGCCGGACATGTCGGCATTTTCCAGAATATAGGCGCTGTGCTTCTGGAACTGGCTATGCGAGATAGTCAGGCCAACTTCATGCAAGCGGGCTGCCCAGCTGAGCAGTTCACGGTATTCCATGCTTTCAAGCTGCCAGTTTTCTGAAACCTGTGAGAAGAGCTGTCGCGCCGTATTATCGATACGTCTTGCCTGTGTTTTGTCGATGCCATAACGTTCTGAAAGCCGTTTGACGGTCTTGTCACGTACATCTTCATCTTGAAGCTGGCCCTGCATTTCATATAGAAGCCCCTCGCGCAGGGCTTCATCGGAAACAGACATCTGTTCGATGCTCAGTGATTTGAACAGAGCGCTTAACACGGCAACACCGCCAGCAAAAACCGGTTTTCGTTCTGCACTTAAGCCCTTGATGTCCAGTGCATCAACATGACCCTGCTCAATCATCAGCGTACGAAGTTTCTTGAGGGAGCTGCGTGTGATGCCTTTGCTGCTCCAGCCCATTTCAAAAACCACCGAGCGGATGGCTCGAATGGTTCCGGAACTGCCAATGGCGATTTTCCAGTGATCTGCATTGAATTGCTGTTTTACCGGGCGAATATCCAGTTGACCGCCGAGAATGGCTTTACCCATGCTGGTCTTGGATATCACGCCATCTTCGAAATAACGCTGGCTGAAGCTGACACAACCCATATGCAGGCTTTCACGGTTATAGATTTTGAAACGCTTGCCTATAATGAGTTCGGTACTGCCTCCACCGATATCAATCACCAGGCGCTTCTTGTCACCGGTATCAATGCCGTTGGCTACTCCGATGTAAACAAGACGTGCTTCCTCACGTCCGGCAATGATTTCAATAGGATGGCCGAGGGCGCTTTGAGCGCGTTCCAGAAAGCTATTGTCACGCACCTGCCTGAGCGTATTGGTGCCGACAGCCCGCACCGCAGCATGTGGCAAGGTTCTTAAACGCTGGCCAAAGCGTTCCAGGCAATCGATTGCCCTCTTAGCTGTTTCTTCGTCAAGTGTCTTGTTTTTTTGTAAACCGGCACCCAGGCGCACCATTTCCTTGAGTTTATCGATAATGACCAGCTGGTCGTTTTCATAACGGGCCACGATCATATGAAAGCTGTTGGAGCCAAGATCCACCGCGGCAACGGTTTCAGGCCGCGTTGAAGGGAGATGAAAAAGATGCATATTCAACACTGATAGCTGATGGTGGCTGTATTCAAACGATTCATACACTACAGGTCAACCGTTTTTTGGAACTGAAAGAGTGTCGTATGATCTGCATCATGTAACCTTGTTTTTGCTATAACTACTATCAGTACTGATAAATATTCGCACTGGAGAACAACAATGAACCCGGAAAAGGTCATATTCGGTTTTTTCATCATACTGGCCGCAACACTCAATTTTGGTTTTTATGTCGGCGACATATCCAATCCCGACCATCATCCGGTATCCGAGTTATTTTTCGTGGTTGTTGTTAACCTGATTGCAACAATTCTAAAATTTGGCGACCGTACACAAATGGGAGCCTTGCTGCTGGCAACCAGTCTGGTTGCTTTATTGCAGTTGTTTGCAGCTTCCCTGATATGGGGTTACGTGGTTTACGTCAGCGAAAGCGGTATGACAGCCGCAGCCATGGCGAGTATTGTTTCCTTATCCGGTGGCGCTCTGATGGCGAATATCATTTCGGTAGTACTGCTGGTCATTGAAACGGTGATGTTGCGCCGCTAGCAAGTCCTCATATTCCCTCATGGATTCAGTTTTCTTCATTATATTCAGGCGTATGCGTCAGCCTTTGCTGACGCTTGTGATCACCTATGCCATCGCCATACTGGGCCTGACATTAATCCCTGGCCAGGATGCCGATGGCAACACCTGGCACATGAGCTTTTTTCATGCGTTCTACTTCGTCAGTTACATGGCGACGACCATCGGTTTTGGAGAAATTCCTTACGAATTCACTGATGGTCAGCGTATGTGGGTCACCTTTTCGGTTTATGCTACGGTGGTGGGCTGGATCTATGCCATTGGTACCCTGATATCGCTGGTACAGAATAAAACTTTCCAGCAGGCCATGACGGAAAAGCGTTTTGCCAGAAAAATACGCAGTCTGCATGAACCATTTTACCTGGTGTGTGGTTATGGCCTGACCGGCTCGGAACTGGTGCGCTCGCTGATTGAGCATAAGCAACATGCCGTGGTGATTGATATTGACCAGCATCGCATCAATGATCTGGAACTGGATGCCCTGATTGAGGCCGTGCCAGGTTTGTGTGCCGATGCCCAGCCGCCGCTGCACCTCATTCAGGCAGGTCTTCAACATGAACTTTGCTCCGGTGTGGTGGCGGTGACCAATTCCAATGAGGCCAACCTGAAAATCGCCATTACCTCAAAAATGCTCAATCCTGAGCTGCAGGTAATTTGCCGTGCTGACTCAAAAGATATTGAGGCCAATATGGCTTCGTTTGGCACGGATTACATTATTGATCCTTACGATACCTTTGGTACGCGTCTGATGACGGCGCTACAGACACCCTGCATGTATTTGCTGCATCAATGGCTGACCGGCATGGCAGACGAGTGCCTGAATGAGCCTGTCTATCCGCCGGTGGAAGGGCGCTGGGTGATTTGCGGTTATGGCCGTTTTGGTAAAGCAATCTACAATCGTCTGCAGAAAGAGGAAATAGAAATCGTCGTTGTCGAGATGACGCCGGAGATTACCGGAAAACCTGAGACTGCTTTTGTGCAGGGAAGGGGAACGGAAGCAGCCACACTGATCGAAGCGGGTATCCATTCGGCAGCAGGGCTGGTTGCCGGTACCGATGATGACGCCAACAATCTGTCCATCATCGCCACTGCCAAGGAAATCAATCCGGAGCTGTTTACCATTGCCAGAAAAAATCATAATGATAATGAAGCCTTGTTTGATGCTCTGTCATGCAACATGGTGATGACGCCCAGCAGTATTATTGCCAACAAGATTCGTGCCTTGCTGGTGGTTCCCATGTTGTATGAATTTCTGGGTAAGGCTTATTTCAAGGATGATGATTGGGCCTGTGAACTGGTCAGCCGGATTTCAGGCGCTATTTCGGAGGTTGTTCCGGATATCTGGGAAGTCAATATTGATCAAACTGATGCCTATGCTGTTACGCAGATGATTGAACGCGGACACCAGATAACACTGGCTGATATTCAACGTGACCGTTATGCCCCTGAGAAACCGTTGAATGCTGTTGCGCTGCTCTACAAAGGCAAAGAAGGTAAGGTGATGTTGCCATCCAATGAGCAGCTACTCGAGGAAGGAGATCGTATACTTTTCTGTGGGCAGATGGGCATTCACCGCAGCATGGAATGGAATCTGCAAAATGTTAATGTGCTGGAGTTTCTTCTCACCGGCACCATAGCGACACAAAGCAAGTTGCTGAAGTTTTTTATTAATTAGAGCAAAGCCAATAAATTCCCGGTTTGGCTTTTTTTGGGATTTATAGTAATTTACTTCCCGTATAACAAGAGTAGCTATTCAGGTTTTCCTGAATAAATTCAAGCTACCGCATCATAATAATCAAGAAACTGAATACTGTTACAGCCATCTTATGGAGAATATGTCATGGCTCATATTGTTGTGCTGGGCGCTGGAACCGGAGGCATGCCGGCGGCCTACGAACTTCGTGAACTGTTGGGACCTGAACATGAAGTTACGATGATCAATGAACGGGATTATTTCCAGTTCGTTCCTTCCAATCCCTGGGTTGCTGTGGGCTGGCGTGACCGTTCAGCAATTACTTTTGATCTTCGCATGCACCTCGAGCGTAAAAATATCAATTTCATCGCCAAGCGTTGTGATCATATTGATACTGATAACAACATGCTTGAGTTGCAGGATGGTGAAAAAGTCCTGTTCGATTTCCTGGTTATTGCCACGGGACCAAGGTTGGCCTTTGATGAAGTTGAAGGTTGCGGGCCAGAGGGGCATAGCCATTCAATCTGTACCATCGATCATGCAGAGCAGACCTGGCAACATTACCAGCAATTGCTGAAAGACCCTGGACACGTAGTGATTGGCACCATGCCGTTTGCTTCCTGCTTTGGGCCGGCCGTTGAGTTTGCTTTTATCATGGATGCCGATTTGCGCAAGCGCAAGCTGCGAGATCAGGTGCCCATGACCTACGTTACCTCGGAACCCTATATCGGTCATCTGGGCCTGGGTGGGGTGGGAGATTCCAAAGGTATGCTGGAATCGGAAATGCGCAATCATCACATCAAGTGGATTACCAATGCAAAGACCACCCGCATAGAAGATGGCAAGATGTTCATTGAAGAATACGATGATCGTGGAGATAAGGTCAAAGATCATGAGCTTGATTTTAAATTTTCCATGATGTTGCCAGCGTTTAAAGGTGTAGAGGCCGTCATGAACGTTGAAGGCTTGTGTAATCCACGCGGTTTTGTGTTTGTCGATGAGTACCAGCGCAGCCCGAAATACCCGAATATTTATGCAGCAGGCGTTTGTATTGCTATCCCGCCGGTAGAAGCGACGCCCGTACCCACAGGCGCCCCCAAAACCGGTTACATGATCGAATCAATGGTTACTGCAATCGTGCATAACATCGCCAATGAACTGACCGGTAAAGCATTGGATACCAAGGCAACCTGGAATGCCATCTGCCTGGCTGATATGGGTGATAGCGGGGCAGCTTTTGTGGCATTGCCACAGATTCCGCCGCGCAATGTGGCCTGGTTCAAGAAAGGCAAATGGGTCCACATGGCAAAAATTGCTTTTGAAAAATATTTCATACGCAAGATGAAAAAAGGCAGTGTTGAGCCAATCTACGAAAAATACATCCTGAAAATGCTGGGTATTGGCAAGGTTAAATAGTGCTGGGCCAAGGTGAAATAACAACCACTTTGGTTTACTATTCCCGCCTATGACTACACCTCATATCACTCGCCATAAAACCGTTCAGGTAAAAGTCCGTCATCTCCTTATTGGTGGTGATGCGCCCGTTGTGGTGCAGTCCATGACCAATACCGATACTGCTGATGCAGCATCGACGATCAGGCAGGTGGCTGAATTGTACCGTGCCGGTTCTGAAGTGGTACGTATCACGGTAAATAATGAAGAAGCCGCCAGAGCCGTGCCGGAGATTCGAGAGGGCCTGGAACAGCTTAACCTGTCAGTGCCCCTGGTGGGCGATTTCCATTTCAATGGTCATCGTTTACTGGCAGATTTTCCCGAATGTGCACAGGCACTGGATAAGTACCGCATCAACCCGGGTAATATCGGTAGCGGTGAAAAACGTGACAGCCAGTTTGCCACCATGATTGAAACTGCTGCGCGCTATGACAAGGCAGTGCGCATCGGCGTTAACTGGGGAAGCCTTGATCAGGCCCTGGTAGCTCGCATGATGGATGAAAATGCCAACAGTGATTCACCGCTTGAAGGCCCGGAAATCATGCATCACATCATGGTGCGCTCGGCACTGGAAAATGCTGACCGTGCAGTGCAGCTTGGTTTGCCCAAAGAGAGAATCATCCTCTCCTGTAAAATGAGTGGTGTTCAAGACCTGATAGCGGTTTATCGCCAACTGGCTGCAAAAAGTGATTATTCACTGCATCTGGGTTTGACCGAGGCGGGGATGGGGTCAAAAGGTATTGTTGCTTCAACTGCGGCACTGTCCGTGCTGTTGCAGGAAGGTATCGGCGATACCATCCGTATTTCACTGACGCCCGAGCCCGGCGGTGAAAGAACTCGTGAAGTGAAGGTTGCCCAGGAAATATTGCAGTCCCTTGAATTGCGCTCCTTCATGCCTCAGGTGATAGCCTGTCCGGGCTGTGGCCGCACCACCAGTACCTATTTTCAGCAGCTGGCGCAGGACATCGAACAGCATTTGCGTACCAAAATGCCGGTGTGGTCCAGTCAATATCCCGGTGTAGAAGAGATGAACGTCGCTGTGATGGGGTGCGTGGTGAATGGTCCCGGTGAAAGCAAACATGCTGATATTGGTATCAGTCTGCCGGGTAACGGCGAACGTCCTGCAGCACCGGTTTATGTAGATGGTGAGAAAAAAGTAACCTTGAAAGGCGATAATATCGCTGCTGAGTTTATGCAGATTCTGGACGACTATGTACAGAATCGCTATGCCAGCTGATAGCTGCTTCTACTCTTGGCCTATCGCCTGCAGCTCTTCCACGTTTAAGCGATAAAGCTGCGGTGCTGTTTCAATCAGCAGCTTCTTGCGTTTGAACTCGGCAATAATACGGCTGCTGGTTTCCGTGGTAATGGCCAGCATCGAACCGATGTCTTCACGGCTGAATAAGGGATAACTCAGGTCCGGGTTATTGAAAACGTGAAGCAACAGACGTGCAATACGTTGCTTGGCAGAACCGGTTGAAAGATGGGTCAGCCAGGCATCCGCTTCGGTAAGAGCGCGGTTCCAGCGGTTTAACAGTTCCTTGTGCAGGTTGGGATTTTCACTGCTGAGTTTCTTAATAACCGGTACTGGCAGTTTGCATACTTCGCTGGGTTGCAGTGCGATCGCATCATGTTGGTAATCCTGGTCAAGCAGGGCTTCGAGGCCGGTGATATCGGTGGTGCGGGCAAGGCGTACGATGCGCTGGCTGCCATCGGGTAGATACTGCACCAGCTTGAAACTTCCACTGCGCACGGTATACATGTGGTTGGCTTTTTCGCCCATACGATAGAGATGAGAGCCTGGCGGTAACACGTACTGGTCAATGGGTTGATGAATTTTCTCGAAATCATCTTCTTCCAGACCGGAAAACAGCACAGTATTACGTAACTGGCAGTTCCTGCAGTCAGCTTCACCTGTCCACGCCGAATGTAATGTGACTGTCTTATTCATGACAGTTTTGTAGCCTCGATTAATTAAAGTTGTAATTTTTTAATGAATGATAGCCGGAAGTTGGCTGTTATCATAGAGATTAAAGTCCTGGGTATGATAAGGGAATAGCGGTTTTCCCGAAAAACAGCCTAAAAATATATGATGCAACTATGAATTTAATCACGCTAAAGTCAGTACAACATGGTTTCGGTGGACCACCACTGCTGGAAAATGCCAGTTTTTCAATTGCCGAGAGCGAGCGTATCTGCCTGATCGGCAGAAACGGAGAGGGTAAATCCACCTTGCTGAAAATCATCGCCGGCCACATCACGCCGGACAGTGGAGAAGTGGCGCGTAGCAAGGGACTGGTTATTGCCGAACTGGCACAGGAAGTACCACAGGGCTTTGAAGGGACAGTTTTTGATATCGTCGCAGGTGCCCTTGGCGACAAGGCCCGGTTATTGAAAAAATATCATCACGCTGTACAGCTGGTGGCAGCGCAACCTGACGAACAAAACCTGCAGAAACTGGCCGATGCCCAGCATGCACTTGAAGCGGTTGATGGCTGGCAGCTGGAACAGGAAGTGGAAACGGTGATTTCGCGGTTACAACTGCATGCGGATGCCGAAGTGGCTTCACTGTCCGGAGGCCTGAAACGTCGTGTACTGCTGGCCAGGGCGCTGGTAACCCATCCTGACCTGTTATTGCTGGACGAACCCACCAACCACCTCGACCTGGCGGCAATTCAATGGATGGAAGAGTTTTTCAGGGACTACAAGGCCTCGATCCTGTTTATCACCCATGACAGGGAGTTCCTCAGACAACTGGCGACACGCATCATTGAACTGGACCGCGGCCAGACCACGGACTGGCCCGGCAATTATGATAACTACCTGCGCCGCCGTGAAGAGCGCCTGAATGCCGAGGCAAAAGAAAATGAACGCTTTGATAAAAAACTGGCCCAGGAAGAAGTCTGGATCAGGCAGGGCATCAAGGCGCGGCGCACGCGTAATGAAGGCCGCGTGCGTGCCTTAAAGGCTATGCGTGAGGCCTATCGCCAGCGCCGTACACAACAGGGTACTGCCAACCTGCAAATGCACCAGGCTGAAAATTCCGGCAAGCTGGTTTGTGAGGCTGAAAACATTACCTACAGCTGGGATGGTTTTCCAGTGGTCAAGGATTTTTCGTTGACCATTTTGCGTGGCGATCGTATTGGTGTTATCGGTCCCAATGGAGCCGGTAAGTCGACCCTGTTGAACCTGCTGCTTGGCAGGCTGGAACCGCAACAGGGCAAGGTGAAACTCGGTACAAAACTGGAAGTGGTTTTTTTCGATCAGTTGCGTGATGTGATTGACGATGAAAAAACCGTGATGGATAACGTGGCTGAGGGTTCTGACAAGGTTGAGATCAACGGTAAAACCAAGCACATCATGTCCTATTTGCAGGACTTTCTGTTTGCCCCGCAAAGAGTCAGGCAGCCTGCCGGTGCCTTGTCCGGTGGAGAACGTAACCGCCTGTTACTGGCGAAACTGTTTTTAAAGCCCGCTAACCTGCTGGTACTTGACGAGCCTACCAATGACCTTGATGTGGAAACGCTGGAATTGCTGGAAGAGCTGTTAACTGAATACCAGGGAACCTTGTTGATCGTCAGCCATGACCGGCAGTTCCTTGATAATGTCGTTACTTCAACACTGGTATTGGAAGGCAACGGTCATGTGGAACACAGTATTGGTGGATACAGCGACTGGGAAGAAAAGCATCGTCAAAAACAACAGGCGCTCAAGGCGACAGCAACAAAGCTGGTGCAAAAAGAGGTGGAAAAAAAGGAAAACAACCAGCAGAACAACAAAAAAATCAGGCCGACAAAACTCAGTTACAAGGATCAGCGTGAACTCGATGAGCTGCCAAAACAGTTAGAATCACTTGAAAAGCGGCTGGATGAGGTGCAAAGTCAGTTATCAAACCCGGATATCTATAAGGAGAGTCCTGACAAGGTGGCGGCATTGCAGCAGCAATTAACCGATACCGAAGCAGAGCTTGAAGAAAAATTTCTACGCTGGGAAGAACTGGAAGCCATGCTATGAGCAAAGCCATAACCCTTGTTACATTGCTGCTGCTGATGGCCAGCGGTCAGGCCTGGTCAGGTGCCATCTGCGTGGTCGCACTATGGAAAGGCTCGGTACTGGATTATGTCTATCTTGCCGGCGATATCCACCCTCATGAGCTTCAGGCGCAAGCAGAAGCCATGTTGGCACAACGCGGCTACGATGATTATGACCGCGGGCTGGATATCCGTCATGCACGCGGGCAAACTTATCTGAAGCATGGCTATGCTGTGATTATCGAATCAAACTACATTCCTGCTTATCGCAAGGTGCAGAAAGAACGCCGTAGTATTGGCTGTGGCTTTAGTGCCAAATCGCTGGATGATGCCCTGTGGGATGCCATTCATGATCTACAGACCCATGACTGGAGCTGGGTGCCTGATCGTGATGAGTACACGGTGGTGAAAAAAGAAAGGTTTTAACGCGTGAAAAAATTCTGCCTCATTCTTGTATTGATAGTGTTGTCGACTGCTGCCTCAGCCAGGCAGGTGATAGAACTTATTCCACTGCAATCGCAATTGCCGCAAGACATCATCCCGGTTATCAGGCCTCTGCTGGGTGCTGATGGTGCAATTAACAGTATGAATAACCAATTGATTCTGAAAGTTGAGGAAAGCCAGCTGGAAGAAATTAAACAGTTGATCCGTCAGCTCGACAGGCCGCCACAACGTTTACTGATTGAAGTCAGTCTTGAAGGGGGTGGCCGAGGACAGGACTCCGGTTTTGATGTAAAAGGCAGGCTCAGTACGGAGGGCAATAACCGTGCAGATGTCAGAATCAAGGAATATCGCACTCGTGACCGATATGACTCGAGTCAGATGATTCACGCCACAGAAGGCTATCCTGCATTGATTCGTTATGGGCGTATCATTCCGTACCAGGAATATGATATTGAAGTGCGTGGTAACCGGCTGAGCCAGAGGCAGTACACAAGTTTCAGGGATGCCACCAGTGGCTTTTATGTCATCCCCCGGCTCAACGGCAACCGCGTCTCTTTGGAAATTCAGCAACAGCGTAAGCGTTATCAGTCTGATGGCAGTATGGCGGTTCAGGGTGCCAGCACATTCGTTAGCGGTCAGCTCGGTGAATGGATAAGGCTAGGTGGTGTCGGGCAGTCAAGTAACAGGCAAAGGGAAGGTCTTATCAGCCGTAATACCCGCAATGTCAACGAAGATCAGCAGATATTTGTCAGGGTGACACGAAACTGACATGGCACCCGTAAAAACAGGCCAGTGGCGAGTTTTAGCCAGCCTGTTTCCTGGGGTGTTGCTTGCCATTGTTTTTATACTGGTTATCGAACCTGTTTCCCAGCCCCAAAGCTATCATTTATTCGCTGATCAACGCATTGTTCTGCAGATTCCACATGCCGGTGATGTACTGACAAACCTTGCACTGATCATTGTTGGTGCCTGGGGATTGTGGTTTCTATCGCATCCACAATTATACCGGGCAACATTCATCGATAGGCGTGAAGCCCGCAATTTCTGGTGGCTGTTTGCCGGTGTTCTATTAACGGGTTTCGGTTCTGCCTGGTATCACCTGAGTCCCGATAACAACAGCCTGGTGTGGGACAGACTGCCAATGACATTGGCCTTCATGGGTTTATTAGCTGCCATGATTAGTGAACGTGTCAGTCTCACCCTGGGTAGAGCCTTGCTCGGGCCTCTATTGCTGGCAGGTGTGGCAAGCGTGTTGTGGTGGATCTGGACAGAGCATCAGGGTCACGGAGATCTGCGCTGGTATTTGATCGTTCAGTTTTATCCGGTGTTAACCATGCCCTTGATACTACTCTTGCTGTCTGCTCCATATACTCATGGCGGATATTATTGGGGAGTAGTGACATTTTATTTGATAGCAAAACTGGTGGAAATTCTGGATCACCAGATATTCGAGTTAACTCGTGGAATAATAAGTGGCCATAATTTAAAGCATTTGTTTGCAGCGCTGGCGGTAGCCTTGTTGCTCAGAATGCTGTGGGTGCGTAGCAGTCGTTGAGCCACTCCATTTAACTGGCGGTCATTTCAAATGAAATACAGGTTCCAGTCGATTGTTGTGCTGTCGGATTATCTGAAATATTTATTTCAGCATGATGCAAAGAAGCAATTTCTTTAACAAAACTCAGCCCCAGTCCGGAGCCTTTTCTACCATCAGGACGCGATAGAGAATAAAAGCGTTCAAATATGCGCTGTTTTGCATAGTCCGGTATACCTTCACCCTGGTCGCAAATATTGATAATAATTTTTTCATCCCGTTTTACTGTGCGGACTGTGATTTCACTCTCAGCAGGTGAAAACTCGATAGCGTTTTTCAACAGATTGGTCATGGCTTTTGACAGCAGAAAATAATTACCTTTAATCTGCTGTTGATCATCTTCATGCAAACGGATTTTGATGTGCCGGTTTTGAGCAACGGGCAACAGGCTGGTGACTACATCATTCAGTAATTCTTGGGTGTTGATGGTTTCGATATCATCAAGACCGGGTCGATATTCAAGAGAGGCCAATTCCAGCAGGCGATCGACCAGTTCCTGCATGCGTTGCGTTTCATTCTGAATATTAGCCAGAAAATGTTGGCGGTCAGCCTCCGGCATATCTTCATTCAGTAGTTCGGAAGCACCACGAATAGCGGCGATCGGGCTTTTCAATTCATGGGTCAGGGTTTGCACATAGTCAGAAACGTAGGACTTGCCATCCAGTGCAATACGCATGGATTCAAGTGCCCGGCCCACCTCGCCAATTTCATTGTTACCAAGTTCTGGAAGCCTGGTGCGTTCACCCTTGGTAACGGCTTCAGCATAGTTTTGAATACGTGACAGAGGTTGGCTAAGCCAGTTATGTATGATGAGACCAATCAACAGGGTGATAATGACAATAATAAAGCCAACGCCACTGATATTGCTCAGCAGATGTTCCATGAAGCGTTCGGCATTGCGCGTAGGTTTGCCGACAGTGATGACACCAACGATTTCATTATCAAACAGTATTGGCGCAGCAATATACATGATGGAGCCATCCGCATAGAGCGGGTCATCTTCCGAGCTGCGTGCGCCATACTCACCTCTCAGGGTGAGATAGACATCGCGCCATTGACTGTAATCTGCTCCGAGATCGCGATCGTGGTCAGAGTCAAAAATTACCGTGCCTTTAATGTCAGTCACATAAACGCGGATATCGACCTGTTGTTTGTGTATTTCATAGATCTGCGCATCAATGTTGCGCTGCGCCAGTTCCAGAAAGCTGTTTTGTATAAATTGAGTGTCAATATGAATGTTGTCATCAGTTCGTTTGATAGCCTGAGCTGAAATCATGCTGGCCAGTAACTGAGAGATATCAACCAGTGTATCTTCCTGTGCTTCCATGTAGCGAGGCTTCATTTCATCCTGCATCCAGTGAACCAGGCTGTAAATGCCGGCGGCAATCATGAGTGAAAATGCGAGGAAGATGCGGGTGCGGATTTTCATGGTTGGTAACTGTAACCAAGGCCACGATGAGTTCTGATGACATTCATATCATTGTCCAGTTGCCTGATTTTCTGGCGAATGGTTTTGATGTGGGTGTCGACGGTTCGGTCAAAACTGCGTTCGGGCTCTTCCCAGGCAATTTCCATGAGTTGGGTTCTGGAATAAACCCGCCCCGGATGTTCGAGTAAGGTTTGCAAAATACGAAATTCATAGCGGGACAAATGCAGGTCGCTGCCATTGAGCATGATGCGCAGGCCCTCATGATCCAGAGTAAAACCGTTGGCGGACTGTTTTGGCGTCGGTTGTGAGCGTAACCGGCTGCGGATACGCGCGGTCAATACGCGTGGACTGAATGGTTTGGTGACATAATCGTCAGCACCCAGCTCCAGGCCGAGTATCTGGTCAATATCATCCGTTCTCGACGTTAAAAAGATTATGGGGATATTCGATTGCTGACGAATACTTTTACAGACATCGAATCCACTCATGTCAGGCAAACCAATATCCAGCAGCACCAGCTGATGAGAATCATTTTGCAAAGACTCAAGGGCAGCATTGCCGGTTGATACCCAGTCAGTTTCCAGTCCTTCCGTTTTCAGGGCGTAGACCAGGGTGTCGGCAATGGCGGGTTCGTCTTCGACGATGAGAATTTTCATAGTATGAGTGTATTAAAAAACCAGTGGAATAAAAAATTGTAGCGACTTCACATTATTTTCATATTTTCCTCAATTGTGTTGCTCATCCTTCTATTACCAGACAATAGAAGGATAAATGACATGTTGCACAAAAATCGCTTAACTGAAGCTTTTGTTGTTTTTTTTATTTTACTGCTGTCGATGACACAGCTGGGTGCGATGCCGCCGAAACAGCATCAGCAACCATTGGCAGAAATGACTCTGGATGAAGTTACGGCTGGCACCCTGTTGATGAAGACAGAACAGCACGGCAAGTTTCATTCAATACCACTGCAACAGACAGATGTAGCGATGACCATCACCGGTCCTATCGCCCGCAGTGTGCTCACGCAGACATTCAATAATCCGACAGATGAATGGCTGGAAGCTGTTTATGCTTTTCCATTGCCGGAAAACGCCGCTGTGGATCATATGGACCTGCTGGTGGGTGAGCGTATTATCGAGGGACAGATTAAAGAAAAGCAGGAAGCTGAAAAAGTCTATAAAGAGGCGAAACAGCAGGGTAAAAAAACTGCGCTGGTACAGCAGCATCGCCCGAATCTGTTTACTACCTCGGTGGCCAATATTCCACCATATGGTGAGATCAGGGTGCGTCTTGAATACCAGCAACAACTCTCATGGCGTGATCAGCAATTTTCTGTGCGTTTCCCCATGGCCATCACTCCACGCTACATGCCTGCCGATCAGTTGCCTGTAACCCAGCGTGTCGAGATTCAGCAGCAGGTTGCCGATGGCTGGTCGATTCTTCCCGGAGAAATACCCAATGTCGTGCCACTGCAAGACGAACATCAACAACGGCAGGCAGATAAGG
>Ga0180436_10000499_pt1 | contig 40589 bp, 37 predicted proteins | sample SS_ome_2_FD_132434 | JGI IMG/M metagenome (GOLD analysis project Ga0180436, IMG submission 132434) | Hypersaline lake sediment archaeal communities from the Salton Sea, California, USA - SS_3_S_2 metaG | ecosystem: Environmental > Aquatic > Non-marine Saline and Alkaline > Hypersaline >... | reverse complement strand
TTAGTATTGACTATATTGGTAGTTCTGCTAGGGACTATATTTATCGGCTGCACAAGCACAGCCAAAGAAATTGAGGACTCGCCTGTACCGACTGTTTTGAGCACCCTTAAGCCAACACCAACACCAACTCCTGAGCCTACACCTACGCCGACACCTGACCCGGGACCATATGGGGATGGGGCTTTTGTCGATACGGAATATATGAGTGAAATGCCGGCAGATCTAACTCAGAATTTTAAATACAGCAAGCAGGATTGGTTTTTGGACTACATTGTTGCGATGGAAGATGGGATAATCTTTGATAGCCCTGATATTAGTTCGAATCAGCTTACAGAAATCGATTTTGGTGATAGGATGCAAACTTCGGCAAAAATCGTAGTTTCTCCTGATGATGAGGTGTTTTGGTATCGAGTTCATTGGACGGACAAGGAAGAAAACGAATCATTCGGATATGTTCAAAGCAGTGTTGCAGAATATCGGACATATCAAATCGACAGAGCATATGAGGACACTCTTTTTATTGAACAGAAAGTCAATGATGAAGACAGTCTTTATGTATATGTTGTAAACAGAAAAAATTCAGTTGGAGTAGCACCGGATACGGGATTAAGAGATGAGTTTGATAAGCCCATAGATGAGTTCGGAGTTTTGCAGGATCAATCTGCACCGGCATATAAGAACAGAGCATTGACCGGGGAGTTCAGATATGTTCCGGACGGAACTTTGGTCGAAATAGTCGATCCCGGGGAAAGCGTTGCGGAAGTCTATATTCCGCAGTATGACGAAAACTATTTTATTCCTAGAGAATATTTAAAATATTTCTGGTCAGACCCCAAGTCTACGATTGAAAGAGTAACACAAAGCATTGTAATCGACAGAAAGAACCAGAATATAATGTATTTTGAGGTAAACAAGGAGACGGATGAATGGGAGATTCTTTCTATGAGTTTTGTTTCTACTGGAACAGAATCAGAATATGCAGACCCTACGCCTCTCGGATTCTTTATGGTCCAAAAGAAAAGCGGGAATTTTGAATATGATTTTGACGGCAGCAATGGTGTAAGAGCCGGAATCGCACATCATGTGCTAAGGTTTTCCGGAGGAGCATATAATCATGGTGTACCGCTAAACTATAAAAAGGACGAAAAGGGGAATTTGGTATTGCCGAGAATTAGAGAAAGCCACCCGAGCCTTGGCGTACAACCCGAATCCCATATGTGTGTAAGGAATTATACAAGTCATGCTAAATTTTTGTATGACAGGATATATATTGGTAAGGCGATTATAATTGTGATAGAATAAATTATTAACGTTAAGGAGTACTGACATGGAAAAAAGCGGTTTTAAAACCAAAGATTTTGGTACGATTTTTGTCAACACATTCAAAATTTATTTTGGAAAATTCTTTAGAAATATTGGAGTATCATTTCTTTTTATGCTGATACCTTTGTTGTGTATGCTCCCATACATGGCAAGCATTTATGCGCTCGACATCGGTATTGGCTATCCGATGTTTGACGGTATGACGGCTGCGTGGATTGGATTGGGATTGAGTGGTGTGTTGATGCTGATAGCATCAAATATTCTATATCCATCACTACAGACAGGGTATTTTGCCCCATTGACAAGTGACAGCTTGGAAGGGAAGACAAGAGAAAGAGGAGAGAGAAGCAGGATTCTTTTTAGAAACTTTCCTGCTGTTTTTTTGGCACAGACTTGTGGTCTTGTTTTGAAAGTGATACCGTTTGGTCTTTTTATGTGGTTTTGGGTTAAGGTAGTAGTGTCATTTAATTATTCAAATGCACTCTATGGTCTGGGTAAGATAGGCGAGATAATGGGAGTATACTTTTTATTCATTATAGCATTCGGAATTCTTTCACTGTTCATGATGTTCATAAGACATAATGTTTTGTTTGAAGGCAAAAAGGGCTTTAAGGCTGTATTCGATTCCTTTAAGCTCGTCGGCAAAGGGAACTTTTGGAGAACGCTGGGTCATATTTTGTTATTTGGTCTTATTCTGTACATTGTCATGTATATTGTTATATTTATCATTGGGATCATAGCAATCGCATCTGTTATGCCAAGCATTATAATGGAATTAGATACGGCTCTTTCACCTGGAGGGATTGTCGGGTTGTCAATTGCAGGGGTGATTATGATTATTATATCTTTGATGTTCTATGGTTTGATGGAAATCTATATTTCCCAACTATATTTCAATGCGAGAACGAAAAGAGACAATATTCCGTTTCCCGGCGATGACGAAATAGTTGAAGAGAAGAAATAGTCAAAAATAAAGAGCCATGAAAAACCATGGCTCTTTTAGTATGTGTTTTATTCTTCAATAAATGCCACTGCAACCGCTCCAGGACCTGCGTGCGTTCCCACAACAGAACCGATATCGGTTTCAAAAATCTCCTTCGGTGAGTAATGTTTTTCGATCCATTCTCTGAAAGTAGCGAGATTTTCCTTCGCATTCGTATGTCCGAGTACCAATCTTTTTCCGTCCAGTGTCTGGTCAGAATCCTCGATAAGTCTTCCGACTTCTATAAACGCTTTCTTTAATCCCCTCGCTTTAGAAGCCGTATCAACCAATCCATCGCTTATAGTGAGTATCGGCTTAACTTTCAAAACTTCACCTACAGCAGCAGCAGAAGCCTTCAGCCTTCCGCCCTTTTTCAAGTATTTCAAAGTGTCAATGATGAAGTACAATCTGGAATGTCTTTTTAGCGCTTCCAACTCGCTGACTATTTTTGTTCTGCTCTTTTTCGCTTCCACAAGTTCAACAGCTCGAAGAGCGATAAGCATAGCAGGAATTGAAACGGTTTCAGTATCAATCAAGCTTATTTTATCGGATTTTAACTGAGTTTGGGCAATAAAAGCCGACTGATATGTGCCGCTGAGTTTTGAACCAATAAAGATGCCGACGATCTCATCGCCTTTGTCGAGAATCTTCTTAAAAACTTTTGTGAATTCATCAGGATTTACTTGCGCAGTAGAAGGCATATCTGTACTTGATTCGAGTTTGTCATAGAATTCTGTTTTTGTGATATCCACACCCTCAACATATTCCGTGTCTCCAAATATTACCTTTAGAGGCACAACTATTATGTTGTGTTTTTTTACATATTCTTCAGGTAAATCGAAGGTTGTGTCCGTAACGATACGTATTGCCATAAATGACACCATCCTTTCTGCCTTCTAAAAAAGGCAAAGGCTCTTAAGCCTTAAAAAATATTGATAATAACAAAAAGTAGTTAGCTTTGCTAACATTCTAGCAACATAAATCTGATGTGTCAATTGTTAGATTATTTTGTAAGAAAAAAAAGAAGCTATAATTGTATAAGCTTCTGATTTTTGCAGAAAATCTATCATATTTTTTTATCTAGCGATCTCTTCGTTTATTACAAAACCCTTTCCGTCAAGCAAGTTATAAACCGAATCCCACGTCCTTTGTGTTGCGAAATTATCGATAAGTGTTATATACGAGTTTTCATTCTCGTCAAGCTTTGTTTCAAATTCAGCCAAAGTGATTTCTTCGCCCATATAATATATTGTGTCTTCCTGAATCAAAACTTCTGACATGGTGACAGGGATTTCCACACTTCTTGTCCCTTCGTTTGTTTCAGAATAGCCTTCGTTCTGTAAAAGCTTATCTCGAAAATCATTAAGACCCGGGAAAAAATCTCCGAACAGCGATGCGATAAGCACGACGATAACGACAAATGCTCCCATCAAGAAATTACGCAACCCCTTTTTTTTCTTTCCTTTGTTTTCACTCATGATTCTATTCCTCCCGCTTTATAAAAATTTCGGCACTGTAATAGTTCTTTGCCCCATATTTTTCTTCCAAATCCTTAACCGCATCCCAAGCTATACTCCAAGCATAATGATAAACCTCATCATTAGTGCTGGTAAGGGTTACGAATGCCATAGACGAGCCGCCTTGTCTTTCGTCCAAAACCTTGGATATAGCATCCTTGATATCCTTCTTCTTTTCTTCTCTTTGATCAATTTGCAGAGCATCTTCAAATTCGATTATTATCGGAGTAGAAGCATCGTTTATATAAACTCGATTTTCTTCTCCTCTTAAAACCACTTCGACAAAATAAAACTCATTTGCCAGCAGTTCATACATAATCATAGAATATGCTATATCAGAATCCTCGCCGTATTTATCGAGAAGCTCTGCTGCCGTCGCCGGGTCGTGCTGCGACAGAGCCTTCTCAAGCTCTGCTCTGCTCAAGCCGAAAAACTGCTCGACCCCATCTTTTACATCTGAAAAAGTCTTCTCACCCGCCGAATTTGCTTCTTCCAAGACGATAACTTTTTTTTCGAGTGCATCTATCTCTTCGTTCAGGCTCTCAATTGCTGCGGCGTATTCATTCGAAGACATATCGAGCTCTTCCTCTGCTTTGAAAAGAAGCGAGTTTGTCGAGGCGAGTACGAACATGAACCCAAAGACAAGAAGTAAAATTACATCCAACAATGGGGTTAGGTCGATTAAAGATCTTCTCCTCATTTCTTCTTCCCGTTTCCTTGAAGAACACTTTTTATAAGCATCGCAATGTTCTCCCTGTTCGTTTCAACCTTTGCTACGATATTACCCTCCAGTGCTTTGCAGATCGTTGCACCCAAAAGACCCCAGAACGTAGAAGTCAATGCTGTCATAAAGTTTGTACTTACAGTTTCTATTGTGAAAGCATCAATATTCATAAGGGATATAACCGTGCCCAGGATTCCGAGCAGCGGGAGAATGTTTGTTATCGAAACGTACGAATGATAGAGCCTATCCTCTTTTTCTCTCATATGCCTTAGATTGTGCAAATTCATCTTAGGGGTTTGGCTTGATGCTAAGTGTTTTAGAGCGTGCTCCACAGGCAAATAGACAACTTTTTTGAGTCGGCTGTCCAAATCCTTAGAGATCTTTCTGAGCCTCATAGAAACGTATAGGATATTGGTGATTATTAAAGCTACGATTAAAAGATCATACCCGATTATTGCTTTTCCGAGTGCAGTGATAATAGCCATATATCTTCCTTTTAGTATATTTTGATGTATTTATTATATCAGATATTCAGCTAAAAACAAATAAATGGTAGCTTTATGCAAAAATACGACGAGGAAGAAGCTCAATCATGACTGATTAATCAAAATATCAAAAGTAACCAATATGTTAATACTAATAACGTGCCTTGTAATATTTTTTAAATAAATATATAATCAATCGAGAAATAAATTGCGGTCGATTATGTAAGTGTATATTTATGTTTGGATAAATAAAAAAACAGATTTTGTATAGAAAAGAAACGATAATGGGTAGAAAGTATAAAGCGAACAGACCACAGTATTATAGCGGAATAAAACAGAGAAAGAAGAAGAGATATTTCTTTCTTTTGCTTCTGATACCGGTATTGGTTATCGGTACTGTTTTGATAATTCGCGCATCAGAGAGGTATGAGATTATAACCGAAAGTCCTTCGGAGAATGCTATAATCGATGTGCCGCCGACCCCTGCTGTTCTTTCTGATGATGAAGGCTATAAGGAAGAAGCATTTGTTTCGAAGCCGACGGCTTTTGAGTATTCCGATCCCGACTTGTTTGGATTTAGGACTTATATAATGAATGCCGGTGAAGAGGTATCGACTTTTGACAGAGATGAAGTAATTAGGTTCAAAAGCAAGGATGAATTTACTTCTTTGACCGGAATAACCACATACAGAGGGGATAACTATAGATCTTCAGGTTCTTCCGGGGATGCTATGATTGAAACCGGGGACATGCAGATACTCTGGTCAAAAAAGCTGCCTGAGTTTCCCCTTTCCGGACCGGCAGAAGGAACTGCGCAGCCTTTGATTATCAGATGGCCTGCGGATGTTATGGAGACGATGACTTTTAAAACCGCAAAAAAGGGCAAAGTACAGCTCACAGAAGTCATATTTGCAGACAAAAGCGGATATGTATATTTTATCGATCTGGATGATGGTGAAATTTCGAGAACTCCCATGCCAACGATTGCATATTCGGAAGGAACACCTTCTCTCGACCCGAGAGGATATCCTCTGTTGTATGTTGGTCAGAGCTTACAGCAGGACGGGAATGTTTATAAATCGAGATATAACTATTTTTATATATTCAATTTGATTACAGGAAAAGAGTTATATCGCTTCGGCTCAAGCAGTGTCGAACCTTTTTCGGATAGCAAGTGGCAGGGCTACGGAGCTTCTCCTCTTGTTTATGACGATAGAGTTTTAATCCCTGGTGAAAGCGGCATACTCTACACATTTAAGGTTGGCGCAGAGTTTGATTTGGAAGCTAAGAAAGTTTTGATTAATACAGAGCCGGATTTGGTAAAGTATAAATATGAGAACAGTGTAACCGGATATCAAGAGGACTTTGACGAGCCGGGAGAACAAAATGCAAGGGAGATAAAAAGCGGAACAACGGGAAGTTTGGCGGGATATAAAGACTATGTGTTCCTTTCGGAAAACAGCGGTTTTATTCAATGCATCGATATAAATCATATGGAACTGGTATATGCAGTCGATATAAAAGGAAACGGTGACTTCACTTTATCGATTGATGAGGATGGTTTTGATGAAAATAGATTCTATCTTTATTCCGGTACCAGAGTAGAATTTGATGACGGCGAAAAGGATAATGAGGAGCAAAAGAGTACGACTACCGCGTATTTTCGAAAAGTTGACGGTCTTACAGGAAAAATTCTTTGGGAAAATGCTTATGAATGTCTCGAATCGAGACAGTTTCGAGGCGGGATTTCAGACGCTTGTGTAGTCGGAGAAAAGGGGCTTTCTGAGTATGTAATCTACAGTGTTGTTTTGGAGGCGGAGTCCAGCAGCACGAAGATATTCTGTGCGAATAAGAGCAACGGTGAGATCGTATGGGATACGGAAATTTTCGCAATGTCCGAATCCTCCCCAACAGCGGTATATGACAAACAAGGAAAAGGCTATATAGTTTTCTGCGATTCAAACGGTCATCTACACCTGTTGGACGGACAAACAGGTGAAGCAGTAAACAGGATTGTTCTTGAAGCTGGTGCAGATGGCAGCCCTGTTATATATGGAAACAAAATGGTAATACATCTTGCCAATAACAGTCTGGTGTGTGTGGGGCTTGAATAAGAAAACTGGAAAGGGAATTATGGACAAAAAAGAAAACTACCATGAAATGAGTCAGGACATTGTGTTCGGCAGAAACAGCGTAAAAGAAGCCATAAAAGCGAAAAGATCGATAAACAAAATCTTTGTCTCAAAAGGAGCGAAGGACGGGAGCATACGGGAGATTTTGGAGCTTGCAAAGGATTCAAGGCATATAATCGTCGAGGTGACGAAATCTAAGCTGGATGAACTATGCATGCCTTTTGGGCATAGTGGGAACACGGGCAACCATCAGGGGATTGCAGCGACTCTGTCGCCGCATGAATATGCCGATATAAGCGATATCATTGATAAAGCGGAAAAGAGGGAGGAGAAACCTTTTATTATAATTCTCGATGGAGTAACAGATACGAACAACTTCGGGTCGATAATCAGAAGTGCTGAAGCTATGGGTGTTCACGGGATAATAATCGGTAAGCGCAGATCTGCGCCGGTGAATGCTGCTGTGGACAAAGCTTCTTCAGGGGCGCTTTCAAACATGCTTATCGCAAGAGTGCCGAACATCTCAAATGCGATAAAAGAGTTAAAGGATAACGGCGTTTGGGTGCTGGCGGCTGTCCAAGGCGAGACCAGTATGCGTGAAACGAATATGAAAGGCGCATTAGCTATCGTCGTTGGCTCTGAGGATGACGGTGTTTCGAGACTGGTCAAAGAGAACTGTGACTACCTTGCAGCGATACCTATGAAAGGAAAAACCTCGTCATTGAACGCTGCTGTTGCTGCCGCAATTGCGATATACGAAAAGTGTGAGCAGGACAGAGAAAGATGAGTTTGAATAAAGATTTGCTGATAGTAGACGGTTATAATATACTGAACAGGTGGGGAATGGTAAGCGGACGGATAAACCTCGAAGCTGCAAGAGTTGACTTAAGCGAAATTCTGGCTGACTATGCCGGATATAAGGGTATAGATTCAATAGTGGTGTTCGATGCGCATAAGGCAAAGAACTTTGGATCTGAATCTGAGCTCGGAAATTTGAAGATCGTATACACCAAGAGAAGCGAAACAGCGGATACGAAAATTGAAGGGATTATAAAAGAGAAGGTGAGCGAGTATAGAAATGTATATGTAGCGACTGCGGATTATACATTGCAGCTGTTTATCTTGGGAGAGGGAGCTTTAAGGGTCACTCCGAACGAACTTAAGCTTATGGTTGAACGTGAGCGGGGGAGAAGTATAGTATAGATTTATGTGGGGTCAAGGTTGTATGGATATAAAATATAAAACTGAGACAATCGGAGAGAAAGTTTATATCGATGATATAGATATCAACCTCGAAAACACTCTGTTTTCGGGACAGGCCTTTCGCTGGAAACATGACGGCAAAGGCTTTTTTGGTGTTTGCTTCGGCGAAGCGATTCGAGTTGAAAAGCAAGGCAACAGGATGATGATAGAGAACTGCAATGCCGAGTTTTTTGAAAATAAAATGGCACACTATTTCGATCTATGTAAGGATTATAGTGAAATCACGAAGGGATTCGAGTTTGATGAAATACTTAACGCGAGTTTTGAGTTTGCTCCGGGCATCAGGGTTTTAAACCAAGAACCGTTTGAAACGCTCATATCTTTTATTATAAGTGCGAATAACAATATAAAGAGGATAAGACTGATTATCGAAAACATCAGTAAGAATTTCGGACAAAAGAAGGAATACAACGGGCAGGAGTTTTTTTCTTTTCCGAGTGTGGAGGAACTATCAAAAGCTACAGAAGCGGATTTGGCTGCTTGCGGAGCAGGGTATCGTGCCCCGTACATAGTCGATACCGTTTCAAAACTCGCTGACGGTTTCGATCTTGAAGCGATAGGAAATATGCCATACCTTGAGGCTAGAAAGAAACTGTGTGAGCTTAAAGGAGTAGGAAAGAAAGTTGCCGACTGTGTGCTGCTTTACTCGATGGGGTTCACCAATGCATTTCCTCTTGATGTATGGATAAAGAGGGTAGTGCATAATATATACGGCTTTGAGAGCGAAAAAGATGAGGAGATTTTGGGGTTCGTGGAGGATACATTCGGGGAGCATGCCGGAATAGCACAGCAGTACTTGTTTTATTATGTAAAACAGAACAAATTGGGTATAAAATAATACATTTTCAGGTGCATTTTCCCCTATAATTTCCAATATCGAAACCACAGTTTGACAAAAAAGCACTAACAAGCGTATAATAATTCATATATATATAAATTTCACCGCTAAACCTTGAAAGGATTTAGAGATGGCGAAAATGAATTGGTCTTGCTTGGCAAAGACCGTGGGGGTTTTATTTTTGCTTGTGCTTGTTATGGCGTTTCCTGTTTTTGGTTACGCTGCGGACGGCGAGCAAGAGAGTAATGAAGAAATTGCTGAGTTTTTGGGAAGAATCCCTGGACTCAGAATAGGCACACCATTCGTACCGGACCTGCCTACGGATTTTGAACCGAGTACATTTATTATTAATATGGTAGCTTATGAGCAGAGAGTGCTCGCAGATGATAAGTTTGCGTGCATAATTTCTTATGCTTATTCCGGTAACTCACTAGTACCTGCACAAAATGCAAAGGTCACGCTTACACTTTCAGAAGAAATACGATATATTGATTTTTATGATCAGGACCTAAACCAATTGGAGGTAGAGGTTCTTACTTCGCCCGGCGACAGTACAAAAGTGACATTTAACTTAGGCAGCAGTATAGATTCCGGTTCGCTCGGGAATATAATCGCAGTTGCGAAATTCGACAGTGAGCTTTTGGACCCGACAGATGCGCCGGTCTGCAGTGCAGAAATCGTTGCTGACAATGCGGCAAAAGCTGCGACTGGAGACGTTGCGGTTGAACCGATATTCAATCCGGCTGATTGGATGATATTGACGTATAAAGAATATCCGTCGGTCACACCGCCTCCGGGGGGAGAAGTGACATACGGTATCACGCTTTATGGCAACTCGCCGAATAATGGTCTTGATTTAGAGGATGTGGAAATAGCTGTTGATTATCCTTTAAACGCAACCGTTGTTTCGAGTGACGGCGGTGCAGTTGATAAGACGAGGCGAAAGATAGTTTGGAGTTTAAAAAAACTACTTGTTGATGAAGTGGTCGAAAAGAGTATCACTCTGTCATATCCAACGGAACATTTCACTGATGATGCGAGCGGAACTACAGGTAAAAGCAATAGTGCAGAAATAAGAGCATCGGCATCAGCGAAAGTGAGCGGTATAGATAGCGTTTATAAGATAGAGGACACTTTCGAGCATGTATTTGACAGCTTAAGGGTGGAACTTGGAAATCCGAAATACGGGTCTTCGTTCGACAAGGAAGAGTACTGCATCGATGATATTGCAAAATACACGATTTTCGGAATTGAAAACAAAGGAAATATCAACTTTGAATATATCACCGTAACATATGACGTGCCGGAGGATTTACTGCTTCGATTCGTTGAAACAGGCAAATATAATGCGGATGTCAAACTCGTACTGCGGTATAAGACTGAAGGAAGCGAGGATTGGGAGGACTGGGCTGAGGTTTCGACGCTCTCAAACTCCAAACTCACAACAGATTCTTTAGGAATAACGGGAAGGATTACGAAAGTGCGCTGGGCTTTCTCCGAAGGGAACGAGAAGATTAGACCCGGATTTACCGGAAGAGATTCTGTAAGTATTTCCTCATTGGTTAAAGGAACCTTTGGTGAAGACTTGGATGTATCTGCACGGATAAGCGCAGCGGCCCAGACCGCTGTTGGAGCGCAAACACTCGCAGCGGAAACAAGCGGCGATATGCTGAAAATCAGGACTGTGACACCCGAAGGTTTGAGCGCGCAAAGGAAGCTTATAGTCGAAAAAGCATTCTCTCTTATCGGAAAAGTTGAGTATTTCTGGGGAGGAAAGAGTGTTGCTATAGGATGGGACGATAGGTGGGGAAAACTTCAGTATAATACTATTGCAAAAAGATATGAGCCGTATGGTTTGGACTGCAGCGGATATGTGGAGTGGGTTTTCGCAAACAGCGGATTTGCGGCATCTACGGTAATAAACGACCTTGGTGTTGGAACAGTTTATCAATGGCCGAACTCATATGAGATATCGCCTGAGGAAATGCTGCCCGGCGATTTGGCTTTTAAACAGTCGCCGAATGCTTCGGGAACAAACCATGTGGGAGTGATTGTCGGAAGGGATAACAACGGAACGTTGATGGTGGCACATTGTTCTTCGACTTATAACACAGTTGTTGTAACGCCATATGCAGGAACGTTTTACTATATGAGAAGACCGTATATACTTCCAAGATAGAAAAAAATATAAAACAAAAAGGCGGGGGATATAACCTTCGCCTTTTTTTAATTCGCTTTCTTATAGTTCTCCATGCAATTCCGTCGGAGTCAATCTTAAGCCGCTCTTTATGCAGTTTGCCTCATTGAAGACTTTGAAATGATTAACAACATCCCTTTTTGGATTATAGAGTATAAATGGAGCGGGCATTCTGCCGTGGCTTCCGTCATCTGAGAAAGTGTAATGGTCTGATGCGATCACCAAAGAGTAGTCTTCGTCTTTTATACCCTCAATAAATCCACCCAAAAAGTGTTCGTCTATCAAAGTCAAGGCTTCCGCTTTTTCCTTTGGGAGCAGTTCATGCGATAAATCATCGGGTGCCTGTATGTGAATATACAAAAACTCATAATCTGAAGTAACGGCTTTTATAGCTGCTTCTTTTTTATCCTTTAAAAACTGGACAAATCCATTGTTTTCATCCGTGACTTTTTTGTCTGCACCCATCAAATTAGCGATACCTTTCATCAATATCGTTTCGGCAAGAACGATCTTATTTTCATCACTTTGATCGCTTAAATCGGGACATACCGAAACACCCCAGAACCAAATTGCATTTGCCTTGGTTTCATTATCTGTTTTGAGAACTTCATAACTTTTTCGCATCATATCAAAATATGGAGCACTTATTCTATCGGACACAATATATTCCGCAATATCTTTACCGATAATATCGTGAGGAGGCATAAAGTTCATCTTGCCGAGTAAATCGGTTTTGTTTTTACAAACGAGAACGTTGCGGAAAGATCCTGTATTGATAAGCTCGAAGTTCGCTCCGAAAAGTTCTCTGTTAAGCTTTTCTGTCAAAGGCAATGAATCCACAGTTTCGATCTCATGAGCGCTATAGCTTTCTATTTTGCTTGTCTGATATTTTTCACCAGAAAGAGTGATGAAGTTGCATCGGATATATAGACTGTCTTTATCTATCGGTATATCAGCACCGGCAGCTTCAATCACGGCTCTGCCTTTATAGACTTTTTTTGTATCGAAACCGAGCAAGTTTAAGTTAGCGACAGCACTTCCTGCTTCCTCACCGTCTGGTATCGTCTGGACGCAGCCGCAAACAGATCTTGAAAAGAGCGAGTCAAGATTGGGTAAGGATGCATACTCAAGCGGTGTTTTATTATCGAGCTTTTCCTGCGGTCTATCCGCCATGCCGTCCAAAATCAAAATAATTTTTTTCATAATTCTACTTTCTATCCTCGATAAGCTTTCTTAAGCTTCTGTCATAAGATTTCTCTGCCTCTTTAGAGAAAAAGCATGCTGGAAATTCTCCGGATGGGGCATGGTATGCAACACATTGGCAGCAGTTCCCTCTTCTTGGACAAGAATATGTACAAGGACAATTTGTTTTCGAATTTTCACAACTCATATCAGTACCTCACATATTTTGAATCTATTCTTCTATATACTTGTGATATGCCGTAAGAGCTTCCTCATATTTTGATATCGCATAGGCATGACTTCTGATGCCGCTTGTATGGTCAGCATCAAGATAGTACTCACTTGCTGATATAAATGATTTTGCGCTCTTGATAAACATATTGTTTATTCTATTGGCTTCTGAATCATTGAGGTTAAGAGTTTCTAAATCACGGATTATATATTCGATATCGGATTGAAATATACTCGAATACCTCCCAAACTCAACATTAAAAGCGACTTCTTCAAAACGATATATTATATCTAAATCAGTAATGAAGTTATCGTATGCTACGGCAGGCGAGAGCTGGCACGATATAAATGCCATCATCGAAATCATGATTATCAGTATCAGCGATGCGGTTTTTTCTGCTCTAATTCTTCTTTTGCTCATGAGTTTCTCTTCTCTTTAAAATAGTCTTTCAATATCCCTGAGCATTCTTTTTCCAATACTTTGGGAACGACCTTTACGATATGGTTTAACTTCCCTTCGTTTAGGTTGTATACAGATCCGCAAGCACCGGCCTTTGGATCGAATGCGCCGAACACCAGCCTGTCAAACCTTGCTGAGATAATCGCCCCCATACACATAGCGCATGGCTCCAAAGTAACGTATATATCACAATCCGAAAGCCGCCATCTTTTAAGCTTGCGTGATGCCTTTTCGATAGCAGATATTTCAGCGTGCATAAGTGCGCTCTTCGTTTTTTCCTTTGTATTATGAGCCTTCGAAACGATTCTCCCGTCTGAAACGATAATACATCCAACAGGGACCTCATCCTTTCGATAGGCTTTTTCTGCCTCTGCCAAGGCAATTTGCATAAATTTTATGTCGTTACTTATCATTTTATCAGTTTGCATGGCATTATTATAATGGATAAAAAAAATATGTGCAAACAATATGTTAAAAATCCGTAAAGAGGGTTTATTGTTGGGAAGATTTGTTTTATAGTAGAAAAAAGCACAAAAGCAGATAATAAAAAATATATCACTTGACAGTAAGGAGAGTATTATGAAAAATAAAAAGACCATTGCAGTTATTGCTCTTGTTCTTCTAACGGTATTCGTTCTAACGGGATGTTTTGGTGGGGCGAAGACGGAGGAAGTTGTTGAGAGTGTTCAAGAGCAAGAAGTTGATGATGTAAACTCGGAAGCTAATGTTGTAACAGTAACGGAAGCGACATTCGATGCAGAAGTTCTTCAATCAAAAGGTATTGTATTGGTAGACTTTTGGGCAGCATGGTGTGGACCTTGCCGGATAGTTGCACCTGTTTTGGAGGAAGTCAGCGCAGAAACCGGAGTTAAAATTGCGAAGGTAAATGTGGACGAGAATCCGAATCTTTCCAACGAATATGGAATAAATGCGATTCCTGCGATCTACGTATTCGTGGACGGAGAATTTAAAGAGTCCGTAATCGGGGCGGCACCTAAAGAGAACTTTTTGACAGTGATAAGCAAGTATCAATAAAACCTTTGGGGCTTCAGCTTTTCCGGCGGCTCGGAACATATATGGTTTTTCGAACAGGAAGAAGTACAACTGAAGTATAATAAACGGCAATAAAAAAGGGTTTGGAGTTTTCTCCAAGCCCTGTTATTTTGCTTGCTTTACGCGTCCTTCTTTGCTCCGCACGAAGGACAGAAATCGGAACCCGAAGGGATTATCTCGCCGCATTCTTTGCACTTAGTGCCGTCGACAGGCTCTTCTTCCGGCTCTGGTTTTTCGGGACGCTCAATCTTTGCTCCGCATTTTCCGCAGAATTGAGTTTCCTTATCGAGTTCTGCACCACACTCAGGACAAATCGTAATATCTTTTAATTCCAGAATCTTTGCTTCGCTTTCCTTTATAAAGTCGAAAGAGGAAGTGATTGTTTCGCAAAACTCAGCAAATCTCTCATCCTTTTCTCCGGATTTAAACGCTTCGAAGACTTTAGCTCCGATTTTTTTATACTCTTCATCTATGCTTCTTTTAGACAAGTTTATCTCTCTGTTCAGTCTTGTGATTTCACTTAAATTTTTTGCTTTAGTCGCAACATCCTTGCTCAACTGGTTAGCTTTTTTACCTAAATCATCAAAAAATCCCATAATTACCTCCTAAGTGTTAATTGGTTAGATCCTTAAAAAAGGAACCCGATTCTGATTATTTAAACTATATTTTTATTATGTACAATGCTTTCGAATTTATTATATAACTATGTTAAAAGGGGTGTCAATATGATTGAATGGCTTTGAGCAGATAAGCAAGAAATTTTACTCTCTATTCACATTTTGGTAAAGTTCAAAGTGATTTTCATTTATCTTATTTCCACAGGGTTTTCAGACTATAATATTTTCATATAAAAAAAGCCACCCCCAGTGACTTTTCCTATTTGGCGCACCTTACAGGATTTGAACCTGTGACCTATCGCTTAGGAGGCGATCGCTCTATCCAACTGAGCTAAAGGTGCAAAGCCAGCGACAATTATTATACAAACAAAGCATTTGCTGTGTCAAGGCTTTATGACGGTCAGCCGTATAAAAAATTTAATATCTGTCCAGCAGACTTGCATCCCTGCTGCGATATGATTGATATCGGCTTTCCTGCAAAACATGTATATCTCCGCTCTTTGAGTTGTAAGAAGCTTTTAAGAAAACCGGAGTTAGAATACTCGTCAATATTACTAAAAGCACGATAGGAGTCAGATGCTCCGGAGCAAGAAGGCCGGCAGAAATCCCTCTGTCCGCAACGATAAGTGCTACCTCACCTCTGGCGACCATACCAAGACCTGTCCTCAGCGATTGTGCATAGCTGAAACCGGAAAGCTTTGCTCCGAGACCGCCGCCGACGAGCTTGGTGAGTATAGCAACACCGATAAGCGCGCCTGCGAATATAAGCACATGTGCATCAACATGTTCTATGGTGGCCTTAAGCCCAATGCTCGCAAAGAAAATCGGGGAGAAAAGCATATAGGATGTAACCTCGACCTTTTCGTTTACGTACTTCGAAAGCGTTACATTGGAGATAATCGCTCCTGCAAGATATGCTCCCGTGATATCCGCAACACCAAAGAAATGTTCGGCTGCGTATGAAAGCGCAAGACAGAAAACAAGAGAATAAATCGGAACTCTTCTTTTCTTACCGTATTTTTTCGACATGTATTTGAAAAGGAAATAGAACCCTGCACCGCAAGCTCCTGCGAAAACAAAGAATCCGAGAATCTTGAGGACTACCATATATATCTTTATCGAAGAATCTCCCATACTCATAAGAACCGTAAGAGCGATAATCCCCAAGATATCATCGATTACGGCAGCACCCAATATCGCTGTACCCGTTTTCGTGTTGAGTTTTCCCATCTCGCGGAGAGTTTCTACAGTGATAGTAACCGAAGTTGCCATAAGGATGATACCGATAAAAATATTTTCTAAAAGCGCTTTGGTGTTTTGAAAATCGAAGCCTCCATTGAAAGCACCAGCGATCAAAAATCCGCCGACAAGAGGAAAGACCATACCGAAGACAGCAATGATAATCGAAGCTTTTCCTGTTTGCTTAAGCTGTTTTAGGTCGGTTTCCATACCCGCCATAAACATGATGAAAATAACGCCGAGTTCCGCCATCATGCTTAAAAACTCTGTTTCATTGACGACACCGAGAATATTCGGTCCCAAAACGAGTCCTGCGATCAGAGCGCCTACAACCTGCGGCATCTGCAATTTTCTAGTAAGCACACCGAAAATTTTGGTTGCGAGCAGGATCAATGCCAAATCCAAAAAGAAATCATAAGAAATCATATTCAATTTTCTCTTTTCTATAAAATCTAAGGGGTTTTACCCTTTATCAACAAATTAAAAACATGAAACATACATATGCTCCGTTAGGTATTATAGTCCTATTGATATTGAGTGTCAAATTTTATTTTATAGAAACAATGAAATAAAGGGCGGACCTGATTATGCTTGTTTATTGTCAAAGACATTTAACTTAATTAAAATAAATTAATGTATATGCCCCATACACATGAATTTCAAGGTTGGGTTTATTCAGCATTCTTTTTTGACATTTTCTTGATCTGATCGATTATAAAATTTTTGGGGAGCACGCCTGTTCGAATTCCCTCTATTACATACATTCTGCAAGTGTAGCTATATGATACTGGTTCGTTTTCTGTATAAATATCGATACCGTTAAACAATACTGTTGGCGAACCTTGAAAATTGAGTTTTTCTGCTTCAGAAATATCCAAGATTTTCGTTTCTTTCAAATCTTGCTCGATTCCTTCTTCTGCCAATACTTCTACCAAATTTCTCAATGTTTCTGCCGCATTGGGACAACCATCGAAATATTGAAATTCAATCATATTCTCCACCCGATTTTTTATAATTTAATACAACACCAATGATATCATAAATCAGTACAATTTGTCGCTTCATATAGTACTCATTCTCCTGTATGTATTTACGCTGACAAACAATAAACCATAAAATCTGTCTATCCTCGATATATCCTGACACCTTTCTCAAATTCTCTGTAATCAAAAATTAGGATATTATTCCTTTTCACTATAGTTCCGCTTCCTGTGTAATGAAAAATATCAATTTTAAACTCTATCGGGAAAATCCCTTTTCTATCCGCTTTCTTTATACCATGCTTTTTAAAATATGCTTCTTTAAAATCCCATCGTTCCTGTCCAAATATATGAGACGGGAGTGCGGGTCTTTTTCTCTTTTTCAAAGATTCAAATAGAATCAACTCCTTTGTAATCGAAAGATTTCTATTCTCAGCGAAATCCCAAAGAACTCCAACCAAACCGATTTCATCTATCTTTTTTACATCAATATTATTACCTTTGCAGAATTCATTTAACTCGATAAACATATCGAGAGCTGAGCCGAATTTCTGTACAAACAATTTTGAAGTGTTTACGAACAAAGAGGAATTATAAATGCGTTTTAAAAGATATTCGATTTCTTTCAAACATGCTATGTCCGCCTTCGAAAGTGACGAGGTTTGAATGACTTCATATGGAGCATTGTCATCAAATTCAATCCCGAACTTATCCGCATGTTTTCTTAAAGGACTGCCTTTTAAAAGTTTTAGAAACCCGAGCTGCAGATTGTCAGAATAGAGCGAGAAAGCATCATCGAAAGATTTTCTAAACTCCGACAACCCTTCGAAAGGCAGACCGGCAATCAAGTCCACATGAACATGCATATTCTTTGAATTTATAATATGTTTGATTTTTGGTGCAAAGAATAGAAAATCCTCATCCCTGTTTATAGCTTTGAGCGTTTTTTTATTGGTGGATTGGATTCCAAGCTCGAGCTGGAAAAGCCCCGGCTTTGCTTTTGATAAAAGATCGATAAGCTCGTCGTTGAGCAGAGAGGGAGCGAGTTCGAGATGGAAGCACGTACTATATGAGTTTGCCATAATAAACTCTATAAGCTCTATTGCCCTCTTTTTATTCGTGTTAAAAGTCCTGTCTACGAACTTAACTATTTTTACTTTTGCTTCAATAAAGATTTCTAAGTCTCTTTTTACTATACTCGTTGGCTTTTCGCGATATCTTTCGTTTTCGGAAGATAAGCAAAAAGAACAAGCAAAAGGACAACCCCTCGAAGCCTCATAATATACTACTCTGTTTTGAAGTGTCTCCAAATCTCCATATGGGAATTCTGCGGTCAGAAAAGAATCACCAATCTCTATTTCGTTCCTTCTTACCTCACCTTCTTTTCGGTAGGTTAGTGAAGCGCAAGAGGACAGGGGAGCCTGTCCGAGCAAAAACCGACTGAAGTCTTTTATGGCCTTTTCGCCCTCGTTTCTGATGACAAAGTCTATAAAAGGGGAATTTTCTAATAATTCTACGGAGTCAAAAGAAACCTCTGGTCCCCCAAGGAGTATTTTTGTCTTGCTATCCTTAGCTTTAATTTTTTCAGTGAGCTCTAAAATGTATGTGATATTCCAAATATAGCAGCTGAAGCAATAGGCGTCTGCTTTTTTGCTTACAACATCCTGAATTACTATCTCAATATCGCTGTTTATCGAGTGCTCAACAAAGCCGCATGCTGCTCCGGATTTTTCCGACTCGTTTTTTAACAATCTGACAGCGAGATTTGTGTGAGTGTATTTTGCATTTATTGCAATAAAAAGTATTTTCATCTGTGACTCTTTTCTAAGATTTTGGAAGCACCAAGCGCATAGATGGATAAACATTCTCGTTTTGCTTGATGAAGTTCAATGCTCTGATATGTCTTTCCTCAATTCTGAATTTTTCCGAAATATCCGAAAGATTTTCCCCAGGACAAACTTTATAAATAAATGAATCGAAGTCGAGCAAGGGAACTAGAAGTTTAAAGCCTTTTTGTATACTCTCATGGTCTAGTAGGCCATTAAATCGAATAAGGAGATTGACCGAGGTGCAGAACATGTCGGCAATCTCAAATATCGTCTCGTTTCCTTGAACGATATATTCTATGAAATCAGGTGTTTTGCTATATCTGCACAACTCCGGACTAGAGATATCATAACAATATTTTTCCCGCACTCTTGCACAGTAGCATGGATAAGGGATTTTTATGGTATCTTTACCTTCAAGCTCCTTTTCACTCTTGATTCCATTAGCCCTTTGAATCATACAGACCGGTACACCGTACATTCTGCTGAGTTTCTCCAAGCTGTGTTTCTTTGTATATTTTTGTTTTCTCGTATAATCCCTCATATTAAATATAATATGCCGAAAAATATCTCTTGTTTCAAGATTTCTTGCTGTCTTGTGCAAATATGTTATAGCACTCTTTGGGCATATACTTTATAAACCGAGAGGATTTGTTCTGATCTCCATATTCATCAATCGCACTTAAAGTTATAAATAGGGATTTTGATGCTCTGGTCATAGCGACATAGAAAAGCCTTGCTTCTTCGTCACATTTATCATATTTGATATTGAGTGAGCTTGGGAAAGCCCCTTCAACAGCATTTGCGATTATAACGGAAGAAAACTGCAAACCCTTTGCCTGATGGACGGTAAGCACAGCAACCTTATTTTCGGAAAGCTGTCTTTCGCTCGAGTTCGACAGAGTGGCGATTTCGATGAGCTTTCGAAGCGACCTTTCCGGGAGCAGAGCTTTATTATCCATTGCTTTAAATATCTCAGTCAGCTCGTCCAGATTTTCCTGCTTGTTTTTAAATTCTTTATATCTTCTTTTGATTTCGAGTTTTTCAATCGCTTTTGAAAGAAGTTCATCGGGTCTTATATCTCTTAAAGCGTATTCAAGCCTCTCAACATTTGATGAAAAAGCTTTAAACTTATCCCGATATTTGGAATAGAATTCGATTCTTTCTTCTTTAGATCTGATAATATTTTCAAAACAAATATCAGCAAGTTCGCAAGTTGCCCATACATCATCCATTGCGTGGTGAGTAGGCTCTTCCTCGATTCCAAAGTGTGCACACAATGTGCCCAGCTTATAGTCATCAGCATCCTTCAATATCCGCTTTGCACCGTCCAAGGTATCAAAAGAGATTTCACTTAGGTTATATTCTAAACCGTGCTTTACAAGATTGCTCTTTAGTATTGCAATATCGTATGCGACATTGTGTCCAGCGAGGATACAGCCTTTGGAAAACTCCAAAAACTCCGCTAGAACACTTTTTGGCTCTTTTCCCGCTTCGAGCAGGAATTCATCCGAATAACCGTGAATAGCTTCAGAAGCCCCGACAGGAATGGTGTTTTTTAGATAATGATGATATTCGTCCAAAACTCCGTCGATACCGAAACGCACAGCAGCGATTTCGATAATATCATCCTTCTCGGTATCAAGCCCAGTGCTTTCGACATCGAAAATGACTATGTTATTGTTAAGATATGGTGCAATTATCGGCTCCATCAAATCCTCATAATTCTTATTTGAGTTTGAGATAAAATCCTCCAAGGAGACAGGAAGCAAAGAGTTCTGAATATCAGCAATCGTCTTTTCTCCGATATTCTTTGCAAACTTCGAAAGCACTCTTTTTGCGGACTCCACATCACGCTTATTGAGGAGCAACTTCAACGCACTCACTGCGTCTTTGATTTCTTCTCTTCGAAAAAAATTAAACTCATCGATGATGTATACAGGAATACCTGCATCAGCAAGCGCATGAGAATAGTTTCTTGCATCCTTATTTGTTCTTGTAAGTATTGCGATTTCACCTAATGATGTATTTTTCGAATGCAGTTTGGATACGATCTTGCAAACTTGTTTTCTTTCATAATCGATATTGTTCAAAAAACAGACTGAGACCTTTTCTCCGTCTGGTCCGGCTACTTCAATCTCCTTGTCGACTCTGTTGAAATAGTTGTTCAAGAAGGTTTCTGAACAGTGGGTTATCGTTTTTGTGGAGCGAAAATTATTGTTCAAAACATACTCTTTTGGACTAAAGGCAGATCGATATTTATCGAGTATTTCAAATGGTCTGGAATCCCTCCATTCGTATATCGTTTGGTCTGTGTCACCGAAAAGGGATAGGTTTTTGTGTTTATGCGCGAGTTTTGATATGATTTCATATTCGATAACACCGATATCCTGCATCTCATCGACCTGGATAAAATCATATATGTTCTGCCATCTTTTCAAATCCTCAGTATTGTTCAAAAATGAATAAGCTATCGTTATAAGTGAAGTAAAATCCAAAGAGTTTGATTTTTTTAAAGAATGCAGGTACTCAGCCAAAGTGTTTTCGAGGTTTGCCGAAAACCGTGTTTTGAAACGTTGATGCAAATCGGAAGAATCCGTGTTCTTATCTATCGTTTTAGAGTTTCTTAAGTCGTCCAAAGACGTCCTTGCGGATTTCATGTCGTGGTCGGAAAGTTTTTCTTTGCTTTTAAGCAAAATCTCGCGTAAAATCGAATTCGAATCCTCTTCGTCTAAAATCGTGTATCCAAAGGGAATCCCAAGTGATTTTGATTCAGCGCGTATAAGTGAATTGCAGAATGAATGAACAGTACAGACCGTTGTATTTGCGCCTGCACCTCCAAGTTTATCGATTCTTTTTTTCATGCTGTTTGCAGCTCTGTTTGTGAACGTTAGACAAAGTATGTTCTTTTTGCCGCTTTGAAGGGCCGCTGCTGCTCTTCTTGCCATCACCTCCGTTTTTCCCGCTCCTGCCGGAGCAGTGACAAGCAGAGCCGAAGTGACATCGTCAATAATCGAATGCTGCGTTTTTGTAAGCTCCATATTTCCCCCTAAAAAAGTCAAACACCTATTTAAAGGGATTATATCAAGAATGCACGAACAATTAAAGTCTAAAAGATATTTTCGAATGCAAAGGAATCTATATCTGTGATGTGGGAGTAATAGTATTTGAGCAGTGCGGTCTGTGTGAATACCAGAGGATTTCTTTGGTCCAACAGAACGGAGAATTGCTCGACACAGGCCTGAATCTTATCGACCTCATCGTGTTCGCAAAGAGCTTCATACTTTGGTTTTGTCTCCATCCAAAGTGAGATAAACTCATCCGCTTTTGCTCTGGCATGCACCTGGTCTTGAACCTTTATTTCTCTTTCGATATCATCAAGCATACCTATAAACTCATCTCCTTTGCTTTCAAAGAAGTCATATTGCATGAAAGCCAAAATTACAAGAGCGGAAAATAGAATGACAAGGACGATTTTTTTAACCATCAGTAACCTCCCTCTTGAGTGCGCCGCTCAAAGAATATGTTTTATTCTTATACGTTTGTATAAAAACATCCCCGATTTCGTTTACGCAAAGGTAGAAGATATTCTTTTGCTTCAGATGTCCGTTTTTCTTCAGAACAGCCTTCAGCTTATTATCATCGACTTTCAAAAGATGCATATTTTCAAAATCGATTTTTCCGTCTGCGATAAGAGTATATGAAAGACCTTTGTGTTTATAAAAAACTTTTAAGTCATCAACAGTCGGCTGCATCTCTTTGGGTTTTAGAAGAACACTCATACTGCCGTTTGTTTCGATAATCGCATAATCGACTGTGGATATATCATAAACATCCTTTGTACGCAAAATCTCCATCAAATCGTTTAAATTATAATCCATGCTCTTTAGAACTTTTGTGTCAATTACTCCTTTTGAGATTATAATACTCGGTTTGCCGGATATGATACCTCGAAGTCTGGCTGACTTCATGATTATAAATGCCAAAAGGTTGTGAAAGAAAAGCAAAGTTATGATGGGAGCGATTCCATACGTTATCGGTGTTCCTGCTTGGTCTAAGGGTGTTGCAGCGACCTCTGCGATGATTATTGCGATAACCAAATCGAAAGGCTGTAGTTGGCCGACTTGTCTTTTTCCCATAAGACGCATAACAACCATAACGGAAAAATATATGATTATCGTTTTTATAATTGTGTTTAGCATATTTTCACTCCGTTTAGATATATTCTGTGTGTGAGAACAATAAATAATTCATCCAGCGAATAGAATATGAAACACATAATGCGGTATCGTGTTGACACTGCTGACCAAAAACTATAGAATCTGTTATAATATATACGAAAAAACAACAACGACGGTGAGGGAATATGCGAAGCAAAAAAACAAAAACCAGAAAATCGAGAATAACAAAAAAGGCATTTGCGCTAGTTGCTGTCTGCTTGGCAGTGATTGCGGTATCTTTTATCGCTTCCTTTATATATGGACTAAAAAACCCTAGCTCGGTTTTTTCGGACAGTTTTAATGTTGTAAAAACAAAGAAAACAGCGGGAGATGAGAACTCGGAACCCGACTTGGAGCAGATATATCAAACGAGGCTGGAAAGATTGGAGCAAAATTCAGACTATTCGTTTATGGATGGGAAAATCAATATACTGCTGCTCGGCATTGATGAGAGTCAGGAGCGTGAGGGCTGGGGATATTTTCGAACCGATACGATAATGGTGCTGAATATCGATTTTGAAAACAACTCCGCAAATCTTCTTTCAATCCCGAGAGACAGTTTGGTTTGGATTCATGGATACGGAGGGAAGGCGAGAGTAAACAAGGCTTTTTCCGAAGGCGGGGGATATAACAAAAATGGATTCGAATATGTGATGAAAACCGTGTCACGTATGATGGGGGATATTCCTATAGACAAATATGTTTGTATCGATATGGAAGTTCTAAAGGAAATTGTCGATATGATGGGTGGAGTCGATTATTATGTGGATGTGGAAGTCAGCACTTCTGATGCACATATAAGCGTAGGACAGAAACATCTTTACGGATATCAAGTTCTGGCATATTGCAGACAAAGAAAAGGCACAAGCGATATCGCTAGAATAGACAGGCAGCAGAGGATGCTCAAGGCGTTGTTTGCCGAACTTAAGCAATCACGAAATATCGTTTTGATTCCGAGTATATATAATGTGGTCGCGGAAAACATGTACACAAATTTGAGCTTTACACAGATAAGCACACTAAGTCTTTTTGCCACAAATTTTGATCTGGAAAATCTGGATAGATTCACGGTTCCGGGAGACTACCTCACTATCGCAGGAGTAAGCCTATGGGGTATCGATCAAAAGGATTTTGAGAAAATTATCGAGGGGATATATGGTGTTGATGTAAAGCTGGACAGATATAACGACAGAAAAGTCATTCAAGCTGAAGTGGATAAATATGATATGGCGGTTTCACGAGCGATGGGGCTGAAGGACCAATATATGCCGTATATTAAAGCAAATCGTTCGTATCTTACCGGTGAAGAATTTGCAAACTTCTCTCATGTGCTGAACAGTGCGGAAGCTTTTGCTCAGACCGTATCACTCACAGACCCGGGAGGGCTTGCTGATAAAATAAGCGCAAAAGCGAGAGAAGTGATAAGCTTGTTTACAGTATATAAAGCTGCTATTGAGGACAGAAAAAGCAGCACAAACGATGACGGAACGGGGGACGACGGCACAGGAGGGGAGGATCCAACGCCAACACCTGCCCCGACAACTGCACCAGATCCAACGCCGCCGCCGGCTCCGACACCAGCGCCTACGCCGGAGCCAACACAAGCACCATGAAAAATCCTCAATTCGTAGACTTAGAAGACTAAATTTATTATAATATAGGAAAAGCCGCAAACGAGTTGCGGCTTAAAAGTAATTATGGTTTAAAGGAGAAATAAACCAGCAATTGTCCTCACCAGTTTTGATTATTGACATCAAGAAGGATAAATATACTTTGTAAAAGAAAGAAGGATTATTATGAGTATACCAACACCACATATTAGTGTTAAAGAAAAAGGCATAATAGCAAAAACTGTTTTGATGCCGGGAGATCCGCTTCGTGCGAAGTTTATTGCAGAAACTTTTTTGGAAGATCCGGTTCTGTTCAACACTGTCCGAGGGATGAACGGATATACAGGAACATACAAGGGCAGAAGGATATCCGTAATGGGGTCTGGTATGGGGATGCCGTCCGTCGGAATATATTCATTTGAGCTTTTCAGCTTCTACGATGTCGAACAGATCGTCCGCATAGGCTCTTGCGGAGCATATAATGAAAAGCTTAACGTCTATGATGTGATATTAGCAAAGGACGCTTGGAGCGAATCGAGTTTTGCTCACACGCTTTGCGGATATGAGGAAGATGTTATGGTCCCCTCAAAAGAGCTGAATGACAGAATAAAAGATATTTCTAAAGAGATTGATGTCAAAATACACGAAGCCAGGATACATTCATCGGATGTATTCTACCGTAAAAACTTTGAAGATTATATTAAAATAAGAGATGAATATGGATGCGATGTTGTCGAGATGGAGGCATTCGCACTCTTTGCAAACGCAAGATTTTTGAGCAAGAAAGCAGCGTGTATACTAACGGTGAGCGACAGCCTTGTGAAAAGTGTTGTTACGACGAGCGAGGAAAGAGAAAAATCCTTTACCGCTATGATGGAGCTGGCTTTGGAGCTGGCTGAATAGAGAATAAAAAAAGAGAGGGCAAGATGCAATGCCTTCTCTTTTTATGTGTAATGATATTTTAAGTCTTTCTGTGCTTCCCGACATACACCCTTTTTATGAAAAGCTGTGAGCGGCATGTGAATACGAACTGCACAAAAAGCCCTAATAGAAGGAGCACACCGAAAGCGATTGAGAGTGAAACGAAATTCTCCCTGACAAAAACTTCGATACCTTCATATAGAGTTTCTATAGACTTAAGATTCAAGGACTTTGAATGCTTGAAGAAAAGAAGTCCAAGCGACAAGGTAGTAAGTATACTCCCGAAAATCGAAGTCCATACGATCATCGAATAGTCTTTTACGAAGAATGCGGTTAAGCCAAAAAGAAGTGCCAGCAATCCGAACAACAGATAGTGATATATCTCACCCTGGAACGACAGCGATGACATAATCGCAAGACAGGTCAAAAAGACCAATCCGGAGCCGATGATGAATACCAGCACGAGATGGAAATTGAACATAAAATAAGCGAGTATCAGCCCGGCAACAATTGAAAGCACAGTAAGCCAAACGCCCTCCATATCCAAGAAAGCATTAGTAACGTAGTATCCTATTAAAAAACCTGTGATGAGTGCAAGCAGCTTGATCCAATTAAAGCCCATAAACAGGAATATCGCACCCACTACAGCTAAAACTATAAGTATCGTTTCTATCGAATAATTAAACCCCATTTTTTACCTCCGACAATATTTTAAAGCAAAAACCCCTTTCAAACAATAGTTTGTTTTAAAAAAGGGGTATAAAGTGATAAGAATACAAAGATTTTTCAATTTACAAATAATTTTTTTGTGTTACAATATAGCCTGAAAGTTATTTTGGGAGATTATGTGCCGATTTAGCCTTTACTGCAATTAGTATTGCGTTTTGGGTCTTGGAGGATTCTCTCTTTTAGAAATATATAGTGAAATAACTTATCTAAATAATATAATTGTCAGAAATGTGTGAGGAGAAGACGTAAATGAAATTATCATTTAGGGGTGGCATTCATCCGCTTAACAATATCCATCACGGGAAATATCTTACGGATAAAAAGGCACTGGAAGTTATGCCTGCACCGGAGAAGCTCGTTATCCCGATAAGCCAGCATATCGGTGCGCCAGCAAAGCCGATAGTCAAAATTGGTGACCGTGTGCTTATGGGTCAGAAGATCGCTGAGGCCGGCGGGTTTGTGAGTGTGCCGATACATTCAAGTGTTTCGGGGGAGGTTTTGGATATCAGTCCAACGCCCCACTTGCTTGGGAATGAAGTCCAATCGATTATAATCCAAAACGATTTTAAAGATGAAAAAGTTTCCGGATATGGTGAAACTAGAGATTATTCAAAGTTAGAAGCAAAAGAGCTGATAGCGATTATTCAAGAAAATGGTGTTGTAGGCATGGGGGGAGCGACTTTCCCAACGCATGTTAAGCTTTCGCCTCCGCCGGAAAAGAAAATCGATAAGCTTATCGTGAACGGAGCTGAGTGCGAACCTTTTTTGACTGCTGACCACAGAGCTTTGCTTGAGAACACCGAAGAGATAATAAACGGTCTAAGGATTACGATGCGGATTCTCGGTGTCGAAAGAGGGATAATCGGAATTGAAAATAACAAAAGAGATGCGATATCTAAAGTGAAGAAAGCCTGCAAGGGACTTCCTATCGATATCAAGACTTTGAAGGTTAAATATCCGCAAGGCGGAGAAAAACAGCTCATACAAGCGATTACGAAAAGAGAAGTTCCTTCCGGCGGCTTGCCGATGGACATCGGTGCTGTAGTATTAAATGCTTCGACTTGTATAGCTATATATAATGCCGTTGAAAAAAATATACCACTTATCGAAAGAATCGTCACTGTTACAGGAAACGTCAAGAAACCTTCGAATTTGGTCGTAAGAGTCGGAACGAGATTTGAAGATGTATTCGAGTTTTGCGGAGGGTTCACAGAGCATGTAGAAAAGCTGATCGCCGGCGGCCCAATGATGGGGCTTGCACAATTCAGTTTGGATGTAACGGTAATAAAGGGTACATCCGGTATTCTAGTTCTCGGGAAAGAACTCGCAACGACTCCAGCACAGATTAATTGCATAAGATGCGGAAAATGTGTCTATGTTTGCCCTGCCGGGCTTATGCCGCTGCATATGAATTCATATTCTATTCGAGGCGACTATGAGATGGCGGAAAAATATAATGTCATGGATTGTATCGAATGCGGAGCATGTTCCTATGTCTGTCCTTCGAACAGATATCTAACGCAATCATTTAAGTTTGCGAAATTACAGATAACGAAAAAAAGAAGAGCGGAGAACGCTCAATAGAGGAGTAAGAAAGAGTATTATGGAATATTTTGAAAAGGTCAAAGTTACGACTTCCCCTCATGTAAGGAGCAAAGAATCGGTCTCAAAGGTTATGACCGATGTAATGATTGCCCTTATACCGGCAACGCTTGTCGGTGTATACTTCTTTGGGTTGTACTCTCTTTTGATAGTTCTTACTTGTATGGTGAGTGCTGTCGTGGTTGAGGCTGTAACACAAAAACTATTAAAAAGAAAGATTACTGTCGGCGATATGAGCGCAGCCTTGACGGGCATGCTTCTGGGAATGAATCTCCCTCCGACTGTTCCGCTTTGGATACCTGCGATAGGTGCAGGGTTTGCGATAGTTATCGTAAAACAGATTTTCGGCGGTTTAGGACAGAACTTCATGAACCCTGCTTTGGGAGCGAGAGCTTTCTTGGTGGCTTCCTGGCCGGCACTGCTAATGGCGTGGTCCGGACCTAAAGGCGGATTTTTTGCTTCGATCGCTGTTCCGGATGCGGTTTCCGGTGCAACACCGCTTGCTCTTCTAAGGGCAGGAGAAACCATGCCGTCATTTTGGGATATGGCAATCGGGAATACGATGGGTACGATTGGTGAGGCGAGTGCAATTGCACTTGTTATCGGCGGTATCTATCTGTTGCTTAGAAAAGTAATCACATGGCATATACCCGTGATGTATATCGCAACTGTGGCTGTTCTTTCGTTTCTGCTTGGACCAAACAGCTTCGATATTGCGAGTGTCGGGTATCATGTGCTCGGAGGAGGGTTGCTGCTTGGAGCGATATATATGGCGACGGATTATTCATCTGCGCCGGTTGATAATAAAGGAAAGATTTTGTTTGGTGTCGGCTGCGGGCTTTTGACTGCGGTGTTCAGACTTTTCGGAGCGAGCGCAGAAGGCGTATCATATGCGATATTGATTATGAATCTTACTGTTCCTTTGATCGATAGAGCATTTAAACCAAGATTGTTCGGGGAGGTAAAAGCGAAATGAAAGATGTAGTAAAATTGACATTGAAATTGTTTGTTATATGCGCTGTAGCTGCTGCACTTCTCGGAGCGACGTATTCCTGCACCAAGGAACCGATTGCGCAAGGAAACGCGATGAGAGCTATGGAATCGAGACAGGAAGTATTGAGCAATGTGGATGATTTTGAAAAAATCGACGTTGAAGCATTGAAGTCAAGCGGAGAATGGGTCGATGATGAAGAAAATCATGTTACAATAACTGAAGCCTTTTACGGGATAAAAGACGGTAAAAGAGATGGCATGACGGTCAAGGTCGAGACAAAAGGATATAATCCCGGGATTGAAATGACTGTAGGGTTTTTGCTAGATGGAACTGTCGAGGCGATAAGCATCGGCTCCCATGAGGAAACACCCGGGCTTGGTGCGAATGCTGACGAGCCGGAATTCAAAGATCAATTCAGAGGTGCGGTGCCGCATCTTGCATTGGGCAGCGGAGAAAATGAGATTGACTCACTTACCAGTGCAACAAAAACCAGCGTCGGCATAATAAACGGAACAAACGTCGCTTATGATTTCTTTATGAGCGTCTATGATAAGGAGTAAGCCATATGAAAAATAATAGAGTGTTAACGATATTTAAAAATGGCTTGTTGGATGAAAACCCGATATTCAGATTGATGCTCGGGCTGTGTCCGACTTTGGCGGTTACGACTTCTGCCGCAAACGGACTTGGTATGGGGCTTGCAGCGACTTTCGTACTCGTGTGCTCAAACATAGTAGTAGCGCTGCTCAGGAATTTTATACCGGATAAAGTGAGAATACCTGCGTTTATCGTGGTTATCGCAACTTTTGTTACTATAGTACAGCTTTTGATGGAAGCTTTTGTACCGGCGCTTTTCGAATCGCTGGGTCTGTTTATACCGCTGATTGTGGTTAACTGCATAATCCTCGGGCGTGCTGAAAGCTTTGCTTCGAAGAACACGGTTTTCTACTCCATGATGGATGGAATTGCGATGGGACTTGGGTTTACTGTGGCTTTGCTTATGATAGCTTCTGTAAGAGAAATTCTGGGTAACGGAACGATTTTCGGCTTGAGCCTGTTTGGGGCTTCCTTTAAGCCTGTAATGATGATGATTCTTTCACCAGGCGGGTTTTTGACCCTTGGACTGCTGCTTGCGGTGGTCAACAAAATATCAAAGAAAGGCGCAAAGGCGGGTAAATAATTATGAGTGGATTTGTAAAAATATTATTGATACTGGTAAGCTCAATTCTCGTAAACAACTATGTACTATCAAGATTCCTTGGGATTTGTCCCTTCATCGGCGTTTCAAAGCGAGTGGAAACCGCTTTTGGAATGGGTATGGCGGTAACATTTGTTATGGCTTTAGCCTCGGTAATAACATACCTTGTGCAATACCTGATTCTTGTGCCGTTGAACTTGGAATTCTTGCAGACGATTGCGTTTATATTGGTTATAGCTGCGCTTGTACAGCTTGTTGAGATGATTATTCAGAAGATGTCACCAACGCTTTATGAAGCTCTTGGTGTTTATCTGCCGCTTATCACAACAAACTGTGCAGTGCTCGGTGTTGCAATAATAAATATTACTGAAGGATATAACTTAGTCGAAACTCTTTTCTCAGGTATAGGTGCTGCAATCGGATTTATGATTGCGATTGTGCTCTTTGCCGGTATCAGAGAGAGAATCGAACTTTCGGATATACCGGATGCTTTCAAGGACTTTCCGATAGCGCTGATTACAGCGAGCCTTATGGCTGTTGCTTTCTTGGGCTTTTCCGGGTTGGTCTAGGTCTGACATTAAACTAATTTAGGAGTGAATAAGATATGTTAAATATAGTGTTGATATCCGTTGCAGTGATTGGAGGGCTCGGGCTGATCTTTGGGGTCGGTCTTGGGATAGCTTCCAAAAAGCTGGCTATTGTTCCGGATGAATTGCTCGGTGAAGTCCGCGAACTTTTGCCCGGTGTAAATTGTGGTGGCTGCGGATATCCAGGGTGCGATGCTTTTGCGAAGGCTCTTTGTCAAGAGCAAGCGAGTATCTCGGCTTGTGCCGTTTGTGTTGCTGATAATGCAAACCAGATTGCAAAAGTTCTCGGTGTTGAAGCGGGAGAACAAAAAAGGCTCGTTGCTCGAGTTATGTGTATTGGAGTTAAGGACAAAATAGTAGAGAAATTCGATTATTACGGCGTGCAGGATTGCAGAGCGGCTGTAAGCCTTTCGGGTGGAGCGAAAGCTTGCCCGGTTGGTTGTCTCGGGCTCGGCACATGTCAAAAGGTGTGCCCATTTGATGCGATAACCGTCGATGAAAAAGAAGGTGTAGCTCATGTTGAAGCGGACAAGTGTACCGGATGCGGGAGATGTGCTCTTGAGTGTCCGAGAAATACTATAACGATGCTTGATCCTGAAAACAGAGTATATGTTGCGTGCAGACTCCACCAAAAGGGAAGAGCAGTAAAAGAGATATGCAAAGCCGGATGTATCGGATGCGGAATATGTGCTAAGGTATGTAAGTTCGATGCCATCGAGATGGTGGACAACCTTCCTATTTTCGATTATGATAAATGTGTGTATTGCGGAATGTGTGCAAAAAAATGCCCGCAGGACGCTATCGAGTTTATAAAAAAACCGAAGCTCAAAAAAGAGGAATAATATCTCAAATGAAAAAGCGGATAATTTTGGCTTCTTCCTCTCCAAGGAGGAAGGAGCTTTTTAAATTCATAACCGAGGATTTTGAAATAATTTCTATGGATGTCGATGAGAGTACTGATAGAAAAGATCCTCTTGATATCGTGCTTGAGCTTGCAGAGAAAAAGGCAAGTGCAACAGCAGAAGAAGCCGGCAGGGATGCAGTGATTCTCGGAGCGGATACTGTCGTTGTTCTGGAAGATAAAGTGCTCGGAAAGCCAAAGGATAAAGAGGATGCTAAAGAAATGCTGAGATTGCTTTCCGGCAAATCCCATTATGTCTATACAGGCTTTTGCATTATCGACAATGAGAGTGATAACAGGATAATCGATTATGCAAAAACCCTTGTGAGATTTAACGATATGACCGATAAAGAAATATCTGATTATGTCGAAACAGAAGAACCCATGGACAAAGCAGGGGCATACGGTATTCAAGGATATGGGGGCAAGTATATTTCGGGTATTGAGGGGGACTATTTCTGTGTGATGGGTTTTCCGATGAGCAAGATATATAATGCGCTTAAATCCATTGAGTGCATATAAATCTCTCAGATGCGAGACCTTTTTTAACCCATACCCAATTTTCGCAATAGATAACCTTCAAGATTATCGCTCTCGGAAGCGGTATAACCGTCTGCGCCTAATATTTTCAACAGCTCAAGCATAATTATTCCGCCAAAAACGATTACATCAGCTCTTTTTTCGTCAAGCCCGATTATTTTTTTTCTTTCACCAACCGTTTGATTTTTCATGCTGTTAACAATATCCGCAAGGGTTCCTAATGATATATGATGTCCTTCGACCAATTCCCTGTCATAGGCTTTCAGCTTAAGATCGATAGATGCTAAGGATGTTGCGGTGCCGCCGATCCCCAACCACTTTTTGGATTTTATACCGGCAGGTAGATTTTTAAACAGGTTTTTTATATAGTCGCTGCATCTATCGTATTCATAAAGGTTTTCCGGTGAAGCGCTTGGGAATTTTTGCAGCATACGTACTATTCCGACAGGGAAGCTTTCAGCATAATCGATTTGTTTCTCTTTGCCTAAAATTATCTCTGTACTGCCTCCCCCTATATCAATAAGTCCAATTTTTCCACCTCTGCTATAAGTTGCACCCAAATATCCAATTTCCGCTTCTTCGTCACCGCTTATAACGTCCGCTTGGACACCGCAGTTCTCGGCTATATAATTGATAAACCCCTTCGTATTTTCGGCGTCACGTACCGCGCTTGTTGCAAAGCAAAAAAACTCATCGGTTTTCGCTTCAACTGCAGCCTTAATAAACCGAATAACGGTGTTTTTTGCTCTTTCCATAGCCCCGGAGGTTATAATTCCTTCGCTCATGCCGTCTCCGAGCCTAATCGTATCCATCTCTTTAGAAAGAACAGTAATTCCATCATTATTTCTTTCTGCAATCATCAGTCTGGCAGAATTTGTACCGAAATCCACAACTGCATATTTCTTTTTGCCCATATTTTTGATGTCCTTTCAAACATGTTTTATTATCACACAAAACCTTTTGGGTGGCAAACGATTTTGATGATCTATCCAATTTATAATCTGATAACATTTTGTTAACATTTATTACACAGAGAAATGATAGGTTATTAACAATAAACCCACGGATTTCAATATATTTGCCCTGAAAATTGGAAATAATATAGGTTATAAATAGGATGTCCACAGATTATATGTTTTTATCCACAGTTTTTTGTGGATAACTTGCATATAAAGCGAGTAATTCGATTGTGAACAAAAAGCTACGAATATGGCAAAAACTTGTCTATAAAATACAATTGTGTTAGAATATTAACGATTTTCGTTGCGGTGCTACGCAGCGAATACAGGAGAAAAAGAGATATATGAGAAAAAATCTAATCATAAAAATTGCGACTATAGTTGGCGTTTTGATACTGACCGCAGCAGCTGTGATTTACTTCTTCAGAGAGGAAAACCAGGTTAAAACAGTTACAGATGAAGGAACCAGCGGCGTAATAATTAATGAGGTCATGACATCCAATTCGGGATTTTTGCCTGACGAACAAGGCGAGTTCCCCGATTGGATTGAGTTATACAATCCAACTAATGATGATATAAATCTATATGGATTCGGCTTGAGCGACGATGAAGCAGAGCCTATTAAGTATGCCTTGCCGGAAATAACTATCGGAGCAAAGGAGTTTCTGGTTGTTTTCGCTTCGGGTAAGGGCGTTTCGGCGATGGAAGCACCTTTCCAGCATACGAATTTTAGATTGAGCTCAAAAGGTGATACGATTATTTTTTCTAATAGATCGGGACAGGCGCTGGACAGGATTGATCTTGAACCAATACCGACAAACGTGTCTGTAGGAAGGGTAGTCAGCGATCCTGAAACTTTGGAGCGCTTTGAAAACCCGACGCCGGGGTTTGCGAATACTGAACAAGGGTTTGCCGACTATAAGGCGAGCAAACAGGTGGAAAATCCGGAGCTTATCATAACCGAGGTTATGACAAGCAATCAGACTATGTTTAAGGACAATACAGGAGAGTATTCCGACTGGATAGAGATTTTTAACGCCGGAGAGGGTGCGATTCAGCTGAGCGATTACTATATATCCGATGATCCGGCTGACCCGTTGAGCTTTAGGATGCCGGATATCAAACTCGAAGAGGGAGAATATTTTGTTCTCTTTGCCTCGGGGGATATGGCAAAAACAAAAGATGAGAAAACGAGTGCACATACCGATTTCAGACTATCTTCATATGAAGAGACTTTGGTCATATCCAATTTAAGAGGTCAGACTCTCGATACTGTGAATATAAAAGAGCTTACTTCGGATCATTCCTATAAGAGAATTCTTACGAGTTCGGGATATTCTGATGAATGGGAAACTACTATCAGCCCTTCGCCGGGCTTTTTGAACACTGACGAAGGCTATAACGAATTCCGAGAAGCTAATCCTTTGGTGCTCGGGGATATAATAATTAACGAAGTCGTCTTCTCGAATGATAAGTTCGCTGTTGAATCCAATGGCGAGTACTATGATTGGATAGAGATACATAACAGGGGTGCGAGCGCTGTGAATATCGGCGGTTTTGGTCTTACTAACAATACAGGGAATCCGGGGAAATGGCGATTTCCGGATATGGAAATCAGAGCCGGCGAATTTATAATCATACAAGCTTCGGGGTTGGGTGAAACTGCTAAAACACCCTCGGAGTTAAAAAAAAAATATCTGAACACAAACTATACTCTCTCGCTTTCGGGGGAGATTGTTGCACTGTTTGATAATAACGATGTTCTTTTGGACAGATATAATATAGACAAACTCGAAGCAAACGTTTCTATGGGAAGACAAGGCGGGAACAATATTTTCGTTTTCCCGATACCGACTCCCGGAGTTATGAATACCGGCGGAGTTGTCGGATATACAAAGGATCCGAAGTTCAATATTCAAGCCGGGGTGTTTGATGAGCCGCAGTTAGTTGAGATAGCCGTGCCGAAAGGAGCAACCTGCTATTATACCTTGGACGGCAGCATTCCGGATAAAAACTCACTTGTTTATGAAAACGGGATATTGATTGAACAGACGAAAACGATTCGTGCGATTGCTCAAATAGACAAGCATATGCGAAGTTCGATTATAACGGGGACATATTTTATTAATGCTGAGCATACGCTGGATATAATTTCGATTACGACCGACCCGGACTATCTTTGGGGAGACAAGAACGGGATATATGCTCTCGGCGACGGCGTTGATTTAAATGACGAACGCCTCAAGGGTACGAAGTTTATCGATATGGGCGATGGTGTAAAAGTCTTTGAGATAAATACTGCTGATGATGGTGATGACACAACATTGAACGATAAAGAGCTTGCACGTCAGGCGATTGCGAATGCTAATTATAAAAAGACAGATATGGAAGTGCCCGCAAACTTTGCTCTTTACATAGACGGCGAGCAGGTCTTCTCGCAGGACATAGGCTTACAGCTTTTCGGAAGCTATTCTCGAGATGAAGTCCAAAAATCATTTGCGATGTATGCAAGGGGAAAATACGGCAATACTTTGATGGAATATCCCTTCTTTGAAAACAGGGATTTTACGGAATATAAGACGGTGGTGGCCAGACAATCCGGACAGGATTGTAAGTTTACTAGATTAAAAGACATATACATGACAAGCTTGATGGAAAAGTCATCGGATATCGATGTACAGGCTTTCAGGCAATGTGTTCTATATTTAAACGGTAAATATTGGGGAATATATAACCTAAGAGAAAAGAGCAATAAGTTCTTTGCGGCGAGCAGGCATTATGCTCCGAGCCCTGATGAGAATATAGATTTTCTTAAGGGTAATGGTGTAGCATTGGTAGGATCCAGCAAGGATTATAAGGCTTTAGAAAAATTCATGGACGAAAATGATATCAGTATCAAATCGAACTATGAATACGTTAAAAGTCAAATGGATGTGTATAATTTCATGGATTGGCTTATCGCAGAAGTTTACTTCGTAAACTCGGATGATGGAAACAGAAAGTTCTATAGAGTCAACAGTGATGATGGGCTTTGGCGGTGGATACTTTATGATTTGGACTGGGCAATGTGGCTTCCTGCGAGCGGTGAAAAGCAGAGATATCAATGGAACTATATCGAGGAGGTCTTAAGCCCCTGGGGAACAGGAGCAGGAGGGACTTTTTCGACATCCATTGCCAGAGGATTGATGGAAAACCCTGAGTGGAAAAGAGAGTTCCTTGAAAGATATGCGTATCATCTTGAAAACACGTTTAATCCTGAGATTGCTATTCCTTATCTGACGGAACTTAAGAGCAATATTGAATCTGAGATTGAACATGAGTCTTCGGTTTTTAAATGGAACCCTGCTGCTTTTGACAGGCATATACAGGGGATGGAGGCTTTCTTGGTTCAAAGGCCGGGATATGCGAAGAAGTATCTTCAAGAAACGTTGGAAATCTCTGATGCAGAGATGATAGAAATTTTCGGAGAATGAGGCTGGATATATGGCAAAAAAGAAAGAGATAAAAATTAAAGATTCCGGCTATTTTGCTAACAAACGCTCTACAGGGAGCAGCTTTGGTGTGAACGAAACAAGGGAAGAGCGCAAAGAAAGAAGAGCCGAAAGGGAGAGAATAAGAAAAGAAGAGGCAGAGCAGCGAATTGAGGATATGCTCGAAGAGGAAAGACAAAGAAAAAAACAGCAAGAGGAGAGCAAGAAAAAGCTTTGGGAAGAAAAGGGATATGAAGAGGCCCCTAGGATTCAGGTGAAGAAAGGGAAAACGGAGTTTAAACCCGAAACTTTGACCCGCAGAAAAGAAGAAGAAAAACCGAAGAAATCTAAAACAAGAGAAAAGCCGGCAGAAAGACCTAAGGTTGTAATCAAAAAAGCAGGGCAAAAACCGGTAGAAAGAGAAATCGAGCCACGCAAATCCTTCGAGAAGGCGACAATAGTAAGAAAACAAAAAAATATTGATGAAAAAAGAAAAATTGATATAGAAGAAGCCGATGAGAGCAGGTTGAGTGATTTTGCACCGAGACCGATGCTGAAGCCGAAAGAAGAAAAAGCACCTCAATACGATGAAGAAACTTTGGCTAAAGAGTCGGTTTTACAGGAGGTTAAGGTAAAAAGCCTTGGCAAGGAACCCTCCAGAAGAGCGATCAAAAAGGGAAGCATCAGCGAACTGGATGAAGGCAGAAAAACCGTAAAATCGGATGATGACACGAAAGAAGAAAAAGTATACAGGCATGAGCTTAAATACTATATTTCCGAAGCCGATTATTATATGCTGAGAAATTCGCTGAATAGTCTTCTAAGACATGACAGCAATGCAGGCGACAACGGGGATTATTATATTCGAAGTTTGTACTTTGATGATTATAAGAACTCCGCTTTGGTCGAGAAGCTGAGCGGTATTGAGAACAGAAAGAAATATAGAATTAGAATATACGGTCTTAGCGATAGTTTGATACGGCTAGAAAGAAAGAACAAGAATAAGGATTTTATATCTAAGGACAATCTTATTCTCACCCGTGAAGAATATGATAAGATAATCAAGAAAGATGTCGGATTTTTGCAAAAAAAGGATTCGCAGCTCGCAAAGGACTTCTATTATGAGATAAAGACAAAAAGACTCGAGCCTGCAGTAATCGTGGATTATGTTAGGGAAGCTTATGTTCATCCGATAAGAAATCTGCGTGTGACTTTCGATAAAGTGGTGAAAACAGGAAGATATGCGACGAGCATATTCGATGAAGGCGTTCCTTTGGCAAGCGTGTTGCCTCCGGGCACAGTTGTTTTGGAGATTAAGTTCCAAAAAGGACTTCCGGATTATCTTATCGGTGTTCTAAACACGATAACAGCGTCGCAAAGATCTGCAATATCGAAATATGCACTTTGCAGAAAATATGAATCATAGTTTTGTATCTGATATACATAAGGTGCAATCTAAAATATAAAACTTAGCTACAAAGAAAATATTAAGGAAATGGTGAGTTATATGTCTACACAAGATGTAATTAAAAAAAGTGTTTTGGATAATTTCAAATTATCTGAGGAGCTGTCCATTCAAACAGTTCTGTTGACGTTGGGGTTGGCTTTCGTCTTCGGTGTAATAATCTACTGGATCTACAAACGTACTTTCTCGGGAGTTATGTTTTCCAAGAATTTTGCTGCATCTCTGATAATGATAACCATGGTCACGACGATGATTATTCTGCCGATTACAACGAATGTCGTGTTGTCGCTTGGTGCTGTTGGTGCGCTGTCTATCGTAAGGTTCAGAACAGCGGTGAAAGAGCCTACGGATACGATCTTCATGTTCTGGGGTATTGCAACGGGTTTAACGCTTGGTGCGAGGCTCTATTCGGTAGCGGCTATCGGAGTTTTGGTAATCAGTGCTTTGATGCTTCTGCTCTCGCTTTTCAAGTTCAAAAAAGAAAGACCATATCTTTTGATTTTGAGTTTTGAAAAAGAAGCGAAAACGGAAGTGCAGAATCTTTTGAGAAAGCTTCCTCAAGGAAATTTAAAATCCAAAACAGTTTCAAACGGCGTAATAGAGCTTACGGTTGAGATGAGCGTTAAGGAGTCAGATTTTGCGGTCGTGGAAACGATAGCAGGTATTGACGGCGTACATGATGCTTCACTCATAAGCTATGCCGGTGATGTTGTCGGATAAAAGCCATTTTTATAGCGATATATTAAAGCAGAGGCCATAGCCTTTGCTTTTTTGTATTCAAAATTACTCTTAAGTGTTTAAAAAACATCTTTAAGCGAAAACATAAGACTAAAAAGAGAAACCGGATGAAAAAGAAAATCTTACCCATAGTAATTCTATTTCTTGTGTTTGTTTCGCTTACCTCCTGCACGCCGAGTGAAAATATTGAGCAAGGGGATATGCAGTATAAGGCAAAAATCGTATCTATCCGCGAAGAGACGAGTTTTCTGCAGGACGGCGAAGACGGATATACAAAACAACATATAGAAATTGAGATTTTAGATGGTGAATATAAAGGACAAAGACTGTACACTGAAAGTTTTTTGGATGTAAAAAACTATAAGAATTTTGATATATACAAAGTGGGGGATAGGATTTCGGTAGAAATAACTACTGACTTAAAAACCAATGAAAACTATGTTTCGATAAACACACATATAAGAGTTCCGACAATTTCAATTATTTCTTTGCTTTTTTTAGCAACTATAGTTATAATAGCAGGAATAAAAGGATTAAAAACCATACTGGCTTTGATTTTGACGGTGAGCTGCGTTGTTTTTATACTCGTACCGATGATATCAAAAGGGTATAATCCTGTTATATCCGCATTGCTCAGCGGCATAATCGTTACGGGGATTACTCTTACACTTGTGGGAGGGCTCAACAGAAAAACTTTTTCAGCGATAATCGGAACATTTTTGGGTTTGGCGTGTGCGACGGTCTTCTCTTTGGTAGCGAGCAAGCTCATGAGAGTAACGGGAATTTCCACCGAAGCTGTCGGTATGATTATGATAACCGACCTTGGGTATGAGCTGGATATCCGCGGTATTTTTACAGCAGGAATTATTATTGGCTGTCTCGGGGCTGTGATGGATGTAGGTATGTCGATTGCCTCTTCGGTCGCTGAAATCAAAAAAGCTAGCATAAAAATATCAAAAAAAGAGCTTTTTTACTCTGGAATGAGAGTCGGGCGTGATATAATGGGTACAATGGCGAATACTTTAATCCTAGCGTATACCGGCAGCGCAATCATGCAGATGGTTGTTTGGAAGATATACGGGATATCCTTTTTGGATATGCTGAACAGAGAGTATATTGCAACTGAGGTGGTACGTGCATTATGCGGAAGCTTCGGAATGTTGCTTACAATACCTATTACATGTGTGATATCATCAAGAATTATCAGTATCGATATCCGAAAGCTTGAGGATGAAACGAGCGGCTAGAAGGGGGATCGAGGTTGCAGATACACTATTTAGACAACAGCGGGTTTTGTATATTCTTAGAAAATACTACCTTGATTATAGATTATTATAATGATAAGTCCGACGGAGACAGAACTGTCGACTCGGGTGTTATAACTGAAGAAGAGCTGAAAAAGAATAAAAAAACTTATGTTTTAAATACGCATAAGCATGCGGACCATTTCAATACTTGTGTTTTGGACTGGAAACAAAAGAACGAAGAAATTAAGTATATATTCGACAGCGGGATCATGCATGGTATAAGCAAAAGAGAGTATGATATATCCTTTTTGTCCGAAGGCGAAGAGTATAAGGATGATAGTATATGGGTTAAGGCATAC
>Ga0180436_10000497_pt1 | contig 40683 bp, 38 predicted proteins | sample SS_ome_2_FD_132434 | JGI IMG/M metagenome (GOLD analysis project Ga0180436, IMG submission 132434) | Hypersaline lake sediment archaeal communities from the Salton Sea, California, USA - SS_3_S_2 metaG | ecosystem: Environmental > Aquatic > Non-marine Saline and Alkaline > Hypersaline >... | reverse complement strand
GTCGCCGGCCTGGCTGCGCTTGCCGTAGCCGTTTTGCGTAACGGTGAGAATCGTTTTGGTACTGTCTTCGCCCAGGACGTTTGCACCGACGACATAGTCATCACCCTTCAACGAGATTCCGCGGACACCGGCCGCCGTTCTCCCCATCGTCCTGACGTCCGACTCGTGAAACCTGATCGACATGCCGTTTTTGGAGATCATGAATACGGTATCGTTTCCGCACAGCAGGCGGGCGGTTATGATTTCATCGCCTTCATTGATCGTCAGCGCCCGTTTTCCTTTGCGCAGCGGGCGATTGAATTCCTTCAGGCTGGTTTTTTTAACACGCCCGTATTTGGTTGCCATGAGAATGGTTTTTGAATCGTATTCATCCTCGAAGGTAGAAACCGGCAGGATTGCCGCCACCTTTTCACCTTCGGTCAGTTCAAGCAGGTTGACGATGGCCTTGCCGCGGGCAGTCCTGCCGACCAGCGGCAGTTGATAGACCTTGCGCCAGAAAACCTTGCCGTAGTTGGTAAAAAACAGGAAGGTATCGAGCGTCGACGCGACATAGAGGTTTGACACAAAATCCTCTTCGACATTGCTCACCCCTTTCACCCCCTTGCCGCCCCGGTGCTGAGACCGATACAGGTTGACCGGGTTGCGCTTGATATAGCCGATATGGGTAACGGTAACCGCCATGTCTTCCGGGGCGATCAGATCTTCGGGCAGGATCTCGTCAACCGCATCGATGATTTCCGTTTTGCGCTCATCGCCGTACTGCTCCCTGATCTCGAGAAACTCTTCCTTGATTATGTTCATCACCAACTTCTCATCGTTGAGAATAGCGGCAAGTCTCTTTATTTCCTCGAGAATTTCTTTGTAGTCACGCGCTATTTTTTCCCGCTCGAGACCGGTCAGGCGCTGCAGCCGCATATCGAGCACCGTCTGGGCCTGGATCGCCGAAAGTTCATAGCGTTCCATCAACTGCTCTTTTGCTTCAGCGGGCGTTTCTGCCGCCTTGATCAGCTCGACCACGTCGTCGAGGTTATTGATGGCGATCGACAGCCCCTCGAGTATATGGGCTCTTTCCTCCGCCTTGCGGAGCTCATAGGCGGTTCGTCGGTATACGACGATCTTCCGGTGCTGGATGAAATGCTCCAGCATCTGCTTCAGGTTCAGGATCTCCGGCTTGTTGTTGACGATGGCCAGGAAAATGATGCCGAACGACTTCTGCATCGGCGTCATTTTGTACAGCTGGTTGATGACCACCTCACCGATCTCGCCTCTTTTCAGGTCCATCACGATCCGCAAGCCCTGGCGGTCGGACTCATCGCGAATCTCGGAAATAGCGGTGATCTTCTTGTCCTTGATCAACTGAGCGATGCGCTCGACCAGCATCGCCTTGTTCTGCTGGTACGGAATCTCGTCGACCACGATCGACTCCCGGCTCCCGTCCTTTGACTTTTCTATATCGGTCCGCGCCCGCATGATCACGACACCGCGGCCGGTCTCGTATGCCTCCCTGATGCCGGCTCTTCCGCAAATCTGGCCGCCGGTCGGAAAATCCGGTCCGGTGATGATCGAAAAAAGCTGGTGCACCGTCATGTTCGGATCGTCTATGAGGCTGATCAACCCGTCGATTATTTCGCAGAGGTTGTGCGGGGGAATATTGGTGGCCATGCCGACGGCGATACCCGATGATCCGTTGACCAGCAGGTTCGGGATACGACTCGGCATCACCGACGGCTCCATCAGGGAGTTGTCGTAGTTCGGAACGAAATCAACCGTTTCCTTGTCCAGGTCGGCCACGATTTCCCGGTCGATGCGGGTCATTCGCGCTTCCGTGTAACGCATCGCCGCCGCCGAATCACCATCGAGCGAACCGAAGTTGCCCTGGCCGTTTACGAGCGGATAGCGCATCGAGAAATCCTGCGCCAGCCTCACCAGCGTATCGTAAGCCGCAGTGTCTCCGTGGGGGTGGTATTTACCGATTACATCACCGACAATGCGCGCCGACTTGACATACGGCCGGTTGTAAAACACCCCGAGTTCGCGCATTGCATACAATACCCGGCGGTGCACCGGTTTCAGTCCGTCGCGCACATCGGGAAGCGCCCGACCGACGATGACCGACATCGCGTAGTCCAGATACGATTTCTTCAGTTCTTTTTCAACCGATATCGACGGCGTTATCTCTTCCGTTTTTTCTATCGTTGTAGTCATTTGGATTCAGTTTATCCTGTCTATATATCCAGCTCCGTCACTTCCAGAGCATGGTTCTGTATGAATTCGCGCCGCGGTTCGACTTTGTCTCCCATCAGCGTCGTAAACATTTCATCGGCCGCTTCGGCGTCGTTGATCGTGACCTGCAGCAAAGTTCGGTTATCCGGATTCATCGTCGTATCCCAGAGCTGTTCCGCATTCATTTCCCCAAGCCCCTTGTACCGCTGCAGGTGGCTTCCCTTGAACGACTCGCTGCGCACCGCCTGCACCATCTCTTCCCAGTTCTCTGCATGTACCGGTGTCGCGTCAGTCTGCGCAACATCGATAATCGTAAACGATCCCTTCAGGTACGCCTTGATCTCCGGAAACAGCCTGATTGCAGAGCGATATTCATTTATCAGCGGTATCTGCGGTCCCATCGTTGTCGAGATCTGGGCCTTGCCCTTCATCGCCACATCGACTTCATAGCAGTCGGCCCGCCAGCGGCAGGACCGGACCGGTCCGATAATCATCGAATCGTCGGAAGCGAGTTCGCTCACCATCGATTCGACAAAATCTTTTTCGGTAAACTGGTCGGCTTTACGGATACCTCTGTCGAGGAGGAAATAGAGCAGGCTCTCCCAGATATTCATTCTCCCCAGAAACGAAACGATTCGTTGGTAGACCGACAGGTTCTGCAGTACCGTTACGAGTTCGTCGTTCGCCAGTTCGCGCCCGTCGCTGTCGACGATGACCTTTATTTTCCGGCTGGCCTGGGTGAACAGATGCCTGTTCAACTCATCGTCGTCGAGGAAATAGGTCTCTTTCTTGCCTTTGCCGAGTCGGTACAGCGGAGGCTGGCCAATATAGACGAAACCACCCTGGATAAGCGGCAGCATCTGCCGGTATAAAAAGGTGAGCAGCAGCGTGCGGATGTGGGCGCCGTCGACATCGGCATCGGTCATGATGATGATCTTGTGATACCGCAGATTCTCGGGATCGAATTCATCCTTGCCGATACCGCAGCCAAGAGCCGCAATAAGCTGCTTGATCTCTTCACTCGAAAGAATACGGTCAAACCGTGCCTTTTCAACATTCATGATTTTGCCGCGCAGCGGCAGAATCGCCTGGACCGCCCGATCCCGTCCCTGTTTTGCGGAACCGCCGGCCGAGTCACCCTCGACGATGAAAATCTCGCGCTTGGCCGGATCCTTCTCCTGGCACTCGGCGAGTTTGCCGGCCATAAGCAGGCTCGTCGAACCTTTCTTGCGCGACAGGTCCCGGGCTTTTTTCGCCGCTTCCCGGGCTCTGGCAGCTTCGACGACCTTGGTCAGAATCCGTTTGGCTATCTGCGGGTTCTGCTCTAGAAATATCGTCAGTTTCTCGTTGCAGATAGACTCGACAATCGATTTCACCTCGGAGTTGCCGAGTTTCGTTTTCGTCTGCCCTTCGAACTGTGGATCGGGTACATGGGTGGATATCACGCAGGTCAGACCTTCACGAACGTCATCGCCGCCCATTTTCTCCCTGAGATTCTTCGGGATGATATCGTCGCTTGCATAGCGGTTGATGCATTTGGTCAGGGCCGCCCTGAAACCGGCAACATGGGTTCCGCCTTCTTTCGTATTGATATTGTTGACGAACGAAAACAGCCGTTCCGAATAGCCGTCGAAATATTGAAACGCGACCTCCACCTCGACCTGGTCCCGTTCACCCACCAGGTGAATCGGCTCGTTAAAGACCGGCGTCCGATTTCTGTTCAGCCACTCCACGTAGGAAACAACCCCGCCGGACGCATGAAACTTGTCCGCTTCGCCGCTGCGTTCATCCTTGAGATAGATACGTACGTCCTTGTTCAAAAACGACAGTTCGCGGAGCCGGTTCTTTATCGTTTCGTAATCATAGACGGTCGTTTCACTGAAAATTTCCGGATCCGCTTTGAAGATTATCGTCGTACCGGTTTTTTCGGTGGTGCCGATTACTTCGAGATCAGTGGCTTTCTGTCCGTACCTATAGGTCTGTCTGTGAATTTTGCCGTCTCTGCGCACCTCCGCCATCGCTTCAGTCGACAACGCATTTACGACCGATACACCGACGCCGTGCAGGCCGCCGGAAACCTTGTAGGTCGAATGGTCGAACTTACCGCCGGCGTGCAGCGTGGTCATGACCAGTTCCAGGGCCGGGACTTTTTCGGTCGGATGAATATCCACCGGTATCCCGCGGCCGTCATCTTCCACCTTTACGGAATTGTCTTCGAGTATCGTTACCCTGATACGGTTGCAGTATCCGGCCAGAGCCTCATCGATACTGTTGTCGACAACTTCCCAGATCAGATGATGAAGTCCTTCCACCGCCGTGTTGCCGATATACATGGCCGGCCGCTTCCGGACCGCCTCAAGACCGTCCAGAACTTTTATCTGATCGGCATCATATGCTTGTAATTCTTCTGTCACGCTTTTTTTCCTTTTCTAGTGGGTTCAGCCTCTGCCGGCAACTCCTACAGCTGCATGGGCATGACGATGCTGACAAATCCCTTGTCGTCTTCCGATTTCATCAGGCACGGGCTGTTTTCTGAATTGATATACGCCTCAACGGTTTCGCATTCCATGACCTGCAGCGTTTCGATGAAGTATCTGCAGTTGAACCCGAGGGTGAGCGGTTCGCCCGCATAATCGATTGTCTGCTCATCCTTCGCATTGCCCAGATCAGCATTCTGGGATTTCAGAACCATCGAATTTCCGTCAATTTTCAATTGAATCGTATGAAAAATATCTTCGGTAAACAGATTGATGCGCTTCAACGATTCCAGAAACGGAACCCGGTTTATCCTGATACAGTTTTCCAGCGGCACCGAATTAACGATCGCCTGGTACTGGGGAAATTCCCCCTGTTTCAGCCGCACGACCATGACCGCATCACCGTCGCGCACGACCATCTGTTTCTTTTCAAACGAAATATCGATCGTATCGCGATTTTCACAGAACTTGCGCAGTTCCTGAATTCCTTTTTTGGGAACCAGCGTCACATCATTGAGAGTAAAATTATCGACATTGATCGCCACATCCTTTTCCATGATGGACAGCCGATGACCGTCCGATGAGATCATCTTCAGGTACGATGCGTCGTCCCGCTTCTCCTTTTCGATCAGTACCGATGTCAGCGAATAGATATTCTCCTGCTCGCCGGCGATCGAAAATATGACCTTGTCTATCAGATCGAGGAAGATAAACGCCTCAAACGACGTAAAGTGGTCTTCGTCGTATTCGGGAAAGGCGGGAAATTCCTCGCTCGGTATGCCGGCCAGATTGTAGATACTTGCCCCGACCTGGATCTTGACCCAGCTGTTTTCCGTTTCCTCGAGCAGGATATCATCAGAACCGGATTCCCGAACTATTTCGAATATCTTTTTCGACGGCAGCGTCAGTGAACCGATACTTTCGACTTCCGCCGGCACAAAAAGACGCAGACCAACTTCCAGATCGGTGCCGGTAAGAACCAGCCCGTTATTCACCCCCTCGATCAGGATGTTAGACAAAACAGCAAGGGTTCCCCGTTTGTTCGTGATGTTCTGCAGACTGCTCAATCCTTCGATAAGATCGTTGCGGTGAACGGTGCATTTCAGGCTCATGGTTTTGTTCCTTTTTTGTAAATTTAGGTAGTTATTATTATTATTAGAAGAGCCGATTTGTGAGTATGTTTAATAATATCTTAAAATCATTAGGTTATTTTTAAACAATAGAATCTTTAATAAGTTGTTTTTCCTGCTTAAAACCAGTTATCAACACCATTATCAACAGCTCTTGAATATTCATTTAACAAGTCAGTGTTGACGAATTGTTGAAAATCTCGGGAACGACTGAAAAGAGGAGCTATTTTTTATAGTAAAAACAAATAAATATATATGTTCTGGTTTTTCCTCTAATCTAGTGGAAATTACGAAAAAATTCAATAAAATAATGGTTTGAAACAGGTGGATACATTGCGTCAGGACTGTCTCTCTGAAAACATCGGATCTATATTTTTAAGTTATTATAATGACGCTGTTTTTTCTGCCGCCAGTCTGGCTCTTTCCAGCCTGCTTGAAAACCCGTCTGAAAACTGGTTTGCAAACATCGGTACTGTCGATGAAAAAAAGCGGCAGAACGTGCACGAACATTCGCTTTTTGACCTCGCTTCCCTGACCAAACCGCTGGTCACGCTCCCGTCTGTCCTTCATTTGATTGACACCGGCATCATTTCCTGGGATGAGTCCCTGTCATCGCTGCTTGAACGGGACGTACCGCAGCCGTTTGGCGAAGTTTCACTTGCGAATCTGCTTTCTCACCATGCCGGATTCACGGCTCATGAAGATTACTGGAAGACACTGAAATCGATGCAAAATGACCGGCAGGCGGCATGGCTGATAGAAGAGATAATAAACAGCGACCCGGCATATGAAACGGGTGGCAGCCACAGGTACAGTGATTTAGGGTATTTATTGTTAGGGTATATTATCGAGCTGAAAGCGGGAAAACGGATAGATAAATACTGGCAAGCCTTTGTTGCTGAACCGCTTGGAATGGAGGACGAACTCCACTATCCGGCTGCACCGGGAAAAGATGTTTTCGGGCCGTATGTGCCGACCGGTGTCTGCCGGTGGTCGGGTAGGGCTTTGACCGGCGTTGTTCATGACGACAACAGCCGTGCGCTGGGAGGGATAACCGGGCATGCCGGCCTGTTTGGCTCGTCTTCAGCCGTATTGGCCCTGTGTAAAGAGTTTTTTTTCCTTTACCACGGCTTACCCTCACGTCTGCCGATCCTGTCAGAGACCTTCAAACAGGCCTGTTCACGGGTGCGCGGTTCAGAATGGACCTGCGGGTTCAATCTCCCGTCGCCGAGCGGATCGAGCAGCGGCCGCTGGTTTTCACCGAACAGTATCGGCCATCTCGGGTTCACCGGCGTTTCGTTCTGGATCGATATTGACCGCGGATTGATCGTCTGCCTGTTGACGAACCGGGTTGTCAAAGGGGAAAGCAGGGAAGGGATCAGGGCAATGAGATCAGAGGTCCACGATGCGGTCGTTGCCTGTCTCCCGGACACTCCCCGGAATTCAAGATAAACTCCGGGGAGTTGTGATGAATCAATGGCTTACCACCAGCAGATCGTCTGGTCTGCGTCGAAAATTTTGTCTACGAGTGCATCATAATCGGGATCGGGGTCCATCAGGTTGAAAGAATCCGCTTCTCTGTCCCTGGTTACGATTTCCACCAGTTTCTGTACGGTTTCATCCGGTTCGGAGCGATAAACGTTTAATATTTTCATGATATCTCCTGCTTATTTCGGGCCGTAGGGAATGATAATGTCCATTTCCCGCAGCTTTTCACCGAGTTCCTCGATCGTCATCAATTCGAAACCGTTGGTTTCGGTGTTGGCGGGGACGGTGGTATAAATATCACCTTCCATGTCCTGCAGCATTTCAATGCTTTCCTTGTTATGCTCGTCGAGTTCTTCGATTTCAGTATCCATCACCACGCCGTATGAATACATGTTCTCAACGGCAAGACCAAGGGCCGAACGGATGCCGTCAACGGCGTAGTCCTTGTGCCTGTACATGAATGTAACTTTTTTATATTCCATAGCAGCCCTCTCTACAGATTGATGTAACAGTCGTAATCTTCGATCATGATCCCGTGTTGAGCCTGGGTTGCCATTTTCTTCGGCTCCAGCCCCTCGGGGACATCGTTGATGTCGTATCCCTGCTTCGCATAACTGTCTACACAGATCGAGACATCATCGGCAATTTTGCACAGCTCGGGAAATTCCGGTTCTTTTGAGTCGTGGGTTGCCGTCCAGGTAAAGAAAACCTTTACCTGGGATCCTTTTGCCTTGGCCGCTTTCGTGATGCCGATCACGTGGGCGAGACTGCCTGGGTTGGTTACAAAAATACCGAGACTTTTTGCCATCATTTATCTCCTTGTGCGTTTGTATATAACGCCCGGTAATAGAGGACCCCCTGGGCAGGGGGTCATTCAAACAGGGAGTATCCCGGTTTCAGTGGTCCGGGACATCCGGAGGTGAAAACGGATCAGATCAACCTTTCTTGACAAAGAAGCTGAAGTACCCGCTTTCTTCTTTTTCGCCCAGATACTCATGACCGGCGCGGTCGCACCAGCCCGGAATGTCGTTTCTTGAGCCCGGATCGGTTCCGTCTATCTGCAGAACTTCACCGCTGGCGAGTTTGCCGATTTCTTTCTTGGTGCGCAGTAGCGGCATCGGGCAGCTCAAGCCTTTGGCGTCGAGAACAGCATTGGCGGTAACGTCTGCTGCTACTTGTTTTACATCACTCATGTTAAACCTCCTGGATAAGTTTTAAATTGGTAGAAATCGAGGCGTCTGCCAACGCTTCTCTCTCCTTGCAGCGCATCTTTCAAATTGCTGCTATACCACAGTGTCTCTAGTTTTTAGCATAATTGGTCGTTATGTCAAACCAAAACGGCGGATTGCCGGGTAATGTGAAAAACAAAAGGCTGCCGAACAGGGATAAAAGTGCTGCACAGTTGACAAAACAGCCGGGCAAAGGTTAAACAAGACAACTAAATTTCTGATATAGATCAGGGTTACCCCTGGGCAACATAATAATTGTTTACGGTTGATCAATGACAAGGAGGTTCTCATGAGCGAACAGAGCGTTTTTGCCGACAAGGCAAAAGGTTTGTACAAAGCCCTGTGCCAAACGGAGTGGAATGCTACGGTTACTGGTCTGGTTGTCGGTTTTCTGTCGGTGCTGATCATGGCCTGGTGGCGCCCCTGGGGTGCGGTCGGGGGAATCAGGAACTGGGGCGACTGGATCATGTATGGAATTACGTCCGTACTTGGTACCGAGGCCGGTTTTTTTGGATATTACACGGAAGCTCCGCGAGCCATCCTGGTCAGTTCCGGCTCCGTCATCGGCATTGGGTTTATCCTCGGAGCCTTTATTTCCGCGTGTCTCGGTAAAGAATTCGCCCTTCGGGTCCCGCCGTACCGGGAGATGGTCAAGGCCGTCATCGCCGGTATTCTGATGGGGATCGGAGCAACGCTGGCCGGTGGCTGCAACGTCGGCGGCTTCTATAACGCGGTCGGCAATCTCGGTGCCAACGGGTTCACGATGATGATCGGTCTCGTGTTCGGCGTTATTCTCGGACTCAAACTGCTGTACCTTGAAATGGAACACATCACGTGGGGTGACGGCGGCGCGAAAACCTTCAATTTTCCGACCCCGGTCATTTATCTGCTCGGTCTGGCAGCGGCCCTTTTCCTGATATTCAAGGCATACGGGTTTGCCGGCAACGAGGACAGTGACTACATCGCGTCGCTGAGCGGCATCATCCTTATTTCCGCGGCGCTGGGGTATGCAATGCAGCGCGGTCGCTGGTGCATGGTGCAGGGCTTTCGCGAACCGCATATGACCGGTGACTGCACGATGGCCAAATCGGTCATGCTTTCGATTCTGGTCGTCGCGGTCGGTGCGGCGGTTTTGAAGTATGCGGTACCGGCACGGGCGGAAGGCGAGGCCGTGCTCAACGCCGCGTATTATGTTCGCGGTACGTTCGGCTGGGGCGGTGTCGTCGGCGGATTCATCTTCGGCCTCGGTGCGATGTTCGCGGGCGGCTGCGGCTCCGGTACGCTGTGGCGTGTGGGCGAGGGCCAGGTGAAACTGATGATCGTCGTGCCGTTTTTCGGCATCACGTCATCGATCTTGACCGCCTGGTTCCGTGATTATGAGTTTGAAGCCGACGGCGTACTCGGCAAATACGTATACATGCCCGATGCTATCGGCTACGGGCCGACCCTGCTGCTGATCGGCGTGTTTCTGCTGATCTGGTACCTGGTTGTAACCTGGAACGAGGATACCAATAAGCTGATTGTCCCGATGTAGGTTCGGCTCGAGCAAAGCAGGTTTGAAAAAGGCCGCATTTTCCTTTTGGAGAATACGGCCTTTTTTTTTACTATAGAGAGATACTGGTTTTACATCTTCTGCTCGTAAAATCGTTGCAAACGAAGTATGTGGAAGTTGTAAACGAGATCTGTTTCAGGAATAAGACAGCAGTTCGTCCGCACCATACAGCGTTGTCCGCTACACCCAAGGAACCAATCACGGCTTCAACCAACCGTAACCGGGGGTGAACGATGAGAAAAACGGCTATCTTCAAGAACGATCTGTTTCTGATGCATGACCCCGGTCCCAATCACCCGGAGCGGGTTGATCGCCTCAGGGTCATATACGAATTTCTGGAAAAGGAGGAAAACCGGAGCAAGTTTGTTTTTCCCGACTTTGAACCGGCCGATCATGATCACGTGGCCCAGAACCACTCGGGCGAACTGATCGATCGAGTTTCGCAGACGGCGGGAAAAAAATACGATTACCTCGACCAGGACACCGCCACCTCGGCAAAGTCATACGATGCGGCCCTGCTGGCCGCCGGATCGGTGATGAAAGGTGTGGATATGCTTGTAGCGGGGGAAATCGACAACGGTTTTGCGCTGGTCAGGCCACCCGGTCATCACGCGGAGAAAGAGCGGGCCATGGGGTTCTGCCTGTTCAATAACGTGGCGGTGGCCGCACGCCACGCCCAGACCGTGCACAACCTGAAAAAAATTATGATTGTCGACTGGGACCTGCATCACGGCAACGGGACCCAGTATTCCTTCTACGACAGCAGCAGCGTCCTCTATGTGTCGACGCACCAGTTTCCGTTTTATCCCGGAACCGGCGCGCTGCAGGAGGCGGGAAACGAATCCGGGGAAGGGTACACGATCAATGTTCCGCTTCCGGGCGGTCTCGGAGACCTGGAATATGCGGCGATTTTCAACGATATCGTCGGCCCGGTCGGCAGGGCGTATGGTCCCGACCTGATCCTCGTTTCCGCGGGTTTTGATATTTATCACGGCGATCCGCTCGGCTCCATGTCGGTGAAGCCGGCCGGATTTGCTTATATGACCAGGGTTCTGGTGGAACTGGCCGAGCAGGTGTGCGGCGGCAGGGTGCTCGTAACCCTTGAAGGCGGCTACAACCTCAAAGGCCAGCGGGACGGCGCGCTCGCGGTCCTGTCGGAACTGCTGGGCGGGCCGCTGGATGAGCACGGCCGGGAATTTTACCTCGATGACGAGGCCGCGGCGCCGTTGCGAAATGCCCACGGCAACCACGCAGCAATTGACGCCGCGCTGGAAAAGACCCGGGACTTCTGGAACCTCTAGATCGGCAGTCTGGGCCCGATAAATCTCTGATCGTTTATGGACGTGAAACTGGATAAAAAGCCGAAGATACTGGTTGCGGATGACGATGAACTGGTCTGCAGCACCGTTCGGAAAATTCTCGAGGCCTTCGCTTACGACGTCGTTACAACCAGCGGCGGACAGGAACTGCTCAAACGGGTGGACAGGTCGTTCGACGTTATACTGATCGATATCAACATGCCTGATATGGACGGTTTCGAGACGATCGAGCAGCTCAACCAACGCGAGCTCGGGATACCGGTTCTGGTGCTGACCGGTTCCGGGTCGATGGACGATGCGGTCAGGGCCATCAACCTGGGGGTACACGATTTTCTCGGCAAACCGATCGAAGATCTCGATATTTTCAATGTCAGGATCAAGCGTGCCGTAGAAAAACGCAATTTTGTGCGGCGGGAGCACCGCTACAAGAAGGACCTGGAAGAGGATATCAGGTTAAAGGCGCTGCAACTGGAGGAGCAGAATAAACTGCTGAGAGCATACAGCGACAGCCTCGAAAACGCCACGGTACAGCTGATGAGCAGCCTGCAGCGGGCGATGGAGGAAAAGGATCACTATACCGCCGGCCACACCATGCGGGTGACGAACTACGCGGTGATGCTCGGAACGATACTGGGGCTGGATTCTCATGACCTCGTCGTGCTCAGGCGTGCAGCCCAGTTTCACGATATCGGCAAGCTGGTTATCGATTTGTCGTGCATCCGCAAAAACGGTCCACTGAGCCCGCAGGAAAGAACGTTGATCAACGAACATCCCGGCGTTGGAGCCAGTATTATCAAGCCGCTCGGATTCATGGAGCGGGAACGCTTCATCATCAGGCATCACCACGAGCGCATCGACGGCGGCGGCTATCCGGACGGTCTGGTGGGGGATCAGCTCGATGAGTTGACGAAAATTATAACGGTTGCAGACAGCTACGATGCGATGACGTCGAGCAGGAATTATCGGAAAAACATGAATGTGGGTGAAGCGGTCGAAGAGCTGCATACCTGCTCGGGGAGCCAGTTCGACAGTGAAATCGTAGAAGTGTTTACCGACAACATCCATCGGTTTACCGCCGATCAGTTTCTGATGACCCACCCGTACGGGGACGAATTCAACCACAACCTGGCTAACTGATACATCATGAGAATTAAAAAAGAAGAAGTTGAACACGTGGCCCACCTGGCCCGCCTGAATGTCGAGGGCGAGGAGCTGGACCGGATGACGATGCAGCTGGACATGATTCTGTCCTATGTCGCCAAACTCGAGGAACTGGATACGACTGGAGTGGAGCCGACCACCCATGCGTTTTCAATCACCAATGCCTTTCGTGAAGACGGGGTCAAGCCGTCGCTCGCACAGGGTGAAGCTCTGGCCAACGGTCCCGACCACAGCGAAGACTCCTTTGTTGTTCCCCGGGTTATCTGATAAGTCCAGAGAATTAATATTGTCTAACTTTAGTATATGTCACTGCTTGCGGGGCACCGGAGATTTCCACAGGCAGACTGGGGCCGCGTATAAGTCATACGCAAGCCAGGCTGACCGTGGAAAGATTCGGTGCCCTGCAAGCAGTGACTTAGAGGAATGTTATGGAGCCGTATGAGCTGACCATTGCCGAAGCCGCCGCCTTGATGGCCGATAAAAAGCTGTCGTCCGTCGAACTGACCCGGAGCTGTCTCGACCGGATCGAGCAGACCGACGCGACCATCAACTCGTTTATTTACCTGCGTGCCGAACAGGCTCTGCTGGAAGCTGAAAAAGCCGACCGGATGAGAGCAGCCGGTGCCGAAGGGGCGCTGCTCGGCGTGCCGCTGTCGTTGAAAGACCTGCTGTGCACGAGAGGAGTGCCGACGACCTGCGGTTCGAAAATACTCGAGAATTTTTTGCCGCCCTACAACGCGACCGTCGTCGAAAAACTGGTTGAGCGGGGTGCTGTCGTCGTCGGCAAAGTGGCGATGGATGAGTTCGCGATGGGGTCGACGTCTGAATCCTGTGCCTTTAAAACTCCCGTCAATCCGTGGGATACGTCCTGTATCGCCGGCGGCTCTTCCGGCGGTTCGGCGTCCTCGGTAGCTTCCGGACAGGTGCTGGGATCACTCGGTTCGGATACCGGCGGCTCGATCCGCCAGCCTGCTTCCCTGTGCGGTCTCGTCGGCATGAAGCCAACCTATGGAAGGGTGTCGAGGTACGGTCTCGTCGCGTTTGCGTCGTCGCTCGACCAGATCGGACCGCTGACCAGGGACATAGCCGACTCCGCTGCCATGATGCAGGCCATATGCGGGTACGACGAACGTGACTCCACCTCGGTCGATCACCCGGTCGATGACTACCATTCGTTTTTAACGCAGGGGCTGGACGGTTTAAAAATCGGGGTACCGAAGGAATATTTCGGTGAGGGGCTCGACCCGGAAGTACGCGCGGCCGTGTTGAACGGCGTTGAGGTTATGAAAAACGCCGGAGCGGAGGTCGTCGATGTATCGATTCCCCACATTGAGTATTGCGTGGCGGTGTACTACCTGATCGCACCGGCCGAGGCCAGTTCCAACCTTGCCCGCTACGACGGTGTTGCATACGGATACCGGGATCCGGCTGCCCATAATCTGCTCGATATGTACAAGGATACCCGCTCGCAGGGGTTCGGGGCGGAAGTGAAACGCCGCATTCTCATCGGCACTTATGCGCTTTCATCCGGCTACTATGAGGCCTATTACAAGAAAGCGTCCCAGGTCAGGACCCTGATCCTGAACGATTTCAAAAAGGCCTGGGAAAGCTGCGACCTGCTCGTATCCCCGGTTACGCCGACACCGGCCTGGAAAATAGGAGAAAAAGTCGACGACCCGCTGGCCATGTATCTTTCAGATATCTATACGCTGTCGACGAATCTTGCCGGACTGCCGGGCCTGTCGGTGCCCGGCGGCTTCAGTAAAGCAGGGCTGCCGATAGGTATCCAGCTGCAGGCTCCGCATTTTCAGGAGGGGTTGCTGCTCAGATGCGGGTATAACCTGGAGAAAGGCCTGGGCCTCGAGCGCACAGTACCGGCGCTCTGATCCTGCCGCGATTTGATGAATAATTTTTAAGAGATGGTGTCGTGAAACTACAGGTTCCCAGAAATATCAGCGATATAACCCCGTATCCTCCAGGAAAGCCGATCGAGGAACTGGAACGGGAGTACGGTATAACCGGTTCGATCAAGCTCGCCTCAAATGAAAACCCGTTCGGGCCGTCGCCTGCCGCCGTGGCGGCAATGCATGATGCGCTCGCCGACCTGCATCGCTATCCGGACGGATCCTGCTACTATCTGGCGCAGGCGTTAAGCGCGAGCCTGGGCATTGCCCCGCAGCGCATCGTGTTCGGCAACGGTTCCAACGAGGTCATTGAATTCCTGGTAAAGGCATTTGTCGGGGAGGGTGACGAGGTCGTAACCAGCCATCCGTCGTTTCTGATGTACCAGAAGTTCGTGCAGGTACGGGGCGGTATCAACCATGTGGTTAAGCTTCATGATATGTACCACGACCTCGATGAAATCCTGGGCCTGGTGACGGACAGGACCCGGCTGATCTTTCTCGATAACCCGAATAACCCGACCGGAACGCTGTTGCCTTACGAGCGGTTGGGGGCGTTCCTGGAAGGGCTGCCGGACCATGTCGTCGTCGTCCTGGACGAGGCGTACATCGATTTTGTCGATGAACAGAACCGCTATGACACGATGCCGCTGATCGAAGATGTTGGCGGCCGCTGCGGCGTGGTTCTGTTGAGAACATTTTCAAAAGCCCACGGCCTGGCCGGGCTGCGCGTCGGGTTCGGGCTGATGTGCGAGGAAATCGCCGGCTGTCTGCACAAGGTCCGCCAGCCGTTCAACGTGAACCTGGTGGCGCAGAAGGGCGCCTGCGCGGCGCTTGCAGATGTCGGGTTTTACCAAAAAACCCTGCAGCGCACCGCTGCAGGCAAAGCATATTTAAGCAGGGAAGTCGAGCGGCTCGGGTGTACCGCGTATCCGTCCCACACCAATTTTTTCCTGATCGACGTGAAAGGCGATGCAACCGCGCTGTATGAGGCGATGCTGAAAAAAGGGGTCATTATCCGCTCGATGAAGGCATACGGCTTCAATGATTTTATTCGGGTGAACATCGGCACCGGCGAGGAAAACGACCGGTTCCTCGGGGCCCTTGCCGAGGCCCTGAAGGAGTGCGGCTATGCCTGAGGCGATCAGCGGTATCGTCACGATCGACGGTCCGGCCGGCGTCGGCAAGTCCACTATCAGCCGGCGGGTTGCATCACGGCTGGGCTTCACCTACCTGGATACCGGGGCAATGTATCGGGCGGTAGCCTGGTACCTGCGGGAGCACCGGGTGGATGTCGACGATATCGCTGCTGTTGAATCGGCGCTGAAGGAAATCACGCTGGAGCTGCTGCCGGCGACGCATGAAGACGGGGAGGTCGGCGTCCTGCTCAACGGTGAAGATATCAGCGGTTCGCTCAGAACTCCGGAAATGTCGATGCTTGCGTCATCGGTATCCGCCCTTGCGCCGGTTCGCGCCCGGTTGACCGCGATGCAGCAGGAGGCGGGTGACACGGGAAATATCGTGGCTGAAGGAAGGGACACCGGAACAGTCGTTTTTCCGGCGGCGCGTTTCAAGTTTTTTCTCGATGCATCACCGGCCGCGCGCACCGCACGCCGGGCCCGTCAGCTGCGGGAACGGGGCGAAACGGTGGATGAAGCTCGATTGCAGGAAATGACCATAAAGCGGGATAAACAGGATCGGGAACGGGCCATCGCGCCGCTTCGAAAAGCCGAGGACGCGACCCTGATAGACACGACAGACTTGAGCGTCGATCAGGTGTTGAATCGGGTTATAAAAACGATCAGGGAAAACGCATGAACCGGTATTACGGCCCCGCCGTAATACCGGTTTGACGGGGGGAGACCTTCGCTCTATTCGAGCACGAAGTCGGCGCGGCGGTTCTGGCTCCACGCGAACTCGGTCTGCTCGTAGAAGAGCGGTCGTTCTTCACCGTAGCTGACGGTCCTGATGCGGTGGGGTTCCACCCCGAGATCGATCAGGTAGTCCTTCACGTTAATCGCCCGTTTTTCACCGAGGGCGAGGTTGTATTCCTTGGTGCCGCGATCGTCACAATTCCCTTCAACAATGACGGTGTTGCCCACCTGTTTTAGATAGTCGGCATTCTGGAGCATCCGGTCAACCATGTCGGGTTTGATGATTGACTGGTCGAAATCGAAATAAATCGGGGACAGCCCGTTCGAAGAACGACCATGCATCTGTTTGTACTCATCGCTCTGCTCATCTACGGCACCAGCGGCGCCTGCGGCACTGGCGGCGGCGCTGTCATCGAGCGTGCCTTCGATTGCCAGGTTGTTTTCCGAGTACCCTGAGCTGGCGGTGCCCTGCTGGCTGCTGCTCGATGTCGCACTACCGCTTTGGTTGCTCGCCTCGGGCGGAATTACCGGCTTTTTGGCGCAACCTCCGGTGAATACGGCAACGGCTGCGGTGATGGCTACGATCAGAAGGAGTCTGGTGACGACCTGTTTCATCTTTTTTCCTCTTACGCTGGTGTCTGGGGACAGGTGGATTTTGGGCCGGTAATCTGCTATAACGTCGAGTAACTATACCGGAAGCCGGTTCACTACCAATTTTATCTATTCTAGCCTGATTGCTAGAGAGGTCAAGGTTTTTGCAACACATCTCATGGATTTTATAAGCACCTGCGCAGCCGGTCTCGAACAACTGGTTATCACTGAAATAAGCGGATGGGGCGGTACGGTAACGGAAGATCGCCGGGGAGCCGTATCCTGGTCCGGAGATCTCGAACACGGGTATCGGGCATGTCTCTGGTCACGGTTTTCATCCCGCGTGATCGCCGTGTTGGCGACCTTTGAAATTGGTGTATCAGATGATCTGTATGAAACGGCACGAGACGTTTCCTGGCACGATCACCTGTCAGCCGATTCATGCTTTGCGGTCAATTGCGTATTGTCCGGGGAGGGACCGATCAACAACAGCATGTACGGAGCCTTACGGGTAAAAGACGCGATCGTCGACCAGTTCAGGGAACGACAGGGACAGCGGCCGTCGGTGCAGGTGAAGCAGCCGGATATACAGGTATACCTGCATCTTGCCGGTACGCGGGGGGTGCTTGGTATCGATTTATCGGGTGATCCCCTGCACCGGCGCGGGTATCGTACGGCGGCCGGCCCGGCCCCGCTGAAGGAGAGCCTGGCGGCGGCGATTGTTGAGTTGAGCGGCTGGGACGGCACCACGGTGCTGCTGGACCCGATGTGCGGGTCAGGCACCCTGTTGATCGAGGCGGCTCTGAAGCATGGGGATTCGGCGCCGGGTCTCGGGCGTTCCTATTTCGGCCTGCTCGGGTGGAAAGCGCATAACGCCGCTGCGTGGGAAGCGCTGGTGGACGAGGCGATCGAAAGAGAAGCCAATGCCCTGGACAAACCGTGGCCGCCGCTGGTCGGATTCGATGGTGACGAAACCGCCGTGGAGGCGGCCCGAAAAAATATCGCCCGGGCCGGCCTGGACGACCGGATAACCGTCGCCTGCCGGGACGTGAGCAGGCTGGAGAACCGGTATGCCAGTCCCGGGCACCTGATCTCGAATCCGCCCTACGGCGAGCGCCTTTCCGATAAAGATTCCGTAAAATACCTCTATCGTCATCTCGGGAGCTGTTTTCAGGACGATTTTGCGGACTGGCGAATCACGATGTTCACCGCCGCTCCGGATTTTGCCGACCAGTTCAGAATCGACGCTTCCCGGCGCGTAAAGATTTTCAACGGACCGCTTCCCTGCCGGCTCATCAGCGGAGCCCCGAAAAAAAAGCAGGATAACTCGACCCCGGTAGTTCGACTGACCCCGTCCCCGGAAAACGGTGCCGGAAATGAGCTGGCGAACCGTATGGTAAAGAACTACCGGCAGTTAAAATCTTTTATAAATAAGCAGGATATCCAATCTTATCGACTGTATGACCGTGATTTGCCGCAGTACAACGTCAGCATCGACGTGCTTGGCTCGCTCGTGCTGGTGAGCGAATTTGCCGCGTCGGCCAGTGTCGATCCGAAGCGGGCCGATGAGCGGTTCAACCGCGCAACGCAGACCGTTCGCTCGCTTTTCCAGGTCGATCGTGACCAGGTCTATATCAACCGGAGCTCCCGGCGGGGGAAGGGGAGTGCGAAGCTCCAGGCGCTTGCCGTGCGGGAGGGAAACGGCGTCCTGATGATCAACCTGCCGCATGATCCGGCAGCCGGTTTCCCGGTGGATCAAGTTCTGGTCAGACGCTCTATCGCCGCGCGAGTCGGGCGGCGCAGGTTCCTCAGCATCTTCGACAGCGGCGGCTTTGCGACGATAACCGCCGCGCTTGCCGGTGCGGCAATGACGACGACCATCGGTGAACGTGCGGCAGACAACGTGTTGATAAACCGGAATTTCAACCGCAACGGTATGGCTCCGGGTACGCACCGCATCGTCAGGAAGCCGGCCGTCAGTTGGCTGAAAGAAAACCGGCAGCCGTTCGACCTGGTGTATATAAACCCGCGCCGAAGTATTACCGGGAGGGGGAAAAAAGATGATGCGGCGCAGAACCTGCGGCTCCTGATAGAGCTGGCGGTGAGAAATCTGGCGCCGGAAGGAGCGGTGATTTTTTCAACGGTGATACCGTCATTGACGCTCGACCCGTCTATCAGGGAATCATATCGCTGCGCAGATCTCAGCAGGGAGATGGGCGGCATGCTGCTGCAGAAGCGCAGGCAGCACTTCCAGTGTTGGCGGATCGAGGTGAAAAACCTGTAAGGCAACCTTGATTTTCTCCGGTCTTTTGTGAATAATAGCCTGCCGTGTCCGTTACCGCCGGTATCGGGCATCGCGTTAACCACTGAAATAATACGTACGGGTTTTATGGCTTCATTCTCACAGGTCTGTCTGCATACATTCGGATACGAACTGCCGCCGCGGCGGCTTACTTCAGATGATATAGAAAAGCGGCTCGAACCGCTGTACGCGCGGCTCAAGCTGCCCACGGGCAGGCTGGAGATGATGAGCGGTATCCGTGAGCGGCGCATGTGGGAGCCCGGAACCCGACCCAGCGAAGCGGCCGCAGGAGCCGGACGCAACACGATCACCGCGGCGGGGATTGATCCGGCCGACGTGCAGTGCCTCATTTTTTCATCTGTTTCCAGGGATATGATGGAACCGGCGACTGCGTCGTTCGTCCATCATGCCCTCGGCCTGTCGCCGCATTGCCTCGTGTTCGACGTTTCCAACGCGTGCCTCGGTTTCCTGGACGGTATGGTACTGCTGGGCAACATGATCGAGCACGGCCAGGTCCAAAACGGGCTGGTGGTATCCGGGGAGACGGCTGAAGAGCTGATCGAGTCGACGCTGAAAAACCTGGTGGAAGATTCGTCGTTGACGCGCAAAACGATAAAATCCGCCTTCGCATCACTGACCATCGGCTCCGGTTCGGTGGGGCTTTACATGTGCCGTGGAACCGTTGAAACTGAGGAGCGACCCAGGCTGACACGTGCTTCCTGGTTGGCTAACACCCGTTTTTCCGACCTCTGTCTCGGCGGACAAGCGGCGCCGGAGACGACCCTGATGGCGACCGATTCGGAGGAGCTGCTTATCCGCGGCATCGAGACCGCGCACGAGACGTGGAACCTGTTTTCAGCGAACAATGCCTGGGGCGACGGGGAAATTGACTGCTACTTCTGCCACCAGGTCGGTACCGCCCATGCCCGTCTGCTGTTCGAGCGGCTTGGCCTCGATCCGGACAAGAATTTCGAAACGCTGGCCGTGTTAGGCAATGTCGGCTCGGTTTCGGCGCCGATCACGATGGCGATGGGGATCGAGCAGAAGCGGTTTAAGCGCGGCATGAAAGGCGCGATGCTCGGCATCGGGTCAGGCATCAACTGCATGATGCTCGGCGTCGAATGGTGAGGCCTTGACGATGGATAGTCGGATACCGGAACAACACGGAGCGCGGCTGATCAGGCTGGTGAGGGAGACGATCGGCCATAAGCTCGGGCTGGTCGCTGAAACTGATGAAAGCGGCCTTGACGACGAGGTGCTGAGCCAGGATCTGGCCACCTTTGTGACGCTGAAAAAGCAGAACCGGCTGCGCGGGTGCATCGGCAACCTGGAACCGGCCGGACCGCTGCTGGCCTCGCTTGCCGACAACGCCCGGCACGCGGCCTTTAACGATCATCGCTTTGCACCGCTCGCGCCGGAAGAATTCGCCGATATCGCCATCGACATTTCCATTCTGTCCCGGCCGGAACCGCTTGACTATAAAGACGCCGACGACCTGCTCGCCAAATTGCGCCCCGGTACGGACGGCGTCATCCTGAGGAAAGGCCGGGCCCGGGCGACCTTTCTCCCCCAGGTCTGGGATCAATTGCCGGACCCCCGGATGTTTCTGGAACACCTGTGCCGCAAGGCCGGTCTGGAACCGACCGCGTGGAGGGACAGCCATCCGGAAATCATGATCTACCAGGTCCAGAGTTTTCACGAGGAGTAACATGAAACTGGTGCTCAGCCCCGAACTGGCCGGCAAATTGGCCGCGCTGTACGAAGACATGGAGGCGGCCTACGACGGTGTCGCCGAACAGCTTGGCCATACGTGCGACGGCTGTCCGGACAACTGCTGCGATTCCTATTTTCTCCACCATACCTACATTGAATGGGCGTATCTGTGGCACGGGATTGAAACGCTGCCCGCCGATAGGCAGGCTCAGATACTCGAGCGGGCCGCCCGCTACGAGCTGGACAGCGAACGCCTGCTCGGCAATGGTCAGCGGCCGAAGCTGATGTGTCCGCTCAACGACAACGGCCGCTGTTTGCTGTATCGATACCGGCTGATGGTCTGCCGCACGCACGGCGTGCCCGCGTCGATGGTCAGGCCGGACGGCAAAGCGCTGGCGTTTCCGGGCTGTTTCCGGTGTCAGGAACTGGTCGAACGGCTTGATCTTGCCGAGTCGGATATACCGGTCATGGCCCGGACCGAACTGCTGCGCCGCCTGGTAGTCCTGGAGCAGGAATTCATGGGGGGACGCCGGCATCTGGCTCCGCGGGTAAAACGTACGATCGCATCGATGCTGCTCAAGGGGCTGCCGGAGCTGCCTCATTGTTCCGACTGCAGGCAGTAAAGAAAGCCGCTGCGGACATCCGGCTGCGGAGAGGAACCGCTTGGCGATAGCCGCTCAGAGCAGAGATGCGATAAAGGATGCGGCCTGGTCGGCTCCGTTGACAGGAGCCGGTGTCCGTCTGCGCTGCAGAAGCTCCGGCAGTTCTGCCAGCCAGTCTCCCCTGAAAAATTGATCCTGATCGAGAATCGTTCCGTTCATCGCATCGACGACGTAGCGGTCGAGCACCGCAGACTCGGCAAAATTGTTTCTTGAGATACAGCATATCGGTGTGCCTGTCTGCTGCACTTCAGCGATCGTCGAGTAACCGCTCTTGCAGAGCACCAGGTCGGCCCCGTTGATCAGGTCCGGGTGATGCAGCGGGGTGCTGCGGTCGAGCAGGCAGAGGTTGGCGGATGCGCGGTGCGATCCGGACTGGCCCGCAACCACGAACAGGTAATCGCCGTAGCTGCTCAACTGTTCCATGAACGGAAGCGCGAGCGGGATACCGCCCAGCGTGATCAAGACGATTTTACGGTCGGCGCAGCCGAGTTTCTGTCTGATCTCATCTCGCGGCAGTAACGGTCTGCGCGCTATCGGCCCGCACCTGAGATCGCAGTCCACCGGGTTGCACAGCGGTTCGGTCTGGATACGGTAATCAGCCCGCAGGTAGCTGTTTCTGAGAATTTCGGCAAAGCGGATCAGCGCACCGACGGGCGGGTCCAGGCGCTCGTAGATCCAGTCCCAGGTGAAATTCTCGACGAGTACGGACGGAATGCCGGCCGCGCGGCCGACCTCGATTCCCAGAGAACTGATATCGCAGAGGATTAAACGGCACGATCGGCACTGATCGACGCAGGTATCGACCAATGTCTGCCTGAACGGCAGCAGGTCCGCCAGCCTGGCGACGGTTTGATCCTGGTCTGCGGTGAATGCGTCGGTCTGCACCAGGCCGACATCGGCAGCGACGGGATTAAATGCCAGTGACAGGCCCGTCTGCTCAAACAACGCAGGAGGTGCAACGGTAAAGAGCCGGGCGGTAAGGTTGGGGATAATGCCCTGCACGGCCTGGAGCAGCGCTATGGTGCGGGTCGCGTGCCCGTACCCGTGCGGGGAGATGAAGCAGGCCAGGTCGGGGTTCATGAATTCGTGTCGGCCGGTTTTCGGGCGTCAATGCAGGTCGCGGCCGGTCGTGCTCATCGCCAGCTTGCAGTTCCTGACCCCGCGCTGCGAACGCAGACGGTCGGCCAGTTCGTTGACCGACCCGGCTTTGCCTTTGACAATGACGACTTCGAGGCAGTTGTGATGATCCATGTGGATATGGGTTGCCGACACGATCTGGTGATGGTAGTCGTGCTGGATCTCGGTCACTTTTTCCTGCAGATTCGGCTGGTGGTGGTCGTATACCATCGAAATCACGCCGATCACGTCTTTATCGGCCTGCCATTCTTCCTCGACGAAAGAGGATCGGATGAGGTCCCTTATCGCCTCTGAACGATTCTCGTACTTCTGTTGCTTGATGACTGCATCGAAGGTTTCCAGCAGTTTTTCGTCCAGCGATATGGTGAATCTTTTTAACATAATTTATCCTGAGAGAGAAAAGCTCAACGTTCACGCGTTCACGATAAACCGTCCACTGTCTTCCGGTTCTCCCATGGAATTACCACAGACTGCAAACATTTCAATCGAAATAATCGGCTACGTGACTTCCTGCTTCACAGAGAAGTTTGCCGTTCCCCGCCAGCCGGGGCTGACCCCGTCGGCATCGGCCCGCCTCAGGATGGTGCCGCCGTTCAACCGGAAAGAGATGGTCAGGGGGCTCGAAACCTTCAGCCATATCTGGGTCCAGTTTCTCTTCCACGCCGCTTCCGCAGAGGGCTGGAAGCCAACCGTCAGGCCCCCGCGCCTCGGCGGTACCGCGCGCAGGGGGGTGTGGGCGACCAGAAGTCCGCATCGACCGAACTTTATCGGGTTGTCGGCCGTCAGGCTGGTCGAGGTGGACGTGAGTGAGGGCGTCGAGCTGGTTCTCGGCGGCATCGACCTGCTCGACGGTACGCCGGTGATCGACATCAAGCCGTACCTGCCCGAGAGCGACCGTATGGAAGGCGCCTCGGACGGCTGGTCCGCTGAGCCGTTTGCAGAACTTGTGGTACAATTTTCGGCGGAAGCGGCAGATTTCTGCAGAACATATGAACAGAGCACCGGTTCCCCGCTGTGCAGTTTGATCACCGAAGTGCTGCAGACGGATCCCCGGCCGGCGTCTCAGCGGAACAGGCGAGAAGAATTCGGCATGCTGCTGTGGGACGTCAACGTCCGCTGGCGGACGGAGGGCGATGTCTGTCGGGTTCTGTATTGTGAGCGACGGTAGGGAGAAAGGGTCTTTATTCTCCGATAATACAGTATACGCGTCCGCCGATCACGTACTGGCCGGATACGATGTCGTATTTGAGGCTGGATCCCTTGATGTCCACTTTTTCAGCGATCATGCGGGTTTCACCCGGCGAGTCGATCAGCCGCTCGTTTTCGTAATAGTGAAGCAGATTCGAATAGAGCCGCTGATTTTCGGAGACGCGGGTGACCACTACGTCCTTGCTGAGAACGAGATGTCTCGATTCGGTGTTGTAGAGTCCGGTCTGGGCCTTGATATTGACGATACCGCCCTGTTCGTCGTACATATCGGCGTCGACATCGCCGAGCACGAACTCATTGGGCTTTTCACTGGTGAAAGCCTGTGAAGCCCTGATCTCGGCGGTCTTCTTCCCGGCCTGGTTCTGGACGATATGGACGGTTTTCATCACGAAATCGTGCTCGTCCTCGGCCGCCGTGGTTATTTTGCTGTCCTCGATGCCGCGGGGAGCCAGGAATGCGGCAACCGGTATGCGCCAGACCGGAAACGATAAAATCATCACAGCCGGGATCAGCCAGACGAGACTGCGTCGATTGAGCGGTATCATAGAAACTGCTGTACGAGTTCTTCGTAGCGTCCTTTTGCGCGGACAATGAGCATGCAGGCCTGGCGGACGGCACCGGCGCCGCCGGCGCTATCGGTGATGAAATGACATCGCTCTTTTACTTCGTCGACCGCATTGATCGGGCATACCGCCAGGCCGACCCGGGTCAGCAGGCCAAGGTCGATCAGGTCGTCTCCCATGTAGCAGACCTGGTAGGGCTTGATTCCGGACTGGTCGAGGATTTTTTTGAATGCATCGAGTTTGTTTCTGGCTCCCTGAAAGATGTATTTCATATCGAGCTCTTCACCGCGCTTCTGCACAATCGGCGACCTGCGTGCGGTGATTACGCCGACGTCCACGCCGGCTTTCTGCACGAGCCGGATACCGAGCCCGTCCTGGGTATTGAATGCCTTGGCTTCGACACCGGTCTCGGTATAGATCAGCGAACCGTCGGTCAATACGCCGTCCACATCGAGCAGCAACAGGCGGATCGGCTCTGCTTTGGCCAGCAGGAGTTTGTTCTGCTGGGTCAACGGCTGCTCCGATTTTTCCCATGCACGCCGGCGGTAACCCGCGAGAATTTCACAGTCGGACGGATGCTGATCGCCGCTTCCGGAGCTTCCGGATATACATGAATCTTTGTTTGTCATTGAACAGGAACTTACGCGATGGCGGCGCGGATGGCAACGAGCTGTTTCAGCAGTGATTCGATTTCGTCCAACGGGATTGAGTTGGGACCGTCGCACAGCGCCCTGTCCGGATCCGGGTGAACTTCCATGAACAGGCCGTCGATACCTGCGGCAATGGCGGCCCGGGACAGCGGGGCGATAAATTCACGCTGACCGCCTGAAGCCCCCCCGGCACCGCCGGGCAGCTGTACCGAATGGGTTGCATCGTAGATGACCGGGCAGTCGAACCCCCGCATCACCGGCAGCGAGCGCATGTCGACAACGAGATTGTTGTAACCGAAGGAAGCGCCTCGCTCGACGAGCATAACCGGGCTGGAGCCGCTCTCCCTGATTTTGGATACGGCGTTGACCATGTCCCACGGCGATACGAACTGGCCCTTTTTCAAATTGATCGGTTTGCCGGTTCGGGATACGGCGGCGAGCAGGTCTGTCTGCCGGCACAAAAAGGCCGGGATCTGGATGATGTCGAGAACCTCGGCGACGGCCTCAGCCTGGTTCGGTTCATGGATATCCGATACGACCGGCACCGACAGCTCCTGCCTGATGCGGGCGAGCGATGCCAGCCCCGCTTCGAGTCCGGGGCCCCGGTACGACGTGATTGAGGTTCGATTCGCCTTGTCGAATGAGGCCTTGAACACGTAATTGATACCCAGGCCTGCACAGATTTCCTGCATCTTTGAGGCAACCTGCAGGCCGAGCTCTTCCGACTCGAGCACGCACGGGCCGGCAAGCAGCAGCAGCGGCCGGTTGGTACCGACCTCGATGGAGGATCCGTCGGGACGGTCTATCAGGACAGGGGTAACGTTCATGTATTGCGATCGTATTCCAGCGCGGCTTTGATGAAATCCCGGAACAGCGGATGCGGCTTCATCGGTTTAGATTTGAATTCCGGGTGAAACTGACAGCCGAGGAACCACGGATGATCCTCTATCTCGACAATTTCAACGAGGTTGTTGTCGGGTGATGTTCCGGAAACCAGTAAGCCGCCTTCTTCAAGCTGTTCGCGGTAGTCGTTGTTGTATTCGTAACGATGGCGGTGCCGTTCCGAAATTTCCTCGGCCCGATAGGCTGCTTCTGCAAACGTGCCGGGCTTGAGTACGCACGGATAGGCCCCGAGTCGCAGGGTTCCGCCCATGTCTGAGTGTTCGTCGCGAACCTGTACCTTGTTGTTGCGATAGTCGAACCACTCTTTGCAGAGGTAGATCACTGGATCGGGCGTTGCCGGATCCAGTTCTGAGGAGTGGGCGGTCTCAATACCGAGTACGGAACGGCTGTATTCGACCACGGCCAGCTGCATGCCGAGACAGATGCCGAAAAAGGGAATTTTGTTCTCACGGGCATGCTTGATTGCGGCGATTTTTCCTTCCGCACCGCGTTTGCCGAATCCGCCCGGCACGAGAATGCCGTCACAGCCCTCGAGCAGTTCGGCCGGGTTGCCCTCTTCAAGCTCTTCGGCGCTCAGGTATCTCAATTCCACTTTCGCCTGGTTGCCGATGCCGCCGTGGATGAGCGCCTCATGCAGGCTTTTGTATGATTCGGTCAGATCGACATACTTGCCGGTGATGGCGATCGTCACGGTATGCTTCGGGTTTTTCAGGTTGTGCACCAGCTTTTCCCACGGATCGATATTGGGCTGACCGGTCCACACGTTGAGCAGTTCGAGGATTTTCGTATCGAGCCCTTCCGCGTGGAAGTGAAGCGGGACTTCGTAGATGGTATCGACGTCGATGGCGGTTATGACCGCATCCTGGGGGACGTTGCAGAACAGCGCGATTTTCTTCTTCAGGTCGGTGCCGAGCGGAACTTCGGTTCGGCAGAGCAGGATGTCGGGTTGAATACCGTCCGCCCTGAGTTCTTTTACCGAGTGCTGGGTGGGTTTGGTTTTTACCTCGCCGGCCGCCTTGATGTAGGGCACCAGTGTGAGGTGGATGAACAGGGAGTATTCCCGGCCGAGGTCGCCGCGCAGCTGCCTGATCGCTTCGACAAACGGCAGTCCTTCGATGTCGCCGATCGTTCCGCCGATTTCAATAATGGCGACATCGACACTGCCGTCAAGCTGCAGGACCGCCGCTTTTATCTCATCGGTGATATGCGGAATCACCTGCACGGTGCCGCCCAGATATTCCCCCCTGCGTTCTTTTGTGATGACCGAGTAATAGATACGGCCCGACGTATAATTATTGATCTGGGCCATTGTCGCATTCGTATACCGTTCGTAATGGCCCATGTCCAGGTCGGTTTCGGCGCCGTCGTCGGTCACGTACACTTCCCCGTGCTGAAACGGGTTCATGGTCCCGGGATCGACATTGATATAGGGATCGAGTTTCTGGAACGTTACCGTCAAGCCGCGGCATTCGAGCAGCGCGCCGATCGATGCCGCGGCGAGGCCTTTGCCGAGCGAGGAGAGCACGCCGCCGGTGATAAAGATAAACTTCGTCCGTTTAGTATTATTGGAAGGTTTGGTCATGTGGGCGTCCCCTGTGGAAATGGCTGTATCTATTTATCGATTGTTTATACACCTAATTTGGACCAGAGGCAACCGCCCATCCAGGCAAAATAGACCCCCGGTTGCCGCACCTTGTAACTTGTTACAACTGTGTATATTTTATACGGACAAGAATGATTCTCAAAAGGAAAATACTATGTATATCGCACTGATAAGTTCATTGATCGTGGTCATGGGAATGACATTTTTTTCAGAGCCGCTGGAGGCGAAGGAGGAGACAGCCATTTTCGGCGGCGGGTGTTTCTGGTGCATGGAGCCGCCGTTCGAGCAGCTCGACGGTGTTATCGATGTCACCGCCGGCTACACCGGCGGAACCGAGGCCGATGCCGTTTATAAAAAAGTGTCGGCCGGGATAACCGATCATTTCGAGGCGGTCCTGGTGCGTTATGATCCGGAGAAGGTCTCGTACAAAACCCTCGTCGAAACATTCTGGCGCCAGATCGATCCTACCGACGACGGAGGGCAGTTTGCCGATCGGGGAAATCATTACCGCACCGCTATTTTTTATCACAACGACGAACAGAAGCAGACCGCGGAACAGTCGAAGCGTGAGCTGGATGAATCAAAGCTGTTCGAGCGCCCGGTGGTCACCGCGATTCTTCCGGCCAAACCATTCTACCCGGCGGAGGAGTATCATCAGGATTATTACCTGAAAAACGTGGCCCACTACTCGATGTATAAAAAGGGTTCGGGCAGACAGCCGTTTATCGAGCGGGTATGGGGAAAAGAGCAGAAATCCGCCGACGGGGGATATATGAAACCGACCGATGAAGAGCTCCGCAAACAGCTGACTCCCCTGCAGTACAAGGTTACCCAGCAGGACGGCACGGAACCGCCGTTCAATAACGAGTACTGGGACAACAAGGACGAAGGCATCTATGTCGATATCGTGTCGGGGGAGCCGCTGTTCAGTTCGAAGGACAAGTTCAAATCGGGTACCGGCTGGCCCAGTTTTACGAGGCCGCTCGAGGCCGACAATATCGTCGAGCATCAGGACCGTTCGCTGTTCATGGTCAGAACGGAAGTGCGCAGCAAAAACGGCGATTCGCATCTCGGCCACGTGTTCAACGACGGTCCCGCACCGACCAACCTGCGCTACTGCATCAACTCGGCGTCACTGCGGTTTATTCCAGTCGATGACCTGGAGGCGGAAGGGTACGGCAGCTATCTGGAACTGTTCCGCTAACATGCTTCAGCCGGTTTCGCCGATCAGCGGTTGTTGAGGATGTCTTCAACACAACGCCCGTCGACGGTTGCTGCGAAGATCGATTCGAGCAGCGGCGCGATCTGCTCGTACTCAGTCTCATCGAGCAGAAAGCCCGGCAGCGGCTGCGCGGTCGTACAGCGTTCCCGGGCCGACACCAGTGTGGCATCATCGGATTCGGGACCGATAACGCCGGTTTCACAGCCAAGTACATAGAGGACATTGAGCATGTTGCCCCAGATATTGAACTGGGCGACGTGCTCGATTATCTGGGAGACAGCCGCTGCAGCGGACAGGTATTCCGGCGGTACGACCGCGCTTTTCCCGTGCCGGCAGACCGCGGTTGACGCAAAACACCGGCACGCAAACGGCCGTGCCGGATAGACCATGCACTCGTCGTTTATCAGAAACGGGCATACCGCGTCGGTACCGCGCTCGCTTTCAACCGGCTCGCTCCCGTCCATGCACAATCCGGCAAATTCATTGGTCGTCAGGGACTCACGATTGCCCGGGACGAGCGGAGAAAGTTCGGCAACGAGCCGGTGCCGGATATCGTGCGCCGCCGCATAGTCGAGCAGGATCTGCGCTTCAACGGCTGTTACGGTGACGTTTTGGGTGCAGCAGTGTGCGCATCCCCGCCTGCACGCGAACGCGAATGGCTGCGACCAGTCCGCGAAGCGTTCGTAGATAATCTCAAGAATCGCTTGTTTCAGTTCATGTCCGTGGAGCATCGTAATTCAGTGCCTGAAATCCTTGTTGCTTGTGTCGCCGCTGCCGGTGAGGTAAACTGCGGCAGCGTAACTCTTTCGTTGAACGACGGTTAAAACCAACCACAGGCGCCCCTGATTTTGAACGAAAACCTAATTTTTCAAGGTCGCTATAATAACCGAGCAACCGGTGCGTATGGATTATCTCACTATTTCAGGAAAATGCTACGTCGTTTTCGGCGTGGCCAATAAAAAATCGATTGCCGCAGCGATCACCAGGACCCTGCTGGACCAGGGAGCTGCGGTTTACCTGGTGGTCCGCTCGGAGCAGCGCAGGGAAAGCGTATCCAGACTGTTTCCGGACTGCCCGGTGTTCATCTGCGACGTGGAGGACGAAGCGCAGATCATACGGGTGCGCGAGGAAGTTGCGGTACAGCTCGAGACGGACGGCAGGAAGGGGCTTGACGGACTCGTGCATTCCATCGCGTTTGCCAACTACCGGGACGGCCTCAAGCCCTTTCACGAGACTCGCAGGGACGATTTTCTGCAGGCCGTCAATATTTCCTGTTTTTCGCTCATTGCCGTCGCCAACCAGTTCAAGACACTGCTCCTGAAAACCGCTGCGGTGGTGACGATATCGATTTCAACGACGAAGATGGCGGCAGCCAATTACGGGTACATGGCGCCGATTAAAGCGGCGCTCGACTCCTCGCTCTGCTTTCTCGCCAAAAGTTTTTCCGAATTTTCCGAGATCCGGTTCAACGCGGTGGCGCCGTCTCTCTTGAAGACGTCCGCATCGGCCGGCATACCCGGCTATATCGACAGCTATCTGTTTGCGGAGCAGGCAATATTGCGCAAACGCCCGCTGAGCACGAAAGAGGCCGCCGATACGGCGGTATTCCTGCTGTCCGAGCGCTCCTCGGGTATCAACTGCCAGACCATCGTTGTCGATGCCGGCATGGCGGTCAACTATTTCGACCGGGAAATTGTAACAAAGACGGTTGAACCGTGAGGTGAAACGGGGACAGGCTTTAAACCCGCCTCTTGAGCTCACAAGTTTATCGGGTTCTGGGCTGCTATCAGGAACCCGCTGCCGCTGGCCCCGCCGCAGCGGCCGTCCGTGCCGACCTGGAACTCGATACTGATCTGCTTGCAGTAGTTCATCAGGCTGCGATCGACGATGATCGGTACGGTGAAGTCTGTGAACCGGATATCGTCTGCATTGGGCTCATCGACGATAAGGCCGAGGCCGGGACCGCGACTTCCTCCCCCCATCACGGCGATCCGAATGGCAGAGTGCTCTCCGCCTTCCGTCTGGTGCAGTTCTTCGAGTTTGGTCAGGGCTTCGGGGCTGATCTGAAGTGTGGACATAACCGTTGAATTCGGAAAATAAAAAACCCGGAGCGGCAACGCTCCGGGTTTTCTCGTTAATGGTTACCGATCAGGTTACAGCAGGGCCAGCAGGGTGCCGGCGGCCACGGCGGAGCCGATAACGCCGGAGACGTTTGCCCCCATTGCATGCATGATCAGGTGGTTCTGGGGATTGGCTTCGAGGCCGACCTTGTTGACGACGCGGGCCGCCATCGGTACGGCAGATACGCCGGCCGCCCCGATGAGCGGGTTGACCGGGGTCTTGGACAGCCGGTTCATGGCTTTTGCCATCAGAACTCCGCCGGCGGTACCGATTCCGAAAGCCACCATTCCCAGCACGAGGATACCGATGGTTTCCATGTTCAGGAATTTGTCGGCCGACAGCTTGCTGCCGACACCGAGTCCGAGAAAAATGGTGACGGTGTACATCAGGGCGCCCTTGATAACGTCGGAGAGCCGGTCGATAACACCACATTCCTTGGCGAGGTTGCCGAGCATGAACATACCGATCAGCGGAGCCGCGGTGGGCAGCAGGAACAAGCAGATGCCCAGCACGAGCAGCGGCAGGATCATTTTTTCAAGCTTCGATACATGGCGGAGCTGGACCATCTTGATTTGCCGTTCTTCTTCGCTCGTCAGCCATTTCATGATCGGCGGCTGGATGATCGGTACAAGCGCCATGTAGGAATAGGCGGCGATTGCGATCGATCCGAGCAGGCGCGGGGACAGCTGGCTGGACAGGAAGATTGCCGTCGGCCCGTCCGCCCCGCCGATAATTCCGATCGACGCAGCGTCGCGCAGCGAGAAGTTGATTCCGGGCACCAGGTCGGTGAGAACCAGCGCTCCGAGCAGCGTGACGAAGATGCCGATCTGGGCCGCCCCGCCGAGCAGGATGGTTTTCGGGTTGGCGATCATCGGACCGAAATCGGTGAGCGCCCCGACGCCCATGAAAATCAGCAGCGGAAATATACCGGTAACGATGCCGACGTCATAGATATAGTAGAGGATGCCGCCGGGGTCGGAGATCCCGGCCAGCGGAATATTGGACAGAATCGCACCATAGCCGATCGGGATCAGCAGCAGCGGTTCGAACTGTTTGAAAATACCGAGATACAGCAATCCCAAACCAACACAGATCATGAGGATGCGGCCGATGCCGACGGTCCAGTCCTTGTTCACCTGGCCGTCGATAAATCCATAGAGGCCGGTGGTCCTGAACAGGTTGCCGATCAGCTTGCCGATACTCGGCAGTTCCTGCGCCTCCGATGCGAGGGGCTGCTCGGAAATGATCGCCGCGGTGCTGATGGTACCGAGTATCTCATCTTTCTTGATATTCTGATAGGCGGCAGCGTCAAATGCTGTAACGGTACCGGAGACACCGGCTTTGAGTACGACGGACGTGTGGTCGTCGGCCTTCAGGATTGCCAGTGTGTCACCGCTGTAGACCTTGTCGCCGGGGGCAACGTCAAGACGGACAATTTTGCCGTCGACCGGAGAGAGGATCGACACCGAATCCCCGGCGGCCTGGACGAACGATACAGCCGCCAGGCACAATCCGATCATCATGAGCAGAATAGTCTTCGTTTTCATAGTGAATCCATCTTTGCAACGAGGTGTGTCACCCGGCCGCGTTTAACCGGCCGAGCGACAGAAACGCAGTTGTCTGCGCACATTAACCGAGAATGAACAGCGAATCGCCGGCCTGGACCGTATCACCGGCCGATACCTGTATGCCGAGGATCTTGCCGTCGCTCGGAGACTTGACCTCAGACTCCATCTTCATCGCTTCCAGAACCAGCAGCGGCTGGTCCTTGGTGACCGAATCGCCGACCTTCACCATGATTTTGACCACGTTGCCCGGAGTCGGTGCTTCTATATCCGTGCCGCTCGGTGCTTCGGCAGCCGGTGCCGCCGCCGGAGCCGCAGCCTGGGCGGGAACGGCCTGGACGGCCCCGTTTCCTTCGGCAACGGTGACATCGTAGATGCGGTTGTTGACGGTGATGGAGTAGGAGCGCGGACCACCTGCCGGTGCCGCGGCCGGAGCTGCCTTCGCGGCAGGCTTCTCGGCCGGTGCCTCTGCTTCATCGCTTTTCTTGCGGACGCTGGTGACCGCGTTGCCGAGCAGAAAATCGAGGCCCTTCTGCTCACAGCTGGCGATGATGAAGATATTCTCGTCGGTGACTTCGAGATTGTTCTCTTCGAGAATTTTCGTGGCTTTCGGAATACCCGGTTCGAGGATATCGAGCGGATCGTCGGTGAATACCGGTTTGCCGAGCTGCTCGGAAGCCAGTTTGACGATTTCCGGATCCGGCGGGGCCGGGGTCTTGCCGAAGTAACCCAGTACCATGTTGCCGTAGCTCGGGTTGATTACCTTCCATTTGCCCTGGGTGACGTTCAGGTAGGCCTGCTGGAAGTAGAACTGGGATACCGGGGTGACCGAGGACCCGAAACCGCCGAGGCGAATGACATCGGCCATTTCCTTGATGACGTCCGGATAGTGATGCAGCGTGTTGGTGTCGCGCATCATCATCGTATTGGCGGTGAGGGCGCCGCCCGGCATCGGCGACAACGTGATGGTCGGGGATACCATTTTGGCTTCCGGCGGAAAGAAATACTCCTTCATGGCCTCTTCGAACGCCTCCTCCGCAGCCAGGACTTTTTCGTAGTCGAGGTCGAGGGTGAAGTCGGTTCCCTTGAGGCAGTGCATCATCGACAGGATGTCGGGCTGGCAGGTACCGCCGCAGACCGGGCTTTTGGCGAGGTCGACACCGTCGGCGCCGCCTTCGATGGCCGCCAGGTTCTGGGAGATGCCGATCCCGGCCGTGTCGTGCGTGTGGTACCAGAGAATTGTGTCTTCGGGCACCATTTTCCGGGCGCCTTTGAACGTATCGTAGAGTTTTTTCGGATTTGCCGTGCCCGATGCGTCCTTGAAGCAGATCGAGTCAAACGGGATATCCATGGCGATGAGCTCTTTGAGCCTGTCGAGGTAGAATTCTGCCGTATGCGCGCCCTCACATCCCGGCGGCAGGTCCATGACGGTGATGACGATCTGGTGGTGAAGACCGTGGTTCGAGATGCACTGACCGGAATACTGGAGATTCCTCATATCGTTGAGTGCATCGAAGTTACGGATCGTCGTGATGCCGTGCTTCTTGAACATCTTCGCATGCAGGTCGATGATATCCCGCGGCTGCTGGCTGAGTGCCACGACGTTGATACCGCGGGCCAGCGTCTGCAGGTTCGCGTCCGGGCCGACCTCGGCGCGGACGCGATCCATCATGTCGAATGCGGATTCGCCACAGTAGAAAAACAGACTCTGAAAGCGGGCGCCGCCGCCTGCTTCGAGATGGGTGATGCCCGCTTCGATGCTGGGCTTGAGCGCAGGAAGGAAATCATCGGTAAAAACACGTGCACCGAAAACTGACTGAAACCCGTCTCTAAAGGACGTATCCATGAATTTGATTACTTTTTTGCCCACAACACTTCTCCTTGCGTTAGATTGACCTGATGAATACCAGCGTTTGTAAACGTATTCCGTTAAGCGGCTGCACGTTCTGCCTCAAATGCGGCAATTGCTGCAGTGATGACGACGATATCGTTATCGTCATCTCCCGCGGCAGCGGCTGCTGCTGCCTGTTTTTCCATTTCCCGCTCACGCTTCATGCGCTCTTTTTCCGCCTCGATTTCCTGCAATTCACGCGCGGTTACACCCTGGGTTAACCGTGCGGCCAGCTGGATGAGCAGAATCATGAGCATCAGAAACATCAGCACGGTTGTCATGCCGACAACCATTAATTTCAACCCCTCGATAATCATTGGCGATCCCTGGTTATGTTCCTGTTTTAAAGATCTTATTCTTCGTATATTTCATAGCGGGTCTCCCTGCCGAGGAGCAGATCGATCTCGCTTTGTATGGATTGGCGTGCTTCATGCTCGAACCAGTTGTTCCAGTCCGCAAGTGATCTCCAGCATGAAATCACCAGGCATTCATCGGGCTGGTCGACTCGTCGGAGCGTTTCACCGCTGATGTAACCGGGCTGGTTGATGGTCAGCGTGCGCATCGTTCTCAGCAGGACGGTCAGCTCGATAATGTTCGAGTCGACACCGGTGCGCTTGATTAAAACCTTTACCGCCATCTTGTCTTTGCACCCTTGCTTGTGGTTGATCGGTGGCTGCTTCCGCCAGGTGTCTGTCTGGCGCAGGGATATGAAATCAAATTGACGGAAGCCCGTGCGGTACGATCCATTTTTTTCGCATAATGAGTATATGAGATGATTTTATTTTGTAAAGCTAAATTGCCCCTTGCCCGCCGTAGCTGAACTACAACAAATCATTACTAAATTTTAGCGCGAAGCCGGATATTGCCGCTAAGGCATGAGATTTATTATCAAAACGAGCTGCTGGATTGTTGGTCAAGCCAGGCCGGATCACTTTGGCTTTTTTGTTTCATCATCATTAGTGATGAAGCGGGGCGAGGAGGTTCCCGTAATTCACCCTCCGAACAAGCTCTATTTTATGCCGATATAAGGAAATTGTGCGGCAAGTATGGAATCCGGTTTACCTACAATCTATAACGCAAAACGGAAATAAAATCGATCCCGAACTTTTTGGTCAGACCAGGATAAATGGAGGAATAGGGTAGGATACGTGAAAATTTACTTGCGCGGTCTCGGCGAGTCTGTTTTGTTATCCGGTATTTTTACCCCTGCGGGCACTTTGAAGAGAGACCATGCTGCCGAAGCAGCCGCTATGGAAATCAACGAAAACCTGATTCAGTTCATAAAATATGCTCTTGCGGGCGGGGTGGCGACGCTGACCCATATCCTGATTTTCCACCTTATCGCATGGAAGCTGTTTCCGGCCCTGCAGGAAAAGGATCATTTTGTCCGCTTCCTGCATATTCGGCTCGATCTGATCGACGAAACCCTGCGGGCGCGGAATTCGATGATCAGCAATGTACTCGCGTTCATCGCCGCGAACATGGTTGCCTACATGCTGAACATCCTCTGGGTATTTGAACCGGGCAGGCACCCGTTCATCATCGAAATCGCGCTGTTTTATGCGGTTTCGGGAATCAGCGTGCTGATCGGAACGGCGCTGATGGGATTTTTGATCAAGCGGTTTTCGCTGTTGACGACCTATGCGTTTGCCGCGAATATCTTCTCCGCGGTGATGATCAACTACGCGGTCCGCAAATTTTTTATTTTCCAGGGTTAAACTCCCCCTGCACACTGGGGATATAAACGCCCACCTTCCAACCCCCTGTATCTGCCCGCTCTTGCCTGGTTCAGGGACAGGAATCGCGGTTGATTGGCCTTGGCTGCTTCCCTCCGGCCTTATCGCCGTATCAGCTCCACGACAACCGGTAAAAAGGCCTCCGGCCTTTCTCCTACATTGCCAAACGTTCCACTGATACAGCGGGCCTCCGAGATGCAGTCAAGGCCAATCAACCACGATTCCGCCGTGTCTTTCCCCTTTTTCAATTTTTAAAATACCTGAGTCTGCGCCTTCGGGGACAGGCTTCAGCCTGTCCCCTTCTCACGGCTTTTATCCTTGATTATGAATCAGCTCGGCCATTTCCACCAGCCGGATAAACTCTGCCCGATACCCTTCCTGGTCTTCGCCTCGGGCCTGTTTCGCCAGCACCAGGCACTGATTCCAGTCAAAGGACCCGAGGTGATCGGAATCTTTGAGCAGCATCGCAAATCCGGCAACCGTGGCGGCGAACCTGAAATCGGCGCTGGTCTGCGCCATGGATTTGGATTCATTCTGAAGGGCATGCGTCAGCAGCGTTGAGGTGCTGCTTCCTTCAGGCTTGTAGCGCACTTTGACGGTGAGCATTTCCGTCGAGTAGGCGCCGTTGCCGGCCGGCTGCCGGTATTTCAGGCTGTCGACACTCGGGATATCCGGGTGCCCGGCCGGTATTATTTCGTACAGAGCGGTGACGGTATGGCCGAGGCCGATCTCCCCGGCGTCTTTGCTGTCGTCCTTGAAATCCTCATCCTGCAGCACCCGGTTCTCGTAGCCGATCAGCCGGTAGGCGCCAACCACCGCGGGGTTGAACTCGACCTGGAGTTTTACATCCCGGGCCAGCGCAAACAGGGTGGAACTGCGCTCCTTGATCAATACTTTTTTGGCCTCGAGCAGGGAGTCGATGTACGCATAGTTGCCATTGCCTTTATCGGCCAGGATTTCCATCGTGTCGTCGTGGTAATTGGTGTCCCCGAATCCCAGCACCGTGAGGTAAATACCGTTGTCCCGCTGTTTTTCTATCAGGGCCTGCAGTTCACCCCGGCTCGTGACGCCGACATTGAAATCACCGTCGGAAGCGAGGATCACCCGGTTGTTGCCGCCGGGCATAAACGATCTTCGCGCCAGTTCGTAGGCGGTTACAATGCCGCTCGACGCATGGGTGGAGCCGCCGCTGTCGAGTGAATCGATTGCATTGATGATGACATCCTTGTCACTGCCCGGGGTCGGCTGCAGCGCAATCCGGTCTGACCCGGCATAAACCACCATGGCCACCCGGTCCTGGGGGCTAAGCTGGGCGGTGAGCATTTTCAGCGACTGTTTCAAAAGGCCGAGCTTGTTGGGGCGATTCATCGATCCGGACACGTCGATCAGGAAGGTCAGGTTCGAGGGGGGCAGTTTCTCCGTGGGCAGGTCCCGCGCCTTCAGACCGATTTTGACGAGCTGGTAATCGCGGTGAAACGGGCTTTGGCCAATTTCGGTATGGACCGAAAACGGGTGGTTCTGTCCGGGCTCCGGATAACGGTAAGTGAAATAGTTGATCATCTCCTCGGTCCGCACGGCACCCTGCGGGGGCAGGTTCCCCTGACTGATGAATCGCCTGATATTGGCATATGATGCAGTATCCACGTCGATCGAAAAAGTTGACAGCGGATCGTTCATGCTGTTGATAAAGCGGTTTTCCTCAACGGCGTCGTAGGACTCCCGGTTCCACTGCCCGGTCGGACCCGGAGGGTATGACGGTGCAACCGGGCGGGATGGCATGAAGTGGTGATACTCTGCCTGTGCCGGTGCCGCGTAACCAGATTCAGTGGGGACTCCTACCGCTTTGTGAGCCTGGGGTTGCGGCATCTGGTTGTGGTGTAACGCGTCCGCTACCGCGAGATCTGCCGCTTCTTCGTCTGCTGCAGTTTTTCCCTCAGCGACGGCCTCTCCGTAAAGACCTGCATCAGGTCCTGTTGCTTCTGTTTCCTGTTCAGTTGCCACGGGCGGCTGTTTTTTGTCTGTTGTCCTGACAATGTTTTCACTGCAGGACAGGCTCGAGATGCAGAGGACGAGCAAAAGCACGGGAATCTTTTTGTTCATGATATTCTCCTGTTCAGGTTGTATGATGGCGTTTGTCATGCCTGGGGGCGTCGACTGCCTGCTATCCGGTATGACGGACCATGACCGCGGGTGTGTCGCGACGCAGAAAATTTTTTTTAAAACAGACGAGTGAAATCCGGCACAGACCAGCAATCGTTCGATTACTTCCGCAACTGGGGCCTGAAGCATTGGGGCCTGGTCAATCGACTGGCCCGCCGCCGGTTTGCTGATGACACGCTTGCCGAAGAAGCGGCCCTGTGGGTGCTTGACCAGTTCGAAGCGGACGGGTGGAGAGCGTTGACCCAGTATCGGGGCGGCGCGAGCCTGAAATCTTATTTCTCTTCGATTGTGTATAATCGGCTCGAAGATTTTTCCAGGAAACGGTTCGGCCGCGTGCGACCGCCGCTATGGCTGAGAAAACTCGGTGGTATCTGGCTGCACCTGTATCGGCTGCTGTGCCTGGAACGGTTCTCCTATAACGATGCGATCCATCGGGCCGCCGACCGGTTCTCGCAGTTTGGAGCGGATCAGCTCGAATCGGCGGCAGACAGGATACTGGGCGAAATAACCGATTGCGGCCGGCTGCAGGTGCAGGCGGTGGAGCTCGATGAGGCCGCCCTGAAAACAGATGCTGAATCCGCACCGTCAACGCTGGAGGAAAAAGAGCGGGAACTCTTTCTGGCGGGGGTGTACCAGATGGTTGTCGGGGGCATGGCCGATAACGATAAAATGCGCGCTTTGGGACGTTTGAGCGAATGTCGGATTGAGCTGACAGCGGAAGAACGGCTGCTGCTCAAATTATGCCATCGGGACGGCTATTCGGTCACGGACGCGGGCAGAAAGATCGGCCTGAACAGGTTTCAGGTACACGGTAAAATGAGACGATTGTACAGGCGGATACGGGAAACGTTCGAGCGCGCCGGCTGTCGCGACGAGATACAGCTGCTGCTCGATTGAGTTGTGGACACAAGATGATGATGAGTCCGTCATAGAAAAGGACACCGGTAATTTGGCCAGGTATTGACCATGAGCAGAAAGAAACCCGCACATAACCGCAGCCGAGAAAATGAGCTGCTGGGGCATCTCGCGCTGGTCGCTGATCAGCCTTCTGGGCCGGAGACGTGTCCCGGGGACGAGGAAATTGCCCGATTTCTGGAAATGCAGCCGGGCGCGGATGAGCGGCAGCGGCTGCTCGATCATTTTTCGACCTGTGAGACCTGCTATCAAAAATGGCGGGATATTTCTGCAGCGATCGACGCCGAGTCGCAACAGCAGCCATCGCTGCTGAAAAAGCGGAGCCTGCTCACCGCAGCCGGGTCGGCGTGCGCCGTCGCGGTCGGGGTCATGCTGTATCTGTCCATTGACTATCAGCCGATGGTGCAGCCGGATAAAGCGGAGGATAAAGCGGTAATTGAAACGGTGCATGCAGAAGCCGGCAGAGCCCCGGCTCCGGCGACGGTTGCCGCTGACGCTGTCCAGGTCGAAGAAGCGGAAGAGGGGCTGGCGGAAGCGCCCGGCCCGGATGAGCCGGGCGCAACGTTTTCCATGGAGTTGGGCCGAACGGCCGGTAAAGCCGCGGCGAGGTCGAAGAAAAATGAGCGGATGCGGACCGCGGTTCCTGAAAAATCGGAGGTATACCTCCAGCCTGGGGAAATGAAACCGCTCGGCAACCAGCAGAGGGAACAGGCGGTACGGCCGGCCGCAAAGGTCGCGGGTGACCGGGCTCTCAGGGAATCCGTGGCCCCTGCGATCGATGAGGAACTGGCTCCGCCAACAGACGGCGCTTACATGATCGAGCAGTTCGTTTGGCTGTGCCGGGAAGATCAGCTGCAATCGGCAACCGTCGCAGACCTTGTTGAGCAGGGCAACAGCCTGCTGCAGGCAGGCGGGACGGTTGAGGATGAGTTGTCGCTCATTCGTGAAATTACTGAACTGCTGGAACAGGGGGCGACGATGGAGCAGACCGATTTTCAAGCGCTGTGCGAGCGGGTGATATCATTTGGCACGCGCAGAGGATACCATATCAATGCAACGAATTCCCATAGAGGTACCAAACATGAATAAAGAGATGGATTTCAAGGATCGCATCATTGTCGCGCTGGATCTGGAGAGCGCGGAAAGAGCACAGGCCATGGTGCGCGCCTGTGAATCTCATATCGGCTTTTTCAAGGTTGGTCTGCAGCTCTTCATGGCGGACTATTTCAACACGGTCGACTGGATTCTCGAGCGCGGCCACAAAGTGATGCTCGACCTGAAATTCTACGATATTCCGGAAACGGTCAAGCTGGCGGTGGAACAACTGAACAATCGCGGCATCAGCCTGGCCACGATCCACGGCAACGACCCGATAATCAAGGCGGC
>Ga0180436_10000496_pt1 | contig 40685 bp, 30 predicted proteins | sample SS_ome_2_FD_132434 | JGI IMG/M metagenome (GOLD analysis project Ga0180436, IMG submission 132434) | Hypersaline lake sediment archaeal communities from the Salton Sea, California, USA - SS_3_S_2 metaG | ecosystem: Environmental > Aquatic > Non-marine Saline and Alkaline > Hypersaline >... | reverse complement strand
GTCGAGGACCCGGAGGTTGCCGGTGGCGTCGATGGCCGCGGAGACCAGCGTCGCCCCGCCGCGGCTGAGGGGAACCTCGCCGTTCCAGTAGGAGTCGGCGCGGGTGATCTCGATCGCCGGGTCAGTGCCGTTCTGGATGAACGCGATTCCGGTGGCGGGGTCGGTCAGCAGCGTGACCGGTCCGTTGGACTTGACCGTCTGCAGCGCAGACGAAGCGGTATCACCGAGGATGTTGCCGATGGAGGTGACGGCGAACTTTGGTGCGCCGATCTCGGCACGGGAACCCTCGCTGAAGAGGCCCCAGTTGTCGTCACCGCCCTTCCAGGCCTCGTCGGTCAGATTGAAGTAGAACATGCCGTCAAAACGGGCATCCGATCCGTAGACGTAGCGGGTGACACCTTCGTAGTACTCCTGCATGTTCTCGGGGTTGGTCACTGCGGGGTTGTAACCCGTGCTCTGCCAACCTGTTTCCCCGAGAATGATCGGCTTGTCGCCCAAACCCAATGAGTCGAGTGTGGTGGACAGGAGGGTCTCGTAGGACTTCAGGGAATCGAGTTGCCTCTCGGGGGTCCAGGCAGGATTGTTGCGGTTGTCGAAGAACCCGGCGTAGCTGTGAACGTTGATGTAGTCGAGCTGGTCGACCAGGCCGGCTAGGTTCTGGTCCCACTGGCTGGCACCGGGCAGGAAGGTCTCGCCGGCGAAGTTGTAGGTCACCGGGATATCGGACTGATTCTTGAAGTAGGCGACCTGATCGATGACCTCGGGCACGGTCAACGTGGCGGAGGCGTTCCAATCGACAATCTGCTCATTGCCCAGGCTGACCCCGATTACTTTGTCGGCGTAAGGATTAATGATGTCCAGCGCACTGTCGATCTGGGCGCGGGCATCGGCGTCCCGGGTGATGTAAATGCCGGGCTGAACCTTGATGGGGAGGTCCAGCCGGGTGATCGCCTCCAGAATGCGCCCTGTGTAGGCATCGGTTCCCCAGGTGCGTATCGCGTTGAATCCCTGCGCGGCTGTCTGTGCCAAGGCGCCCTCAAGCCGGTCCTGGTCGCCCAGCGCGCCCAGCGACCCCACCGAGAAGCCGACGCCCCGCTGCTCAGTCCAGAACGCGCGATCGGCGGGGGAGAGATCAGCGGTCGCCGTCGAGCCGATCGTCGCCGCGGGGGCGACCCCGGCGGCGCTTCCCGGCGCGGCAAATCCTTGCGGTGGCGTTGTCGAGGAATCGAGCACCAACCCGCTGCCGACCGGGACCGCTGTCGGCCGACTTTGGTTGACCCGGCCCTGGCGACGCGCTGCGGCCAAGACCACCCACGAGAGGGGCGATTGGACCGGAGCGCCGGGTTGGCTGCCGAACAACAGGGTCGCGGCCGATTCGATTGCTCCGGCCTCGGCGACCGCTATGGGGGCGTTGGCCGCTACCGGCGGGGCCGGGGGTCGTCCTTCTGCCTGGGTCAGCAGTTCAGCCCGTGGGACGGACTTGTCAGCTGACGGGAGGTCAAGATCGGCCACGGAGGGAACTGCAGTGAACTGCCGCGCAGCGACGTCTGCGGCGGGAACTGCGGATGCGGACTTCGCAACGGAACCCGGGCCGGTGTCGTTGTTGGCCGGTGGAGTCTGGGATTTACTGCCCGAGTCGATCGATTTCCGTAGCTCAAAGTCAGTGACGGGGCGGCGGTCGCGGGGGCTGCCTTTCGTCTTGGCTGTGGATTGAGTCGGCAACGACTCCGAACCGGAACGCGCGGCGTCGGCCGGGTTGCGCGTCGGTCGGCGCATTGGACCTGGGGTCCCCTGATGAGCGGCACTGGTCGCCGCCCCGGCCGTACCCGGGCTGCCCGCCGAGGAACGGCCCGACCGTGTCGAGGTGTCGCTCTCGGCGTCTTCCGCCGCAGCGGTACCGGGGTTGGCGACGACCGCGATGCCCAGGGCGAATAGCGCCGCGCTGAGCTGTTTCTTACGAGATGAAGGTCCCATGGCTCACTCCTCACAGTCTGTCCACGATCATGACCAGCATTCTGGCCACGACCGTGGGCAAACTAGCACCGAATCGCAATCGTGGCCACATTTGTGGACACAAATTGTGAGAGGCCTCAGCTACCCCCGGTCTGAGTATGTTGGCGCAGTGGGGTCCAGGGGGAGATGGGTGGGACTGTCTCGCGATGATCGCCGCGCCGGCGCCGAAAGTTATTGGTGGATGCCGCCTTTGCTCTGATCGGTGACGTTACCGAGCTGTCGGTCCGGTCGGTCTGTCGCGAAGCAGGTTTGCACCACCGGTACTTCTATGAGAATTTCGCCGACACGGCCACGTCCTGTTCAGTGTGGCTCCGGTCGATCCGGTTCTGGTGGCCCGTCGAGCGACGGCCCAGCAGGTGGCGGCGCCACCACTCAGCTCAATGAGCAGTGGATCGGCGGTTCCCTGGGGGCTGACCTCGATGTGGTGATCGAGCATGCGGTCGATCTGATGACGCCGGATCTCCTGGGCGTGGACGGCGCGGCCTTCACTGGAGCCACGGATAGAGTTGGAATGGGAGCCGTGGTTAAATCCGGCGATGGCCGAACTAGTTCAGACCTATCTGGACGAACTGGTGGCCGAATTCGCACCGGTGTCCGACGGCACGCTGGCCGACTACATTCCGCAGCTCGCGGCGGTAGACCCGACCGGTTTCGGGCTGACATTGTCTTCTGCCGACGGCTATCTGTATGAATCCGGTGACGCGCGAACCGAATTCACCATCCAGTCGGTATCCAAGCCGTTCACCTACGCACTGGCCCTCGATCAGGCGGGCCTAGATGCTGTCGATGCTCGAATCGGCGTCGAGCCGTCCGGGGACGCATTCAACGAGATCAGCGTCGATGAGCGCACCAGAACGCCGAAGAACCCGATGATCAATGCCGGCGCCATCGCAGCGGTGTCGCTGATTCCCGGTAACACCCCGGATGAACGCTTCACCAGGATCCAGGATTTTTACTCCGCCTGCGCGGGCCGCCCGCTGGAACTCGACGAGGATATCTACCGCTCGGAGCAGGCCACCGGAAACCGCAACCGGGCAATCGCCTACATGTTGGCGAGCTTCGGGGTGCTCGATGAGCCGGACGAGGTCCTGGACGTCTATTTTCGACAGTGTTCGCTGCGGGTCACCAGCGTGGACCTTGCGCGGATGTCGGCCACCCTGGCCCGCGGTGGTGTCAATCCCAAGACCGGTCGGCGGGTCACAACCCCGCAGGTGGTGCAGCGCACCCTGAGCGTGATGGTCACCTGCGGTATGTACAACGGCGCCGGGGACTGGGTGAGCGCGGTCGGCATGCCCGCCAAGAGTGGGGTGGGCGGCGGGATTGCCGCGGTCCTGCCCGGTCAGCTCGGTATCGGGGTGTATTCGCCGCTGCTGGACTCCCGCGGCAACAGTGTGCGGGGGGTCCTGGTGTGCCGGGCTCTGTCCTATCGCCTGGGCCTGCACTTCATGAACGTCAGCAGGGAAGAGCGGATGACCATCCGGGCGGTCTATCAGGCCCGCGAGGATGTGCGGGTCTACGAGATGCACGGTGATCTGATGTTTGCCGGTGCGGAGAAAGTGCTGCGGACCATCGATCGCGACTGTGACGACCTGACGGTCGCAATCCTCGATGTGACCCGGGTCGACACCATCAACGACCCTGCGCGGGAGCTGCTCGCCGGGATGAGTGCCGCTTTGCAGGCATCCGGCAAGCAGGGCCTGGTGGTCGATCCAGATTCCGCGGTCGTCCGCCCGGGGCGCGGTTTCGACCACATGGTGTTCCGCACCCTCGATGACGCCCTGGCCGCAGCCGAGAATTGGTTGCGCACCAACGCCGAGCGCTGAGCGCTCAGCGGCCGCCCACCAGGCTGGCGATCTGGACCCGTTCAGGGTAGCCGCGTAAGCGGACCGGTCTGCCGAGGCGCCAGAACCGTTGTTCGCGGTCCGAGGCGACCGCGATAGTCGCTGCCGAGGCCAATGCCCGGCTCGGCTCTGAGCGGGCCAGTTCGGCCAGACGAGCGGCTTCGTTGACCGGCTCGCCGATGACCGTGTACTCGAAACGTTCCTTGGCGCCGACGTAGCCGGCGACCACATCGCCGGAGGCCACGCCGATCCGGGCCGGGCACTCCGGGACCTCCAGCTTGAGTCGACGGGCCACGGCGCGGGTCGCGGCCAGCGCATCGCTTTCCGGGTTGGCCAGGGTGACGGGCGCTCCGAAGATGGCCAGCGCGGCATCGCCCTCGAACTTGTTGACCAGTCCGCGGTGACGATCGACCTCCTCGACGATGACCGAGAAGAAACGATTGAGAAGTTCGACGACCTCCATGGGCGGCCGGGAGCTCACCATCTTGGTGGAGCCGACGACGTCGATGAACAACACGGCGACATGGCGCTCCGCACCGCCGAGTTCGGGCTTGCGCAGTTCGGCCGCCTCGGCGACATCCCGCCCGACATGTCTGCTGAACAGTTCGCGAACCTGCTCACGTTCGCGCAGGCCCTCCACCATCGAGTTGAAACCGCGCTGTAATTCCCCGAGTTCGGTGCCGTCGAACACCACCACGCTGGCCGAGAGGTCGCCCTCCTCGACGCGACGGAGAGCGGCTCGCACCATCCGCACCGGGGTGGCGGTGAACCAGGCCTGAATCCACATCAGGATGAAGCCGAAGACCAGGGCGGCGGCCGAGCTGATCAGAATCGCCACCTCCAGCTGACCCTGGGTGAGATTGCGCAGGATGAGGGAGAACAGCGCGGTGAGGCCGAAGCCGATCAGCGGCAGCCCGGAGCTGACCATCCAGATGGTCATGGTGCGGCCCATGATGCCCGGGGCGAGCCGACGCGGCGGATTCCCGGCGGCCAGCGCCATGGCGGCCACCGGTCGCAGTGCGAACTCGGCGAACAGATAGCTACCGGTGGCCACCAGGACACCGCAGAACAGCACCGCCAGGCCGACACGGGGGATGAAATCGGTGTTGTAGATCCCGTACAGGGTGGTGAACAGGATCGCGCCGATCCCCCACAGCAGCAGGTGGGTCAAGGCGATCCGCCACGGAGTCAGGAAGACGTTGCGCTGATCCGCACTGTTCGGCGGCCGGCCCTCGATGGACCAGCGCAGATCTTTGATGGTGCCGGTGGTGACCCACCAGGTTCCGGTAACCAGCGATCCAACGGTATAGCAGGGGAGCACGATTCCCGGCAGCCAGGCCGGCACATCGGTGAACACGCTGGGAACGGTGAAGGCCACCGCGACCAGCAGGACGACCAGGGCGAATCCAATCACGTTCACCGTGATGGTGAAACCGGTGAGGATGGTCTGGATCCGGGCGCGGCGCCGGACCGGGCTCTCTGCTATCGGGCCCAGCAGCAGCGACCCGTAGGCGGTCGGCTCTGAGAGGCGCGCGCTCTGCCTGGTGACCCGCTCCAGAACCCGGCCCAGCCGCTGCGCCATGCTCGGTGTGGAATTCATGGTGGCGTCAGCCTAATTCGGCTGCGCCGACCCTTAAGCTGAACCGGTGCGACTCGTGATCGCCCAGTGCACCGTTGACTATCGCGGGCGGCTCACCGCCCACCTGCCCTCGGCGCGGCGGCTACTCCTCATCAAGGCCGACGGTTCGGTCAGCGTGCACGCCGACGACCGCGCCTATAAGCCGCTGAACTGGATGAGTCCGCCCTGCCGACTGGTCGAGGATCCTGAGGGCCGGGTGTGGGTCGTGGAGAACAAGTCCGGTGAGCAGCTGCGCATCACGATCGAGGAGATCGAGCACGACTCCAGCCATGAGTTGGGTGACGACCCCGGGCTGATTAAGGATGGTGTCGAGTCCCACCTGCAGGAACTGCTGGCCGAACATATTGATGTACTCGGCGAGGGCTACACCCTGGTGCGCCGGGAGTTCATGACGGCGATCGGTCCGGTGGACATCCTGTGTCGGGATGATCAGGGCCGATCGGTGGCGGTCGAGATCAAACGCCGCGGCGAGATCGACGGTGTCGAGCAGCTCACCCGCTATCTCGAGCTACTCAACCGGGACACTCTGCTGGCACCGGTCAGCGGCGTATTTGCCGCCCAACAGATCAAACCGCAGGCGAGGACCCTCGCTGCTGACCGCGGTATTCGGTGTCTCACATTGGATTACGATGTCATGCGCGGTATGGACAGCGACGAGTTCCGGCTGTTCTGATGTTTCGCAAGCTGGAGACCGGGCCGGACGGTTCGCAGTACGCGGTCGCGTCGATTCTCGGCGCGCGAGCGAACAAGACCTACCGATGTCCGGGTTGCGATCACGAGATCCGATCCGGCACACCCCACATCGCGGCTTGGCGGGCCGACGAGGACGGCGCCGACCGGCGACACTGGCACACCCCCTGCTGGGCTAACCGGAATAACCGGGGCCCCACGCGCAAGCGCTCCTGAGTGGTACCGGGGGAGGCTATCGCCGACGCTCAGCGCTCGGCGGGCTCGACCAGCTCCACCAGCACGCCCCCAGTGTCCTTGGGATGGATGAAGTTGATTCGGGAGTTCGCCGTCCCGCGCCGCGGCGCCTCGTAGAGGAGGCGCACCCCGTGGGCGCGCAACCGGTCGCACAGGGCATCGAGGTCGCTGACCCGGTATGCCAGCTGCTGGATACCCGGCCCGCGTTTGTCGATGAACTTCGCGATGGTGCAGGTCTCGTCCAGCGGCGCCATGAGCTGCACCTGGGCGCCGTCCCGGGGGGCGCCGCGGACGGCCAGCATGGCCTCCCGGACGCCCTGCTCGACATTGGTCTCCTCGTGGACCACGATCATCCCGAGGTGGTCGTGATACCAGGTAATCGCCGCATCAAGATCCGGCACCGCGATACCGACGTGGTCGATGGCGGTGACCAGAGCGCTCGCCAGAAACGGACGCGCATCGACCTGTTCGGTACTCATAACACAACGGTAACCTGACGGCGGGAGACGCGCTGTGCCGATCGGCCAGATCACTCGACAACCGCTACCTGGGAGGTAGAAATGACGACCTCGGTCATCGTTGCTGGGGCCCGCACGCCGATTGGGCGCCTGATGGGTTCGCTGAAGGACTTCTCCGGGGCTGACCTCGGTGCCGTCGCCATCCGGGCGGCGCTACAAAAGGCCGACGTCCCGGCCGCACTGGTGGAGTACGTAATCATGGGGCAGGTGTTGACCGCCGGTGCCGGCCAGATGCCGGCCCGTCAGTCCGCGGTCGCCGCGGGAATCGGCTGGGATGTGCCTGCGCTGACCATCAACAAGATGTGCCTCTCTGGAATCGATTCCATCGCGCTGGCGGATCAGTTGATTCGGGCGGGTGAATTCGACGTGGTGGTGGCCGGCGGGCAGGAGTCCATGACCAGGGCCCCGCACCTGCTGATGGATAGCCGGGCGGGCTACAAGTACGGCGATGTCACGATGCTCGACCACATGGCCTACGACGGGTTGCACGATGTCTTCACCGACCAGCCGATGGGTGCGTTGACCGAGCAGCGGAACGACGCCGATAAATTCACCCGGCTGGAACAGGATGAGTTCGCTGCCGGCTCGCACCGCAAGGCCGCTGCCGCGTGGAAGGACGGGGTGTTCGCCGATGAGGTTGTGCCGGTGAGCATCCCGCAGCGCAAGGGGGACCCGATCGAGTTCACCGAGGACGAGGGAATCCGGGCCAACACCACCGCTGAGTCGCTGGGCGGCTTGCGCCCGGCATTCCGCAAGGACGGCACCATCACGGCCGGCTCCGCGTCGCAGATCTCCGACGGCGGTTGCGCGGTCGTGGTCATGAACAAAGCCAAGGCGCAGCAGCTGGGTCTCAGCTGGCTGTGCGAGATCGGGTCGCACGGCAATGTCGCGGGCCCGGATTCGACCCTGCAATCGCAGCCGGCCAACGCCATCGCCAAAGCCGTCGCGAGGGAAGGTATCGGCACCGACCAGCTCGACGTGATCGAGATCAACGAAGCCTTCGCCGCCGTCGCACTGGCCTCGACCCGCGAGCTGGGGGTGGACCCGGACAAGGTCAACCGCAGTGGCGGGGCCATTGCCATGGGTCACCCCATCGGTATGTCCGGGGCGCGGATCACGTTGCACGCCGCGTTGGAACTGTCCCGGCGCGGCTCCGGCTACGGGGTGGCTGCGCTGTGCGGTGCCGGGGGTCAAGGCGATGCGTTGATCCTGCGGGCCGGCTAGCCAAGGGGCCGTTGCTGGGGCGGCTCGCACGCATTACTGCCCGCCGATGTGATGTTGGTCATACGTGCTGACATGACAGAATCGAACGCGTGACTCGACCCCGTCCCAGAGCGGCACCGGCAATGGCTGGAGCCGTCGACCTCTCCGGTCTCAAGAATCGAAACCAGTCCGGTGATGCCGGCGGGGCCGGACGTGCCGCGGGCGTCGAGGTCACCGAGGTCAATTTCGAAGCCGAGGTGCTGGTCCGGTCCAACCAGGTCCCGGTGGTCGTGCTGCTGTGGTCCCCGCGCAGTGAAGCCTGTGTTCAGCTCGTCGATGCGCTTGCGGCGCTGGCCGCCGGCGACGGCGGAAGGTGGTCGCTGGCGACGGTCAACGTCGACACAGCGCCGCGGGTCGCCGCCATGTTCGGTGTGGAGGCGGTTCCCACTGTGGTCGCCTTGGCCGGCGGGCAACCGGTGGCCAGCTTCGAAGGTCCGCAGCCGGCCGAGCAGTTGCGGCGCTGGGTTGACTCGCTGCTATCGGCCACGGCCGGGAAGCTCGGCGCCGAACCCAGCGACGAACCGCCGGCGGATCCGGCACTCGATGCGGCCCGCGAGCTGCTTGATGCCGGTAATTTCGACGCTGCCCTCGCCGCCTATCGGGAAATCCTCGATGCCGATCCCACCCACGTCGAGGCCAAGGGCGCACTGCGTCAGATCACCTTTCTGCAGCGGGCTTCCGCGCACCCGCCGGAGGTCTTGGCGAACGCCGAGGCGGCGCCTGACGATATCGACGCGGCCTTGGCCGTCGCCGACGTGCAAATCCTGAGCCAGGACATCGCCGGTGCTTTCGAGCGGCTGATCGCCCTGGTCAAGCGTAGTTCAGGCGAGGACCGCACCCGGGTCCGGACCCGATTGATCGATCTGTTCGAACTCTTCGATCCGGCCGACCCGGACATCATTGCAGCCCGGCGAAACCTGGCCAACGCGCTGTACTGACCGGCGCGAGCGGAGTCCATCTTCCCTAATTCGGGCTATCGGCCCGGGAGTGCGGTGCGCGACGCCGATCTGGGTCTCGCCGCTGCAGAACCGGGTTTCGGGAGCTGACAAAACCACCACCCGCGGTGGCTCCATGCCTAGGTATGAGACAACTCAGTCTGCACCTCGGTCCTACCGGCCTCCCAGAGCCTTACTCGGCGGGCTCGAGCCAGATCGCGGATGTGGGCGGCAAGACCAGTTGCGCCGAGGCGGGGCGGCCGTGCCAGGGCTCGTCGGTGGCGTGCACGACGCCGAGGTTGCCCACACCAGAACCGCCGTACACCTTCGCATCGCTGTTGAGCACCTCACGCCAACTGCCGGAGACCGGAAGCCCCAGCCGGTAGCGGCTGTGCTCGCTACCGGCGAAGTTGAAAATGCACGCGAGCACCGACCCGTCGGCTCCGTAGCGCAGGAAGCTCAGGACATTGCTGGCAGAGTCGTTGGCGTCGATCCAGGAGTAGCCCTCCGGTTTGGTGTCCTGACTCCACAACGCCGGGTGGGTCCGGTAGATCGCGTTGACGTCGGCCATGAAACGCTGGATCCCGCCAGAAAAGCCGTTCTCGTCGAGTTGCCACCAGTCCAGGCCGCGTTCCTCCGACCATTCGGCCCGCTGCCCGAAATCCTGGCCCATGAACAGCAGTTTCTTACCGGGGTGCGCCCACTGGTACGCCAAAAGACTACGAAGCCCGGCGGCCTTCACATGGTCATTGCCGGGAATCCGCTCCCAGAGGGTTCCCTTACCGTGGACCACCTCATCATGGCTGATCGGTAGTACGTAGTTCTCGCTGTAGGCGTACAACATGGAGAAGGTCATCTCATGGTGGTGGTAGCAGCGGTAAATCGGATCCCGGCCGATGTAGTCCAGGGTGTCGTGCATCCAGCCCATATTCCATTTCATCGAAAACCCGAGGCCGCCGAGTGTGGTTGCACGGGTGACACCGGGCCAGGAGGTGGACTCCTCAGCGACGGTGACAACTCCTGGCGCGATCTTGTGCACCGTGGCATTCATCTCCTGCAGGAACTGCACCGCCTCCAGATTCTCCCGACCGCCGTAGACATTGGGCGTCCAGTCGCCGTCCGGCCGGGAGTAGTCCAGATAGAGCATCGAGGCCACCGCGTCGACCCGCAGGCCGTCGATATGGAACTCCTGCAGCCAGAAGAGGGCGTTGGCGACCAGGAAGTTGCGCACCTCCGGTCGGCCGAAGTCGAAGACGTAGGTGCCCCAGTCGAGTTGTTCGCCGCGGCGCGGGTCGGAGTGCTCGTAAAGTGCGGTTCCGTCGAATCGGCCGAGTGCCCAGTTGTCCTTGGGGAAGTGCGCCGGAACCCAGTCTATGATGACACCGATTCCGGCCCGGTGCAGTCGATCCACCAGGTGTCGGAAATCGTCGGGCGTGCCGAACCTCGATGTCGGCGCGTAGTAGGACGTCACCTGGTACCCCCATGAGCCGCCGAACGGATGCTCGGCGACGGGCAGCAGTTCCACATGGGTGAAGCCTTGGGAGACAACGTATTCAGTCAGATCAGCGGCAAGCTCGCGATAGGTCAGGCCGGGCCGCCAGGAGCCCAGGTGTACTTCGTAGGTGCTCATCGGTGCGGACACCGGGTTGCCCGCAGCGCGGCTGGTCATCCAGTCCTCGTCGTCCCACTCGTAATGCGAGATGAAGACCGTTGAAGCGGTATGGGGCGGCACCTCGGTGGCGAACGCCATCGGATCGGCACGGTCGGTGACGCTGCCGTCCACTCCGTACACCCGGAACTTGTACATGCCGTCGAGTGCGAAGCCCGGCCAGAACAGCTCCCACACTCCTGACGAGCCGAGAACCCGCATCGGTGCGTCGCGGCCGGCCCACCCGTTGAACTCGCCGATCAGGCTGACACCTCTGGCGTTCGGTGCCCACACGGCGAACGACACTCCGGCGACATCGCCGTCGGGGGTGGTGAACGTGCGGGGGTGGGCGCCGAGAATCTCCCAGAGCCGTTCGTGCCGGCCCTCGGCGAACAGGTGCAGATCAATCTCGCCGAGCGTCGGCAGGAAGCGGTAGCCGTCCGCCGAAACATTAGTGTGGGTCCGCCCGTCGGCACCCGGATAGGTCGTCTCCAACCGATAGTCGACCAGGTTCGTGTAGGGCAGCGACACCGCGAACAGGCCGGCCTCGAGGTGGGTCATGGGATAGCGCCGACCGCCGACCAGCGCGGTGACTCCGAGAGCATCCGGGCGCAGGGCTCGGACTACCGTCTGCCCGTCACGCTCGTGTGCACCGAGGATGCTGTGCGGATCGTGGTGCACGCCTGCGACCAGTCGGGCCACATCACCCGGATCAGGGGCCAGTCCGGTGCTGGTGCGCTTGCGGCTCATCGGGTTTCATTCCCTCCGTAAGAGCGCGGCGCGCTGGTCCTCGGGGATCACAGGCATGTTCAGAATGTGCGCGACAGCTTTTGCCGGCTCAAGACGCACGTAATTCGCCTGCCCCCAATGGTATTCCTCCCCGGTGATCTCGTCACGGACCCAGAACCGGTCATACGGGTGCATACCCAGTGCGCCCATGTCCAGCCAGAGGGTTCCCTGCTCGGCGGCAAAGGGATTGAGCGTGACCACCGTAAGAACCGTGTCCCCGCTTACCGGATCGAACTTGCTGTACGCCAGGATCGCATCGGTGTCGACGTGGTGGAATCGGATGGTCCGCAACTGGCACAGTGCCGGATGGATCCGCCGGATTTCGTTGAGCCGGGCCAGAAACGGTTCCAGTGAACGACCCTCTGCCAGTGCGGACTCGAAGTCGCGGGGGCGTAGTTGATACTTCTCCGAGTCCAGGTACTCCTCGCTGCCGGGGCGCACCGGTAGGTTCTCGAACAGCTCGTAGCCGGCGTACACGCCCCAGGACGAGCCCATGGTCGCGGCGAGAGCGGCGCGGATGGCGAACATGCCCGGTCCGCCGTTCTGGAGACTCTCGTGCAGGATGTCCGGGGTGTTGACGAAGAGATTGGGCCGCGCGTAGTCGGCGTGTTCGGCGATCTGACGGCCGAACTCCTCGAGCTCCCACTTGGCGGTCCGCCAGGTGAAGTACGAATACGACTGGGTGAAGCCGAGTTTCGCCAGCCCATACAACCGGGCCGGCCGGGTGAAGGCCTCCGAGAGGAACAGGACGTCCGGATCCGAAGTCTTCACCCGGCTGATCAACCATGACCAGAAGTCCGGTGGCTTGGTGTGTGGGTTGTCCACCCGGAAAATTTTGACGCCGTGGCGAATCCAGTGCCGTACTACCCGCAGCACTTCCTGGTAGAGCCCTTGCGGGTCGTTGTCAAAGTTCAGCGGGTAGATGTCCTGGTATTTCTTGGGTGGGTTCTCGGCATAGGCGATGGTGCCATCGGGTAGTTCGGTGAACCAGTTCCGGTGCGCCCGGGCCCACGGGTGGTCCGGGGCGCACTGCAGGGCGAGGTCCAGGGCTACTTCCATACCGTGGCCGCGCGCAGCGGCGACGAACTCGTCGAACTCCTCGATGGTCCCCAGATCCGGGTGCACGGTGTCATGCCCGCCCTCGGTGCTGCCGATCGCCCAGGGTGAGCCGACATCGCCCGGTTCAGCGGTCACCGAGTTGTTGCGGCCCTTGCGGTGCACCGTTCCGATGGGGTGGATCGGCGGCAGGTAGACGACGTTGAATCCCATGCCGGCGATGCGCGGGAGCGCAGCGGCGGCGGTCGCGAAGGTTCCGTGCACCGGACGGCCGTCGGCGTCGCGCCCGCCGGTGGATCTTGGGAACATCTCGTACCAGGCGCTGCAGCGGGCCAGCGGCCGGTCCACCCAGATACCGTGCTGGCGGCCGCGGGTGATGAGCTCGCGCAGCGGGTAACGATCCAGCAGTTCGGTCACCTGGTGCGAGAGCGCCGACGCGGCCCGAGTCAGTGGGTCACCCGGGCGGGCGAGTGCCGCCGCAGCGTCCAACAGCGGGCTGCGATCAGCCCGTGGAACCCCGGTCGCGGCCCGTTTGAGCAGCGCGGCCCCCATCATCAGGTCGTTATCGAGATCCTGCTCGCTCTGACCGGCATCGAGCTTGGCGGTGACGGTGTGGCGCCAGCCGGCGATGGGGTCGCCCCAGCCGTCGACCCGGAAGGTCCACAGGCCCACCCGGTCGGGGATGAACTGGGCATGGAACACATCCTCGGTACCACCCAGACTCATCCTGTGCTGTGTGGGTCGGATTCTCGGCGGGGTGACGACTGGCTCGCCGCCCTCTGCAGACCGGTGCCCGGAGCCGTGACCGGGGTGAGGGTAGGCCGTCCCGAGATAGCGCACCACCAGGGTGGCCGCCACCGCCTCGTGGCCTTCCCGCCACACCGTCGCGCAAACCGGCACGAGTTCACCGACAACCGCTCTGGCCGGATAGGTGCCGTCGGAGACGACGGGTTCGACATCGTCGATCTCGATCCGGCCCGGCACCTGGGCACCCCTTTCTCCGAGTCCGCTGCTGGTTCACACCGTAGTGGCCGAGCTCACCTGTCCGGGGCCGAAGCACGCACGGCGCGGCAGGCCGAACCTCAGTAAGGTCACTGCCTGTGAAGGCTCTCCGCAGATTCACCGTTCGTGCTCACCTGCCGACCAGGATCGCCGCGCTGGGTCAGCTGTCGACGAACCTGCGCTGGTCGTGGGATATCGGCTGCCAGGAATTGTTCGCCAGCATCGACCCTGACCTGTGGGCCAGGATCGGTCGCGACCCGGTGGCGCTGCTGGGCGAGGTCGACCCTGCGCGGCTCGACGAACTGGCCCGGGACCACGAGTTCACCGAGCGACTGGACCGTCTCGCCGCTGAGCTCAACGACTACCTGACCAAACCGCTGTGGTACCAGCAGTTGCAGTCACGGGCCGATTCGGCGCTGCCAGTGGGTATCGGCTATTTCTCGATGGAGTTCGGTGTCGCCGAGGTGCTGCCCATCTACTCCGGGGGTTTGGGGATTCTGGCCGGTGACCACCTCAAGGCTGCCTCGGACCTCGGCTTGCCGCTGATCGGGGTCGGGTTGAACTACCGCTCGGGTTACTTCCGGCAGTCCCTGACAGCCGACGGGTGGCAGCACGAGAACTACCCGGGTCTGGACCCTCAGGGCCTGCCACTGCGACTGCTGGCCCACCCAGGTGGGGAGCCGGTTCTCATCGAACTGGCCATGCCGGAGGCGCGCACGCTCCGGGCCAGGGTGTGGATAGCACGGGTGGGCCGAATCCCGTTGCTGCTGTTGGACTCCGACATTCCTGAGAATGATCACGATATGCGTCAGGTCACCGATCGGCTCTACGGCGGCGACCAGGAACACCGGATCAGGCAGGAGATCCTGGCCGGGATCGGCGGCGTCCGGGCGATCCGCGCCTTCACCGCCCTGGAGGGCCACCCGGCGCCGGACGTGTTCCACATGAACGAGGGGCACGCCGGGTTCCTCGGTCTGGAACGTATCCGGGAGTTCATCACCGCCGACGGCCTCGACTTCGATACTGCGCTGGCCGTTGTCCGGGCCAGCACGCTGTTCACCACCCACACCCCGGTTCCGGCCGGGATCGACCGGTTCCCGGTGGGGTTGGTGGAGCGCTACTTCGGCAACGGCAACGGCAACGGCAGCGGCAGCGGCAACGGCAATGGCAGCGGCAGCGGCGACGGCAAGGGCGCCGCCGCGCCGCTGCTGCCGGGAGTACCGGTGGAACGCGTTATCGGCTTCGGTGCGGAATTCGATGACCCCGGGAAGTTCAATATGGCGCATATGGGGTTGCGGCTCGGGCAGCGGTCCAATGGGGTCTCCCGGCTGCACGGTCGGGTCAGCCGGGAAATGTTCGAGGAATTGTGGCCGGGATTCGACGCCGCGGAGGTGCCGATCGGCTCGATCACCAACGGTGTGCACGGTCCCACCTGGACGGCCCCCGAGTGGATACAACTCGGTCGCGAACTGACCGGGTCGCCCGAAGGGCCGGGCGAGACGTCTCAGTGGCAGGGTCTGCAGCAGGTGGACGCCGGACATATCTGGTGGATTCGGTCTCAACTGAGGGCCACGTTGGTGGAGGACGTCCGGCGGCGGCTGCTGAAGTCATGGCTGGAGCGTGGAGCGTTCGAGGCCGAATTGGGCTGGATATCAGATGCTTTCGATCCCGGTGTGCTGACTGTCGGCTTCGCCCGCCGGGTGCCCACCTACAAGCGGCTGACGCTGATGCTGCGCGATCCGGAACGGCTGGAGGCGCTGCTGCTCGACGAGAGCAGGCCGGTCCAGCTCATCGTGGCGGGCAAGTCTCACCCCGCCGATGACGCCGGCAAGGCCCTGATCCAGCAGATCGTCCGGTTCGCTGACCGGGCGGAGGTCCGCCACCGTATTGCCTTCCTGCCGGACTACGACATCTCGATGGCGCGGCTGTTGTACTGGGGCTGCGACGTCTGGCTGAACAACCCGCGGCGGCCGCTGGAGGCCTGCGGAACATCGGGGATGAAGAGCGCGCTGAACGGCGGATTGAACCTCTCCATCCGGGACGGCTGGTGGGACGAGTGGTTCGACGGTGACAACGGCTGGGAGATACCGACTGCCGAGGTGACCAGCGATGAGCGTCGCGATGATCTGGAGGCCGGCGCACTCTACGACCTGCTCGAGAACGCGGTGGCGCCGAAGTTCTACGATCGCGACGAACGCGGCGTACCGGTCCGCTGGGTGGAAATGGTCCGGCACACCGTGCAGTCACTGGGCCCCAAGGTGCTGGCTTCCCGGATGGTCCGGGACTACACCGAAAAGTACTACGCGCCGGCGGCGGTGGCACTGCACCGGTCCATCGAACCGGTCGACGGCCAGCCGTTCGGCCGGGCCCGCGACCTGGCGGAATACCGGCAGCGGGTCGGCGCGGCCTGGCCGCATGTGGCGATCACCGATGTCGACAGCACCGGACTGCCCGATATCCCGGTGCTGGGCTGGGCCCTGACGCTCACCGCCACCGTCGCCCTGGCCGGACTGCGTCCCGACGAGGTGGTGGTTCAGGCGGTGCTGGGTCGGGTGGATTCCGGCGACACGTTATTCGAACCCGCCTATATCGACATGGTCCACACCGGGTCCGGCGAGGGCGGCAACGAGGTCTTCTGTACGACGACCGCACTGCCCAAGGCCGGGGCGATGGGATACACGGTGCGGATGCTGCCCCGCCACCCGCTGCTGGCCTCGGTTGCGGAGTGGGGGCTGGTGAGACTGGCCGGCGACAGCGCGGTGAGGGACGGAACGGGGGACTCCGCGAACGGCGGGACCACGCACCTGTAGTTTCGCTCTGGGGGGTGTGCGGAGGTGACGATAATGCCCGGGACGAAGCGTGTTGCAGGGCTGGTGGCAGCGGTATGTGCCCTGGTGACGGCCGCGCCGGCGCTGGCCGAACCCGATTCGGCCGACACCGAGGTCACAGCCTCCGCCGCAGCGGCCGGGCCTGAGTTCGTGCCGGTTGTGGCCACCGACACCACCGGTGCGGCCGAGGCCGTGGGCGACGCCGCCACTGCCGGCGATGCGGCCGCCGCCGGTGATGCCGAGGAGCCGGTTGAGGACGGAGTGCCCGTCGATGACGGAAAGGTGGCGTCGAGCCCCCCGCAGACGACGACCGCACCGGACGGCTGGACGCTGACGATCTCCTCGGAGGACGAGACGCAGGTGGCGGTGGCACCGTTGACCACCGCGATCTCGACCCGTGAATACGCCGTCGGCGGGGTGTTCAACGGAACGCTGGAGGGCCCCGGCGGCGAGGTGCCCGAGGGGGTCTTCGAGGTCGGCTATCAGATCGGCTGCGGTATCGATATGACCACTTCCAACGGCGTATCGCTCACCGGTACCGCCGGGGTCAACCCGTCGATTTCGTTGCTGGGTATCGACGCCTCGTCGGTCCCGGTCGACGGGATCATTCCCGGGGTGGGCGCCAACTTCGGCGGCGCTATCACCGTCGGCCTCAAACCGGGCCTCATCAGCATCGTCCCGGTGACCAAGAAGCAGTACCGGGGCGCCGAGCCGTGGATATCGATCAAGAATTTCCGGACCAAGATCGACGGGTGCGTCGGCGAGTCGTTCATCCGCTCCTACGCCACGCTGACCCGGGAAACCGATGAGGGCGAGGCGATTCTGTCCTGGTACGGCGTTACCAAGGCGGTGTGACCGGTCACGGGAACCGGTTGAAGCAGGCTTCCTCGTCCCCGAGCACACCCACCCGGAAGGCGTCGATGCGGGAGAAACCGGCCGGCACCGGGTCGCCGTTGACATCGCCGGCCGCCAGACCATTGGTCAGCAGTCCCGATACCGCTTCGTCGATATCCCCGGCGGTGAGCGCGACGGTGTTGCCGTCCGGGGTGGTGATTTCCTCGGACAGCCTGGTGGTCGCCACCCCGGTGAGGCAGGCGGTGCGCAACCCGGCCTCGGCGTTGTCCAGCGCCATCCCGCCGCGTTCGTGTTCCACCGCCAGCATGTATCGCGACACCAGCACCGAATAGGCGGTGTTATCGCCCTGCAGGGGCGGGCCCTCATAGCCTTCGGCGGGAGCCGCCATCGCCTGCAGGCCCGGCAGGTCCACGGTGATGGTGTTCTTCGCCGGACAGTAGGACACCGGCGAACTGGGCCGGGCGTCCGGGCAGGACGACGCGGATTCGGCGTCGAAGCTCACTGCCGGACGGTTCGCCGTCGGGAACAGGACGTTCATCGCGTCGAGAAGCGATATCACCGAATCCTCGGTGACCGGCAGTTCCCCGGACTGGTCGACGGCCAGTGCCACCGGCAGCTCACCGCGACGCTGCTTGATCTCCTTGAGAGTGATGGCGGTGCAGGCCGCGGCACCGTCGGTGAAACCGAACTGGAACGCCGAGATGCGCTCGAACGCCGAGCCGTGTTCGTCGCCCATCCCGTAGTAGTCCTGATCGACCGGCGGGTCGCGGAACGAGATCATCGCCGCCAGCAGGTTATTGAGCCCTTCGCCGGTGCTGAGGGTGAAGCGGGGTGATTTACCTTCGGCGACCCAGCGCAGGTACACCCCGGACAGGCAGTCGGCCTGTTGTTCGGCCACCAGTGTGGGCACCCCGGGGGGATTCAGCGGTACCTGCTCCTGGATGGCGTGGCCGTACTCGTGGGCCAGCACCATGGTGATCGCCATATCGCCGTAGGCGTCCCGCAGGGCCGGCATCAGCACTGTCCGATCCCAGCCGATGGTGCTGTTCAGCTCGCAGTAGCCGGCATTGACCAGTCCCAGGGTGGTCTCATCGCAGAACGTTCCGCCGGCCGCGTCGGAGTCCCAGGAGATCAGCTCACCGATCGGGGTGAACTCGCCTCCGAAGGCATCCGGATAGGCGAACCTCCAGAACTCCTCCAGATCGCTGACCGACTGGCCCGCCAGTTCGTCGATCTCGCCACCATCGGTGCCGTTCACCGACCGGGACTCGGCTTTAGCGTCCGGCCGCAGGCCGGTCGGGCCGTCGACGGATTCCAGTCCGCCGACCTTGAACGGATCGGCGAACACCGAGACCGCAGTGCCGGAGACCGCCGGACCGCAACCGGTCAGCAGGGCGGCCGCACCGATACCGGCAAGCAGACATGTGCTGGCCCGGCGCATGGCAACCACCATAGTTCGCCGTTCGGTCAGCCGTCGGGCGGCGTGTGGAGGCGGCGCAGAGCCTTCCGGACCAACCCGGGATCGGTGGTCGTCCAGAACGGCGGCAGCGATGCGCGCAGGTACGGGCCGTACCGGGCGGTGGCCATCCGGGAGTCCAGGACGGCCACCACCCCGCGGTCGTCGGTGCGGCGTAGCAGCCGTCCGGCGCCCTGGGCGAGCAGCAGGGCGGCGTGGCTGGCGGCCACCGCCATGAACCCGTTACCGCCCCGGGCGGCCACAGCGCGCTGCCGCGCCGTCAGCAGCGGATCATCGGGTCGGGGGAACGGGATGCGGTCGATGATCACCAGCGATAACGAGGCACCCGGGACGTCGACCCCCTGCCACAGCGACAAGGTGCCGAACAATGATGTGGCCGGGTCGGCGGCGAACTGCTCGACCAGCGCGGCGGTGCTGTCGTCACCCTGGCACAACACCGGGGTGTCCAGGCGGCCCCGCATATCGTCGGCTGCGGCTCGCGCGGCCCGCATCGATGAGAACAACCCCAGGGTTCGCCCGCCGGCGGCGTCGACCAGCCCGGCGATCTCCTCGAGTTGCCCGGCGGATCCCGCTCCGTCACGCCCCGGTGCCGGCAGGTGCGCGGCGACGTAGAGGATTCCGGCCCTCGCGTGGTCGAAGGGTGAGCCGACATCCAATCCCCGCCAGTCCGGTCCGGCGGAAAGTCCCCAGGCATCAGCCATCGCCTCGAACGACCCGCCGACGGTCAGCGTCGCTGAGGTCAGCACCGCGGTGGCGGTGCCGAACACCCGCGCGGCGAGCAATGGCGCCACCGACAGCGGCGCCACTCGCAGCACCGCCCGGGCCGCCGGACCCGATGCGGCCGGCCGAGTGGAGCCGGCGGCTCCGCGCTGCTCCTCGTGGTCGAGCCAGACCACCTCCGTCCGGTCCGGGATGGCCGGAGCGAAGGAGTCCAGCACTCGGGCGGCGGTGTCGGTGACCTCGTCGAGTGCGGCGATGGCCTCGGCCCGGGCGGCCGCGGCCTTCGGATCCCCCGGGGCCGGGTTGATTGCCGAACGGGCTGCAGCCGCTGCATCCCGCAGTGCGGTCAGGTAGGTCCGGAGCTCATCGTCGAGGACGTCGATTCGGCCGGGCTGCGCGTCATGGATCGCCGCGGTAAAGGTGGTGACCGCCGCGTCCAGTCGCTCGGTCAGCTCCGGTCCGATCAGCCGGCCGGTCCGGCGCACCGTCACCCCCAGCGGTCCGCCGGTGAGTTCGCCGGTGGCCACCGAGGTCACCCGGTCGGTGAGTTCGTGCGCCTCGTCGACGATCAGGAAATCGTGTTCGGGCAGTACGTCGGCGTCGGCGAGTGCGTCGATTGCCAGCAGCGCGTGGTTGGTCACGACGATATCGGCGCGACCCGCCACGCCGCGGGCCTTCTCCGCGAAGCAGTCCGCGCTGTGCGGGCAACGGGCCGGGCCGAGGCACTCCCGGGCCGAGACGCTGACCTGGGACCAGGATCGCTCCGGCACCCCGGGCCGCAGGTCGTCACGGTCTCCGGTGTCGGTATCCGAGGCCCACTCGGTGAGCCGCTGCAGATCACGACCCAGGGTGCTGGTGGGGATGAAGAGCTCCTCCTGCCCGGCTTCCTCGCCTGCCTCAGACCCGTCATGGATCTTGTTCAGGCACAGATAGTTTCGTCTTCCTTTGAGCAGTGCGAAGGTCGGCCGCCGGGGCAGCATGTCGGCCAGTGCGTCGGCCAGCCGGGGCAGGTCTCGATCGACGAGTTGGCGTTGCAGCGCGATGGTCGCCGTCGACACCACCACCGGCGCATCATCGGTGACGGCGCGGGCGATCGCCGGCACCAGATAGGCCAGCGACTTACCGGTCCCGGTGCCGGCCTGGACGGCCAGGTGCTCGCCGGTGGCGAATGCGCGCTCCACCGCATCGGCCATCTGCACCTGCCCCGGCCGCTGAGCACCGCCGAGGGCGTTCACCGCACGGGCCAGCAGGTCCGCCGCGGCGGGCACCTCGCTCACCGCGCGGGCACCAGCCTGGTCGGGATGGCGGGCTCGCCGCGGGACAGAGCCAGGCCCTCCCACGGCAACCCGGCCAGCCCGGCGGCCACACGCTCGCGGGCGGCCTGCAGGTCGGGTCGGGTCAGCAGTTCGCCGCTGCGCATCAGCGGCCGGGTCAGCTCGCGGGCGCCGGTGCCGGTTTCGGGAGGCGCCCCGACCCGGTAGACCAACTCCTCGGTCACCGTCCCGGACGGCCGGGCCAGTCGCAGGGCTGCCTTGCGGCCGCCGTGTGACTGCTTGTGGCTGCTGCGCTTGCGCACCGGCAGGCCGTCGACCTCGACCAGTTTGTAGACCATCCCGGCGGTGGGGGCACCTGAGCCGGTGACCACCGAGGTGCCAACCCCGTAGGTGTCGACGGGCTCGGCGCGCAGCCCCGCAATGGCGTACTCGTCCAGGTCGCCGGACACCACGATCCCGGTGTCGCGCGCGCCGAGGTCATCGAGTTGTGCGCGCACCTGACGGGCCAGCACGCCCAGGTCCCCGGAGTCGATTCGGACCGCGCCCAGCCGGGGCCCGGCCACCGCGATCGCGTTGGCCACCCCGCTGCGCACGTCATAGGTGTCGACCAGCAGCGTCGTCCCCTCTCCCAGGGCGGCGACCTGAGCGCCGAATGCAGCCCGCTCCCAATCGTCGGTGGTTGAGTCGCCGGCCGTGGTGTGCAGCATGGTGAACGCATGCGCCGAGGTTCCGATCGCCGGTATCCCGTAGCGGTGGCTGGCCTCCAGGTTGGAGGTGCCCTCGAACCCGGCCAGGTAGGCGGCTCGGGCGGCCGAGACCGCGGCCTGCTCATGGGTGCGGCGCGAACCCATCTCGATCACCGGCCGGCCGGCGGCGGCGCTGACCATCCGGGCGGCCGCGGAGGCCACTGCGGTGTCATGGTTGAGAATCGACAGTGCCAGGGTCTCCAGCACCACACATTCGGCGAAGGTTCCGGTGATCGACAGCACCGGCGAACCGGGGAAGTACAGCTCACCCTCGGCGTACCCGTCGATATCGCCGCCGAACCGGAAACCGGCCAGGTAGTCCAGCGTCGGCGGGTCCAGGAAATCGGCGACCGCCGCCAGGGCCCCCTCGCCGAAGACGAAGTCGGCGACCGACTCCAGGAAACGCCCGGTTCCGGCGAGCACCCCGTAGCGGCGGCCGTCGGGAAGCCGGCGGGCGAACACCTCGAAGGTCGTCAGCCTGCTCGCGGTGCCGTCGCGCAGTGCCGCCGAGAGCATGGTCAGCTCGTATTTGTCGGTCAGCAGCGCCACAGGGGTAGCCGCGGTCATCCGGCAACCGTAACGGCCTTCGTAACGGCCTTGCCGCAGTGGGAGCGAATATTGGCGTCGGCTCGCTATCCTGGGATGCATGAGCGCGCCATCAGCACCGACCCGGCCGGGCACCGGGGGGCTTCGCGAGACCGACATTCTGGAAGCCATCGACACACCGTGGGTGACCATCGTCTGGGATGATCCGGTCAACTTGATGAACTATGTGACATTCGTCTTCCAGAAACTCTTCGGCTACAGCGAACCGCACGCGACGAAGCTCATGATGCAGGTCCACCAGGACGGTAAGGCGGTGGTGTCGGCCGGCAGCCGCGAGTCCATGGAGGTCGACGTCACCAAACTGCATGCGGCCGGTCTGTGGGCCACGTTGCAGCAGGACCGCTGAGCCGGGGACTCGGTCGGCGCACGGTGCGTAAATGGAAGCGGGTAGCCGCTGCCGACGGGCCCCGTTTCGTTTCGGCGCTGGAGCCGCACGAGGCGGCCTTGCTCAAGAATATGGCGACCTCGGTGCAGCAGATGCTTGGCGACCGGCAGTCCGCGGCGCCGTCGGACCCACTGGAGCAGATCACCGGCATTCGCGTCGGCAACTCCGCCCCGCCGCAGGATGCGACGGTACGGCGGCTACTGCCGGACTTCGTACGTGATCAGCGCGGCCGGACCGATGACGACGCCGCCTCCAACGATGCCCTGCGCAGCCTGCATGAGCCGCAGATCATCGACGCCAAAGTCGCTGCCGCGCAGCGGCTTGTGGACACCATTCCGGATGGCGGTGGCCGACTGGAGTTGACCGAGGAGGACGCCAACGTCTGGATCTCGGCGATCAACGACATCAGGTTGGCGCTGGGGACGATCCTGCAGATCGGCCCGGATACCCCGGATCGGTTGCCGGCCGGTCATCCGATGGCCGCTCACCTGGAGGTCTACCACTGGCTGACGGTGCTACAGGAGTATCTGGTGCTGGGCCTGATGGGTAAGCCCATTCGGTGAACCCCGGGCAACTCGGTTCGATCACCGACGTCGGCGGGATCGCGGTCGGCCACCATGATCGCTGTGATGACGATGCGACGGTGGGCGGACCGTCAGCGCCGGGTACCGGATGGGCATGCGGGACAACCGTTGTCATCGCGCCGCCGGGGACGGTCGGTGCAGTCGATGTCCGCGGCGGGGCGCCCGGCACCCGGGAGACCGATCTGCTGGATCCGGCCAACAGTGTGCGCCATGTCGACGCGGTTGTGCTCAGCGGCGGTAGTGCGTTCGGCCTGGCTGCCGCCGACGGTGTCATGACCTGGTTGGAGGAACGCGGCCGCGGAGTGCAGATGACCGGGGGCATGGGCACGGTGCCGGTGGCGCCCATGGGCACGGTGCCGATCGTGCCCGCCGCGGTGATTTTCGACCTACCCGTGGGGGCCTGGTCGAGCCGACCGAATGCCGACTTCGGCTATGTGGCAGCAGGCGCCGCGGGTCCCGACGTGGCACTCGGCTGTGCCGGTGCGGGCGTAGGTGCGCGCGCCGGTGTGCTCAAGGGCGGGGTGGGCACCGCCTCGACCACGCTGCCCTCCGGTGTGACGGTCGGCGCGATCGTGGTGGTGAACTCGGCCGGCGAGGTGCTCGACCCGGGGACCGGACTGCCGTGGATGGCTGAACTGGCCGAAGAGTTCGGGCTCAACCCTCCGTCACCCGGTCAGATCGCCGAATACGCCGCACTGCATCGAGATTCCAGCCCGTTGAACACCACCATCGCAGTGATCGCCACCGACGCCGCCCTCGATCCGGCGGGCTGCCGGCGCGTTGCGGTCGCCGCGCAGGACGGGCTCGCCCGGGCCATCCGGCCGGCCCACACCCCACTGGACGGCGACACCGTGTTCGTGCTCGCCACCGGTGCGGTCGAGGTGGCGCCGGCACCGGACACCCCGGCGGCGATGCTCCCGGAGACCGCGCTGGCCACGGCGGTGGGAGTGGCGGCTGCCGACTGTCTGGCCCGCGCGGTGCTGGCCGGGGTGCTGGCCGCGGACCCGGTGGCCGGGATCGCCACCTACCGCGAGGTATTCACTACCGGCTAGCCCGCGAGCGTGCGTGTCGGTACCGCGACATGCCGCCCGGGCGGGCATTTTGTGCACGTTCACGCGGGAATCCGGGGCGGTAACCTGTGAGCATGCCCGAAACCGCGCCCGCCAGATGGCCGGCGTGGAAACTCGGCGGCGCCACCATGCTGACCTTCGTGGCGCTGCTGTACCTGATCGAGATCGTCGACCAGTTGACCGGGCACTCGCTGGATCGCAACGGCATCCGACCGTTGGAAACCGACGGGCTGTCGGGCATCCTCTTCGCACCGATGTTGCATGCCGACTGGTCGCACCTGCTGGCCAATACCGGTCCGGCTCTGGTGCTGGGTTTCCTGGTGACGCTGGCCGGGATGTCCCGGTTCGTCTGGGCGACCGCGATCATCTGGATCCTCGGGGGTCTGGGCACCTGGCTGATCGGCGGTATCGGCAGTTGCCGCATGGAGACCATCCACATCGGCGCCTCCGGGCTGATCTTCGGCTGGCTGGGATTCCTGCTGGTATTCGGCTGGCTCACCCGGCACATCTGGCAGATCGTCACCGGTCTGGTGGTGCTGTTCGTCTACGGTGGCATCCTGTGGGGTGCGGTTCCGGTGCTGGATCGCTGCGGTGGGGTGTCCTGGCAGGGCCACCTGTGCGGGGCCATCGCCGGTGTGCTCGCCGCCTACTGGCTGTCCGGCCCCGAGCGTGAGTCCCGACAACGCACCAAGACGGGCCAGCTTCCCGGGCCGGCGGTGTGAGTAGGCACGGCGCGCCGATCGGCATCTTCGACTCCGGCGTGGGCGGGCTGACGGTGGCCCGGTCGATCATCGACCAGTTGCCCGATGAGGATGTCATCTATGTCGGTGATACCGCACACGGGCCGTACGGCCCGCTGAGCATCCCCGAGGTTCGGGCCCACGCCCTGGCCATCGGCGATGACCTGGTGGATCGCGGGGTCAAGGCACTGGTCATCGCGTGCAACACCGCATCGGCGGCGTGTCTGCGCGACGCCCGGGAACGCTATGACGTGCCCGTCGTCGAGGTGATCCTGCCGGCGGTGCGGCGTGCGGTCGCGACGACCCGGACCGGACATATCGGGGTGATCGGCACCCGCGCCACCATCTCCTCCCACGCCTATCAGGATGCCTTCGCCGCCGCACGGGACGTCGAGGTGACCGCGGTGGCCTGCCCGCGGTTCGTCGACTTCGTCGAACGCGGTGTCACCAGTGGACGGCAGGTGCTGGGTTTGGCCGAGGGTTACCTCGAACCGCTGCAGCGGGCCGAGGTGGACACCCTGGTGCTGGGCTGCACGCATTACCCGCTGCTGTCCGGGGTGATCCAACTCGTGATGGGCGAAACCGTCACCCTGGTCTCCAGCGCGGAGGAGACCGCCAAGGATCTCCTGCGGGTGCTCACCGAACGGGACCTGCTGCGTCCGCACCCGGAGCTACCGGGGACACCGCCGCCGGCCCGGATATTCGAGTCGACCGGTGACCCGGAGGCGTTCACCGCACTGGCCGCACGGTTCCTCGGCCCGGTGGTCACCGGGGTGCACAGCCCCAGCCCGTCGTCCTGACGCGCGCAAAGTACCAGTTTTCCCATCCGTAACGTGGCAAGCTTGTGCTGTGCGACTGACCGTCCTGGGGTGCTCGGGCAGTGTCGTCGGGCCTGATTCGCCCGCGTCGGGGTATCTACTGACCGCCCCTGACACACCGCCGCTGGTCGTCGACTTCGGTGGGGGAGTGCTCGGGGAGTTACAGCGCTACGTCGACCCCAACGAGGTTCATGTCCTGCTGTCCCACCTGCACGCCGACCACTGCCTGGACCTGCCCGGGCTGTTCGTCTGGCGGCGTTACCATCCGGTCCCGGCCGCCCAGCGCGGAATCATGTACGGCCCCAGCGATACCTGGACCAGGTTAGCGACGGCATCGGCTCCGGTGGGCGGGGATGTGGACGATTTCACCGATATCTTCGACGTACGTCAGTGGGTCGACGGTGAGCCGGTCCGGTTCGGTGGGTTGACCGTCCTGCCGAGGCTGGTAACCCATCCCATCGAGTCTTTCGGGCTGCGGGTCACCGACCCGAACGGTGCGACGCTGGCCTACAGCGGTGACAGCGCGATATGTGATTCGCTGGTCGAACTCGCCCGCGGGGCCGACATTTTCCTGTGTGAGGCGTCCTGGACCGACTCCCCGGAACGGCCCAAGCATCTGCATCTGTCGGGTGCGGAGGCCGGCCGGATCGCCAAGCGGGCCGGGGTGGGTGAACTCCTGCTGACCCACATTCCGCCGTGGACCTCCCGGGAAGACGTGATCGACGAGGCCAGAGCGGAGTTCGACGGTCCGGTACGCGCGGTGGTGCCCGGGGAGAGCATCGACATCTGATCTCTGTCGCTCGTGGCGTCGACTCGGTAGGCTACACACATGTCTACGTCGACGACGACGGTGAGAGTCTCCGTCCAGACCCGCGACCGTCTGGCCGCACAGGCGCGCGAACGCGGAATCTCGATTTCAGCCCTTCTCACTGAATTGGCTGGTCAGGTGGATCGGGAGGCGATGTTCAGCGCCGAACGGGAGGCCACCCGGGCCGAGTCGGCCGCGCGGGCAGTCCGCGACGAGGATCAGGACTGGGATGCAGCCGCCGCAGATGGTATCGACTGAACCGCACCGCGGGGAGGTGTGGCTTGTCGCTTTCGACGCGGCCCGCGCCGGCGAACCCGGGAAGCATCGGCCCGCCGTCGTCGTCTCCGCCGATGAGTTGCTCGTCGGCGTCGAGGACGAGTTGGTCGTGGTCGTCCCGGTGTCGAGTTCCCGGTCTCGGACGCCGCTGCGGCCTCCGGTCGCACCGACTGAGGGGGTGGATGTCGACAGCGTCGCGGTCTGTCGCGGTGTCCGGGCGGTAGCTCGGGTGAGTCTGGTGCAGCGCCTCGGGGCTGTCAAGGCCGAGACTATGCGTGACATCGAGCGCGCGTTGGCCGACATACTCGGACTCGGTGGTTAGCCGCCCGCCGGTGGCCGCGCGTTAGGGTCTCGGAGTGACTTCACGACAGGACGGCAGGGAAGACGACGAGCTACGGCCCGTGGTCATCACCCGTGGCTTTACCTCGCACCCCGCCGGTTCGGTGCTGGTCGCCTTCGGTGAGACCCGGGTGATGTGTACCGCGAGCGTCAACGAGGGGGTGCCGCGCTGGCGCAAGGGCTCCGGGCTGGGCTGGCTGACCGCGGAGTATGCGATGCTCCCGGCGGCCACCCACACCCGGTCCGCCCGCGAGTCGGTGAAGGGCCGCCTGGGCGGACGTACCCAGGAGATCAGCCGGTTGGTCGGGCGATCGCTGCGGGCCTGTATCGATCTGGCGGCACTGGGGGAGAACACCATCGCCGTTGACTGCGATGTGCTGCAGGCCGACGGCGGAACCCGCACCGCGGCGGTCACCGGCGCCTATGTGGCGCTCGCCGATGCGGTGACCTACCTGGCGGCGGCCGGCAAGCTCTCCGACCCCCGGCCGCTGTCCTGTGCCATCGCCGCGGTCAGCGTCGGGGTGGTCGACGGCCGGGTGCGTGTCGACCTGCCCTATGAGGAGGACTCCCGCGCCGAGGTGGATATGAACGTCGTCGCCACCGACACCGGAACGTTCGTGGAGATTCAGGGCACCGGGGAGGGGGCCACCTTCCCGCGCTCGACGCTGGACAAGATGCTCGACGCGGCGATGGGGGCCTGCGATCAGCTGTTCGCCGCTCAACGCGACGCCCTGGCGCTGCCCTATCCGGGCGTGCTTCCGGAAGGGCCGCCGCCGAAGAAGGCGTTCGGAAGCTGAGTGTGAACGCGCTGCTGGTCGCCAGCCGCAACCGCAAGAAACTGGCCGAATTGCACCGGGTGCTCGACGGGGCGGGTATCACCGGGCTGGCGCTGCTGACACTCGGTGATGTCCCGCCCTACGACGAGGCACCCGAGACCGGAGCGACGTTCGAGGAGAACGCGATCGCCAAGGCGCGCGACGGGTTCGCCGCCACCGGACTGCCGACCCTGGCCGATGATTCCGGGCTCGAGGTGGCCGCGTTGAACGGGATGCCCGGGGTGCTCTCGGCGCGGTGGGCCGGCGGACACGGTGATGACTCGGCCAATTACACCCTGCTACTCGCTCAACTTCGGGACGTGCCCGACGAGCGCCGCGGTGCCGCGTTCGTCTCCGCCTGCGCGCTGGTGACCGGCCCGGGCCGGGAGACGGTGGTCCGAGGGGAGTGGCCGGGCATGATCGCCCGGGAACCGTTGGGCGACCGCGGGTTCGGCTACGACCCGGTGTTCATCCCCGAGGGTGAAACCCGCAGCGCCGCCCAGTTGAGCCCGGCGGAGAAGGACGCAGTCTCGCACCGTGGCCGCGCACTCGAACTGCTGGTGCCGTCGTTGCGGGAGTTGGCTAGAGGTTGAACCGGTCCTTGATCTCCCGGGTCTGAACCTGCTCGACGATGATGCCCAGCAAGGGAACCGTGCCGGCCAGCAGGACCCCGATGGTCTTGGAGATCGGCCAGCGCACCTTGACCGCAAGGTTGGCGGTGAAGAGCAGGTACACGAAGTACACCCAGCCGTGCACCACTCCGATCCAATTCGGCGGATTGTCCACCTTGACGATGTATTTCAGGACCATCTCGTAGACCAGGGCGATCAGCCAGATACCGGTCATCCAGGCCAGCACCCGATAGCCGTTCAACGCCGACCGGATCTTCTCGACCGGGGTGATCGGCGGGGTGTCGGGGGCGGTCATGCGGTCGTCCTGTTCTGGTCGGCGTGGTCGTCGTGGTTGCTGGCACGGTCCGCATCAGCGAGTTCGGCGAGGTAGGCGTTGTACTCGCGCAGCGCAGAATCGGTGGGTTCCGCGCTCGCGGGCGGTCTGTCCGGGAGTAGCCCGGCCGGGATCTCGGTGACGTCCCCGGAGGCGGTGGGCGGTTCCGGCGGGGCTTCCTCGTAGCGGATGAACTTGCGGTAGGCGTAGAGGCAGAATCCGGCGAACAGCGGCCATTGCAGGGCATATCCCAGGTTCTGGAAGCTGCCCGCGTTCGACTCCCACCGGCTCAGCTGCCACCAGCCCAGGGCCAGGCAGCCGGCCGCGGCGACGATCGCCAGGACCAGCAGGCCGTACTTGCGGCGGCGGGGAATGGGCACATCAAGACGGTACCGTCTGCGGGGCCGGGTATGACCGCGGTGGCCCTTGGCGCCGCCTGCCGTGCTCCTCGCAGGGCACTCAGCGGCGTCCCGACGCCCTGGCTGTCGCGGCGCCGGGGGCCTTTGCTGTCTTGGCCACGGTCCCAGCACCAGTCGCCGGCCGGGACGTCACCGCTGCCCGGCGCGCCGCCGCCGCAGAGGACCGGTTGATGTTGATACCGGGTCCGTTCTGGATGATGGTCGCTGAGTCCTGCCCGATGGATCCGGCGATCGACAGCGGGCCGGGTCCGGCCAGCACGGTGTTCTTCTGAAGGGCCCGCCCGCTGCTCAGGACGCTGAACGCCGCGGTGAAGTAACCATCGGTCGCACCCTCCCCGCCCGCTTCGACCCGGTTGTCGTCGCCGCCGATCTGCGCTGCCGCGTTGGCCGAACCGGTGGCGGCGCGGACGACATTGCTGCTGCCCCCGAATTGAGCCGCCGCGTTGGCCGCTCCGTTCAGGGCGTAGACCTGGTTGTCAGAGCCGCCGAGTTGGGCGGCGGCATTGGCGGTCCCGTTCCGGGCGTAGACCTGGTTATTGGTGCCACCGAGTTGGGCGGCGACGTTCCCCAACCCGTTGGAGGCGAAGGCGCGGTTTTCGGTGCCGCCGAATTGGGCCGCGGCGTTGAGGAAGCCGTCCGCTGCGACGACGTTGCTCCTGGTGCCCATCATGCTGACCGCCGCGTTGAGTGTGCCGTTATCGCCGTTGCGGCCGGCCAGCACTGCGTTGTTCGTCCCGCCGAGATTCAGCGCGACGTTCAGTATCCCGTCGGCGACGACCGACAGGCCCTCATCAGGGAGTTCGGTTCCATCGCCGAACAGGTTGATCGCGATGTTGCCGAATCCGCCCCGGGCCCTGACCTCCGATCCGCCCGGCACCGTGGTGCCCAGTGAGACGTTCGCGGCGAAATTCGCGAAACCTTCGGCCACCGCGGTGCCGTTCGCGCCCAACTGCACGGCCACGTTGAGAGCGCCACTTGACGCTTCGGCGACCGAGTCCGGGCCAGCGGCGAATGCGATGCCAAGCAGGCTCGCCGCCCGGGCCCCGGCGTTCTCGCCGATCGCGATCGCGATCCCCAGCGGGCTGCTGGTGCAGCGGGCCGGGTCGGTGCTGAACACCCCGAACGCCGAGGCGCAGCTAGCGTCGGCCGGTGGAGAAAGGCTCAGGCCCCCGGCACCCATCGCCGCCGCCGCGAGGATTGTCGTCGTCCGTGTCGCTGCTGCGCTTCTCGTGCCCATACCGCGCTCCCCTTGTATCTGTCTCAAAGTCTTTGCGGCGAACCCATTGGGACCTTTACACGATCGTCGTTATCCCGCAACCGATTCAGCGTGAGATAGGCTCATCGCACTTCGCGGGTGTGGTGAAATGGCAGACACGCCGGCTTTAGGTGCCGGTGCTCGAGAGAGCGTGTGGGTTCGAGTCCCTCCGCCCGCACCATTGGTTATGCGTGGTATGCGCCCTTAACGCCCGGTTGGCGGCCTCAGGAGTTCCGGCGAAACGTTCCTCGACCCGCAATGTGGCCGTAACTATTCCGACAATGTTGCCATCGGCAGCTACTCAGTGGCCCTAAGCCGGAAAAGAGGAATCCGGCGTCCGTGTGGCGCGGTCCTGGCCAGGTAGTCGCCGTACCCGGCGTAGACCTGCTCAGCCAGCGCGTACAGGCGCGCATGCTCGTCGGGGTCGGTCACCTCGCTGGCGAGGAAATCCTCACCGCCGAAACGGCATTGGGGGTTCGTTTTCAGGTTGTAGTACCACGCCGGATGCTTCGTCCCGCCGAAGTTCGAGGCGATGAGGATCGGATCGGGGCCGTCATGGAAGTAGGTAAGCTGCACTTCCCGGGGCTGACCCGACCTGGCGCCGATCGTCACCAACGGCGCGTTGACAACGACGCCCATCGAGGTCGTGAAACGTCCGCCCGTTGCCCGGTAGAGCACAGGGTCAAGACGGGTCGAGACACGGCGGGCGAACCACTGCCCCGCGGAGGAGCGTCCGAACCTCTCGCCGACCCGGTAGCCACGCCCGCGGCGCCTGTGGGGGTCGACGTAGCGCAGGGGCATGACCGCACCGTACCCGCCGATCCGCGCAGAGCTGTCGCCGTCAGTCGTTAGCATCCCAAATATGGGGGCGAAGAAGACTGACGATGGCGCAGGCTGCGGTTGGGCAATCCTGTTATTCGTTCTCTTTATCGCCGTCGCCTGGCCCTACTATTTGGGGACCTGGCTGGCCGTGCAATACGGGGCGAACAACCCGTCCACAGCACGGTCGGTGACCGGCTGGATCCTGGAAGTGCTGTGGCTCGGCGGCTTGGTGTCGTTCGCCGGGTGGTCGTGGCTCAAGGAGAAGCGGAAGCGGGACGAAGCCCGCCGCCTCGAGCTCCTCGCACAGCAACGCAAGCGGGAGTTCGGGTCGGCCGGCGCGCGTCTCTACGAGCAGGCCGACGCGTCGGTGTTGATGATCGCCGCGTCCGAGGCCGCCAGGTCGGGATGGCTCGGCGATCCCGCTGATTTCGACTTCCGTGCCGACCTGGAGGCGATCGCCGCCAATCTGCGCCGGGCCGGGAACATCCGCGCCGTCACCGCGGACGCCTCGTCGATCCGCGACTTCAGCCAGACCGACAAGCAGATGCTGCACGACGCGAAGGTCGAGATCGCCAAGCTGGAGAACTCGGTAAAGCAGCGCGTCGAGCTGATCGGCAAATGCGCACAGCAAGCCGCCGACATCGACCGTGCTCTGCGGGAGGAACGCGAAAGCGACGTCATGGCCAAGCGGCGCGAGGATCTGCGCGGACGCCTCGGCCCGATGCTCTACGGATCACAGAAGATGCCGATTGACAGCCCATCGGAGTCTGCCGATGTGGTGACGGCACGCGCCGCCGCCTTCCACGAACTCAAGGCCCTCATCGACAAGCACCGACTCGACGCGCCGAACGACTAGCCTGAAGCGACCCGCGAGGTGGGCCCCTGCAATGTAGGGGCCCACCCCCGTGGACGATCCTTAGACGGTGCCACCGGCACCGCCGGAGCCGCCGTCACCGCCGGCCCCGCCAGTCGGACCGGTGCCGCCCTCGCCGGCGCTTCCCGGCGATCCGGGGGATCCGGGGTCTCCGGTGCCACTGGCGCCGCCGGCGGCCCCGCCGCCGCCGTCACCGCCGGTGCCGCCGCCGAGGACGCCCGGTCCGCCGTTGCCGCCGGCACCACCATCGCCGCCGGTGCCGCCGGGGCTGGCCGTTCCGCCGTCGGCCCCGCCGAGCGCGCCGTCACCGCCGAGGCCGCCTGCACCGCCCTCGCCGCCGGGCCCGCCGTCGACACCGACCGAGGCGCCGGTTCGCTGCTGGGACACCCCGGTCCAGCCACCGACCGGTTCCGTGTACTCGACGAGGTAACCGCTTATCAGGCCGGCACCGTTGAGGGGAAGGTCGTTCCAGAAGCCGCGACTGCCCCGGGGACCGTTGGTCGAGCCCCAGTCCTCGTTGCCCGCATTATCCGGCTGGTTGACGTTCCACCTGGCGTAGTTGAACGGCCCGGTCGCAAAGCCACCGTCGACGGGCCTACCCCCCTGCCAGAACTGAATTCCAGCTTCGGGACCGTCCATCCACCGCCACACCCCTTCGACTGCTGCATCGGAGGCTCCGATCCAGATGTCCCCGGCGCCGACCTTTGACTCGATGAACACGTTCTCGTCTTCGGTCGTGATGTTCGTCAAGTAACCCGTGGCCCCGTTGAGCGTCCTTGTCTTGGCCGCAGCCCGGGCGTTGTTCCAGTTGATGTTCGGCGAGGGCACGTACTCGTAGTAGCTGTTGGTGATCGGGTTGTAGTACGTGTCCGCCCGGTTGACCGACGAGGTGACCTCGAAGTCGAACGCACCCTCAGCGTCACCGGTCGACAGCTGCATGGTGGCGAGGGCGGCGTTAACGGCCGCCTTCGTCCCGGTGAAGTTGAGCGTCGTCTTCTCACCGGCGAAGTCGAACCCGAAACTCGGGTTCAATCCCGCGTAGCTGCCGAACTTGAACGTGGTGCCCTCCGGCGCGTTCGGGATCGAGACCGAGACCAGCAGAACATCGGTATCGGTGAAGTCGGTGATCGACAAGATCCCGCCGGCTGGCTGATCGGCGGTATTGGGTGGGAACAGGGTGCCGGTGTTGTTACCCGTCCCGCCGGTGCCGCCCTGCCCGCCGGTTCCGCCATCGCCCGCGGCGCCGGCATTGCCGCCGATACCGGCGGTGCCGCCGGTGCCACCGGTGCCCGCTTCGCCGCTGTCTCCGCCGGTGCCGGCGTTGCCGCCGGCCCCGCCCTCGCCGCCCATTGCGCCGCCCTGGAAGGCCGAGTCGCCGGTGCCGCCGGTACCGCCGTCGCCGCCGGTTCCCGCATCACCGCCGGTACCGCCGGCCCCGCCGCTGCCGTTGGTGCCCGACAGGCCGCCGTTGCCGCCGGAACCGCCCACGCCGCCCGACCCTCCGTCGGCACCGGCACCGCCGGTGCCGCCATCGCGGGCGGCCTCACCTGCTTCGGCATCCGAGCCGGCGCCGCCGGTTCCACCGTCACCGCCGGTTCCACCGTCACCGCCAGCGCCGCCGGCGCCGCCGTTGCCGGTGGCGGCGGTGGCATTGCCGCCGGTACCGCCGATCCCGCCGGAACCGCCCTTGCTGCCGGCTGCTCCGTTGGATTCGATTCCGGGGGCTCCGTCTGGGCCGGTGAATCCGTCGCCGCCGGCCCCGCCGTCACCGCCTCTACCTCCGGTGGCGGTAGTGGTGGCGCCGCCGGCGCCGCCGGCGCCACCGTTGCCGCCGAGGACGCCGACGCTCGTGGAGGCCAGTCCGTTGCCGCCGTTGCCGCCGTTGCCGCCGTTGGCCCCGAGCCCGTCGGCCGCGCGGGTGACCCCATCGCCGCCGAGACCGCCGGTGCCCTCGGCTCCGCTGCTGCCGCCGTTGCCGCCGTTTCCGCCGAGCGTGGCCGAGTCGGCACCGTCGGCGCCGTTGCCGCCGGCTCCGGCGTTACCGCCGACGCCGCCGTCACCGGCGGTGCCGTTGATGCCGCCGGGACCACTGGCAACACCGCGTGCGCCGCCGGCGCCGCCGTTGGCACCGGCACCGCCCGTGCCGCCGTTGGTGCCCTCCCCAGCGGCGGTGGTGTAACCGTTGCCGCCGTTGCCGCCGTAACCGCCGATGCCACCGTCACCACCGTCACCGGCGATGCCGGTGGTGGCGTTGCCGCCATCACCGCCGGTACCGCCCGATCCGCCCGGGCCACCGGGGTTTCCGTCCGGGCTGCCGAAGGCGCCGTTCGAACCTGGACCGCCGCCGCCGCCGGCGCCGCCGTCGCCACCGTCACCGGCAACACCACCGGTCACGCTGCCGCCGTCACCGCCCGCCCCGCCGGCGCGGGCGATACCGCTGGGATTGCCGAGGTTCCCGGCACGGCCGCCGTCGCCGCCGTTGCCGCCGTCGCCGAAGGCACCGTTGGCATCGACTCCGGCTCCACCGCGGCCCTCGACGCCGGCATCGCCGCCGTCGCCGCCGTCGGCACCGGCGCGGCTGATGGTGGAGGAGAAGGAACCGCTGTCGGCGCCGTTGCCGCCGTTGCCGCCGTCGGCGCCGCTTCCGGCCGCGCCACCCTGTCCACCGTCACCCCTTTTACCGGCGATCGCACCTGCGCCACCGGCGGCACCGCCTGCGCCGCCGTCGCCGCCGTTGCCGCCGTCACCGCCTACGCCGCCGTCACCGCCCGCGGTGGCAGCACTCGAGGTGGCAGTCGTCGGGCCGTTCACAGCATCGGCTCCGGCCACGCCGAGGCTACCGTCGGCTCCATCGCCGCCTCGGCCGCCTACGCCTCCTGCACCACCGTTGCCGTCGGTACCGGCGGCACCCGCGGTGGCCGTGCCGGCCGCGCCGCCGGCGCCACCGGTTCCGCCGTTGCCGGCGTTGCCGCCGCTGCCGCCAGCCTGTCCGGAGGCTCCGGGGTCGGTTTCCGCGGCGCCGGCCACCCCGTCGCCGCCTGCGCCGCCGTTGCCGCCGGTCCCGCCGACGCCGCCATTGCCGGCATTGCCCGAGATGGAGCCGCCGTTGCCGCCGTTGCCGCCGGTCCCGCCGACGCCGCCGACCAGACCGTCCTCGCCGAAATCGCCCGGGTCGACGCCGTCGGCACCATTGGCGCCGGCGCCGCCGGCCCCGCCGTCGCCGCCGTCGCCGCCGTTGCCGACGTCGCCGCCGTTGCCGCCGGCACCACCGTCACCGCCGGCAGCTCCGGCGGTCAGTGCGGTGAAGCCGTCACCGCCGTCGCCGCCGTTTCCTCCGGAGGTCGCTTCCTGTCCATCGGCTCCGTCGGCTCCGTTGATCCCGCCGGTGCCGCCGGTGCCGGCCGCGCCGCCGTTACCTCCGGTGCTCAGAGCGCCTGGGTTCCCGCCGGCGCCGCCGTCGCCGCCGTCGGGGAAGGCCGCACTGCCGGCCCCACCGTCGCCGCCGTTGCCGCCAGCCCCGGCGTTGCTGCCGTCACCACCGTTGCCGCCGTTGCCGTTGGTGCCATTGGTGGAATTACCGCCCGCACCGCCATCGCCGGCCGTGCCGCCGTCGCCGCCGAGTCCTCCGGCGCCGCCGGTTTGGGCGGGGTTGGTGTCATCGGCGTTGGATCCGGCTTCGCCGTTGCCGCCGATGCCCCCTGCTCCGCCTGCGCCGCCGTCACCGCCCGCGCCGCCGTTGCCGGAGACCGTGCCGCCGGCTCCGCCGGCCCCGCCGTTGCCGCCGTTGCCGCCGGTTTGCCCATCGGTGCCGTCGTCGCCGGGGTTTTCACCGGTGGTGCCGTTGGCGCCGTTGGTGCCGTTGCCGCCGTCGCCGCCGTTACCGCCGTCGCCGTCGGTGCCGGCGTTGCCGGCGTTGCCGCCGTCCCCGCCGTCGACGGTTCCGATGCCGGAGGCGTCGCCGCCGGCACCACCGTTGCCGCCGTTGCCGGTGGTGCCGTCGCCGCCGGCGCCGCCGTTACCGGCGGTTCCGGTGCCGCCGTCGGTCATCAGGGCGCTGCCGCCGTTGCCGCCGTCCGCGCCGAGGGTTCCGGTGCCGCCGGCGCCGCCGTCGCCGCCGGTGATGGTGCCGGAGGTGTTGTTGACGGCGTCGCCGCCGTCCCCGCCGGCCCCGCCCGGCCCGCCGGTGGAGTTACCGCCGTTGCCGCCGTATCCGGCCACGACCTCGCCGCCCTCGGTGGTGGCGTTGCCGCCGTTGCCGCCGTTGCCGCCGGCGCCGCCGGTGGTGTCGCCGCCGTTGCCGCCGTTGCCGCCGTTGGCGCCTCCGGAGGAGAGGTTGGTGTCGTTGGCGTAGGACTCGCCGCCGTCGCCGCCGGCCCCGCCGTTGCCGGTGCCGCCGGTTCCGCCGTTGCCGCCGTTGCCCGCCCGGGAGTCGCCGCCCCGAGCCAGGGCGGTACCGGTTCCCCCGGCCCCGCCGTCGCCGCCGTTGCCGCCGCCGGCCCCGCCGTCGCCGCCGTTGCCGCCGGTGGCGTCGATGCCGGTGAAGTTGGCGTTGGCCTCGGCGTCGCCGCCGTCGCCGCCGTTGCCGCCGTCGCCGTTGGTCGAGTTGCCGCCGTCGCCGCCGAAGCCGCCGAATGCGTAATAGTCTTCGGCGAGCGCTCCGCCGCCGGAGCCGCCGTTGCCGGCCGCACCGTTGGTGGAGTCGCCGCCGGAGCCGCCGTCGCCGCCGTTGGCCTCGAACTCGTCGCTCTCCGCGGTTCCACCGTTGCCGCCGGCCCCGCCATTACCGGTGCCGCCGTCGCCCCCGGTGCCGCCGTCGCCGCCGTTGGCGACATCGCTGGTGTTGGTGGCGTTGCCGCCGTCGCCGCCGCGGCCACCGGAGAGTCCACCGGACCCGCCGTCACCGCCCCGCCCGCCGTCGGCGACGAAGTCGCCGTCGCCGTCGGCGTCGCCGCCGGTGCCGCCGGTGCCGCCGTTGCCGCCGTTGCCGTCGGCGGCGCGGGTGGCCCCATCGCCGCTCAGCCCACCGATCCCGGCGGTCCCGGCGTCGCCGCCGTCACCGCCGCGGCCGCCGTCGTAGACACCGTCCGCGCCGTTGCCGCCGTTGCCGCCGTCGCCGGCGTTGCCGCCGGTCCCACCGGCCCCGGCATCACCCGAAACTGACCCGCCGGCCCCGCCGGCTCCGCCGTTGCCGCCGGCCCCGCCGTCCTGGCCGTCGGTGCCGTCCTCGGCGGGGTCGACACCGTCGGTGCCATCGGCCCCGGCGGCACCGTTGCCGCCGGCTCCGCCGTCGCCGCCGTTACCGACCGCACCGCCGTCGCCGCCGGCACCACCGTCACCGCCGGCAGCTCCGGCGGTCAGTGCGGTGAAGCCGTCACCGCCGTCGCCGCCGTTGCCGCCGGAGGTGGCTGCCGCGCCGTCGGCACCGGTCGTGCCCGCGGTGCCGCCGGAGCCCCCGGTGCCCGCCGCGCCGCCGTTGCCGCCGGCGCCCAGGGTGCCCGGGTTGCCGCCGTCACCACCGTCGGCGCCGTCGGGGAAGGCCGCACTGCCATCACCACCGTCGCCGCCGTTGCCGCCGACCCCAGCGTTGCCCCCGTCGCCGCCGGCCCCGCCGCTGCCGTTGGTGCCATTGGTGGCGTTACCACCGGCGCCCCCGTCGCCGCCGGCACCGCCGATGCCGCCGTTCTGACCGTCCCCGCCCGCCTGGGCGACCTGGATATCGGTCGCGTTCCCGCCATTGGCGCCACTGCTGCCAACCGCACCGGCCCCGCCGTCGCCGCCTTCACCGCCGACTCCGCCGTTGACGGCGATCGACCCACCGGCGCCGCCGGCCCCGCCGTTGCCACCAGCCGCGCCTGGCGCGGCATTCGGATCGGAGGCTGCGTCATAGCCGGCCCCACCGTTGCCGCCGTCGCCGCCGTTGATCGCTGGATTGCCTGACTGACCGTCGATGCCGCCCGGCCCAGTGCCCTTGACGCCGCCAGCCCCGATGTTGCCGCCGTCACCGGCGTTACCGCCGTCACCACCGTCGGGCGTGGTGGCGTCACCATCGGCGCCGTCACCCCCATCACCGCCCACGCCGGCATCGCCGCCGGTGCCGCCGTTGCCGCCGTCGCCCTGGGTGCCGGTGTTGCCGCCGGTGCCGCCGGTGCCGGCTTGGCCGCCGGTTCCTGCGTCACCGCCGTTGCCGCCGGCTCCGCCTGCTCCGCCGTTGCCGCCGTCGGTGCCTGCGTCACCGGCGGTGGTGGCGTCGGTGCCGTCGAGGCCTTCGCCGCCTTGGCCGCCGGTGCCGCCGTTGCCGGCGTCACCGCCTTGGCCGCCGTCGCCGTTGGTGCCCGCGGTGGTGCCGGTGCCGGCGTTGCCGCCGGCTCCGCCTTCGCCGCCGGATCCGGCGTTGCCGCCGGCTCCGCCGGTGCCGCCGTCGCGATCTTGCTCGGTGCCGGTGGTTCCGGTGGCGCCGTCGCCGCCGTCGGCGCCGGCCCCGCCGATACCGCCGGTGCCGCCGTTGCCGCCGTCGCCCTGGGCGCCGGTGTTGCCACCCGGACCACCCGACTCGCCGCCGATACCGCCGGTACCGCCGTTGCCGCCGGCCCCGCCGGCTCCGCCGTTACCGCCGTCGGTGCCGTCTGTGCCGGGATCGGTGGCGTCCGTGCCGATCAGACCATCGCCGCCGGTGCCGCCGGTGCCGCCGTTGCCGGCCGTTCCGCCGACACCTCCATCGCCTCCATCACCGTCGGTGCCAGTGGTCGCCGTTCCGGCCTGACCACCGGCACCGCCCTGGCCGCCCCCCGCGCCGTCACCGCCAGCTCCGCCAGTCGTTCCGTCCGGAGCTTCTTCGGTGCCGTCGATGCCGTCGATACCGGTGCCGCCGTTGCCGCCGGCGCCGCCCTCGCCGCCGGTGCCGCCGTCACCAGCGGTTCCTGACGTGGCTCCGCCGCCGTCACCGCCCGTGCCGCCGGACCCGCCCGCCGTACCGTCCTCGCCGGTCCCCGGCGCGCCGTCGTAGCCGCCACCCCCTGAGCCGCCGTTGCCGCCGTCGCCGCCGCTGCCCGAAGTGCCCGGCTTGGCGTCGCCGCCCCGGCCGCCGTCGCCGCCGTTGCCGCCTTCCCTGTCTGCGACCGTGGAGGTCCAGCCGTCGCCGCCGTTGCCGCCTTTACCGCCGCTGGCCGTGGTTCCGGAGGATCCGGAGCCCCCGCCGGATCCGCTTTGGCCGCCGCCGCCGCCCTCCCCGCCGGTGCCTCCAGCGCCGCCGTTGCCCCCGTCGGGGTTCTCTTCGGTGCCGTCGGCACCGTCGGCACCGTCGGCAGCGGCGCCGCCGCTACCGCCGTTTCCGCCGGTGCCTGTTCCCGAATCGCCGCCGGTGCCGCCGGTGCCGCCGTCGCCGCCATTGCCGCCATCGCCGTCAACCGCGTTGCCCCCGTTACCGGCGGTGCCGCCGTCGCCGCCGTCGCCACCGGCCCCGTCGACCGCGCTGCCGCCGTTTCCGCCGGTGCCGCCGTCGCCGCCGTTTCCGCCGGTGAAGGCGTCTCCGCCGGTGCCGCCGTCGCCGCCCTTGCCGGCGTCGTTGTCACCGGTGGCGTTGTAGCCGTCGCCGCCGTTGCCGCCCGCACCGCCGTCCGCGGCCTCGCCGTCGGTGCCGGGGTTGGTGCCGGAACCGCCAAGGCCGATCGAGCCGCCGTTGCCACCGGTGCCGCCATTACCGCCGTTCGGGGTAGCAGCATCAATGCCGTCGCCGCCGTTTCCGCCCGCGCCGCCAGCTCCGGCATTGCCGCCATTACCTGACGTGCCGTCGCCGGCCGGTCCGCTGCCGGCCTCCCGGCCTTCGCCACCATTGCCGCCGACTCCGCCGTTGCCGCCGTTGCCGCCGGGCGCGGAGTTCGAGGCTCCGCTGCCGGCGTCGCCGCCGTTGCCGCCGTTGCCGCCGTCTCCGCCGAAACCGTCAGAACCCGAACCCGGGTCGAGGCCGCCATCAGTGCCACCGGCGCTGCCGCTGCCGGCGAGTCCGCCGGCCCCGCCGGCACCGCCGTCGGTGCCGTCCTGTCCGGTTCCCGTCACACCGCTGTAGCCGGTGCCGCCGTCGGCGCCGTTGCCGCCGTCGCCGCCGTTGGCGCCATTTCCGCCGGTGCCGTCTGTGCCGGCCGCTGCTGTACCGCCGCCGGCACCGCCGGCGCCTCCGTTGCCGGCTGTGCCGGCATCGCCGCCGGATCCGCCGCTGCCGCCTGCCTGTCCGGCCACCCCGGGTGTGGTGCTGGAGGCGCCGTCGACGCCGTTGCCGCCGTTGCCGCCGTTTCCGGCGTTGCCGCCCAGGCCGCCGTTTCCGCCGTTGCCGTCGGTGCCGGCTGCTGCCGCGCCGCCGCCCGCGCCGCCGGCTCCGCCGACGCCGCCGGTTCCGCCGTTGCCGGCG
>Ga0180436_10000494_pt1 | contig 40721 bp, 41 predicted proteins | sample SS_ome_2_FD_132434 | JGI IMG/M metagenome (GOLD analysis project Ga0180436, IMG submission 132434) | Hypersaline lake sediment archaeal communities from the Salton Sea, California, USA - SS_3_S_2 metaG | ecosystem: Environmental > Aquatic > Non-marine Saline and Alkaline > Hypersaline >... | reverse complement strand
TTTCTGCTATTACATCACGCTACCCATCGGGTTGGAGTTTCTGATCGGTTTTGGTACCGACGAGATCGAACCGATCATCACCGTCAACAGCTACCTCAGTTTCTCTGGATTGATGATCATCGCCTTCGGTGTGGCCTTCCAGCTGCCGGTGCTTTCCTACGTACTTACAAGGCTTGGCCTCCTGGGGCCGCAGATGATGGCCAAGGGAAGACGCTACGCGCTGGTGGGGATTCTTACCCTGGGCGCCATTCTGACTCCTCCCGATATCTTCACGCAATTGCTTCTGGCCGGTCCGATATACCTGCTCTACGAGATCTCCATCATAGTATCCAGAATGGCCTACAAGCCGCCGGAGGAGGACGAGGGGGATGCTTGACAAGCCTTCGGGACAGGCCTAACTTGAAAGTCCGAGAATAACTTCAGCGGGCGTAATTCAGTGGTAGAATGTCAGCTTCCCAAGCTGGACGCCGTGGGTTCGATCCCCATCGCCCGCTATTATTGTGAGTAAAATGTGCTGAAGATAAAGTCCGTAGATCCAACATCGCCAGTTTATGGCGACATCCGCCCCGGGCATCGGCTGCTCAGTATCAACGGAAGCGAGATCGATGATGTCATCGACTTTCGTTACAAGAGCTCAGAGCCGCGCCTCGAAGTTCTCTTTGAAGACAAGCACGGCCGCCAGAGCGAATATCTGTTCGAAGATCTGTATCCCGGCGCTTTGGGCCTGACGTTCGAGGACGACAAGGTTCATGTCTGCAAGTGCGACTGTATCTTCTGCTTCGTACGCCAGCAGCCGAAAGGAATGCGGCGGGCGCTTTATGTGAAGGATGAGGATTTCCGGCTGTCGTTTACGCACGGAAATTTCATTACGCTGTCAAACGTCACCCAGAATGAGCTGGACCGAATAGTCGAACAGCGGTTGTCGCCGTTGTATATATCGGTGCACGCCACGGACGACAGTCTCCGCCGCTGTATGCTCAAGAACGAAAAGCTCGAGCCGGTGATTCCCCAACTCAAGTTTCTCGCCGAAAACCGCATCTCGCTCCATACACAGGTGGTTCTCTGTCCCGGATTCAACGATGGTGACCAGCTGGCCAAGACGATCGACGACCTCGCCGAGCTGGATGAGATGGTCGAATCGCTGGCGATCGTTCCCGTGGGATTGACGCGGTATCGGGAGAAATTGCCCAAGCTACGGTTGTACGAACCGAAAGAGGCGGCTGCGATCATCGACTACATCCATAAGCGACAGAAGGAGTTCTTGAAAGCCAGAGGAAGTCGCTTCGTGTGGCCGGCCGATGAGTTCTACATTGCCGCCGGAAGACCTTTTCCGCGCGAAAGCGAGTACGAGGAGATGCCCCAGTTCGAGAACGGAGTGGGTATGGCCCGGCACTTCCTGACCGACTTCAATCGACGCAAACAGTGGCTCAAGTCCAAGGATTCGGGGCGTCGGGTGACATTTCTGACCGGTCATTCAGCACACGGGTTCATGAAGGATGAAATACTTCCGGTGCTGGTCGAGGAGCTGGGTATTTCGGCCAAGATTGTCCCGGTGACCAACAAGTTTTGGGGCGATTCGGTAACTGTATCGGGACTCTTGACCGGCCAGGACCTCCTGGATGCCGCGCGGGATCACGCTCCCCATACCGATGTCATGCTCTTACCTCCCAACTGCCTGAATCAAGACAATCTCTTCCTGGATGACATGAGTTATTACGATTTCGTCAACCGGCTCTCCTGTCGTGTCCATCGCGGTACCTACAACTTGGTTGATACGTTGCGCGAGGTTCTCTGATGGCGCTTCCGATGGTGGCAATCGTGGGGCGTCCCAACGTGGGGAAGTCGTCTCTGTTTAATCGCATGCTGCAGAAGCGCATCGCGGTCGTGGCGGAGCAGCCCGGCGTAACCCGCGACCGGAACTACGCTACTTGTGATTGGACCGGGCGGCATTTCCAACTTATCGATACCGGTGGCATCGTCGATATCAAGCCCGATCACATGGAGCAGTTGATTGTCGACCACGCCCAGATCGCAATCGAGGAAGCGGACGTGATCCTGTTTTTGGTCGATACCCAGGTGGGAGTCGATCCGACCGACCACAAGATCGCCAAATCGCTGGCAAAGTCGGGTAAAGCTTGTATCCTCGTGGCCAACAAGGCCGACAACGATAATCTCGAGCAGGAAATCTACGATTTTCTCAAACTCGGACTGGGGGAGCCGCTGCCCATTTCGGTTACCGGGGGAAGAGGTATCGGCGACCTCATGGATCAATTGGTGGAGAACCTGCCTCCCGAGGAGGAATCCGAGGGCGAAGATGATGGCGCCATTCGAGTGGCCCTGGTGGGTCGCCCCAACGTCGGCAAGTCGTCGTTCATCAACAAACTGATCGGATGGGAACGGCATATTGTCTCGCCCGTCGCCGGCACCACCCGCGACTCTATCGACACTCCTTTCGAGTACGAGGACCAGACCTACATAATGGTCGACACTGCCGGTCTTCGGAAAAAGTTCAAGGTCCACGAAAACATTGAGTTCTACACCACCCTGAGGTCGACCCGGGCCATTAACAGCTGTCACGTGGCCGTGATCCTGATCGATGCCGCCGAGGGCGTTACGGCTCAGGACCAAAAAGTGGTCGAGCAGGTTCTTGGAGCCAGGCGCCCGGCCGTCCTGGCCATCAACAAGTGGGACCTAATCGAGAAGGACAGTCGCACGGCCGATGAGTTTACCCGCGAAGTACACGATATCATCGCCAGGTTTTCCTATGTGCCGATAGTCTACATCTCGGCCTTGACCGGACAGAGAGTGCAAAAAGTGCTGCCGATTGTCAAGCAGGTCTATGAGGAGGCTCGCAAGCGTATTCCCACCTCCGAATTGAACGAGTTCCTGGAGGGGGTTGTGGCTCGCAAGCATCCGCCCTCTCGACGAGGCAAGTATATCAAACTACGCTACTTAACTCAGAGCGAAATAGCCCCGCCGACGTTCATATTCTTTGCCAACCACCCGACGCTGATCGATCGTTCATATATCGGGTACCTGACCAACCAAATCCGGAAAGCCTATGGATTTGAGGGAGTTCCGATCCGCCTGAAGTTCCGACGTAAGTAGTTTCGCACCTCAATATCATTTTCCTGCAACAGTTTAGTAACGACTAGCCCACATTCGGCCGATAGGGTCTCTATGACATTGACCGTCGATGAGCTAGAGATTCGTCTGCACGAAGCCGAGAGTCGCCTGGAATCAACTAAGGCTGAACTTAGTGATCTGGCCACCATGGGTACGGTGGTAACCTCCATGTTGGAACAGGACACCATGCTCTCGGTCGTGATGGACATGGCTATCCGCCTGGTAAGAGGCGAGGTCGGAATCATTATGCTCGAGGAGGAGGGCGAACTGCAGCCTAAGGTGACCTGGGGAGTTGACGCCGAGTTCGCCAAATCGCTCATGTACGTCGACGAGACCGACCTGCCTTCGTACTGCTTCCGAATTCGCGAAACGATCATTCTGAATGAGATGTCGATCACGAGTGAGGACGGTATGCGGATCGATTGCATCATCTCGGTACCTATCAAGACTTCTGAGCGCTGTCACGGCGTAGTCCTGATCGTCAACAAATCGACCGGTGTTGGATACAGCGAGAAGGACCGCGAAAGCCTGGAAATGCTGCTCAACTTCGTGGCGGTATCGATTGAAAACAACCGCCTCATGAAACACCGCTTGCGGCAGCAGAAGCAAGAGCAGGAACTGGCCATCGCCGGGCAGGTCCAGGAGACGATCATGCCGCAGGATGTCGACAAGATCGAAGGTGTCGAAATCGGTGCCGCCTACTACCCGGCCGGAGAGGTCGGGGGCGATTTCTACGATATCATCAAGATCAGCGACACTCGCTTTATGGCTTTGCTCGGCGACGTCTCCAACAAGGGCGTACCCGCGGCTCTGGTAATGTCGGCAGCAGCGGGAATAATCAAATCGACGCTGCATGCCCAGCCGGCTATCGAAGTCTCGGAGTTGGCAGGACGTCTCAACAATCTCCTCGTTCATGAGATTGTCAAAGACAAGGAGATGTTCATTACGCTGTTCTTCGCCGATTTTGATCTCAAGGAAAATCGCCTGACCTACTGTAACGCCGGTCACTTGCCGGGATTGTTCTGGGACGATGAGCAATCCAAAACGATCGATCTGAATGAGGGCGGGCCGATTGTCGGTCAGTTCGAGGGCCTGGAGTTCAAGCAAGGTGAAGTCGCTCTCCACTCCGGCGACCGGTTGTTCCTCTTTACCGACGGATTGACCGAGGCCGAAGACGCCAGCGGCAATCTCTTTGGCCGCGAACGCGCCGAGCAGGTCTTCAATGTCGAGCGCGGCATGACTTCGAAGGAGTTCTGCTCACGAGTTAAACAGTGGATCGACAATTTCCAGGAAGGCGCGGCCGAAGATTCGCACGATGATTTCACCCTTTTGCATGTACGGATGTGCTGATATGATTCGCCGAGACCTGACATATCCGTCCTCTAACGAATCTGAACAGAAGCTGTTCGAGTTAACCGAGGAGTGTCTCAGGGATGAGGGCGTCGATACCGTTTTGGCCCGAAGATTTCTCCTGGCAATCTCCGAAATCTTCACGAACGCTCTGGTTCATGGCAACAATAGTGACCCGAAAAAAGAGATTCGAGTCATTCTTGAGATAAAAAAGACCAGCCTACGGGCCGATATAATAGATCAAGGCCGAGGAGGCCTAAAGCGGATAAACAACCGTCAGCCCTCCAACTCGTTGTCCGAGGGAGGCCGCGGTGTCGACGTAGTAACCTACTACGCGGACACCGTTGTGTTCGCTGAGGATGACAAAGGGGGATTGAGAGTGTCGATACATTTTGATCGTGAAAATGAGAAACAGCTTAGTAGTTCTTAATACGTTTGGAGGAAGTCATGGAAATCACGGCTAGAGATGCCGGTGATGTCACCGTCCTGGAACTGAAAGGCCGACTCGATATGGCCAGCGGTTCGTCGCTCAAAGAACAGATCAAAGTTCATTTCGAGCAGGAGAAGAACTCGATCCACCTGAATCTCGGAGAAGTTGAGTTTATCAACAGCTCGGGGCTTGGGGCTCTGGTTTCGATCATGAAAGAGGTCCGTCTTCGCAAGGGCCGTTTGACCCTGTCCAATCTGGCTAGCTACGTTCAGGAAATCTTCGAGATTACCCAGCTTTCGCACATCTTCGAGATCTTTAAGACCGAAGAGGAAGCCCTGAACTCTTACCAGACCGTACAGGCCGGCTAATTGAGGCGCAGGTAACTTTGGGGGTGTGCTTATGACAAGTGTCATTGACACTATTGGCGAATTACTTTCTCGCCTCCAGTCTCCTGACTTCTACGAACGCGAAGAAGCCGTTCGCGAACTGGGGACTTTCAACGAAGACGAGGCGGTGGCCGGCCTGGTAATGGCAATCGAGGATTCTGATTTGGGAATCCGCGAATTGGCTGCCGACATCTTGTCGAAAATGAAAGGGGAGATCGCCTCCCGATTGCTGATCCGGTTTCTCGGTCACGACGATATCGGAACGCGCAATCTGGCCGCCGAGATTCTGGTGAAAGTCGGCGATGACGCGGTTGAACCGCTAATTGAGACCCTGGCCGACGAGGATGCCGACGTCCGCAAGTTTGTCGCAGACATCCTGGGCCTGATTCGGGACCCGCGCAGTGTCCAGCCGCTGTGTGAGAGTTTACACGACGACAACGCTAACGTTGTCTGTTCCGCGGCCGAGGCACTCGGTGAGATCGGGGCCGTGCAGGCAGTCGGACCGCTACAGGAAGCGTATACGCGCGTCGAAGACGCTCGCCTTCAGTCGATCGAAGCGATCGGCAAGTGTGGCGGATCGGATTCGATCGAGTTCCTGTACAGCTGCCTCGACACCGATGATCCCATGGTGTTGTTCGCCGTGCTGGAAGCTCTCGGGAAGATTGGATCGCTCGATTCGGTTGAGCGACTCTTGCCATACCTTGATGATGCCGACTCGTCGATTGCCGAAACGGCCTTGATGTCGGTTATCGAGATCTCGCTAAACAACGGCGGGAAATTGGAACATACCTTGCCTCTAGATCGCTTTGTTGACTTCCTCTTCGATGGCATCCGCCGGGGCAATAGGGATCTCACCGATTTCACGCTGGCTCGAATGAAGCACTGGCACGGACCAAATGTGCTCGAATCTCTGGTCGATGTCCTCGACTCGGTCGGTGAGGACGAGCGCAAGCAGATCTCCGACATGCTGGAAAAAGTCGGCCCGACAGCTATCAGTCTGATGGTCGATAAGTTGGCCGAAGTCACGGCCACGACCCAGCTGGTCATTCTGGATATCGTCAAACACCATGTTGACGAGGAGATGGCCGCCAAGCTGGCTCAGTATGCCACGGCGCCGGATCCGGATGTTCGCCAGAGAGTTGCCCACACCCTGGGCATCGCCGGCTGGTCAGGTGGAATCGACTGTTTGAAACGACTGGCTCGTGACGAAAACGGTCACGTTCGAAGTGCCGCCTACGCCGCTTTAGGCTGGTTGTCTACCGAGCAAGAAATCGACTTCCTGTTTGACGGACTCAACGACGAATATGTCGATGTACGTGAAGCTGCCGTGGGTGCTCTTATAATGAGCGGCTCGGGAATGGCCGTGGATCGGTTCACTCAAGACCTGTATCACGAGAATCTGGAGCGCCAGCGGCTGGCCGTAAGCGCCCTCGGGTTGATCGGAGATGCCGGTGTTGTAGAACCTCTGGCAAAGGCCTTGAACCATCCCGAAGCCACGATCCGCAAGCTCGCCACGGGTGCGCTGGGTCGCATCGGTCAGATACTGGACGTCCAGCCTCTGGTACAGGCGTTGTCGGACGAGGATAACTCTGTACGCAAAGCCGCGATTTCGGCTTTGATCACCGTGAGTGGCGCCGAAGCGGTTCCACAGATACGGTTCCTTCTGGACGACGACGACCTGTGGGTCAAGTATCACGCCATAAATAGTATTGGCGAACTCAAGGAAGCTCAGTTCAGTGAAATGATACTGCCGTTCCTTGAAGCCGAAGACGACATTCTCAAGATCGCTGCCGCTAAAGCCCTGGCTTTGATGAAGGCCGACACGGCGGTTGCGAATCTTAAGAACCTGCAACAGAGCGAGAATTCTGACGTCGTTCAAGCCGTCGAAATGGCCCTGAACGAAATTGGAGGATAGTGATGTCCGAACAGCCTTCGATTCTAATTGTCGATGACGAACTGCTGATCCGTGATCTACTATATGACTTTTTCAGCAGTCATGGCTGGGATATTGCGACCGCTGAAAACGGTTCGAAAGCGTTGGGAATCCTTAAGGACAAGGATATCGATCTGGTTCTCACGGACCTGAAGATGCCGGAGATGGACGGAATGGATCTTACGCGACAAATGCGCGACGACTATCCCGACATTCCGGTAGTGATTATGACCGGGTTCCCATCGGTTGATTCGGCTGTGGCCGCGCTCCGCTCGAGAGTGGCCGACTATGTTACTAAGCCTTTTAATATAAACGAATTATACAAGATTGTTCAGTCGCATCTGACGGAAACGGAAGAGAAGTGACACACCACGACGAGAAACCATTCCCGACCAGAGTTCTGGTGGCCGACGGCAACCAATCGGTACGAGACCATATGGAAGCCGTGCTGGAACGTCTCGGAATCGAGACCATGTTGGTGGCTGACGCCGTGGGCTTCGTATCGGCCCTGGCTACAGATCAGTTCTCTATAGTTTTCCTGGACGACTCCCTTCCGGGAGAGGATCCCGGCAATCTGGTGGAGAGAGTAGAGCAGTTTCGCCCCGATCTCCCGGTTGTCATGATGACCAGTTGTCCCAGTATCGACGGGGCGGTAAACGCTCTGCGCTACGGGGTGTGCGACTTTCTTGTAAAGCCTTTCAGTTTGGAGGATCTCGAGTCCGCCATTGAACGAGCCGAACGTCGGATGCGGCGATTCGCGCAACAATCTGTGGTGGACGTCTCAGTCTTTAGCAATCAAGAACCCGATTCGGGGCGCTGAAACTGAGGGGGTAAAGAATACGCTGGGTGGCTAGGAAACGGTTCGTGTGATCCGTAAGATCAAGGGTTAAGCATGCTGACAAAGCCTGATTCAGATCCCGAAATGACACAAGAGGAATTCGTGATGATTCGCGATTTCATTCTTGAAAGAAGCGGTATCCTGTTTGCCGAGAACAAAATGTATCTGCTAAAGAATCGGCTCATAAAGCGTATGGCCGATCTGGGCATCAAGGCATACCGCGACTATTTCTATCATGTCAAGTACGATACCTCTAACCGAGAATTCAGCCAGTTGATGAATCTCATTACGACCAACGAAACGAGCTTTTTCCGTAATGAGCCGCAACTGCTCTCTTTCTCGGAGGAGGTCTTACCGCTAATGGTGCAGGCCAAGGCGGCCGACCGGTCCAGCCGATCGATTCGCATTTGGTCGGCCGGGTGCTCGACCGGTGAGGAGCCCTACACACTGGCGATGATGATTCTCGAACGGCTGGGTTCGGTGGCCGGGTGGAATATCGAAATTGTCGCCAACGATATCTCCGAACAGGTTCTGCACAAAGCTCGTCAGGGAGAATACTCCGGTATAACCCTGCGCAATGTCAAACCGACGGTACTCAATAAGTACTTCACGCGAGTCGATGGCAGCGATCTATACAAGGTAAAACCCGAAGTCAAGTCGTTGGTACGATTCTCACAGATAAACCTGAGCGATTCGCGACAGATATCTCGCAACTCCAATATGGATGTGATCTTCTGTCGTAATGTCATGATCTACTTCTCCGATGACGTCAAGAAGCAAATCGTTCGAGGCTTCTACAACTCGCTACGACCTGGAGGCTACTTCTATATAGGCCACTCCGAGACCTTGCACGGAATATCCAAGGCCTTCAAGTTGGTCTATTTCAAGAATGCTCTGGTGTACCAAAAGGAGGCCACTTCTGCGCCCGAAACAACGAGCCGTGCTGCCAAGGCGGATGCGGCCGGGCGGAGTCGAATTCAGGTCAATCGAGGGAGCAGCTCGGCTAAGTCCGGCTCATCCGGAGGCGCCGCCAGGGCGCTGGATCTGCTCTCCAAAATCAAACCGATGGCGGTGAAGAAATGACAAACGCTAAAAATACAGGACAGGATCCCATGCCACAGACGATACTGGTGGTGGACGACTCGCCAACTGTTGTCAAGTTTGTAGCTTTCTCGCTCAAGAAGGGCGGTTTTCAGGTGATCACGGCCTGCGACGGAATGGATGCGGTGGAGAAGATCTCCAACCATCCGGGCGAGGTCGACATGGTGATCACGGATCTCAACATGCCTAACCTTGATGGCTACGGTCTGATTTCCACCCTGAGGCAGAACGAGAAACACAAGACGACACCGATCATAATCCTTTCTTCCGAAGCCGAGGAAGAGGACAAAGAGCGCGGCCTGGAGGTTGGGGCCAACTCCTACCTGGTCAAGCCCTTCAAGAGTGCGGTTCTTCTCAGCGAAGTAGACCGCCAACTTAAACAAGAAGCTAATGCAGTTGAGTAGTATTAAGGAGGCATCGTGGCTAATCTGAAGATTCTCGCTGTCGACGACAGTCCGACGATGCGACGCATCATTATCAACACCCTGAAGCGAGCCGGCTTCGAAGATGTCGTCGAAGCTTGCGACGGAAAAGATGCGTTGGCGAAGATGAAAGTCGACAAAATCAATTTCGTCATCACCGACTGGAACATGCCGGAGATGGACGGATTGACTTTTGTCAGCACCCTGAGATCGAATGCAGAGTACAAGTCTCTGCCGATCCTGATGGTCACCACTCGTTCGGTTAAAGACGACATTGTTGAGGCACTCAAGGCAGGCGTCAACAACTACATCGTAAAGCCGTTTACTCCCGACACCCTTAAAGAGAAAATCGAGCAGATCCTGGCCGGGTGAGGGCGTTGGATCAAGGAGGATACGATGTCAGAGAATATGCCTCTCCAGGCCAAGATTCAGGCGGAAGTTGCGGCCCTGGCTACGTCCATTGCCGACATAGTACAGAAGTTTAAAGGACTGCACCACCCCTTGGCCGAGAGTAAAGAAAAGGTCCCGGTTGCGACTCAGCAGCTGGACAAGATCAGCGAACAGACCGAGGCAGCCACCCATCAGATGCTGGACATGGTGGAGCAAATCCAGGTTCGCGAAGAGAAGGTGATCGACGGGCTCACCAAAATGAGTGAGATATCGGAGCTTACCGAGCCTAACGCCGCCAGCGGTTTAATCTCGGAACTGAAGGAACTGGCCCAGACCAATCTGAACGATGCCTACACTATTATGGATGCCCTGCAGTTCCAGGATATAACAGCTCAGCAGATGAACCACGCGGCTTCGTTGCTCGAAGATATCGAAGTCAAACTTCAGAGCATTATGGCTATTATGGCCGGCAAGTCGGTTGAGGAAGTTAAAGCATCCTACAGTAAGGACCGGGTGTTCGATCCCAACGCCGATCTGTTTGACAAACGGACGGATCAGGAGGCTATTGACAGTCTCTTCTCAAAGAACAAGTAAGGAAAACGGGGCAATAGATGACAAGCGATGTCGACTTTGAGATGGAGGAAATGAGAGAGATTATCGATGACTTTCTCGTCGAGGCAGACGAACTCATCGAAGCTCTTGACAACAACTTCGTGAAACTTGAGACCAGTCCGGGAGATCTGGACCTCCTGAACGAGATTTTTCGCGCTGTGCATACCATCAAGGGGACCTCGAGTTTTTTAGGTTTCGAGCAGGTGACGACCCTGGCTCACAAGATGGAGGACATCCTCAACAAGCTGCGCAAGTCGGAACTAACGGTTACGCCGCAGATTATGGATGTTCTACTTGAAGGATTGGACCTTCTCAAGTTGTTACTCGATACGGTTCGTGACGGCACGAACGAAACTCACGATCTCAAGGACATCCTTGCTCGCCTCGATATCGCCCTCGGTTCTGAATCCGAATCGGACGGCGAATCTGAGGAGTTAGCCTCGGAGGAACTTCCCGAGGTAACCCCGGAGGTCTTGGCTTCCGACGATGCCGACGAAGTGCCGATCGCGGAGGAGGCAACCGATCCGACCGCTACCGCCAAATCGGCGATGCAGAAAAAACGGACGGAGCAGACCATCCGGGTCGACGTCGATCGACTCGACAACTTGATGAATATGATGGGCGAACTGGTACTCGGGCGGAACAGCTTGATGCAAGGGCTCTCGACTCTGAATACCGAGCACGAAGGCGATTTCCAACTCGACCAGGTCAACCAGGCGACGAAATCGATCAACTTCATCACGACCGAACTTCAGATGGCCGTCATGAAGATGCGAATGCTTCCGGTCGGCAAAGTGTTTGGTCGCTTCCCCCGTCAGGTTCGCGACCTTTCCCGTGAGATGGATAAGGAAATCAATCTCCACATCTCCGGTGAAACTACCGAACTTGACAAGTCGGTCATCGAAGAGATCGGCGATCCGTTGATGCACATCATTAGAAACTCCTGTGATCACGGTTTGGAGACAGCCGAGGATCGCGTCCTGGCGAGCAAACCCAAGGCCGGAAACATCTGGCTGCAAGCCGCTCAGGAAGGATCCAATATTGTCATCAGCGTGCGGGACGACGGCCGCGGTTTTGATATCGATGCCATCAAAGCCAAAGCGATCTCCAAGGGACTAGCCACGCCCGAAGAGATCGAGCGGATGTCGGACAAGGAGATCTACAGCTTCGTATTCCAGGCCGGTTTTTCGACTGCCAAGGTGATTACCGATGTCTCCGGTCGAGGCGTCGGCATGGATGTAGTGCGGACGAACATCGAGAAGATCAACGGTCTTATCGAACTGAACTGTGTCCCCGGTCAAGGGAGTACGATTACGATCAAACTGCCTTTGACCCTGGCTATTATCCAGGGATTGCTGGTCGAGTGCGACGACGAGGTCTTTATCCTGCCGTTGTCGTCGGTCCATGAGACTATCAAACTGGAAGACTCCTCGGTCTTCTACGTCAATCAGCGGCCGGTTTTCAGACTCCGCGAGGAGATCATTCCGATAATCAACCTGGCCGACATTCTCAGCAGTGATCCCAAGGGATTCATTCTTACCGAAAAGCCTTACATTGTGGTTGTCGGATTGGCCGAGAAGAAGCTGGGGCTTATGATCGACCGCTTCCTGGGACAGGAGGAAGTCGTGATCAAGTCGCTGGGCAGCTATCTGGGTACAACCGAGGGAGTCGCGGGAGCGACGATTCTTGGTGATGGTCGTATCAGGCTGATAGTCGACCTGATAGGCATGTTCAAACTGGCCAAAAGCCTCGCTGGGTAGGGGAGAACTACTGTGACAGGTACTGCCGCAGGAAAGCAGATCAAGATACTCGTAGTCGACGACTCAGCGTTTATGCGCAAGGCGTTGTGTATCATGCTCGAGTCCGATCCTATGATCAAGGTGATAGGCACTGCCCGCGACGGTGAAGAGGGTGTCGAAAAGGCTCGACGTCTTAAGCCGGATCTGGTGACAATGGATATCGAGATGCCCCGCATGGACGGCCTCACGGCCCTTCGGGAAATCATGTCCAGCAACCCGGTTCCGGTTATGATGGTCTCCTCGCTGACCACCGACGGCGCCAGTGCAACCCTGGACGCGCTCGAAATGGGCGCGGTCGATTTCATTCCTAAGCAGCAGTCATTCGTTAGTCTGGACATCGTCAAAATCAAAGATGATCTCCTGGCCAAGATTAAAGACATTGCCCGACGTAAGAGTATCCTGATGGCCCGTCATCGTCGTGTGAGCAAGGCCGTCAAACCGGGCAGTGGGGCACCGCGCCCGCAGCCCCGTCGAGCGACCAGTCGACCTCCTGTCGACATGTCGGTGGCGACTCCTGCGGCTAAGCGAAATCACAATGTCGGCATCGTCGTCGTCGGTTCCTCAACCGGCGGTCCGCCGGCCCTGCAAGCGGTGATTCCTCGGCTGCCGCGCAATCTCCCCGTGGGATTGCTGGTTGTGCAACATATGCCTGCTATGTTCACAAAGTCGCTGGCGGAGCGCCTCGATTCGCTCTCGAAAGTAAACGTCCGAGAAGCCGCCGATCGTGATCAGATTGAACCGGGACAGGTCCTAATCGCTCCCGGCGGTAAGCAAATGGCCATCAAGCGAATCGGCGGAAGAGCTCAGGTCGCCATCTCAGACCATCCCGTCGAGGCCCTTTACAAGCCATGTGTCGATAATACCGTGCTATCGGTCGCGGACATTTACGGCAAGAGCACCCTGGCGGTCATGCTCACCGGCATGGGCTCCAACGGCAAGCAAGGCTTTCAGGCTGTTAAGGGAAAGGGCGGCAAGGTAATCGCCCAGAATGAAGACTCCTGTGTCGTCTACGGGATGCCGCGGGCGGTGATCGAAGCCGGCCTGGCCGACCATGTCGTACCGATAGATAACGTCGCTTCAGAGCTTCTTAGCTACTTCTAGAATCAATCTTTTTAGTTGAACCTCCGGTGCTCAAGGCGTAGTCTCGTGCGTAGAGATTATTATGAGCCGAGAAATGGAAAATACCGGCAAGACGGCGATCGACATCAAGGGCGAAGACCAGGACGTTGACCGTTTCGCGGAGTCATATGCGGCTTTTAGCCGGACGATCAACTCCCTTCAGAGGAAATACATCGAACTCAAGGATGAGTTCACCGCCCAAAACGAGCAGCTCGTGGAAGCCAATCGCAAGTTGCTTGAACTGAGTGAACGCAACCTTGAAGCCACTGAGTTTCTCGACGGAATTCTCAATTCGCTCTCGGCGGGTGTCATCGCTGTTGACGCCGACGGCCGCATAACGCACTTCAACCCGGCATCGGCCAGAATTCTGGGACTGAGCCAGGGACAGGTGCTGGGTGAGCCCTATCGCGATGTGATCCAGCCGGGAAGCCTGCCCCACGCCAGTGCTCTTCGCACGGCGGAATCGGGTCAGGCGGTTGACTCGGTTGAGAAGTCGATTGATCTCGAAGATGGCCGTCGCCTCTGGTTGTCGGTCTCAACGGCAACCCTCAACGGTGCTGACGGCGAGTTAGTGGGTGCAGTGGAAGTGTTCCAGGATCAGACGCAGATCAAGAAAATGGAACGCGAGTTCTCGCGTCTCAATACATTGGCGGCAATGGGCGAGATGGCCGCGACCATCGCCCACCAGGTCCGCAATCCATTGAACGGAATCGCCGGGTTCGCATCTTTGCTGGAGCGCGACCTGGAAGAAGACGATCCCCGTCACGCCACAGCCTCCAAAATCGTCCAGGGTGTTGAAACCCTGAACAAAACGGTGGCGACTTTACTGAATTACACTCGCTATGAAGAAACCAACAAGTCGGAAGTTCCGTTGCTCAGGTTCGTGCAGGAATCAGTGGGACGCTTCAGCTCCGACGGTCGGCGGGATCTGCAAAAGGTGTCAGTCGATGTAGCGTCCGAAGGCGACAGAATCGAATCGTCGCGGCTTTCGGCAGATCCGGTCCTTCTTCGAGAAGTGTTCGGCAACATTTTACAGAATGCTGCCGAGGCCATGGATTTTGACGGTGACATCAATGTGACGGTCAGAGGGCCACTGCAGAGCCGAGAGGTTTCACCTCACGCCGAACGCATCCTGTTGGGCGGGGAAGAGAGTATAGTTGAGGTTGTTATTGCCGATACCGGTCCTGGACTGAAAGAGCATGACCGCGAGAGAGTGTTCTCGCCGTTCTTTTCAACCCGGTCCGGAGGCAACGGGCTAGGATTGGCTGTGGTTTGGAAGATAGTCAAAGCCCACGGGGGAGAGGTGTATGTCGATAGTGCCGATTCAGGAGGAGCCGCTTTCCACGTGTTACTCCCGGCCAGGTGCGAAGACCAAACGAGGGAGCAGTAAGCATGAGATTCTCAGTACTGGTGGTTGACGACGACAAACTCGTAAACGAATTCCTGACAGAGACGCTGCAACGTGCCGGTTACAATTGCCGGTCCGCATTCTCCGGTGAGGAAGCCCTGGAAGAGTTCGAGAAGCGTCCCGCCGATATTGTTCTCACCGACATGCAAATGGATGGCATGAACGGACTGCAGGTAATCGAGGCGATAAAGGAGTCCAGCCCGGAGACGTTCGTGGTCATGATGACCGCCTATGGCACCATTGAGACTGCCGTGAAAGCGATCAAGCTGGGGGCATACGATTTCCTCTTGAAGCCGGTCTTGCCCGACCCTCTAGAGAACATCATGAATCGCATGACCGAGACCCTCACCCTCCGCGAGCAGAATGCTTCCCTGAAGAAGCAGCTTCTGGACAAATTCCAGAACATCGTGGGCAAATCCCAGGAAATGCGTCAGGTGTTTGACCTGATCGAATCGGTGGCTCCGGCGCGCTCGACGGTAATGATCACCGGTCCTTCGGGTACCGGTAAGGAACTGGTCGCTCGTGCCATTCACAACACCTCGAATCGGCGCGATGGCTCCTTCGTGAAGCTCAACTGTGCCGCGCTGCCGGAAAACCTGGTTGAGGCCGAGCTGTTTGGTTTCGAAAAGGGTGCCTTTACCGATGCCAAAAAGACCCGACGTGGTCGGTTCGAGCTTGCCGATGGTGGCACATTGCTCCTCGACGAGATTTCTGAGATGCCTCTGAACCTGCAGTCGAAACTCCTGCGAGTCATTCAGGAGAGAGAGTTCGAGAGGGTAGGCTCCAACGATACCATCGAAGTTGATGTCCGCATCATCGCTACCTCTAATCGCAATCTCAAGGAATACATTGCAGCCGGCAAATTCCGAGAGGATCTGTACTACCGGCTCAATGTTATCCCGCTTCACCTGTGTCCCCTGAAGGACCGTGTCGAGGACATTTCGCTCCTGGTGCAACACTTCATCGACAAGTACAACGAGGAGAACGGCAAAGCGGTTAGGGGCATAGAGGCCGGCGCTCTGAGGGCGCTCATGAACTACCACTGGCCGGGCAATGTCCGCGAACTGGAGAACATGGTTGAACGGGCCGTCGTAACGACTCGCATTGACATGCTGGTCGAGGATGATTTCCCGCCCGAGTTGGCACTCGGGCCGTCGGCAGATGCGGCCGTGGGGGGACTCAAAGTCCCGATGAGTCTCGAAGAAGGTAACAAGTACCTGATTCTGAAGACTCTCGAGAAGTTCAACGGCAACAAGACTCGCGCCGCCGAAGCCCTGGGCGTCACGACCAGGACAATCCGCAACAAACTGGCCGAATATAACATGAAAGAGGCCTTCAAGGCCGCACCGAGCGAGTAGACTGTCAAACCCTCTTCAAAACGAAGAGGGTTTCTTATTGAAATACCTGTCCAAGAGTTGATCATTTCCGCTTGATATCCACCAAAAACTGCCGATAACGGTGGATATGAGGCACTATTCCGCCATCAACAGCCTTAGCTGCGATAGGTCACGGAGTCGGTAGTATGGATCTAGCGACTATTATCGGATTGATCATCGCGGTCGGCGCCATCACCGGAGCCTTTGTCCTTGACGGCGGCTCTCTGGATGCTGTCTTCTTGACGGCTCCGATTCTCATCGTGGTCGGCGGCACACTCGGAGCCACGACTATCACCACCTCGATGGCGGCCGTGGTACGATTCCCTCTGTATCTCAAGCTGGCTTTCTTCGGACGTGGCCAGAACATGATCTACACGATCGACATGATAGAGCGACTTGCCGAGAACGCCCGACGCGACGGCATCCTGGGGCTCGAGAAACGGATCAAAGGGATCCGCAATCCCTTCTTCAAGAAGGCCATGCAGTTGGTCGTTGACGGCACCGAAGTGACTGCATTACGAGAAATCCTCGAAACCGAAATCGCCTACATTGAAGAACGCCACAAGATCGGGATCTACTTCTTCAACAAAGCCGGTGGATTTGCCCCGACCATGGGTATTCTGGGAACGGTGCTGGGTCTCGTACACACACTGGCCAACGCTTCCGACGCCTCCCGCATGGCCGCCTCAATCGCCAGTGCGTTCATAGCGACCCTCTGGGGTGTAGGTCTGGCCAACGTCTTCTTCCTGCCGGTCGCAGACAAGCTTAAGATGCGCCACGAGGAAGAGATCGCACACCTGGAACTGATGATGGAAGGCGTCATTTCGCTCCAGTCGGGTGAAACTCCCCGAAACATCCGCAGAAGACTCCTTTCTTTCGTCTCGCCACGCCACCGTCGTAACGAGATGTAATCATGCGCAAGCGTCGTTCGAAAACAGAGCTGTCCTCCAATCAGGAACGATGGCTGCTGACCTACGCCGACATGATTACGCTCCTGTTGGCCTTCTTCATCGTGATGTACTCCATGTCTCAGATCGATGCCAAGAAATTCGGCAAGATGGCCGAGGCCCTCAACGGTGTACTACGCGGGGGGGAGAGCATCCTGGCCAAGTACACCGAAGAGCAGCTCAAGAAGGGCCACGGTGTCCTCAAGCTGGGCAGCCTTCGAATGATACAGAACCTGATCGAGAAACGGTTCGAGAAGGTCGGACGCCTGGGCGATGTCCAAACCGAGCTGACCGAGCGCGGCCTGGTGGTACATATTATGGAATCGGCCCTGTTTGAGCCCGGCTCAGCCGTACTCAAGGGTCGAGCTATGGAGATTCTCGACCTGGTCGCCGAAGACGTGGTCGGCAGACCGAATCACGTTCGCATCGAAGGTCACACCGACGACCAGCAGATCAGTACGCCGGTCTATCCCTCCAACTGGGAGCTATCTTCGGCGCGAGCTACGGAAGTTGTCCGATTCTTCGTCAATAACTACAATATCCCGCCGGATCAGGTCTCGGCTCTGGGTTACGGTGAGTTCCGGCCGATAAGGCCGAACAATTCGATCGAAAACCGGGCTTTCAATCGCCGGGTTGATATCGTGATTCTTACCATGGAGTTGTCGCTAAAAGAGCCTACCTCCCAGATGTACGATTTCGCCGAAACGGAATGATTTCACCCCTGCCGCGGGAAATCCCTTCCGCATCGCTTTCCGCCGACACTCGACCACACACCTGCAATGCGACCTAAGTCGTTGTTGCATCGATACATTTCCAGCTAAATCCCCTTTTGGCACGAGGCTTGCAATGTGAGAGCACGAAGAAGTGCGAATAAACGTGCGATAAACAGTATGGAAAACAAACTCGCAGGATTCATGTTTCAGAAGACCGGGATCAACACTCTCGGTAAATACCTCGATGTCTCCGCATTTCGCCACAAGCTCATTAGCGGCAACGTGGCCAATGCTTCGACACCGGGATTCCGCAGCCGCGACATTGATTTTCATGCCGAGTTTAAACGCATCTCCGGCGATACCGACCGCCTCGTTGGCAATATCACCCACCAGAGTCACATTGCTCTCGGCGACCATCAGGAGGCGCCTCCGGACGTACAGCAGGCACGCATCCAGGAAGGGGAGATGAACGCGGTGGATGTCGATCAGGAGATCTCGGGACTGGCCCAAAACGAACTGCTGTTTACGGTCGGCGCCAGACTTCTCAAGAACAAGGTCGATGGTATCAGGAAGGTCATAACGTCAAAATAGGATTTGATATATGTCCGGTATTCTTAACGCCATAGAGATTTCGTCGCAGGGACTTTCGGTCCAGCGCTCTAAGATGAACGCCGTGGCCGAGAACATGGCCAACGCCGAGACAACTCGAACCGCCGACGGTGGTCCGTACCAGCGTAAGCGCGTGGTTGTCGAGGCCGACAAGACGGCAGGCACTTTTCAGTCAGCCTTGAGCAAAGCTAAGACATCGCTCGCCAGGACTTCGTCCAAGCACATCTCAGGCAAAGTCCGTGGCACTACCGAAAGACTGGACCTCCCCGGTGTGAAGGGCAAGGAGATGGTCGATGCAGACTCGACCTTCAAGCTGGTGCATGATCCGTCGCATCCCGACGCTGACGCCGATGGCTATGTCAAGATGCCGGATATCGAAATTGTAACGGAGATGGTTGATATGATGGCCGCCACCCGGGCTTATGAAGCCAACACGGTGGCAATCGCGGCCGCTAAGAAAATGGCAAAAAGCGCATTGGATATCTAGGGAATAGGACAAACCATGAAGATTAACCCGATCGGAATTCAGTCGTACCAGCAAACGGTACGGCGCGATGCCCCCGAGCAGAAAGAAGTGGGGGCTGATCCTAACGTTCAGCAGGCAAACAAGCTCAATATCGAGCCACATAACAAGGCCACCCGCTCGCAGATGGCCGTCAAAGCTCCGCAGGGCAGCTATGACGAGTTTCTGTCGGTCGAGGAAAAGAGAGCCCTTGAGCTTCTCTTCTCGCGGTTCCGTAACGCCGCTGCCGGAAGTGCCGAAAACGGCGAACAGCAGCCCGGCCTCGGATCCTGGGTGGACGTAAAGGCCTAGCCATGAAGACCAATCCCATGAATGTGCAGCGTATGGTTCCGGGCCTGATCGAAAAGGTCAACCCGGCCAAAGCCCAGGCCGCCGAAGGTGGCAAGTCATCGGAGACAGGGTTTGCGCAGCATCTCAGCAATATGATTAACCAGGTGAACGAACTCCAGTCGGATTCCTCCCGAATGCAGGAAGCACTCATGAACGGGGAACCGGTGGAGCTTCATCAGGTGATGATAAAGGCCGAAGAGGCCGGATTGGCAATGGACCTGCTCTTGGAGGTCCGCAACAAGCTTATCGATGCTTACAATGATCTAGCCCGCATGCCCATGTAGGCGGGTGCGATCGAAGCGGCCATGGAAGGTCGCTGTGCGACTTAAATAGGAATTAGGATGGACGCGTTAAAGGAATTCTTCAAGAACTTCTCCAGCTTTGTGGGGCGTATGACGCCCTCACAGGTGATGATGCTACTCGGTGTAGTAGCCGGTACGCTGGTTGGAATTGTCTTTCTTGTCGGTTGGCTCAACACTGCGACTTATACTCGACTTTACTCTCAGTTGGATGAACAGGAGGCAGGCGAAATCGCATCCTGGCTGTCCGACAAGAAGATCGAGTATCGGCTCGCCGACGGTGGACGGACAATCGAGGTGCCTTCTTCGGAAGTGTACAGTGCGAGAATCGCATTGGCTACCGAAGGACTGCCGCGAAACGGCAGCATGGGCTACTCGCTTTTCGACCAGAACAATCTCGGCATGACCGACTTTCTCCAGAATCTCAACTTCCGTCGGGCTCTCGAAGGTGAGCTGACCCGAACGATTATGCAACTGGATGAGGTCAATGCGGCCCGGGTACATATTGTGATGCCCAAGGATCGTCTGTTTAAAGAGGATCAGAAGCCGGCAACGGCTTCGGTGGTATTGAAACTCCGCGGCGGTGACGGCCTATCCAAGCCGCAGGTCTCGGGCATTTCGCATTTGGTCGCCTCGTCGGTTGAGGGACTAACACCCGACAACATCACGATCGTCGACTACAGCGGTAATCTGCTGTCGTCCGGCACCGATGCTGATCCGCTGGTAGGGATGAGTTCGTCGCAACTGGAACTGACTCAGTCGGTCGAGAAACATCTGTCCAACAAAGCTCAAACGATGCTCGACCAGGTACTGGGGGCCGACAAGTCGGTCGTTCGCGTGACTGCCTCCCTGAACTTCAAGCAGTTGGAAAGAACCTCGGAAACGTTCGATCCCAACACGCCGTCCATCCGTTCAGAAGAGCGCGTCAAGAACTCGAGCACCAACTCCGACAAGGCCGCCGAGGACCAGGAAAGCAACAACGAAAACGATTCCGAGACTACCGTCACAAACTACGAACTCAACAAGACTGTTGAACACATGGTCGATGCTCTCGGGACTATAGACCGTATCAGCGTCGCTGTCTTGGTCGACGGCACTTACACTCCCGGTGAACTTGCCGAAGGCGAAGAAGGTGTCGCGGAGATGATCTACCAACCACGTTCACCGGATGAACTGGGACGATTGGAATCAATCGTCAAGAACGCCGTTGGATACGATCAAGAGCGTAACGACCAAATCGAAATCGTGAATATCGCCTTCGATCGTCAGAATCTCGATTCCGACCGACAGGCTCTCGACTCCATGTACCAACAGGAAATGTATATCGACATCGCCAAGAAGGTCGGAACCATACTTCTCGGATTGATCGCCCTGCTGTGGGTGAGAAAACGCCTCAAGAATCTCTGGTCCGGACTTTCTCGTATTGCTCCTCCGCCGCGCCCACAGGCAGCGCCTGAACCGGAGCCGCTAGTCGAGGAAGAGGAAGCTCTTCCGGAGATCAAGCCGGAGCAGCGTAAGGTCCGCCTGGTCGACCGAATGCAGGAAACTGCCAAGCAAGAGCCTGAAGAGATAGCTCGTGTAATCAAAACCATGATGGTGGATTCATAGTATGGCCACGCAAGCAGTATCGTACGATGAAATGAACGCCATCCAGAAGGCGGCAGTCGCCCTGGTCGCGTTTGGTCCCGAAGTCTCGGCCCTGGTTCTAAAGGGCATGAACGAGAACGATCTGGAGGCCATCACGGTCGAGATCGCCAACCTGCGTGATGTATCGCCGGTGATCGAAGAAAAGGTCATGGAGGAATGCTATCAGATCTTCATGGCTCGCCAGTATATCTCGCAAGGTGGTGTGGATTTCGCCCAATCGATTCTGGAGAAAGCCGTAGGTTCCGGTAAAGCCCGCGAGATTATGAAACGGTTGGAATCGTCCATTACGACAACCGGTTTCTCGCTGCTTAAGGATATTGATGCCAAGCAACTGGTTGGTTTCCTTCAGAACGAACACCCTCAGACTATTTCTCTAATCCTCACACAGCTCAATCCGCAGCATGCGGCCGCAGTTCTTAACGAGTTGAGTCCGGAGCTGCAGGCTGAAGTCTCGCTGCGAATCGCCACCATGGAGAAGATTGCCCCCGAGATCCTTCGTGAAATCGAGCAGACCCTCCAGGGTCATTTCGAGCGCACCGGAGGTGAAATGTCGGTCTCGGGTGGCGCCAAAGCGATCGCTGAGATCCTGAATCTTATCGATACTTCCGCCGAGAAGAACATCCTCCAGGGACTTGAAGCCGAGGATCCGGATCTGGCGGCTGAAATCAAAAACATGATGTTCGTCTTTGACGACATCGTACTGCTTGACGACCGTTCGGTCCAGCGTCTACTCAAGGAAGTCGAGACCAAGGATCTGTCGCTGGCTCTCAAGGCCGCCGGCGATGAGGTCAAGGGCAAGATCTTCACCAACGTCTCGGAACGTGTGTCGGTGATGATCAAGGAAGAAATGGAATTCATGGGCCCGACCCGACTGTCGGACGTCGAAGCCGCCCAAACCCGTATTGTCGAAGCTGTCCGCAGACTCGAAGAAGAGGGCCAGATTATCATCTCCGGCCGCGGCGGTAAAGAGGATATCATTGTCTAGAGTAATTCGCAATATGACCGAGGCACCCACGGTTGTGATCGGCGAACGCCGGTTCAGCCTGGAACGTGAAGCCCAGACCGAAAAGCGCATGCAGGAACTGCTGCCGATGGTCGAGGTGCTGACCGACTCCACCGGTGCCAAGTTGATTCCCATAGAAGAGTTCGACAAGGTTGCGACGTTCATTGACCAGGAGCGAAAGCGCTGCTACAACGAAGGCCACACGCAGGGTCGCACCGAGGGCCACCAACACGGGCTAAACGAAGGTCTTACTAAGGCTCGGGAGGTGACCTCACAGCTCGAACAATCAATCAGCGACACCCTCACGCAGCGCCAGGCTCTGCTGGAAGATGCCAAGCAGAACGTACTCCAGTTGGTCCTGAAAGTCTGCCAGAAGGTAACGTTCGGTGCCATCGAGGTAGATCCTGAGAAGACGCTCAAGCTTATTAGCGGCGTCATCGACAGCCTCATCGATCGTAGCCGAATCACAATCAAAGTAAATCCGCAGCATCTGCCAATAATCGAGCAACATATTGACGATTTCCTTGAAGGCGACGCTACTATCAAAGAGATTGCCATCAAGGCCGATCCGCGAGTGCGGTTCGGTGGTTGCCTCATCGAAACTCCCACCGGGGATATCGATGCCCGCCTTGATTCCCAGTTCGACGTGATTGCAGAGATTCTAGCGGCCGTCGACACGGAGTAATCATGGAAGTAGCATACAAGATGTACGCTGAGCGGATCGACAATGTCCGCACAGTGAAGCACTTCGGCAAGGTTACTCAGGTAATCGGATTGGTTATCGAAGCAGCCGGTCCGGCCGTATCGATAGGCCGTCTTTGTCAAATCGAAAACTACGACAACGGGGCGCGCGTGAAGGCCGAAGTAGTCGGGTTTCGCGACGACCGCATTCTCTTAATGCCTCTGGGACCGATAACCGGTATTAGCCCGGGCGCGATTGTCACCTCAACTTTCGAGCAACTCCGTCTTCCCGTGGGAAACGAGCTGATAGGTCGAATCCTGGGCGGAATGGGACAACCCCTTGACGACCAGGGACCGATCACCACATCGGCAACCCGACCACTCAACGCCGACCCGATCAAACCGCTTCACCGCGAACGAATCCTGGAGCCGATCAGGACGGGTATCCGCGTTATCGACCTCACCTGCTCGGTCGGGCAGGGACAGCGAATGGGTATCTTCTCGGGCTCCGGTGTGGGAAAATCAGTCACGCTCGGTATGATTGCCCGTGGCTCCAGCGCCGATGTCAACGTCGTTGCCCTGGTAGGCGAGCGCGGACGTGAGGTGCGGGAGTTCATTGAAAGAGATCTCGGACCCGAAGGGATGCGCAACACGGTGGTGGTGGCCGTGACCTCCGACGAACCGCCGTTGATTCGTATCAAAGGTGCTTTGCTCGCAACGACCATCGCGGAGTACTTCCGCGACCAGGGGAACAACGTCATGCTCATGATGGATTCCCTGACAAGAATCGCCATGGCTCAGCGTGAAATCGGAATCGCTGTCGGCGAGCCGCCGACCACGAAAGGATATACACCTTCGGTTTTCGCCCTCTTGCCGCGACTTCTGGAGCGGGCGGGAAAGAGCGCCAAGGGTTCAATCACAGGGCTATACACCGTGCTGGTCGAAGGAGATGATTTTAACGAGCCTATCTCGGATGCGGTTCGCTCCATCCTTGACGGTCACGTGTCGTTGTCGCGACGGTTGGCGTCGCTCAACCAGTACCCAGCGGTGGATGTATTGGGTTCGATAAGTCGTTTGATGAAGGATATATCTCCCGAAGAAGAAAACGATCTGGCGGCCGAAACCAGGGAAATCCTGGCCACCTACCGCGAGGCGGAAGACCTGATCAATATCGGGGCCTATGCCGCCGGCACGAATCCGCGGATCGATCGGGCAATTGCCAAGAAGCAGCAACTCGACGAGTTGTTCCGCCAGGGTATCTTCGAACTGGCCGAGCATTCCGAGTCCGTCTCACGACTTGGTAGTATTCTCAGCGATGTCGCAGCCACGGAGGCGCCGGCATGAAGAAGTTCAAGTTCCGACTCGCAGCCTTGCTCAAAATGAAAGAACACATGGAGCGTGAGTGCCAGAAAGAGCACGGTTCGGCGCTGCGAAAAGTAGTGCAGCAGAAGAATGAGCTGACCCGCCTGGACGGCTGCCGTATCTCGGAAATGGACCGCCAACGAGGTCGTCTCACCGGGCGACTTTCGGTTGCTGAGATGCTGGTCTATTCTCGCTATTTAGTCAAACTCAAACAGGACCGAGTCACCGGCCAGGAAATGCTGGCAGTCCTGGAGAAAGATGCTGAGAAGAAACGAGTGAAGTTGGTGGAGGCTTCGCGAGAGAAGAAGACCTACGAGAAGCTAAAAGAGCGCTGGAAAGAGCAACATGACCTGGCCAACCGCAGAGCCGAAGCCAAGGAAGACGATGAAACCGCGATAACCAGCTTCCGGCGTAAGATGACCTGACACTGAAAAGAAACCAGTCCTATTTCCCAAAGCAAAACGGGTCCGCGTGAGCGGGCCCGTTTTGTGTGTAATCTGTGAGTCGACGCTAGTGACAGGGTACCGGGGGAGGGCCACCACTGAACATGTAAGCTGCCAGGTAAACCAGGTCACTGATATCCGGTACGTTTTCATCTCCCAGCCCGTCGACATTGGCTTCCTGCGGACAAGGGGAGGGGTCACCCCCCTGGAACATGAAGTCGACCAGGTAGACGATATCAGCGATGTCGATACCATCGTCCGGCGAGCCGTTCATGTTACCGCGGTCGCCGATACAGCAACCGGACTCGAGAATCTCTACAGTACCCGATACGAACTGGGGTGTAAACGCATGGGAGTTGATGTCGGAGAAGATATTGCTATGTTCGATCTGATCCTGGACCACGGTGATACTGTCTATCGTTACCGTCTGAGGTTGGATGCCGCTGGTGTAGCCCATATGGACAGTGGCAAACAGACCTTCGCCGGCGGACAAAAGCTCGGTAAAGCCAATGGCATATATCGTCACCGAACTTCCGAGTGACGTATAGCCGAGCGATGACAGGTGAAGCGCTCTGCTACCCACGAATGACACCGAGTCGACAAAGACATCCGGAGAATCCCAGGTCAACGTAACCTCTAGTCCGCCGAGGAACTGGTCGTTGACGATCCTTATCGGGATCTCAGCGCTTGAGCCGGTGTAGGCCGTGTCGGATACGACCTCGATTGTGTCCGGGACTCCAGGGTCGGGCCACTGTGCCCAGGATGATTGTCCAAATGCCAGGACCGCGATGAAGGCAACCAAGATCACGGTCGGAGAAAATCTCACGCCTGTTAACATGTAATAATCCTCATGCTTTGTACAAGCTATCAGCAAAAAAGGTGCTATCGGAATAGAGATTTATGTCGGTGCTGTAAGAACGACGTAAGTAATTGAAGTAGTTCCGCTTGCGACTATAGGAATATAGCCACACCGGCCGACTCTTGCAATCGGTTTTTTGCGGTGTTCGTTTTCCCTGCAAGACAATTCACAGGAGCGATAATAGAGAATCGTTAGAAAACACGCCTTCGACCGCTCTTGCCTCATTTTCCGTGACTTTCTGCCGAATAAAAGGGCATGGAGACTAATACAACTACGCGCAAACTGGACCGCTGCGCCTACCTCAAGGCCTGCTACCTGGCCGAAGAACTCAAATGCTTCGGCTATAAGACCGACTGCCCGCTTTACCAGAAATCTACGGGCGAATACTTCGATGAGTACCGTTTCAACGAAGCCATGGACAAGCTGATCGACAAGACGATCGCCAAGTACAATCTCACCGACGAGAACGCTGACAGTCCCTAGGCTATCCGAAAAGGTTCGGAGTTGGAAAAATCTTCCGATCTGACCAGAACCAACCGCTCGCCGAGGAGCCTTAAGGTGATTCGGCCGCAATCGTAAGTCACAGCGGGGGAGGGGATTACAGACTCGCGACGAGTTCGGCACAGTCTTCGCTCTAGGTAAGGCGGAGGTTTATATGATTAAGGGTCTGTATACATCGGCCTCGGGCATGATGCCCAACCTAAAAAGACAAGAGGCCACCGCCAATAACATCGCCAACGCCGGCGTTTCCGGATTCAAAAAGGACGCCGTCTTCAGCCGTGAACTCTCGAAGGCTGAAAAGAAGGTGGCACACCGCCGCACCGACTGGGAGAAGCCGATGGTGGACGATCTGTACACCGATTACTCCCAGGGGCATTTCTCCAAGACAGGCAACCAGTTCGATCTGGCAATCGAGGGAGATGGTTTCTTCACGCTGCAGCTCGATGACGGCACAACGGCTCTGACCCGATCCGGAAGTTTCAGCGTCAGCTCCGACGGTTTGTTGTCGCACCCGAGTGGTGGGACCGTACTTGGCGAAGGCGGCCCGATCGAAGTTCTCGGCACTGAGTTCGCCGTGGCTCAAGACGGCGAAGTGCAGGTGGACGGCACGGTCGTTGGGCGGATAGTTCCCCAGACTGTCGAGAACCTCGATGATCTGGAGAAGATCGGCGGATCGCTGTTCGCGGTACCAGAAGGTGTCAACCTGAACCAGGTACAATTCTCCTCCATACGTCAAGGCTTCGTGGAAAACTCCAACGTCGATATCGTCCGGGAGATGGTCGACATGATCATTTCGTTCCGGGCTTACGAAGCCAATTCGAAGGCTGTCAAGTCGCAAGACAACAGCCTCAACCATCTCTTCCAGAGAGTAGGATTAGGTAGATAATCAGCCTTTTAGATAGGAGCTAGGCATGATAAAGGCAATGAGAACGGCGGCCAGCGGGATGCTCGGTCAGCAGATGAATGTTGATAACATCGCCAACAACCTGGCGAACATCAACACCGCCGGTTTCAAGAAAAGCCGGGTAGAGTTTCAGGATGTGCTCTACCAGAAATTCCGTTCGGCCGGTGTCGCCACGGCGCTGGGGTCACGAGTCCCCAACGAACTGGCGATCGGCTACGGTACCAAAGCGGTGTCGACCGTGAGGCACTTCACGGCCGGTAATCTCACACCGACCGGTAACCCCCTCGATCTCGCTATCTCCGGCGACGGATTCTTCCAGATCCAGCATCCGGACGGCACGACAGTCTACACCCGCGACGGCGGGTTCAAGCTTTCAGAGGACGGGCGACTGGTGACCTCAGACGGATTCTTCCTCCAACCCGAGATCACCATTCCCGAAGATACGACCAGTATCGCGGTGGGTACCGATGGTACGGTGCAGGTGATTCAGTTCGGTCAAGAGCAGGCCACTGAAGTTGGTCAGATAGAGTTGGCTCGTTTCGCCAATCCGGCCGGTCTTACGGCTCTCGGTCGAAACCTTTACGCCTCGACGAGCGCCTCTGGGGAAGCCATCACCGACATTCCGACTCAGAACGGGCTGGGACAGTTGGACCAGGGATATCTGGAGATGTCCAACGTCCAGGTCGTCGATGAGATGGTCAACATGATCGTCGCTCAGCGCGCCTACGAAATGAATTCCAAAGCTATCCAGACGGCCGACGATATGGCTGCTCTGGCTAACAACCTGAAGCAATAGTCATGAAGACGCTTCTTCACATTACGTTCGCAGTCATACTGCTAATCGCTAGCGTCACGACTGCAGGAGCAACCCCTACCGGTGAGGCTATTGCCAATGCGATTGCCGACATGTATCAGCTCGATCGCAGCACGCATGAAATCGAGATCCTGAAGAATACCCTAAAGGTTGCGGAGGTTGCCGAAGGAGAGTTGACCGTACGTCCCATGACAAGCAAGGACCCGCTCGGTCTGTTCTCGATCAAGGCGATCGTGACCATCGACGGTCAGACGATAGAGTCGACTCAGGTAAGACTCCGGATTAAGCGGTTCGCCGAAGTCTTGGTCGCGACCGATCGCATCGGACGCCACAAGGAATTTGGTGCCGACAACCTCGAGCTGATTCGCATGGAAGTCACTAACCTGCGGGAGCAGGCAGTAGTGTCACTTGACGAGCTGGTTGGACATCGCTCTAAAAGAAACATCATGCAGGGGACGATCCTCACCACGTCGGCTATCGAACTGATCCCCGATGTGGAGCCCGGCAAGCTTGTCGACATCGTCTACGCCGACGGCATCTGCCGCATAACCGCGCCGGGGACCATCATGCAGCCGGGATCGGCTGGAGAGTATGTCCGCGTGAAGAACAAAAGTTCGAATAAGATAATCATCGCCAGGGTCGTGGATAGTTCGGCTGTGGCGGTTGATCCATAGGATGGATACCAGGAGAAGAACAATGAATGTTCGCAAGTTGCTATGGTTTCTGCTGATTCTTTTGCTGATACCGTTTGCCTTTGAAGTCAAAGGACAGGATTTCGGCAAGGGTGTGTCGCTGTTCACCGATATCAAGGCCAACCAGGTTGGCGATGTGCTGACCGTTTTGATCTATGAGCAACGTTCGGCTACACAACGCGTCAACACGAAAACCGAGAAGACCACGAAGGGCTCGACTCAGGGTGGGCCGGGAATTGGAACTCTTAGTTTCCTGCCGCTGTTCGGGTTCGACGCCGATGCCAAGCTAACTCACGACGGTAAGGGCGAGAACACACGCAACGGTTCTCTTCGAGCCAAAATGACAGTGACGGTGGTTGGTGTTAAGCCCAACGGCGACCTCATCATTGAGGGCAGTCGGACCGTGGGGGTTTCCAACGACAAGGAAGTGCTGACGCTTTCCGGCGTGGTTCGCCAAAAAGATGTAACCACGGCCAACACCATCGATTCGTATCTGATCGCCGATGCTCAGATCAGCTACACCGGCAAGGGTGCAGCCGAGACCGGCGCTCGACCGGGCTTGATGACACGTCTAATCAACTGGCTGTTCTAGGAGGATCTCATGAGCAACTTGATCCCCAAATTAGCCAGTCCGGTGGGACTGATCTTGATCGTTTCGTTGGTCCTGGCGATTGTCACTCCGGCGGAAGCCTCGAAAGTTAGAATCAAAGATATCTGCTCCTTCCAGAATCAACAGGAACAGGACCTGATCGGCTATGGTCTGATTATCGGCCTGGACGGAACCGGTGATGGTACCGGGGCGCAGTTTACGGCTCAGTCGCTGGCGAATATGATGGAGCGGATGGGTATCACGGTCGACGCCACCCAGGTTAAGGTCAAAAACGTCGCGGCGGTAATGGTAACCGCCAAAATGTCCAGCCACAACACGATGGGCTCGCATATCGATGTGACCGTTTCCTCGGTCGGCGATGCTTCCAGTCTTCAGGGCGGAACGCTGTTGATGACGCCGCTGGCCGGCATGGACGGAACCGTTTACGCCGTTGCCCAGGGACCGGTTTCGATCGGTGGATTCAACGTCCAGGTTGACGAAACCAACAAGATCGTAAACAACTATACCCTCGTGGGCCGTGTGCCAGGGGGCGCTAAGATTACGCATGAACTCTTCTCGCAGGAGGAGAACAGCCGCGAGTTGCACCTGGCCCTGTACAACCCTGACTTTACAACGGCGCATCGCGTGGCCGAACGGATCAACATCACATACGGCCTGGCCGCATTTCCGGTCGACGCCGGTACCATTCGGGTGATGATTCCCGACAGCCTGTCGTATCCGTCGACTCGCATCAAGTTCGTCTCGGATATAGGGCAGTTGCAGGTTGTGCCGGATAATCCGGCTCGCGTTGTGATCAACGAGAAGACCGGTACTATTGTGGCCGGGCAGCATGTGACAATTGCACCGGTGGCCATTGCCCACGGTACGATCACGGTGAACATCTCCTCGACGCCGGTGATTTCGCAGCCGGATCCGTTCAGCATGGGGGAGACGGTTGTGACGCAACAATCTCGATTGAATGTAGAGAGCGAGCGGGCCCGTGTCACGCACATGAAGGGTGCTGTGTACCTCAAAGATATTGCCAGGGCACTGAACAAGATTGGCGCCACCCCAAGGGATATCATCGCGATATTCCAGGCTTTGAAACAGGCCGGGGCGCTTAGATCGGAACTGGTGATTCTGTAATGAGCAGCCTGGGTGTCCACGCCGCATCGGTCGCTCCCCAATCGGATATCGAGCGACTAAAATCCAAACCTGGCAACAGTCTCGAGGCCGAGAAGGATCGGTTGCGCAAGGTCACTCGCGAGTTTGAGGCCTTCTTCAAGCACAACATGCTCAAAGCAATGCGGAAAACGGTTCCGAAGTCAGTTTTCGAGGAGGATCAAATCCTCTCCGGTTCGGCCGGCAAAGACATTTTCACTGACCTGTTCGATATGGAGTTGGCTCGTGAGATGACGGGCGGAAAGAGCTCGATCGCGGACCTGCTGTTCAAGTCAATGGAGCCGCTGATTGACAGTCAGTTTGAACAGGGCAAGCCGGAGATGAAGCTACGGCCTCTCCTGAACTCCGGAACGCAGTTGATGCCGTTCGATGCGGACATGTTCCAATCGATGGGGCAATCGGACGGACCGCTACCGCTTCCACAGGGCAACCGAGCGGGAATCAGAATCCAGACTTTGCCCAAGAGCGACAGCACGAGCAGTATTGTCAGTCAGTACGGACGTCACATTCGCTCGGCGGCCCGCGATACGGGTCTCGATCCGGCTCTGATCACGGCTGTGATCAAGGCCGAATCGAACGGGGACGCTCGCGCCGTATCATCGGCCGGCGCTAAAGGTCTGATGCAGCTAATAGATTCTACCGCCACCGAGCTGGGCGTAAGCGACAGTTTTGACCCGCGTCAAAACATCATGGGCGGCGCTCGCTATTTGCGGAAGATGCTGGATCGTTTCGGTAAGACTGATCTGGCCCTGGCCGCATACAATGCGGGTCCCACGGCCGTGAGCAAACACGACGGCATCCCGCCTTATCCCGAAACCGAGAAGTATGTCGAGAATGTCGTGGCCGAATTCGAGTCTATTCGAGGACCCGGTTCGCACAGCAAGGCTAAAGTACGATAAGGAATTGACGACAGATTAGATACTGGATTAAACCAGAATTGAATAGGATATGACAGAACGATTAATACAGATTCTGGGCAAGGAAGCCGCCTTATTCGAATCCTTCCTTCAGATGTTAGAGCAGCAGCAGGCCATGTTGGTGTCCAACGATGCCGACGGTCTTAGCGAAGTCTCCGAGACCATTCGCGAGAAAGTGACCGAGAGTTGCCTGCTCAACAAGCAGCGTGAGGAAGAGGTGGAGCGGATAAAGTCTGCCAACGCCATCGAGGGAGACCTCAATGTTTCCCGGCTGTTGGAGATTGTCGATGAAAACCAGGCCGACCAGTTGGTCAAGCTCAGAAACCTGATCCATTCTTTGCACGATAAGATCACGATGACCAGAAATCAAAACGCCATGGTAATCAACCGCTCGCGCGACTCGATCGCTCGCATGATGGAACTCCTCTCCCGGGTAAACGGTCCCGACAGGACTTACACCAGACCGGGCACGCCCAAGCGGACTGGCGACAACGTTGTGGTGGACAGGAGAGCCTGATGTCGGGACTGTTTCAAGCCATCGAACTAGGCAAACGTGCGCTGTTAACTCATCAGCTCACGATGCAGACCATTGGTCATAATATCGCCAATGTCAACACTCCGGGTTACACTCGCCAGCGAACGACGATCACGACGACCTTCCCGACCAACGACGCCAACTATTCGATCGGTACCGGCGTCACGGCCAGCGATGTGCGTCATATCCGGGACCTGTTCCTGGGAGAGCAGTATCGTCAGGAGAACAAGGCTCTGGGCCAATGGTCGTACAAGGAAAAGACCCTGTCTCAGATTGAAGCGCTATTCGCCGAACCGGGTGATACCACTCTGTCTGATCGACTTAACAAATTCTGGCAGGCCTGGGCCAATGTGGCCAACCATCCGGACGATTCCAGTGTCCGCGCCGAAATCCTCTCGCAAGCGAACCTGCTCGTAAACGGTTTGCACGAGATGTCGGAGCAGTTGACAAGTTTGCAGGATGCTGTCGATCGCGACCTGGTGAATATAACCCAGGAGGTCAACCGACTTACCGACGAAATCGCTCGAATCAACGCGAAAATCAAAATCAACGAGGTTGGTGGAGTGCATGCCAACGACCTTCGTGATACCCGCGATCTGTTGATTGACGAACTGTCGACCTACGTCGATGTCAACTCCCGCGAAACGGGAAATGGCATCATGACGGTTTACATGGGCGCACTGGCCATTGTCGACGGTGACACCGCCCATCACATCGAAGCCACGACCTTTAACGTCGACGGCGTGCTCAAGCGAGAGTTGACCTGGGAAGGTACCGAGATCACTCTTCGCAACAACAACGGGCAACTTAAGGGCCTGATTGACTCGCGCGATGTTGTCATTCCCAACTATCTCGATAAGCTGGATCAATTGGCGGCTGCGATCGTGGAAAATGTTAACTCCATTCACCGCACCGGCACCAACGGCAACGGTGAGACGAGTGTGAACTTCTTCGACTCCCGTTTCACGACTGCAGCAACTATCCGCATCAATCAATCAGTTGTAGACGACAACAGCCGCATCATGTCGGGTACTTCCGGTGAGGCCGGAGATAACCGTGTGGCCCTGGCCATATCAGATCTTCTCAATGTTCGCGTCATGTCCGACGGAACGGCTTCGATCAACGACTTTTACAACCGCATGGTCGGTTCGCTGGGTGTGGAGACATACGAGGCGATATCGTCGACCAGCAATTACGAAGTGCTAACGGAACAGATCGTGAACGCCCGACAGTCTGTCGAAGGTGTGTCACTAGACGAGGAAATGGCTAATCTGGTAAAATACCAGCATGCCTACGATGCCGCCGCACGGATTATCACGGCTATGGATGAAGCCCTTGATACCGTCGTTACCGGCATGGGCATTGTGGGTCGATAACAGTGTAGATAAACAGTAACACCACGGAGGGTTACGTGCTAATACTGACAAGGAAGTTGGGTGAGTCAATCACCATTGGTGACAATATCAAAGTCTCGGTCCTGGGTGTCCACGGACGCCAGGTCAGGCTGGGTATTGATGCTCCTCTCAACGTGGTCGTTCATCGGGAAGAGGTCTATGTCAAGATACAGGCCGAAAACCGACGGGCGTCCAAGTCGATTAAGAAAGACCTTATGGGTATGGTCAACATGCTTAAAGGCAAACTGGGCGGTAAGCAGGACAAAGCCAAACCGCCGGATATCGATTACAAGGTCGAGGACCGCAATCGAGGCAAGCGACCGCAAAAGGATGGAAACCGCGACCGGCCGAGCAACGGCTGAGCGTGATCGAGGAAATCTGTTATGCGTGTAAGTAACAACATGCTGTCGAACCGGGTTGTGTTCAACATGCAGCAATCGCTTCGGCGATTCCTGAACATGCAAACACAATTGTCCTCGGGAAAACGGATTAACAAGAGCTCCGATGATCCCGTCGGCACTTTACGTGATCTGGACTATCGGACGGAGTTGTCGAAGATCGGGCAGTATCGCAAGACTATTCGCGATGGCATGTCCTGGCAGCAGAGTTACGATGGCAACCTGGCAGAAATGAAGAACATGCTTCAGGACGCCCGGGACATTGCCGTGTCGATGTCGAACCCGCAGCCGGATGATACCGGTGAGGTTCGCGAGGCACAGGCTAACTCGGTGGTTTCGATCTACAACCAGCTCATTCAGATCGGCAACGCTCAGCTCGGTGAGAAAACCCTCTTTGCGGGGTTCCGAACCGATGGACCGGCGTTACAGCAAAGCAGTAACGGGGCGGTCTATCTCGGCGATGATGGAATGATCGAGTACCAGATCGAGTCGGCTTCCCGGATGCAGATCAATCTCACCGGCTCAGAGGTGTTTTTTAAGCAGTTCCAGGTACTAGGCGAGGACTCCGACCTCGATGTCGGTGTCATCGGCTCTACGCCGCTGGTAGATCTCAATGCCGGAAACGGGGTAGACCTGGTGACCGGAGCTACGCCCGGTACGTTTACTATTACCGATCGCAATCTCGGGATTACCTCGACGATTGATCTTGCCACAGCCGGCGCCACGACGATTCAGGATGTGATCGATGAGATCAACGCGCAGCTTGCTGCCGATGGTATCACGGACGTGACAGCCGGTATCAACAACGCACGAAACGGACTAACATTCTCGACCACTGCCAGCGGTCAGATTTCCAACGCTACCACTCTTGGAGTGCTGAACGAGGCCAACGGCATCGACTTGGTGCCCGGCAACATTCTGGTGACCGACGGAGCTGCGATCAACATCGCAGTTGACCTGTCGTCCGCGACCACAATTGGCGATGTGATTACGGCCTTCAATACGGCCATGACCACATCTCCGCCGCAACCGGCCTTGTCCAACGTGACGATGGCTGTCAATGCGGGTGGCACGGGACTGGAAATCGTCGACGGAAACGGCGTACCGCTAGGGCTGGAGATCCAGGAAACCGAGCAACTCGAGACCACCGCCTCCGATCTGGGTATCCTTGGCGATATCGATCCGACTCTGGCAGGTGGCGACTTGAATCCCGTCTCGAGTTTCATCGTGAGCGAAACGACCGGCGCGACCGCTGCTGACCTGGGTATTGGAGGCGAGTTCTACGCCACTTACACGGGAACCGACCTAAACCCGATTATCACAGCCACGTCGGCCGTCGCCAACCTATTCAAGTCAGATGAAACCGTTCTCGAGAATGTCGTGATTTGGCAGGGGAACGAAAAGCGGATAATCGATCTTGATGATCCCCCTGTGATCACTGTCCAGGACGTGCTGGACAAGTTCAACAATTCGGGATTGGATATCACGGCCAGTATCAACTCGGCCGGTACCGGGATCCAGATAGTCAACAACGATCCCACCGTCTCGTTTACGATCGAAGACGCTCCCGGCACGCGCGGTGCAAAGGCCCTCGGTATTTTCGGTGCTACCGACATTCTGGCCACGGTCAAGATGCTCGAAAACGGACTCCGAAACAACGACGCCGAAGGTATCCGGATGCTACTGGACGAGTTCGATAGGAGTATCGAACAGATGCTTTCGGTTCGCGCTACCGCCGGATCGCGTGCGGTTCGTCTGGAAACCACCGACACTCGCATGGTCGAGCTGGATCTCGCCTTTACCGAACGCTTGTCGGAGGTCGAAGACGCCGACATCACCAAGCTTATTAGTGATCTGGCAACGTACGAGAACAACTACCAGGCGTCGCTCATGGCGACTGCCAAGATAATACAACCCACGCTAATTAACTTCTTGAAGTAAGTGTACAGCAAGGATAGGACAATGCTGATTGAGAGCATCAAATTCGGACCCCTGGAGATTCCCGAGGACAAGATAATCACCATGAAACGACCGATTCTCGGTTTCGAGGATCTGTCCAGTTTCTGCCTCATCGAGCGTGAGGAACTGGCCCCGTTTCTGTGGTTACATTCCACCGAGGATGCCTCCGTGGCTTTCGTGGTGATCAATCCGGCCGTCTTTTACCCCGACTACCGTATCGAGGTAAACCCTAACGAAATCGGTGAACTCAATATCGACAACGTCGAGTCGGTCGAGACTTACGTTATCGTCACCCTGGCCGACGAGGTCGAGGATATCACCGTTAATCTGCAGGGACCGGTACTGATCAACACCGAAAACGGTCTGGCCAAGCAATTGGTGCTGGTGAACTCCCGTTTCCAAGTGACGCATCGTTTGGCCGATGCCGTCCCGGGATCCACCGAGACCAAAGCACAGCCAGAACCGGCTCTGGCCTAACAACTCAGTGTCCAGGTAGGCCGGTCTGCCCCGAGGGCACCGGCACGGAGAGCATTGAGCGCACAATTCATGGAGAGAAAGTGCAGTGAGCAAGAAGACTCGTAAGCGTAAGGCAAGGAAGCCAATCACCAAGGCTGTATCCGCCTCCAACCCAACCAAACATTCCGAATTAGAGACTGAACTGCTCAAGCTCGAGCAGGAACGTCGTTGGCCGGATCTGCTGGATCACGTCGAAAAGGCCGCCGACGGCAAGACCAACCTCGTAGACAATCCGATTGTCACCCGGACCTGCGGACGAGCCTTTCTTGAGATGCGTGAATGGGTGCGGGCCTACGCCTGGCTGAGTGGAGCCCTGGACTGTATCACTGAACCGGATCTTCGCCGCGAAATCTTCATCCAAAGGGCTGAATCAAGTCTGCAGGGGGGAGTCACCGACGACGTTGAGTCCGACCTGCGCGAAGCGATCAAAATCGATGCCTCCGATTGGCGTCCTTACCTGGGTCTGGCGAGACTATACCGCAGTGACGGGGATGACGCATCGGCCCGCAAGGTACTCGACGAGGGTCTCGATAATTCGCAAGAGAACCTCGAACTGCGCATGATGCGTCAGGCTCTCGACAAGCGCCGCACCATCTCTGCCTGTATGATGGTCAAGAACGAAGAAGAGCTACTCCCGGGAGCATTGGACTCCGTCCGCGATTGGGTGGATGAGATCATCGTCGTCGACACTGGTTCGACCGATCGAACGATCGAAATCGCCGAGTCTTATGGCGCCAAGATCTACCATCAGCCTTGGGAAGGTAACTTCTCGAAACACAGAAACTACACTATAGAGCTGGCCACCTGCGACTGGGTCTTCATCATTGATGCCGACGAACGCCTTGACCAGCGGTATATCCCGATGGTTCGTGAGCTGGTTGATTCCGGCGAGCACTCGATTATATCCATAAACGTCTACAACTACTACGAATCCACCGATCATACCACCACCTATTCCGGCTCGATTCGCTTCTGGAAACGAGAACTTGACCTGAAGTATGACGGCATAGTTCACAACGATCTGCAGTTGCCCAAGAGCTCCGTGATTTGCCGTGCACCGATCCGGCTGGAACATCTTGGATACGATCTGTCCCCGGATAAGATGAAGGCCAAGTACGATCGCACCGTTGGACTTCTCAAGCAGCAATTGGAGGAGAACGCCGAAAACGGTTTTGCCTGGTTCAATTTGGCGCAAAGCTACCGAGGTGCCCTGGACGAAGACGATCGCAGCACTATCGACTTAGCCCTTGATGCCGCCTACAAAGCGGTCGAATACAACGATCCCGAGAATCCCAGCGAGTACCCGTCCCATCTCATGGCGCTAAACCATGTGGCCTGGGTGTCACTTTACGGAAAAGATTTTGATACCGCTGAGGAGTATGCCAACCGGGCGCTGGCCTACAAACCGGACTATCTCGATATGCATCTTCTGATGGGCTCGCTGCACAACCACCGCAATGAGTTTGAAAAGGCTCTCGAAGCCTACGAGCAGTACCTGAAGCTGCAATCCGAGTACAACGAACATCGTGAGACTACTTCCTTAATACTGTATCATCTGGACAGCCGTGCCAACGCCTTTTATGGTATGGGGCTGGCCAACGAAGGACTGAACGATCTGGGCAAGGCCTCAGAGTATTATCGCAAGTCTCTGGAGGTCACTCCCGGCTACCTCGAAGCGGCCCTGAGGCTGGGTAACATTTACTTACAGGACAAGCAGTTTGACGAAGCCGTTGTTCAGTTCCAGGCACAACTGAAAAGCCGCCAGCCGGCCGCTATGGCCGCCGCGGGGATCGGCTATGTGAACGCCCTCAGAGGCAACCACGAAGAAGCTGAGCGCTACTATCAGAAAGCCGTAGAGATGGATCCGACCGACCCCGCGGTCATTCTGAACATCGCGATCTACTCCGAGGAAAGGGGTAATCGCGAGAAAGCCATACAGTACTTTGAGAAGCTCCTGGCTGTTGATCCCTCGAACGATCAGGCCAAACACAAACTGTTCAATCTCTGTTTTGAAGGGCAGGACTACGAGCGGGCAGCCGAATTGCTGGAGATGCTGGTCGAGACCTCACCCAACAGCGCCGAACTACTCTGCGATCTCGGTAATTGCTTCTTCCGCATGGAGAAGTACGAAATCGCCGAGGAGAAGTATCGCCGGGCTCTGGAAGTCCCCGACGCTCCGCCGATTGTCTATAGGAATCTCGGCATAACTCTGTTTCGCCGGAACAACAATGACTCAGCCGCGACGATCTTGTTGACCTACCACGAGTTACAGCCCGAAGACCAGTCCGTTCTGGTGACTTTGGGAGATGTACATGCTCGACTTGCGGAGTTCGAAAAAGCACTAACGTTCTACGAGCCGCACCTCCGAATGCATCCTCAGGATGTCGTCGGTCTGTACAAGATCTCGGAGTGCTACCGTCTTATGGGGCAACAGGATGCGGCCTCTCTCGGATATCGACGGATATTAGAGATCGAACCCTCGTATTCTCCGGCGAGGGAACGCCTTCAGGAGATAGCGCAATCAAACCGGGTTCCGAACTAGCCGGGCGGCTCTGTCTTGCCGTTGATTTTGTTCGAAAATAAAAATCTCAATTGGATTTATCCCATAAAGTTGTTCAAGGTTCTGCCGATTATTCCCTTAAGAAAGGGACTCGGCTGTAAATCAGTGTATGAAGATGAATCCCTGGAAAGGAGCGAAAAGTAAGGGCTATACCAAGACAATCACGGGTTAACATGGACATTAACTCAGCCCAAAAGACATCGGAAGTGACACCGGTCAAGAACAGAAAACATGTACATAAACAGAACTCTGGGGTAAGGACACCCCAATCCCTTCAAGGAGGATTGACACATGTCACTTCGCATTAATCACAACCTGGCGGCTCTCAACGCGCACCGTAACTTGGTCAACACCACTGGTTCGCTGTCCAAGTCGATGCAGAAGCTGTCATCCGGTTACCGGATCAACAAAGGTTCCGATGATCCGGCCGGTTTGGTTATCAGTGAGCAGTTCCGAGCTCAGATCGCAGGTCTGAACCGAGCGATCGGAAACTCGGAAGGTAGTATCAGCATGATTCAGACAGCTGAAGGTGCTCTCACCGAAATCAACGCTCTGTTGACCGGTATGAGAGAACTCGCCATTCACGCTGCCAACGAAGGCTTCAACGATGCTGACCAGCTGGCTGCTGACCAAGCTGAAATTCGTAACGCGATTGCGACTATCGATCGTATCGCTGCGAACACTCAGTTCGGTACCAAGAACCTGCTGGACGGCACCAAGGAGAACGTCGCCACAGTCACCAGCCCGAACGTCTCGGACGTGACTCTGACCAACTCCAGCCTCCGTACCGGCAACTACTCTCTGGCCGCTGTTAAGGTTGCTGATCCGACTGCGAGCCTGAACACCACTTCTTTGGGTGTTTCGCTGGCTAACACCGACGGCGACCCGACCAACCTGGCCGAGGGCGTTCACAATCTCGACGTCGTTCAGGCCTCCGGCACGGCCACCAAGAACGGTTCCTCAATGTCCATCACGGACGCCTGGGGCAACGGTTTGCAGGTAGTCGACGGTTCCGCTGAGAAGGCGACCATCAAGTCCGCCACTCGTTACACTCAGGGAGCCGGCAACGTCGGTACCCATACGTTCATCCTGTCCTATCAGGAGAACTACGGAACTCCGGTGACCAACGAGTCGATCGCCATTACCATCGCCAACGGTACCACTGCTGCTTCGGCCGTGAAGACCAAGCTGGAAAACGCTGTTGCCGCCAACTCTAATTTGGCCGGTAAGATCGAGGTCGGTACTTCCTACGATGGTACTGCCAACGTCACCAGCTTCAGCTTCTCGCACGTTGACGAAGGTGCCCAGTACTCGATCCGTACTGAGGCTTCCTCGACGACCGCTTCCTCCTCCAACCTCACTTTCGCGCAGGGCAGTGACCGCGGTATTTCCGACGCTCACCTGACCTTCACGACTGTGACCGCCAACGGTACCCAGACTTCGCAGCAGATCGACGTTTCCGACAACACCTACAGCACTCTGGCCGCGCTGACCACTGAGATTAACACTCAGTTGCTGGCCGTCTTTGGTGCCGTCAACGGTGGTGGCGGTGAAAACGACGTTTCTGTCTCGGTCGTCAACACCGACCAGCTTTCGTTCTCTACTCTGGACGAAGGTTCCGACTACTCGATTCAGCTGAACGCTGAGGCCGCTCCGGCTACCGAAGATCTGCTCAACGCTTTGAGCCTCTCGGTTGATACCGTGGCCAACGCCGGTACCGATGCTGTCATCGACTTCAACGGTTATGCTAACACCATTTCCGCGGTCGACTTTGGCAACACCGGAACCGCGACCCTCGAAACCGCTGCCTATGGTGATGCTGATCGCGCTACCCTTAGCGTAGTTACCAACACCGCCGGCAACGGTATTGACACTGGTAACATGCTGCTGACCGCCGAAGCTACCAAGTTCGACGTGCAGCTCGACGGTGCCCCGGCTACCCGCGTAACCGCCGGCATCGATTCCGTCGTATATAACTCCGACCGCACCGAGTGGATTACGGTCAACTATGGCCTGACCTCCACCGGCGGCAACGAGACTGTCAGCAACACCGA